>Ga0210408_10006538_pt1 | contig 10069 bp, 10 predicted proteins | sample IncBWH4MmetaG_FD_155471 | JGI IMG/M metagenome (GOLD analysis project Ga0210408, IMG submission 155471) | Forest soil microbial communities from Barre Woods Harvard Forest LTER site, Petersham, Massachusetts, United States - Inc-BW-H-4-M | ecosystem: Environmental > Terrestrial > Soil >...
TGGCCGGGTGATCACCCTCGTCTCCAACCACGAGCCCGGCTCGCTCTTGCACGATTCGTGGCCGCCGCTGCTCGGCATGGCGTTCGTCGTGCTGGTCGCGCGGCCGTTGGCGATGCTGGTGCAGAACATGATCACCAACCAGGCGATCATCCCCGGGCTCTCCAACCTGATCCGCTGGCAGAGCCACTGGCACGTGGTGCGCCAGAGCTGGACCTTCTTCCAAAACGATTTTGCCGGCCGCATCGCCCAGCGGGTCATGCAGACCGGCCCGTCGCTGCGCGAGAGCGTTGTCGCGGCCACCAACGCGGTCTGGTACATCCTCGTCTATGGCAGCGGCGCGATCATGCTGCTCGCCGCCAACGACGCGCGATTGGCGATTCCCATAGCGCTGTGGTTCGCCGGATACGCGGCACTGCTCCGCTATTTTGTGCCTCGGCTGCGCACTCGCTCGCGGCGTATGTCGGATACGCGTTCGGCGCTCACCGGCCGTGTCGTCGACAGCTACACCAACATCCAGACGGTCAAACTGTTCGCGCGGCCCCGCGATGAGGACGAATTCGTCCGGGCCGCGATGGACGATCTTACCGATGCGCATCGCGGGCAGGTGCGGCTGACCACCCTGCTCAACTTGTGCCTTGCTGTGCTGAACGCCGCGATGGTGGTCGGCACCGGCGGGCTGGCGATATGGCTGTGGAACGACGGGCGCATAGCGGTCGGCACCGTGGCGATGGCGCTGCCGCTGACCTGGCACATCGCCGCAATCGCCGGCTGGGTGGCGCAGAATGTGACGACGATCTTCGAGAACATCGGGGTCGTGCAGGAAGGCATGCGGTCGATCGCCGTGCCGCGCCAGATGCCGGACCGGCCGGGCGCCGTCGCGCTCCAGGTCGAGCGCGGGGCGGTGCGCTTCGAGGAGGTCCGCTTTGGCTACGGCACCACCAAAGGGGTGCTGCACGGGATCGACCTCAGCGTAGCGCCCGGCGAACGGGTCGGTCTCGTCGGGCGATCGGGGGCCGGGAAGTCGACCTTGGTCAACCTGTTGCTGCGCTTTTACGAGATCGAGGACGGCCGCATCCTGATCGACGGGCAGGATGTCGCACTGGTGACCCAGGAGAGCCTGCGGGCCCACATCGCGATGGTGACCCAGGACACCTCGCTGCTGCACCGCTCGATCCGCGACAACATCCGCTATGGCCGGCTGCACGCGAGCGAATGGGAGGTGCGGCGCGCCGCAGCCCAGGCCCATGCGCTCGAATTCGTCGAGGGGCTCGAGGACTGGTACGGCCGCCGCGGAATGGACGCGCATGTCGGCGAGCGCGGCGTCAAGCTCTCGGGCGGCCAGCGTCAGCGCATTGCGCTCGCCCGGGTCATTCTCAAAGACGCGCCGATCCTGGTGCTCGACGAAGCGACCTCCTCGCTCGATTCGGAAGTCGAAGCGGCGATCCAGGAGCAACTCGACAGCCTGATGCGCGGCCGCACCGTTATTGCCATCGCCCACCGGCTGTCGACGATCGCGCGGATGGACCGGCTCGTCGTGCTCGACCAGGGGCGCATCGTCGAGGAAGGGACCCACGCCCAGCTGCTCGCCCGCGGCGGCACTTACGCGCGGCTATGGCAGCATCAATCCGGCGGGTTTCAGGACCTCGGCGCCGCCATTCCGCTCGACGCCGCCGAATAGCAGCCCGCTACCGAAGATCGGCCGAAAAATCGCCATATATGAGTGGCGGAAGGTGCGGGATGAGCGAACCGGCGATCAGACGCATGACCCTCGATGAATTCCTTCGTTGGGAGGACGGGACCGATACGCGGTACGAGCTCCTGTGGGGAGTCCCTGTCGCGATGGCTCCGCCCGCAAGGGCTCATGGGGTCCTGTGCGTAAGACTCGGAGCGGCGATCGACTCCGCTTTGCGCTCCCGACGACCGTGCATGGCCCAAGCCGAAGCAGGGATCGTCCGGCCCGATCGGGATGATAGCTATTACGTGGCAGACCTCGCGGTGACCTGCAGCCCCTACCAAAGAGGGGAACAGATCGTCAAAGATCCGATCCTGATCGTCGAGATACTTTCTCCCGGAACCGAAAGGCACGACCGTCGGACGAAGCTTCCCGCTTACCGCGCCATCGAGAGCGTCAGCGAAATCCTGCTGATCGACTCGGAAAGCGTCTTCGCCGAGCTTCTCCGGCGCGATGGCGATCGCTGGATCACCGACCTGGTTCAGGGACGAGACGCGACCCTCCGCCTGGCCTCGGTCGACCTACAGATCGCAATGGCGGAGCTCTACGAAGGGATCGACATCAATGCCGACAACGCGGCCTGAGCGGCGGCGCTCGCCGCCGTCACGAACCCGCCGCGGGACGTGATCCGAAGCCTTTATTCCCGAACGCTGGCCATGGCCGCGCATCGTCACGCGATGGCGGCGATGGGGCTGATCTCCTTCGCCGAGAGCTCGTTCCTGCCGCTGCCGCCGGACTTCCTGCTGGTGCCGATGACCCTGGCGGAGCCGCGGCGCGCTTGGCTGATCGCCACGGTCTGCACCGTCACCTCGGTCGTCGGCGGCTATCTCGGCTATGCGATCGGCTACTACCTGTTCGATGCAGTCGGTGCGCCGATCCTCGAATTTTATCACGCGATGGACAAATACGAGGCGTTCAAAACGGCATTTGCCGAATGGGGCGTGTGGATCATAGTGATCAAGGGATTGACGCCGATTCCGTTCAAACTCGTTACCATCGCCAGCGGTGCGGCACATTTCGACCTTGTCAGCTTTACCATGGCATCGCTCGTCTCTCGCAGCCTGCGGTTCTTTCCGCTCGCCGCCCTGCTGTGGCGGTATGGCGACCCGATCCGTGACTTTATCGAGCGCCGCCTGATGCTGGTCACCAGCCTGGTCGCGGCGGCGCTCGTCGGCGGGTTCGTGGTGCTGCGTTTTCTCTGAAACTATGCGCGCCGAAGCGCCCAATTTTCTCGTCTTTGTCCTGGGAGCAAGCGTTGCGGCGCTCGGCGGCGCGTTGCTGTCGCAATATTGGGGCGGGTTCGCCCCATGCGAGCTGTGCCTGCTGCAACGGTGGCCCTGGGGTGTCGCGATCGTGATTTCGCTGGCCGCGGCCACGGTCGGCGGCCGATCGGCTCGGCCCTGGGTTGCCTTGGTGCTGGCTGCCGTCTTCGCCGTCGGCGGCGCGATCGCCTTTTATCACGTCGGGGTCGAGCGGCACTGGTTCGCCGGTCCCAGCGCCTGTACCGGAGCGGCCACCGCGGCCGATACGGTGGAGGCGCTGAAGGCGCGCATTCTGGGCCAGATGCCGGTGCGCTGCGACGAACCCGCCTGGTCGCTGTGGGGCATTTCGCTCGCGGGCTGGAACCTGCTGGCCTCCTTGGCGATGGCCGGAAGCTGTCTTGCAGCCTTTGTCCGGCTTCGCTGGGCGCCGCGAGAAGCCGAGATGCGGCAGGGGATGGCATGACCGAGCGACGCCCGCATCGCCTGCCCGGCGAACGTGACCCGGCGGCGGAGATCGCACGCATGCTGCGGGTCGACCATGCCGGCGAATATGGGGCGACGCGGATCTATCAGGGGCAGCTCGACTTCCTTGGACGCAGCCGCGCCGCGGGCGAGGTCCGCCGCATGGCTGAGACCGAGCAACGCCATCTCGCGCGGTTCGAGGCGTTGCTTTGCGAGCGTCGGGTGCGTCCGACCCTTCTCCATCCGTTGTGGACGGTTGCCGGCTATGCTCTCGGCGCAGCGACCGCACTCCTCGGCGAGCGCGCGGCGATGGCCTGCACAGCCGTGGTCGAGGACGTGATCGACGTGCATTACCAGAGACAGGCCGAATATCTCGCCGACGCGGATCCCGAGCTGCAGGACACGATCGTCGCCTTTCGTGACGACGAACTGGCCCATCGCGAGATCGCCATCGCGCAGGGCGCGGAGGATGCCCTCGGATACGAGCTGATCACCGGCGCTATCCGGGCCGGCTCGCGCTTGGCGATCTGGCTCTCAACCCGCCTTTAGGCAGCGCCCCGGTAGGTCGGGTCGACTCAAAACGCATAGCGCCGCAGACCGCCATCGACCGGAATGACGGCGCCGCTGATATAATGGGCGAGCGGCGAGGCCAGAAAGACGGCCAGCGCGGCGAGGTCCTCCGGCTCACCATAGGCGCCGGCGGGGATCTCGGCCGCCGCATGGCTCCGGCGATACTCTTCGGGGTAGTTGCGGCGGATCTGCTCGCTCATGATCCGCCCCGGCGGGATCGAGTTGACCGTGATCCCATATTTGCCGACATCGCGAGACAAACCTTTGGCCCATGCATGGACCGCGGCCTTGGCGGCGAAGGCGGCGTTCAGCCGGTCGGGCTCCGACTTACCGGTGATGTTTATGATGCGGCCCCATCGGCGCTCGATCATCTGTGGCAGGAGCGCGTGTGTGATCTGGCGTTGCCGGGTGAAGTTGAGCGTGATTGCCTCTTCCCACCGCTCCTCGGGTGCATCGAGGGGCAGCGGGCGGCTGCCGCCGGCACAATTGACCAGGATGTCGACATGGCCGAGATCGGCAAGCGTGACATCGCGCAGCCTCGTTGCCGCGTCCTCGGCCATAATGTCCTGGGTCAGCACCAGTGGACGCGGCCCCTGGCCGCGCTCGATCTCGCTCGCGAGCTCATCGAGAAGATAACTGCGGCGTGCCGCTGCCGCTACTTGAACACCCTCGGCTGCCAGTGCTTTAGCGATCGCGCGGCCGATCCCCATGCTCGCCCCGGTCACGAGCGCGGTCTTTCCCAAGAGCCGCAAGTCCATGATGATCCCTCCTCAGTCGCGGCGAGAGCCCAGGGTGACGACCCCGGGGGTGATTGTGCAAGGGGAAAAGGACCCGCTGCGCGGATCGAAATTGCGGCGGCGTGCAACCGGAATACGGCGGCACATAGGGCGTTCTGGTAAACGAGGCCCCGGATGGGACGAGGGGCTGACGCTCTGCGGGTTATGCAAGAAGCCGAGCAACCCGGACCCGCAACCGCACGAGGCCCGGCAGATGATGGATATTCTCGGGCGACGCCGGTGTTTGGTTGAACAGAGATCTCGGGCCGGTATGCCTGCCACGAATTTGCCAGAAAATTGTTGTTCTTGCGAATCCGTGAAACCGCGATGGGAGGAGGTAGGTGGCTCCGGCGCTCAGACCGGAAAGATAGGAAGCGCGACCTCGTTTCATTCGGAACGCCTCGGGAACATGTTGAACTATGCCGGTCAGCGGGTACGCCGAAATCCCGCATCAGAACGGAGGACACGAATGGTGAGGGAGGGGACACAGACGGTAGGACGACAATCCTGAAAAAAACCTCAGGGATACTCGGAATAGCGGCCCGTCAAATGGGCTCTTAACTATAGGACGACCGTTGGCGGCCGCCCGATACCCGGTTAACGTGTCAATGGCGCTGATCGACTCGCCGATAACTGGTTATTAACCGCTTCTGGTAATCCTGGTTAACGAAGACCCCGCCGGCACGAGTCGCCGGCCGAAACCGGAGGTTCTTATGCGCGTGCTTCTTGTCGAGGATGATGTAACCACCGCTGCCAGCATCAAGATGATGCTGGGAAAAGAGAATTTCATTTGCGATACGACGGATCTCGGCGAGGACGGGCTGGAGATCGGCAAGCTCTACGATTACGACATAATTCTGCTTGATCTGATGCTTCCGGACATTGACGGGTACGAAGTACTGCGGCGGTTGCGCGCAGCGCGCGTGCGCACACCGATCTTGATCCTCTCGGGTCTTGCCGAGCTCGATCATAAGCTCAAGGGTCTCGGCTTCGGCGCCGATGACTTTCTGACCAAGCCGTTTGATCGACGTGAATTGGTCGCGCGCATCCAGGCGATCGTACGGCGGTCGAAGGGCCACTCCGAATCGACGATCCGGACCGGCAAGCTTGTCGTCAATCTGGATACCCGCGTCGTGTCAGTCGACGAACAACCGGTCCATCTCACTGGCAAGGAGTATGGTATCCTTGAGCTGCTTAGCCTGCGCAAGGGTACAACCCTGACGAAGGAGATGTTCCTGAACCACCTCTATGGCGGAATGGACGAACCCGAGCTCAAAATTATCGATGTCTTCGTCTGCAAGCTGCGCAAGAAACTCGCCCAGGCGACTGGCGGCAAACACTATATCGAGACCGTATGGGGCCGCGGCTACGTGCTTCGCGACCCGGTGGAAGCCCAGCCCTCGATAACGCCCGTGGTGGTTCCGGAGAGTCCTGGCGCCCGCCCCGGCTCGGCGGCGGCTTAGTCGGCAAGCGCAATCGGGGTTACGCGAACCCGCCGGGGCTCGGCCGTGCCGAGGAGGCGGTAGCCCAGCGAAGCCGCGAGCAAACCGGCGAAATACGCTTGAACCGTTCGGGAGCCAAGCGCATCCACGGGGGTGACCAGCGTCAGCGCCGCTACCGTCTCTGACGAGAGTACGGCGGCGTCGCCGGTCGCTTCGAGGTGGAGAGTTGCGGCGGCCAAGGCCAGACGGCCCCCGCGGGGAAGGGCCTCTGCCCCAACCAGCAGCAGGTTGCAGGCTAGCTGTTGCCAATCGAGCGGCAGGTCCACGGCGCTCTCGCCATAGTCACAGGCGATCCGAGACCCATCAAAGAAGCGGCCGCAGAGCTCGCGCGGACCCGCGCCGACCACGGCACCGCCGCCGGTAAAGCCGTAGGCGAAGCGGAAGAATTGCAGCCGATCGGATGCTTGACGCGCGCTGTCGCCGACAAGCTCGACCGCGACATGGGCGAAGTCCGCATCCTCATCGGCAAGCAACTCAATGCCATTATTGATTGCAGCGATCGGGCCGCTCAGTTCATGACACAGACGCGCACAGAGGAGCGCCGATACGCGCGCATCGACGACGCGGCTCATCGCCGCGCCGCACCGTTGCGGGGCCCCAGATGTCTGACCGCCGCCGCGAGCCAAGATCGAGGTAAAGCGGTCCATTTGCCCGACCCCTCCGCGGCCAGCTATCGTGTGCAGCCTTGTTCATAGTCCTTGGGGTGTCAGTTGAGCGTCCAGCAGCGCCGCGGCGGCGGCGAGGTCCTCGGGACGGTTGGCGTTGAAGAAGGGGTCGACCGGCTGGTCGGCGAACGACACCGTCACCAGCCTATGGCGCGCGGTCCACAGATCGACCTTGCGGATCCCTTCCTCGACCAACGCGTGGCGGAGATCTTCGCGAAGCCGCACCGGCCACAGGCCGAAGACCGGATGCGCGCGGCCACGGGAGGCCGCGCAGGCGAGATCGGCGCGCGCCGCCTCGAGTTCGGCGGTGAGCCGCGCAACGAGATCGGCGGGCAGGAAGGGCGCGTCGGTGGCAACGCTGGCGACGTAGGGGCAGTCCGGACGTTGTGCGGACGCCCACTCAAGGCCGGCCAGCAAGCCCGCCAGCGGGCCGGCAAAACCTGGAATACTGTCGGACACTACCGGAAGACCAAACCGTGCGAAGCGGGTGGGGTCGCCGTTGGCGTTGAGCACGAGGGCATCGACCTGTGGCTGCAGCCGCTCGATAACGCGATCGATTAGCGGGATGCCGCCGAGCAGGCGCAATGCCTTGTCGCCGCCGCCCATGCGCCGGGACTGCCCCCCGGCGAGCAGCAGACCGACGACCCTCACGCCCGTTCCTCGACAAGGCTCGCCTTGCGGGCCATCCTCGGGTGCTCGTCGTCTACGGCCCTGACATCGCCGTCGAAGACGATGCGCTCGCTGCCGGCAAGTGCAATGAAGCGCTTCCCCTTGGCGCGGCCGATCAAGGTCAACCCGGCCTGACGAGCGAGATCGACGCCCCAGGCGGTGAAGCCGGACCGCGAGATCAGGATCGGGATGCCCATCTGCACGGTCTTTATCACCATCTCGGAGGTCAGCCGCCCGGTCGTGTAGAAGATTTTCCCGGCCGGGGAGATACCGTTGAGGTGCATGTAGCCGGCGATCTTGTCGATCGCGTTGTGCCGGCCGACATCCTCCATATAGAGCAGCGGCCGGTCCTCCTCGCACAAGACGCAGCCATGGATCGCCCCCGCCGCGAGATAAAGGCTCGGGGCGGTGTTGATCTTGCGGGTCAGCGCATAGAGCCAGGAGGTCCGCAATACCGCCTCGGGGTCGAGCCGGATCTCGTCGAACTTCTCCATCAAATCGCCGAAGACGGTGCCCTGGGCGCACCCCGAAGTCAGTGTCTTCTTCTTCAGCTTGTCCTCGAAATCGGTCTCGCGATCGGTGCGGACGACGACGGTCTCGAGTTCGTCGTCATAATCGATGCCGGTGATCCGATCCTCGGCCCGCAGCATGTTTTGGTTGAGGAGATAGCCGACCGCAAGATAGTCCGGATGGTCGCCGATCGTCATCATCGTAACGATCTCGCGCCCGTTGAGGAACAACGTCAGCGGCCGCTCCATGACGACAGCGGTCTCGATCGACCGGCCTTCGTGGTCGATGCCGGTGACGGCGCGGGTCAGACGCGGATCGTCGGGCTGCGGGCGGACGGTGAATTCGTGCATCAAGTGATGATGGGTAGCGCTGCCTTCGACGGCAAGCCCGCAAATCCCACATGTCGCGATATATAAGGGGTCGAAGGGAGCAGATATGGCGGAACTCAAATCACTCTACGACAACGACTTCCCCGCCTGGTCGAAACGGCAAACCGAAGCCCTTCGCGCCGCAATGCGGGATGGCTCGAACCAGAGCCTGGACTTCTGAAACCTGGCGGAGGAAATCGAAGATTTAGGGAAATCGGTAAGGCGAGAGCTGCAAAGCCCGATTCGACGGGTCGTCCCCCATCTCCTCAAGCGCGAGCACTCGCCAGCAAAAGAGCCGCGACGTGGCTCGGCGGAATCCATAGTGGATGCCAGGGCTGAGATCGAGGACTTGCTGGAAGCCAGTCCAAGCCTCCGAACAGAACTGGACCGCGACGTCGAGCGACAGACGCAGCGCGGTATCGATCTCACGTTAAGATCTTGGGCGCTACCAAGAAGTCGATACCGAAACGATCGCAGGGCTGCGGGGCCACCTCCTACACAGTGGCGCAGAGCGTCGATGTCTGGTTCCCCGAGGGGCCGTCGAGGTAACGCGGGATAACCATGACGCGTTCGGGGGCGACATTTTCCGTTGGCGCCCCCATCTTAACGAGACGAGCCGCGTTGCGAGCGAGCAAGGCATGATCGACCCATTTGGACGAGGCATTACCTATCTGCGCGTATCGGTCACCGACCGATGCGACTTCCGCTGCGTCTATTGCATGGCGGAAGAGATGACCTTTCTGCCGAAATCCGAGCTTTTGACGCTCGAAGAGCTCGACCGGGTGTGTAGCGCGTTCATCAGGCTCGGCGTCCGAAAGCTGCGCCTGACCGGCGGCGAGCCGCTGGTGCGGCGCGACATCATGACCCTGTTCCGCTCGCTCGGCCGCCACCTTGGGACCGGCGCGCTCGACGAGCTTACCTTGACGACCAACGGCAGCCAACTCGCCCGCTATGCGGGTGAACTGCGCGAGTGCGGCGTGCGGCGGGTCAACGTCTCGGTCGACACCCTCGACCCGGCGAAATTCACCGAAATCACCCGCCGAGGGCGTCTCGAAATAGTCCTCGAAGGGCTCGCGGCGGCGAAAGCGGCGGGGCTCGCGGTCAAGATCAACGCCGTGGCGTTGCGCGGCGTCAACGAGGAGGAGCTCGACGACCTCGTCGCCTGGACCGGCGAAGAGGGCTTTGACCTCGTGTTCATCGAAGTGATGCCGATGGGCGACATCGGCGGCGAAAACCGGCTCGACCAGTATTTGCCGCTATCTTTGGTGCGTGCTCGGCTGCAACGGCGCTGGACGCTCGACGAGAGCGATTACCGCACCGGCGGCCCGGCGCGATATGTGACCGTGCGGGAGACCGGCGGGCGGCTCGGCTTCATCACCCCTCTGACACATAATTTCTGCGAAAGCTGCAACCGCGTCCGGATGACCTGCACCGGGACCCTCTATATGTGCCTCGGCCAGGAGGACGCGGCGGATCTGCGCACCCCGTTGCGCCAATCCGAAGGCGACGAGGCGCTTGAGGCGGCGATTCGCGAGGCGATCGACCGCAAGCCC
>Ga0210408_10006539_pt1 | contig 10069 bp, 7 predicted proteins | sample IncBWH4MmetaG_FD_155471 | JGI IMG/M metagenome (GOLD analysis project Ga0210408, IMG submission 155471) | Forest soil microbial communities from Barre Woods Harvard Forest LTER site, Petersham, Massachusetts, United States - Inc-BW-H-4-M | ecosystem: Environmental > Terrestrial > Soil >...
GTTCCTGGCTTTGTCAATGAAACTCAAGTCATTTGCACGGTCCTCAGCCATGATCTCGAGAACGATCCCGACATCGTGGCGTTGGTCGGCGCCTCGGCGGCTCTGACCATCTCAGGGGTACCGTTCTTGGGACCCGTCGGTGCGGCCCGGGTTGGTTACATCGACGGCGATTATGTCTTAAACCCGACGCTTGACGAAATTTCCCGCTCGCAGCTCGACCTTGTCGTGGCCGGCACGGTCGACGGCGTGCTGATGGTGGAATCCGAGGCAAAAGAACTTTCCGAGGAGGTCATGCTCGGAGCGGTGACCTTTGGCCATCACGAATTTCAGCCGGTAGTTCAGGCGATCATCGAACTCGCCGAAACCTGTGCGCGCGAGCCGTGGAGCCTGCCGCACCACCTCTTGGAGCCCGCCGCGATCGAGGCGCGGCTGCAGGAAACGATCGGGCCGATGATCGAGGCTGCGTACCGCGAACAAGGCAAACAGAACCGAAGCAACCAGCTCGATGCGGCGAAGGCGCGGGTGGCCGAGGTATTTTCGGACGAACTGGAGCAAGCGATCGCGCTGAAGTTGTTCAAGGAAGTCGAAAAGAAGATCGTCCGTGGCGCCGTTTTGCGGGGTGGGCCGCGGATTGATGGCCGAGATACTCGCACGGTTCGACCGATCTCGTGCGAGGTTGGCCTCCTCCGCCGCGCGCATGGCTCGGCCTTGTTCACCCGTGGCGAGACACAGGCGCTCGCAGTGGCGACGCTCGGGACCGGCCAGGACGAGCAGGTTATCGACGCGCTGGCCGGCGAGTATCGCGAAAACTTCATGCTCCATTATAACTTCCCGCCATACGCCACGGGCGAAGCGGGACGGCTGGGGTCTCCGAGCCGACGCGACATCGGGCACGGCAAGCTCGCTTGGCGGGCGATTCGCCCGCTGCTGCCAAGCAAGGAAAGTTTCCCCTATACGATCCGCGTTGTGTCGGAGGTCACCGAGTCGAACGGGTCCTCGGCGATGGCCTCAGTTTGTGGTGCCTCGCTTGCTCTGATGGATGCCGGCGTGCCGCTGCCCCGTTCGGTGGCGGGAATCGCTATCGGGCTGATCAAGGAGCCGGAAGGCTTCGCCGTGCTGTCGGATATTCTCGGCGACGAGGATCATCTCGGCGACATGGACTTCAAGGTCGCCGGCACGGAAAGGGGCGTTACGGCGCTGCAGATGGATATCAAGATCACCTCGATCACCGAGGAGATCATGCGCATCGCGCTGGGCCAGGCGCGCGAAGGCCGCCTTCATATCCTTGGCGAAATGGCCAAGGCGCTGACCGGGGCGCGCGACTCGGTCAGCGAGAATGCGCCCCGCATCACCACGTTCAGCATCCCAAAGGAAAAGATCCGCGAGGTGATCGGTTCGGGCGGCAAAGTCATTCGCGAGATCACCGAAACCACCGGGGCCAAGATCGACATCGATGACGATGGTACCGTCAAGGTGGCCGCCGTCGATGGGGACGCGGCCAGAGCCGCGATCGATTGGATCCGCGGGATCGTTGCGGAGCCCGAAGTCGGCCTGATCTACCCCGGGAAGGTCGTTAAAGTCGTTGACTTCGGCGCATTCGTGAACTTTCTCGGGTCGCGTGACGGGCTGGTGCATATCAGCGAGCTTGCGCCGCACCGGGTTGGCAAAGTCGCCGACGTGGTCAAGCTGGGCGACGGGGTCAAGGTCAAGGTGCTTGGTTTCGACGACCGCGGCAAAGTCAAACTGAGCATGCGTCAGGTCGATCAACAGACTGGCGAAGACCTCGGCGCAAGACGCCAGGAGCCAGCGCAGGCGAAGGCGGGGCCCTGACGATAAGCAGTACTGAGCAGGACTATCCCACACGTCTCGCCGCCGGCGGACCGCACGCGGGAACGGGCGACGCGATGCCTCAAGGCGATGAGGCATCGCCAAGGGCCCGTCTCCGTATGGCACTTCCTCCGGTGATCGGCCATCGCGGCGCCGCCGCATGTGCGCCCGAAAACACGCTCGCCGGACTGCGCAAGGCATCCGAACTCGGCTGTCTCTGGGTCGAGTTCGATGTCCGGTTGACGGCGGACGGCCACCTGGTCCTGCTCCACGACGATGGGCTCGCGCGCACGACGGATGGTCACGGCAGCGCCGGCGCATCGCTTTTCGCCGCGTTGCGCCGCTACGATGCCGGCGCTTGGTTTGGCCGCTGTTTCGAAGGCGAATTGGTGCCCACGCTGGCGGAGGCGGTGGCACTCCTCGGCGAACTTGGCATCGGCGCCAATGTGGAGCTGAAAGCGGTGCGCGGACGGGAAGCCGAAACCGGTGCGGCTGCGGCCGCGACGCTGTGCCGGTTGTGGCCCTCCCAGCTTGCGGCGCCGCTGATTTCGAGCTTTCAGCAGGGCGCCCTAGCAGCGGCCCGGGCGGGCGCTCCTGGGATCGCCCGCGGCATCCTGTTCCGCGCGGTTCCAAAGAATTGGCGCGCCGCGGCCGAGAGCCTGGACTGTGCGGCGATCCACGCCGACCATCGCCGCCTGCATCCGGCGATTGTGGGCGAGGTCCGTGAGCTGGGATATCCCGTGCTGGCCTACACCGTCAACGATTTAGCGCGGGCGCACACGTTGTTTGGTTGGGGGGTCACTTCCGTGTTCTCGGATGTTCCCCATATCCTTGCTGCTGGAGGAGCCGTCAGCGGTGCGTGTTGGACTGCTGCGGCAAAATCGGAACCGGCGGGACGGTCGCCGCAAGGAGCAGTCCGGTGAAACCGCTCAATCCTCTCGTGATCTCCGGACGCGAGGTGCTGCCGCTCGTGGAAGGCGGCAAGGGCATCTCGGTGTCGAATGGCGAGAGCTCCGGCGCCTGGGCTGCGACCGGCAGCGTCGGCACGTTTTCCGGGGTCAATGCCGACAGTTTTACCGAGTCCGGTCAACCGATTCCGCAGATCTATCACGGACGGACGCGGCGCGAGCGGCACGAAGAGCTCGTCGCCTATGCGATCGCCGGCGGGATCCACCAGGCACGCGTTGCTCACGAGCGGTCTAATGGTGAAGGCCGCATCCATATGAACGTGCTATGGGAGATGGCCGCTGCCGAGCGCGTCCTGCACGGGGTGCTCGAGGGGGCCAAGGGGCTGATCAACGGCGTCACGTGCGGTGCCGGAATGCCGTACAAGATTGCCGAGATCTGTGCACGCTACGGGGTCCACTATTATCCGATCGTCTCATCGGCTCGCGCCTTTCGGGCGTTGTGGAAGCGCGCCTATCATAAATTCTGCGATTGGCTCGGCGGGGTCGTCTACGAGGATCCTTGGCTCGCCGGCGGCCATAACGGGCTTTCCAACAGCGAGGACCCAGAGCGCCCTGAAGCACCCTATCCCAGAGTTCGCGAGCTGCGTGACCTGATGGTGGATTTTGGGTTGGCGACGACACCGATCTTTATGGCCGGCGGTCTGTGGTACCTGCGCGAGTGGCTAGATTGGATCGACAATCCCGAACTGGGGCCGATAGCGTTCCAGTTTGGGACCCGTCCCCTCGTGACCCAGGAGAGTCCGATTTCTGCAACATGGAAGCGCAAGCTTCTGACCTTGAACGAAGGGGACGTCTATCTCAACCGGTTTAGCCCGACCGGCTTTTATTCATCGGCGGTGCGTAACGACTTTCTCGATGAGCTGCAGCAGCGCTCCGAACACCAGGTAGCCTACACGGTCGATCCGGTCGGCGAGCATGTTGCGCCGTTCAGCGTCGGTGCGCGCGGCCGCACCGTCTTCTTGACGGCTCACGACAGGGAATCGGCCGAGAGCTGGGTTGCGGCGGGTTACACCGAAGCCCTGCGCACGCCCGATTCAACGCTGATCTTTGTCACCCCGCGAAAGGCGCTCGAGATCCGTACCGACCAGATCGGCTGCATGGGCTGCCTCAGCGCCTGCCAGTTCTCTAACTGGGCGCAGAACGAAGCGCGTACCACGGGAAAGAAGGCCGATCCGCGCAGCTACTGCATCCAGAAGACGCTCCAGGCGATCAGGCATTCGGATGATGTCGAGTTCCAGCTGATGTTCGCCGGACACAACGCGTATCGCTTCGCCTCGGACCCATTTTATGCGACCGGCCATGTACCGACCGTGCGAGAGCTGGTCGAGCGCCTGCAGACCGGCAACTGAGCGACCGCACGCGACCCCGCGATACGGTTGTTTATTTTCGCCGCGCATATGATTATATTTGTTGCATGATGGTGACGCCTCCTTCGTCGAACGCTTTGGAGTGCCTGCGTGCGGTGGGTCTGCGGCCCACCCGGCAGCGCCTCGCCTTGGCGCGACTGCTGCTCGAAAACGGCGAACGCCATATCACCGCCGAGCAGTTGCACGGCGAGGCAGCGGCTGCCGCGATTCGGGTATCGCTCGCGACCGTGTATAACACCCTCCATCAGTTCACCGAAGCCGGGCTGCTGCGCGAAGTCGTGGTCGAGCCTGGCCGCTCCTATTTCGATACGAACACCGCCGATCATCATCACTTCTTTTGCGAAGCGACCGGCAAGCTGCAGGACATCCCGGGCCGGGACGTGGTGATCAGCGGCTATCCACTTCCACCCGGCGGAACCAAGGTTAGCCGCGTCGACGTCATCATCAGGGTGCGTCCGGATAATCGCTAAAGTGCCCAGCGCGGCGCTTCAATGTCTCGGCGCCTGCTTGACAGCCCCACGGCCTAGTATACAATCGTTCTAAGAAGCAGGCGTCTTCTGCATTTGCCCCGATCGGATGGTGGGTGAGTGCTGTGTCGGCTGTACGCGTCTGCGCTCGAACCCGCGGGGCGATGGGGACAAGGGCGCCAGACGACAGCGATTCGAGACTGACCCGATCAAAGGAGGAGACCCGAGTATGGCATACCAAGACGACATCGAATTGATGGCGCACCTGATGCGACGTGCCGGCTTCGGAGCCGGCCGCGACGAGCTCGAGGCGCGCGCCGCCAAGGGCTACGAGGAGACGGTCGAGGAGTTGCTGCACCCGGAGACGCAGCCGGCGGTCGACCCCTATACGCTGTTGCGCTATCAGCCGGCATCGTTGCTTCCCGGCGGCCAACCGCCGATGGGCAACGTCAATTGGCTGTACTACCTGGTCAACACCAAGCGGCCCCTCGAAGAGAAGATGGCGCTGTTCTGGCATCACGTCTTCGCCACCGGGAATTCCAAGGTGGACAATTACGACCAGCTGCTGGAACAGATCCAGCTGTTCCGCGAGCACGGCATGGGCAACTACCGTGACCTGCTGCTCACCATCGCGAAAAACCCGACGATGATTTTCTGGCTCGACAACCAGCAGAACCACGGGACGGCGGTCAACGAGAACTGGGGCCGCGAGCTGCTCGAATTGTTCAGCCTCGGCGCCGGCAACTACACCGAGAAGGACGTTCGGGAATGCTCACGCGCCTTCACCGGCTGGACCTTCGAGACCAAGATCCCGCGCGCGCCCTATGGCCGGTTCCCCTGGAAGTTCGAGTATCGTCCGGAAGACCATGACGACGGCGAGAAGGAATTCCTCGGACACAAGGGGCGGTTCAACGGCGAAGACATCATCGACATCGTGGTGCAGCAGCCGGCATGCGCCAGGTTCATCTGCCGGCATCTGTACAACTTCTTTGTTGCCGACGAGCCGCAGGTGCCCGCCTGGCCGATCGAATCGCCGCGCGACCAGAAGGCGATCGACACGCTGGTCGGCGCTTTCCGCGATGCCAAGTTCGAGATGAAGCCGTTGCTGCGCACGCTGTTCAACTCGGACTTCTTCAAGAAGGCCCGCTTCCAGCACGTCAGATCTCCGGCCGAGGTGGTGGTCGGGACTCTTCGCTTTGTCGGCGGCTATGAACTGCCGAAACCCGGCTATGGCGAATTGTCGATGAACACCGCCTATATGGGCCAGGATCTGCTGAACCCGCCATCGGTCGAGGGCTGGCACACCGGCAAGGAGTGGATCAACAGTGGCTCGTTGATGGCCCGTATCAACTTCATGGCCGAAAAGGTCGGCGATACCTCGTCGCCGGGGGTGCGCAGCATCGTTGACCGTCTGAAGGCCAAGGGGACGCTGAGCCCGGACCAGTTGGTCGATGGATGCCTCGACCTGCTCGGGCCGCTGCATGTCGCCGGTGATACCAAGCAGCAGCTGCTGTCCCAGGCCAATGAATGGGGCCAGGTTTCCTGGGACAACGGCAGTTCGGAAGTCGCCGATCAGCATGTCGGCCAGATGCTGCAGCTGATCGTCGCCACCAGAGAGTATCAGTTCGCCTGACCATCGAGGCTGATCAGACAAGGAGGAGAGCACTATGGCAAATACCGATCCGTGTGTGGTCGTTTTGCAGCTGACCGGCGGCAACGACTACTTGAATACCGTGATCCCGTACAACAACCCGCTGTACCGCGACAACCGGCCGGCGGTCGGGATCGGCGACAACAACATCATCCATCTCGACGGGACCTATGGCATCCCGGACTACATGGCGCCGATGAAGAAGTTCTGGGAGGACGATAAGCTCGCCATCCTCCACGGCGTCGGCTGGAAGGAGTCGCCGCGGTCCCATTTCCGGGCGATGGACATCTGGCACACCTGCGAGCCGATCAAGGTCGGGACCGAAGGTTGGCTCGGCCGGGTCGCGCGCGAGTTCGACCCGAACAAGGAAAACGTCGTGCAGGTCGTCAGCATGGGGCCGAGCCTGCCCCGCGCCCTGGTCTGCCCCGGCGTGCCGGTCGCCTGCGTTGCCGGTCCGCTGGAGCGTTACGGCTTCCTGCCGCAGGTGCAAGGCAACGAGCGCACGGTCGTGCTCGATCGCTTCGCCAAAATGTACAGCCCGGCGATCGGCAGCGGCCCGGTCATGGACTATCTGAGCGAGACGGCGATCGATTCGCTGAAGGGCGAGGACATCATCAAAGTCGCGCCGCAGAAATACACCTCGACCGTGGAGTACCCGAACACGCCGATTGCCCGCAAATTGAAGGGCATCGCGCAGGCGCACTGTGCCGACATCGGCAGCCGCATCTTCTACTGCGACCACAGCACCTTTGACACGCATGCCGGGCAGAACCCGGGGCACGGCCTTCTGTGGAGCGCCGTCAGCCAGGGCGTTGAGGCGTTCTGGGCCGATCTGCGCGAGCACAACCATGCCGACAACGTCGTCATGCTGCTGTTCTCCGAGTTCGGCCGTCGCGTGCACGACAACGGCTCCGGTACCGATCACGGCGCCGGCGGCGTTGCCTTCGTGATCGGCGAGAAGGTCAAGGGCGGCCATTACGGCGAGATGCCGTCGCTGGACGCCTCTAAGCTGGTGCAGGGCGACCTCGACCCGAACATGGACTTCCGCAGCGTCTACACGACAATCCTCGACAAGTGGCTCGGGTTGAACCCGGCGCCGATCGTCAACGGCACCTACGAGCAACCCGCGTTCCTGAACTGAACCCGAAAGCAAAGCACACCGCCTGCGGCCCGCGGCTTCGGCCGCGGGAAGCAGGCGGCGAGACGAGAGGCAAGCGATAGCCGAAGGATTCACCGACGGCGTGTCGTTGCGGAAACAGGAGGGAACTATGCCGTTGACAACCGTAGCGCGCGGACGGGTCTTTGATTGGAGCCATGCAGTCGGGCGCAACGCCGCCCGTGGCAACGGGTTCAATTACATCCAGTCCATGTGCCTGGACAATAACAGCGTCCTCTACGCTGCCAATCGCGGCACCGAGGGCCAGAACCGCGCGATGCACGTCAACAAGACGAAGCTCGGCGGTCCCGGCGAAGAGGAATGGCTTGCAGACTTCTTCGAATATGGCGAAGGCGACGGCCGGTCGACGTGGCCGTTCGGCATTGCCGTCGACAATAACCAGGGCCGGGTCTACGTGTCGGACGACTGGACCAATACGATCTCCATGTTCGACACCGATGGCAAATTCATCGGCAAATGGGGCACGACCGGCAGCGGTGACGGCGAACTCAATCGTCCGGCGGGTCTCGCGGTCGAACACAGCGGGAATGTGATCGTCGTCGACAGCGGCAACAATCGGGTGCAGGTCTTCACCCCCGAGGGCAAATTCGTCGGCAAATGCGGCGGGCCCGGCAAGGACGAGGGCGAGTTCAACCAGCCGTGGGGCGTCACCCTTGACAAGGCCGGCAACATCTATGTTGCCGACTGGAAGAACCATCGGGTCCAGAAACTGTCGCCGCACGGCCGGTTTCTGTCGAGCATCGGTTCCTACGGCAAGATCGAGGAACCGGGGAACGCCTATCGGGTGACCATCTTCGGCCCGTATGTCGCGGGCGAGGGCGAGAAGGCCGGCCATCCGAGGACCGATCAGTTCAATCACCCGACCGATGTCGCGATCGACAGCGACGGCGACATCTACGTGGCTGATTGGGGCAATCATCGGATCTGCGTATTCGATTCCGAAGGCGGCCCGATCACGACCTTGGTCGGTGATGCCCAGGTCTTGTCGAAATGGGGCCAAATGAGCATCGACGCCAATCCGGATATGATGAAGGCCCGGCGCCGGGTGAAGAGCCTCGAACCGCAGTGGCGCTTCTGCTTCCCGACCGCGGTCGAGTTCGATCCGAACACCGATTCGGTCATCATCGCCGAGCACCAGCGCAACCGGCTGCAAGTCTATAAGAAGGTTCGCAACTACAGCGACTTCCAGGCGAACCTGTAGGCATCTGATACGGCGGAGCCCCGCATAGTGCGGGGCTCCGATCTTTAAGACCTAAAAAGTGCCCCGCCTGTGCGTCGCGGCAGTCCGTGGCGGGCGTGCGGTCGGCCACAGACGTGAGGCAGGCGACAGGCCGGAGGGATGGCCGAGGGCCGATCGCCGAGCGAAACAGGAGGAAAGTATGCCGTTGACAACGGTTGCACGCGGGCGGGTCTTTGATTGGAGCCATGCGATCGGGCGCGGCGCGGCCCGAGGCAACGGGTTCAATTACGTTCAAACCATGTGCCTGGGTAAGGATGGTGTCCTCTACACCACCAATCGCGGAAGCGAGAACAATTTTGGGATGCACTGCAGCAAGGTGAAGCTCGGCGGTCCGGGCGAAGAGGAATGGCTAACCGACTTTTGCGAATACGGCGAAGGCGACGGACATTGCATCTGGCCGTTCGGTATTGCCGTCGACAGCCAGAGTCAGGTCTACGTATCGGATGACTGGACCAATGCGATCTCCGTCTTTGATCCCGACGGCAAGTTCATCCGCAAATGGGGCGCGACCGGTAGCGGTGACGGCGAGTTCAATCGCCCGGCGGGTATCGCTGTCGAGCACAGCGGCAACGTGATCGTCGTCGATAGCGGCAACAACCGCCTGCAGGTCTTCACCCCGGACGGCAAGTTCGCCGGCAAATGTGGCGGCCCCGGCAAAGGCGAGGGCGAGTTCAACCAACCCTGGGGCATCACCCTCGACAAGGCCGGCAACATCCTGGTTGCCGACTGGAAGAACCACCGGGTCCAGAAGCTGTCGCCGCACGGCAGGTTCCTGTCGAGCATCGGATCCTACGGCAAGATCGAGGAGCCGGAAAACGCCTACAGGGTCACAGTCTTCGGGCCCTATGTAGCCGGCGAAGGTGAGAAGGCGGGGCATCCGCGGACAGATCAGTTCAATCATCCGACCGATGTCGCGGTCGACAGCGACGGCGATATCTACGTCAGCGACTGGGGCAACCATCGGGTCTGCATTTTCGACTCCGAAGGCGGCCCGATCACGACCTTGGTCGGCGATGCGCAGGTCTTGTCGAAATGGGGCCAAATGAGCATCGACGCCAATCCGGACATGATGAAAGCCCGGCGCCGGGTGAAGAGCCTCGAGCCGCAATGGCGGTTCTGCTTCCCGACCGCCGTCGAGTTTGATCCGGAAACCGACAGCGTCATCGTCGCCGAGCATCAGAGAAACCGCCTGCAGGTCTACAAGAAGGTTCGCAATTACAGCGACTTCCAAGCGAACCTGTAAGGTCACGAACCGGGCGCGTCAGGGTCAAACGCCCGGTTTGATCAGGGACTTCGCTTCCCTGCCTTTTCCGCGGCACGACAGGGAAGCACCCGCTTTTCATGAGCGACATCGCCGAAGTACGAGCGACGC
>Ga0210408_10006540_pt1 | contig 10067 bp, 9 predicted proteins | sample IncBWH4MmetaG_FD_155471 | JGI IMG/M metagenome (GOLD analysis project Ga0210408, IMG submission 155471) | Forest soil microbial communities from Barre Woods Harvard Forest LTER site, Petersham, Massachusetts, United States - Inc-BW-H-4-M | ecosystem: Environmental > Terrestrial > Soil >...
GATGGTGCCGGTGCCGAGCGTCGCGACGAAGGCGTCGACCTGTGCCACCTCCACCAACAGGCCGTTGCAGAAGCCGACCAGAGCCGCGCACATCACCGTGGCGAGGATCGCCAAGGGCCAGGGAAAACCGTATTTGACCTGAAGGCTGAGGACGAGGATGTGCCACATCACGATGCCGAAGCCGACGGTCAGGTCGATCCGGCCGGCCATCATGGGAAGCGTCGCCGCCAGCGCCAGCATCGCGACAATGGCCTTGTCCGCCAGGATCGAGCGGGCATTGAGGGCGGTCGGAAACGTATCGGGCAGCAGGACGGAGAAGCAGATGATGAGGAGCAGTGTCAGGAGCGGCAGCCCGTAGACCGGAAGACGGCGGACCACGGCCTGCCAGGGCGTCATCTCCGCGAGCTCCGGCGCCGTCGGCTCCAGCGCGTTCGACTTAATGGACTGCATGCGTTTCCTCCGGGCCCAGCGCGCCGTCTTCGTGCGGCTTGTGCGGGATACTGGCGGACGCCGCAGCCAGCAGATTGCTGATCGAAAGGTCGGCGGCCGCGAGTTCGCCCACGACCTGCCCGCGCTTGAAAACAAGTGCGCGGTGGCAAACCTTCGCAACCTCCTCGAAATCGGTCGAGATCAGGATGATGGCTGCGCCCTCCTGCAAGGCGACGTCGAACAGCCGATAGATTTCAGCCTTGGCACCGACGTCGACGCCGGCGGTCGGATCCTCGAACACATAGACCTTCGATTTCAGATGCAGCCAGCGCCCGACGACCACCTTCTGCTGGTTGCCGCCCGAGAGCAGCTCGATCGCAAGATCCGGATCGTTGGGACGCAGCCCGATCCGCTCTCCGAGCCCGCGTGCGGCCACAGCTTCACGCACCGGGTCGAGATAGGCGACCGGGCTCAGGCCGGCAGCGCGCGGATTGAGGAACAGGTTCTCCCTGACCGACAGGTTGGGCAGTATCGATTCGCCGACCCGATCGGCGCAGACCAGGTTGAAACCCTGACCCATCGCGCGGCGCGGCGAGGGCAGCGCGATGGCCGCACCGTCGAGCACGATCCTGCCGCCGGTCGGCTGCTCGATGCCAAACAAAGTTCTGCCCAGGACTTCCTGGCCGGCGCCGCGGAGGCCGACCATGCCGACGATTTCGCCGGCATGAATCTCGCACGAGACCGGCCCCACCTCGCCGATGGCGAGACCTTTGAGCTGCACCCTCGGCCTGCCACCGCGTTCCGCCGGGCGACGAAACACCTGCGACGGTTCGCGGCCGACGATCAGCAGGATCGTTTCATCCGGCGTCGTCTGCGAAACCGTCCTCTCACCGGCGACACAACCGTCCCGCAAGACCACCATGCGATCGGCGATCTCGAACACCTCATCGAGCCGGTGCGACACGTAGATCATGCCGACGCCGTGCTCGCGGAGCCGCCGCAGCGACAAGAACAACCGCGCCACCTCGTCGGCTGGAAGGCTGGCCGTCGGTTCATCCAGGATCATGAGCTCGGCATTGGCAGCCAGGGCGCGCGCGATGGCCACCAGCGAGCGTTCGGTCCGGCTCAACGACTGAATGCGAAGCTCGGGATCGATGGCGGCGCCCAATTTGGCGAGCGCAGCCTCGGCCCTGATGCGCGCGCGGCCCCAATCGATAATGCCGCCCTTGCGCGGGAAGCCGAGCGTCAGACAGATATTTTCCGCCACCGTCATCCAATCGATGAGACCGAGGTCCTGGTGGATGAAGGCGATCGGCATGCGCCGGACGTTGTTCGTCACCTCGGCGCCACGATAATGGATGGTGCCCTGATCGAGCGCGTGGACTCCTGCGAGGATCTTGATCAGCGTCGATTTGCCGGCACCGTTCTCGCCGAGCAAGGCAACGACTTCGCCCGCCCCAACCGACATGCTGACGTCGGCAAGGGCCCGGGTGCCACCAAATCGCTTTGAGACGTTACGAACCTCAAGCACGCGACGATTCCCTGTCGGCAGGGATGCTGAGCCCAACGGGCGACAGGTTTCGCTTCGCGCAGACCTGTGTCCGGCGACCATCCTGGGATTGCCGCGCTGATGCTGTCAAGCCGGTTTTGAATTGGCTTGACTTATTTGAGACCCGGATGAAAATTTGTCGGACAGATTGACCTTGCAACGCGCCGGGCATGTCTACGGATTTGGACGGACGCCCATGCGACGCCTTGGAGACAAACTCTTTGACGCGCTGACCGCAATGATCGAGCGGAACGAGATCGCGGAGGGAGAGCGGCTGCCGTCCGAGACGGCGCTTGCCGAGCGCTTCGGTGTGTCACGCCCGACCGTCCGGGAGACCTTGGCACGGCTGCGCGATGAGGGTCTCATCGCCTCGCGACGCGGCTCGGGCAGTTACGTGCAAGCGTTCCCTCAGGACCGCACGACCATTCACAAGCCGGCCTTCCGCGTCGTCGACAGCTTCAACCAGATCAAGCAGTGCTACGAATTCCGCGCCGCGGTCGAGGGCGAAAGCGCATTTTTGGCTGCGACGGCACGGAGCGAAGCGCAGCTCGCCGAATTGCGCGGCGCCATCGCGCTGCTCGACCAGTCGATCAGCGCGCGGGCGCTCGGCGTCGAAGCGGATTTCAGCTTCCATCTGCTGGTTGCCAGGGCCAGTGGCAATTCCTGGTTCGTGTCGGCGCTGCAGGCCATGCGGGCCCAGATCGAGGTCTCGATCGAGATCGCCCGCCGGCTCTCGCTGCATAAATCCGACGCGCATCTGGTCGCGGTGCAGGCCGAGCATGTCGCGATCCTCGACGCCATCGCCGGGCAGGACGGCGCGGGCGCGCGCGAGGCCATGCGCGACCACCTGAGCAGCACGTGCAACCGCATCTTCGGCGGCAGCTGACGACGACGCCTTACCCGCATCGCATCCCGCCAAAGCGCCGCAACATGAGGAGCAGAGCCTCGGTCGAACAGGGTTTCGCCAGCCTCGGCCGGTCGGCGAAGGCGTCCGGAACATTGTTGCCGTCATAGCCGGTAATGAAGACGAACGGGATCTTCAGCGCCGCAAGCCTCTCGGCGACGGCAAAGCTCTTTTCGCCGAGCAGGCCGACGTCGAGCAGGGCAAGGTCCGGCGCGCGTTTGGCGATCAGCTCCAGCGCGCCGGCAACATTGGACGCAGTCCGCGCGCTCGTCACGCCGAGGCGGAGAACCGTATCCTCGAGATCGAGCGCAATGAATGGATCGTCCTCGACGATCAGCACGTCGTTGGGAAGGCCAGACATGGGGTGTTAGCGGGTTCCAGGGATCAGGACGGCCCGCTGCCGACGCCTCCTTGTAAGCGCGTCGACGGGTTCCGGGTCGAAATCAGCACAGTCGACGCACCGCTGTCTGTCCACTTGTAGACATCCAATGGGAACCCACGCGCCTATGTTCGCGTTAGACAGTGCAGCGAGGAACAGCCCATGCTCACACGGCGTGACGCGGCGGCGGAGGTCAACGACCGCCCGCATAACAACCTGTTGCGCCGCCTCAACCGGGCGGACTTTGCGTCGATCGAGCCGCACCTCTCCCAGGCGACGGCGGCGGCCAATGAGCTGCTGTATAGCCCCGGGGACGATGTCGATGTCGTCCACTTCCCCTGTGGGCCCGCGCTTGCAACCTATCTCGTTGCCAACGAGGACGGCCGCGACGTCGAAACCATCTTGGTCGGCCGCGAGGGCGCAGTCGGCGGCATCGTCAGCCAGGGTTTCCTGCCGGCCTACACGCGTATCGTCGTGAAGTTCGCAGGACCGTTCGTCAAATTGCCGATCAACCGGCTCGAGGTCGCCAAGCTGGCGTCGGCAACACTGCGCAACGTGTTCGCCCGCTACGCTGACTGCCTGCTGGCACAGATCTTCCAGTCGACGGCCTGCAACGCGATCCATTCCATCGAGCAGCGCGCGGCCAAGTGGATCGTCTCGGCGATGGAGCGCACCGACAACGATGCGACGGTGCCGCTGACCCATGAGCAGCTGGCGACCCTGCTCGGGGTCGGCCGCTCCTACGCGAGCCGGGTGCTTCAGACTCTCAAGGCCGAAGGCATCCTGGAGACCCGGCGGGGCTCCATCCTGGTGCGCGACCGCACGGCGCTGCAGGCCCGGGCCTGCCTCTGCAACGAGCAGGTCAAAGGCCATTTCGAGGAGGTTCTGCGCGGGGTCTACCCGACGGAGGAACCGGGCTCCGGGTGAGCCGCAAGCGGCGAATCGATTTACCAATCGTAAAACAAGCCATTGTTTTTTGGCATTTCCTGAATATATTGCGCCGCAACGCGTAGGGTGCGCCCGGTCCGGTTGGCCGGGCTTCCTTTTTTGGGGCCGGGAGGCCCTCCTCGATTCCGCCAAGCGTCATTCGCCAGACGAAGTCCCGGTGTAGGGATTGCGGAAGTGCGTGACCATTGCACGACCGATAAAGAAGCCGCCATGAACCTTCGTAACGTCGCCATCATCGCCCACGTCGACCACGGCAAGACCACGCTGGTCGACCGCCTCTTGCAGCAATCCGGGACCTTCCGCGAGAACCAGAAGGTCGCCGAGCGCGCGATGGATTCCAATGATCTCGAGCGCGAGCGCGGCATCACCATCTTGGCCAAGGCCGCTTCCGTGGCCTGGAAGGACACCCGCATCAACATCGTCGACACGCCGGGCCACGCCGATTTCGGCGGCGAGGTCGAGCGCATCCTCAATATGGTCGATGGCGCGCTGGTGCTGGTGGACGCCGCCGAGGGCCCGCTGCCGCAGACCAAGTTCGTCGTCTCCAAGGCTTTGAAGGTCGGGCTGAAACCGATCGTCGTGATCAACAAGGTCGACCGCCCGGACGCGCGGCCGACCGAGGTCATCAACGAGGTGTTCGACCTGTTCGCGGCGCTCGATGCCAGCGAAGAGCAGCTTGACTTCCCGATTCTCTACGGCTCGGCCAAGCAGGGCTGGATGGCGGAAAGCCCGGAGGGCCCGAAGGACGCCGGCATGCAGCCGCTGTTCGACCTGATCCTGCGCCATGTGCCGGCGCCGCAGATCGAGGCCGGCCCGTTCCGGATGATCGGCACCATCTTGGAAGCCAACCCCTATCTCGGCCGCATCATCACCGGCCGCATTACGTCGGGCCTGATCAGGCCGAACCAGCAGGTCAAGGTGCTCTCGGCCGACGGCAAGGCGATCGAGCAGGGCCGCATCACGAAAATTCTCGCGTTCCGCGGCATCGAGCGCACGCCGCTCGATGAGGCCGAAGCCGGCGACATCGTCGCGATCGCCGGCCTCACCAAAGGCACCGTCGCCGACACCTTCTGCGATCCCGCCATCGAGCTGCCGCTGCCGGCGCAGCCGATCGATCCGCCGACCGTGTCGATGTCGTTCATCGTCAACAACTCGCCGCTCGCCGGCACCGAGGGCGACAAGGTGACGAGCCGCATGATCCGCGACCGCCTGCTGCGCGAGGCCGAAGGCAATGTCGCGCTGCGCGTCACGGAAGCCGCGGACAAGGATTCGATGGAAGTCGCGGGCCGCGGCGAATTGCAGCTCGCGATCCTGATCGAGACCATGCGGCGCGAGGGCTTTGAGCTCTCGGTGTCACGGCCCCGCGTCGTGTACAAGAAGGATGACGCCACCGGCGCGCTGCAGGAGCCGATCGAGGAGGTCGTGATCGACGTCGACGAGGAGCACTCCGGCGTCGTCGTGCAGAAGATGAGCGAACGCAAAGCGGAATTGATTGAAATGCGCCCGTCCGGCGGCCACCGCTTGCGTCTGGTGTTCTACGCGCCGACCCGCGGCCTGATCGGCTATCAGGGCGAGCTTCTGACCGACACCCGCGGCACCGCGATCATGAACCGCCTGTTCCACACTTATGCGCCGTACAAGGGCGAGATCCAGGGCCGCCGCAACGGCGTGCTGATCTCCAACGACCAAGGCGACGCGGTGGCTTACGCCATGTTCAAGCTGGAAGACCGCGGTCCGATGATGATCGAGCCGGGCTGCAAGGTCTATCGCGGCATGATCGTGGGCGAACACACCCGCGACAACGACCTCGAGATCAACGTGCTCAAGGGCAAGCAGCTCACCAATATCCGCACCACGTCCAAGGACGAGGCGGTGCGGCTGACCCCGCCGATCCGGATGACCCTGGAAAAGGCGCTTGCCTATATCGAGGACGACGAACTCGTCGAGGTGACGCCGAAATCGATCCGGCTGCGCAAGAAGTTCTTGGACCCGAACGAGCGCAAGCGCGCGGAAAAGGCCAGAGAAGCGGTAGCCTGAGAAGCGGATAGGGCGTAGCGAGTAGCGAATAGGGTCCTTTCGGCTCCGATCTGTTATATACACTGTTCGCTGCTCACCATTCGCTATTCGCGGGTTCATGTCCCTCCCTTCCTCCGTCGAGGTCGCCATCATCGGCGCCGGTGCCGCCGGTCTCGGCGCCGCGCATGCGCTGAAAAGCTCCGGCCTCTCCACGATCGTGCTGGAGGCGCGCGACCGCGTGGGCGGACGCGGCCACACCATCCAGCCATCTCCCGACGTGATCTTCGATCTCGGCTGCGGCTGGCTGCATTCGGCCGACAAGAACGCCTTCGTCGGGATTGCCGAGCAGCTGCAGTTCGACATCGACAGGACGATCCCGCCCTGGCGCGAACGTGTCCTCGACAAGGGATTCCCGCCGACGCTGCGCGCCGACTTCCTCCTGGCACTCGAGGAATTTTACGCGCGCGCCGACCAGGCTGCGAAAAGCGGTCGCGACGCCCCCGCCGACACCTGTCTCGAACCCGGCAATCGCTGGAACCCGATGATCCATGCGATTTCGACCTATGTGAACGGCTGCGAACTCGACCAGATGTCGCTTCTCGACATGGAGGCCTATCAGGACACCGGCATCAACTGGCGGGTGCGGCGCGGCTATGGTGCGCTGATGGCCGCCTATGGCGTTCCTCTCCCAGTCATGTTCGATTGCCAGGTCACCATGATCGATCACTCCGGCAGGGAGCTCCGCATCGAGACATCGTTGGGGACGCTGAGCGCAAGCAAAACCATCATCACCGTGCCGACCAATCTGATCGCAGACGAATCGATCCGCTTTATGCCGGCGCTGCCGCAAAAGGTGGAGGCCGCCGCCGGCCTGCCGCTCGGGCTCGACAACAAGGTGATGCTGGCGCTCGATGAGCCAGGCAACCTGCCGAAGGACGGCGGCTTGCGCGGCGCGACCATGCGCACCGAGATGGGCGCCTTTCACCTGCGCCCGTTCGGGCAGCCCTGCATCGAAGGATTTTACGGCGGCCGCTTTGCGCGCACGCTGGAGGAGGCGGGCCAGGGCGCGCTCGCGGCGCAGGCGATCGACGAAGTCGTGGCGCTGCTCGGCAATGACTGCCGCAAGAAACTCAGGCCGCTTGCGGAATCGCGCTGGGGCCAGGATCCGTTCGCGCGCGGCGCCTATTCGCATGCGCTGCCCGGCCATGCCGGCAAGCGCGCGGTGCTGGCCGCGCCCGTCGATGGCCGGCTGTTCTTCGCCGGTGAAGCCACCTCGCCGAACTTCTTCTCCACCGCCCACGGCGCGCACGACAGTGGTCAGCGGGCGGCGCGCGAGGTGATGGTGTCGTTTCGGTAGGAGCCCGTCATTGCCAGGAGCGAATGACGGAGTTACTCGATCACCCGCGCCCGCAGCTCGGCGTCCGGCACCATGCAGGCATCATATTTGCCGAAGATCTTGTAGCGGTTGCGGGCGACGATGCGATAGACAGCGTCGCGCAAGGGTCTTGGCACCCGACGCAACGCGCGGGCCCAGCGCCAGCCGGGCAGGGTCGAGAGCACGGTCAGGGCGGCGTCCGACTGCAGATGCGCGCTGCCGCGGTGGATCACCGCATTGGTGTCGGGATCGTCGGGATCAATGCCCAGCGCGCGCGCGAGCCGCGCGCCATAAGGCGACTGGATCGTCGTGAAGCGGAAGCGCTTCTCCACATCGCGCGTCACGACAAAATTGACCCAGCGCGAGCAGAACACGCAGACGCCGTCGAACAGGATCACGTCATCGTCGGGCCAAGACATCATGAGTCCGTCATGAGCGCTCATCGGTTGCCCAGTGTTGCGAGCCCCACGCCCATCAATACGATCGCCGGCCCGGTCTTGACCAGCGCGCCGAGCGGCTCGATCCATAAATCCGGCGTGAGCAACGCGGTTCCCGCCATGTAACCGAGCGCCACCACGATCCCGGCGGCAAGGCCGAAGGCCGCGGTCTTGCGGAATGCGATCAAGACGCCCACGCTCATGTCCATCAGGCTGGTGATGCCGGCAAAGGGGGTGACCAGCCAGGCAGGAAAGCCGTGCGCGGCGAGGATTGCCTTGGTTGCCGGAAATGAGATGACGAGCGCGACGAAGCCGGACGCGGTCCAGAACAGCGCGAGGCTTGCAATGATGAGCGGTTTCAGCAGGAACAGCCGCGCAAACCATTTGTCCTGAATGCTGGCCGGTCTGGCGAGCATCTGCGCGATCGTCATGGGCGCGATGCCGGTCGCCTCCATCCAGGCCGAGGGATCGCCGGTCACACCGCGCCGCAATTCGCTGAGCGCGGTCGAGCGCAGGGGCGGCGTCCAACCCAGTCGGCTTGCCAGATCGCCGAGCTTCACCCCGAGATCGAGCAGGAAGCGCGGCAAATTGAGATGGGGCATTTTGGCTGTGCCAAACGCAAGCCGAAACTGCGCGATCACACCGGCCAATGTGATCGCCTGCGGCTGCATCAAATCCCAGGCCACGGCGCCAACCGCTTTGTCGTCGATGTCGCGCGCCGCGAGCCAGGCCACGGTCGCCGCGACATCCTCCACGGCGACCGGCTGGAATGGCGTCGCGGCCTCCTGCTGCGGCAGTTCGAACGGAACAGCGGCCAGAGCCCGGATCAGCGCGCTGCCGCCATAGGCGTTGGGCGCAATCACGAAACCCGGCCGCAGGATCGCGTAGGCTGCGCCGGAAGCCGCGATCAGCCGCTCCGCCTCGCGCTTGGTCGTCGCAAAGGCGGTGCGATCCTCCCGCGCATCCCCGGGAATGGAGATGTGGATCAAGCGGACCGCGCGGCCGCTCTGCTTGATGGCCTGCAAGAGCCGCGCGACGAAATCGCGATGCACCGCGCGCGTATCGCCGTCGGGACCATCCTGCAGCACGCCAAGGCAATTGACGATGGCATCGACCGAATGATCACGGATCAAGCGCGCCATATCCGCTGACGCCAGCGACAGGATCGGCATCTCGAGGTCGAGCGCGCTGCGGCCTTGCGCAGCCGAGAAATGCCGCGCGATCCCGATCGCGTGAAAACCCCGCGCGCGCAGGTCATCGGTGATGGAGCGCCCGATCAGGCCGGAGGCGCCGAACACGACAATGCTTCGCTGTGCCACCTGATCGGTCATGCGCGCTCAAAACCCCGGCTTTGCGATCATCAGCCAGAGAATGATCATGACGGAGCCGAAGCCGGGAATACCAAACCAGAACCAGCGGCGGAACAGCGCGAAATAGCGCGGCGGCAGGGTTTGCCCGGCCAGTTCCGCGATGCAGGCCAGGTTACGCATTTCGATCTGCATGAAGATCACGGGCACCCAGAACAGGCCGGCCACCGCATAGAGCGCAAGCGAGGCGATCAGCCAGTGCTCGGTGACCGACACGGCCGTCAGCATCATCAGAAACCCGCCGGTGACCGGCTGCAGGATCACCGCCGTGAGCGTGAACAGCATGTCGGCGATCACGACGGTCGCCGCCGTGCGCGCAATGAATGCGGGGTCGCGGCCGCGATGCGCCATCAGCATGAAGAAGGCGATGCCGCCCCCCGTGCCGAGGATGACGATGGCGCCGAGCACATGCAGGTATTTGATCAGGAAATAACTCGTCATCGCTTCCCAACCGGCCCCTGTCCGCCGATCCTCAAGGCGCGGTCGAGCTCGGCGGCGGCCAGTCTGACGCCGCTTTCGGTTTCGACCATCCAGTGTCCTTCGCTTCCCGATGCCGGCAGGGTCTTGAGCTCGACCTTGCCGCCACCGGCACGGAAGGCTCCCGCGAGCCGGCCGGAGAACGCCGGCGAAAAATAGCTGTCATTGGCCGCGACCAGCCAGCTC
>Ga0210408_10006541_pt1 | contig 10067 bp, 11 predicted proteins | sample IncBWH4MmetaG_FD_155471 | JGI IMG/M metagenome (GOLD analysis project Ga0210408, IMG submission 155471) | Forest soil microbial communities from Barre Woods Harvard Forest LTER site, Petersham, Massachusetts, United States - Inc-BW-H-4-M | ecosystem: Environmental > Terrestrial > Soil >...
GCTGCGACGTGGGCGGGACCGACGTTTGTTTGCGCGCAAGCGCCTCCAGGGCCACTGCCACAGGCACCGTCTCAAGACGCTCCACCCCCGGCGCCCCGGCCGCAGGTGCAGAAGGCTCCTGTGCAACCCAGAACTTCGATTTTTGGCGCGTGGAAGCTCGACCGGGACGACAGTGACGATCCGCGAAAGAAGATGCAGGAAGCGCGAGGCAGTCAAGGCAACGGCGGCTATGGCGGCAACCGGCGCATGGGTGGCGGCTATCCCGGCGGAGGATACCCGGGTGGGGGCGGCGGCGGCTATGGCGGGCGCAGGATGGGGTCGCAGGGAGAAAGTGACGATGACCGCCAGCGCATGCAGGAACTCTTCAATCCCTCGAACACGTTGACCGTCGCCGAGGCAAGAAAAGACGTCGAGGTGGACCTGTTTGATGACCAAGAGCACAAACGAGCGCTGTTCACCGACGGTCGGAAACTCCAAAAATCAAAAGACGCCAACTATCAGGAAGTTGCGGCGCATTGGGACGGGACCCGGCTGGCAACCGACGAGAAGAACCCTGGTGGCGGCAAGATGAGCCGCGCGTATGAGTTATCGTACGACGGCACACAGCTTTATCAGACTCTGCACATGACCGCCGGTCGGAGCAACACCCCCCTAGTGATCCGCTACATCTACGATCAGGCCGGCTCCGCGCCAGCACCGACCACCGCCGCGCCTCTAGCCCCTGCGCCGGCACCCGCTTCCGCACCCAAGCAATAGTCGTCTGTGATCGCAGACGTTATCGTTTTGGCCCCTTTTGGGCCTGTACGGCAGCGCGCACGGGGGTGAAGCGTGTCCCGTAGCTCACTGCGCACGTGCCAGCCGAATTGACGGCGCGGCGCGCTGGATGCTATAAAATTATTGTTCATGCGGGCGCTTCAAGGCCCACCGAGGCGCTCATCCCAGGTCGAGCGCACGGCGCGGCCGTCAATCCTGAGGTTCAGGCGACACAAGCTAAATGCAAGAGATTGTTCACCAACTTGGCGAACTGTTCCTTCAGGCTGTGCCTACAGTCCTGATACTTCTCGCCTTTTATGTAATTCTGCGCGCCCTCTTCTTCAAACCGTTGCTAAAGGCAATGGCCGAGCGGGACGCGCGAACCGCCGGAGCACGAAAGGCCGCTGAAACCGCGCAGGCTGCCGCCGCCGAAAAAGTTAAGCAATATCAGGAAGCTCTGAAGCAGGCACGCGCAAGGGTTTACGCTGAACAGGAAGGGGCACGCAAAAAATTGCTCGACGAGCGCGCCTCTTTGCTGAAGGAAGCGCGCAACAAAGCAGCAGCCGAAGTCGCAGCGGCGAAAGCACGTGTGATGGCGGAACTCGGCGCGGCCCGCCGGGAGATCGAAACGACCGTCGCGCAGCTATCGGCGGAAATCGCTCGACGTGTTCTGCAGGCTCCTCGGCCGCGGCCCGGAAGCCCCGCAAGAGAGGTTCGATGACGCGCCGCAGGCTACAATTTTTCGCCACCTTGGTTTTCGCTCTGCTCTTCGCTGTGATGACCGTGCATGCCGCGGACGAGGGCGGCGGAACGCAAGAGCGCGCCAACGACATTTTCAAATGGATCAACTTCGCCCTCGTAGCCGTTGGACTTTTTTGGCTTTTCGGCAAGGTTCTACCGTCGAAATTCCGCGCGAATGCGGACGCGATCAGCTCCGCGATCACGAAGGCGACCGCCGCCAAGGCCGACGCGGACCGTCATTTACGCGAAGCCGAGGAAAAATTGGCGCGATTGGAGCAGGAAGTGGCGGAGTTGCGCGCAACGGCGCAACGCGAAGGCGTAGCCGAAGCAGAACGAATTCGGAGCGCGGCGCAGAATGATGCGCAAAGAGTCGAACTTGCGGCCAAGGTGGAAATTGAAGCCACCGAACGCGCCGCGCGCCTGGAGTTGAAGGCCATCGCCGCAAATCTGGCGGTAGACGGGGCCGAATCGCTGCTCGCGAAACAACTCACGCCGCAGGTACAGGAAGCGCTGGTCAGCGCATTCGTCAAAGGCCTTGCGGGGAGACCGAATTGAAGTCCGCAAGCCTGCAATATGCCAACGCGCTAGCGGATATTGCTTTGGCGCAGGGAGCAGCTGAACCGACCTTGAAACAGTTGGAGGATTTTGGCGCGATCTACGCCGAATCGGCGGAACTGCGCAATTTCCTGGCCAGCCCGGCCGTCGATCGCGAAGCAAAGCACGATGTGGTCGAAAAGCTGGTGGCGCGGCTCGGCGCCAGCAAGATCCTGCGCAATTTTCTGTTTGTGATCGTGGACCACGGACGGACGCACATCCTGCCGGAGATTGTTGCGGCGTTTCAGGATGTTGTCCGGCAACGTCAGGGGATCGCCGAAGCGGAAATTTTCACCGCGATCGAACTGAGCGCTGCACAGAAGGCGGAGTTTGCGTTCACCCTGGAACGCTTGACGGGAAAGCGCATCGAAGCGACGTATTCGATTGAGCCGGCGCTGCTCGGCGGCGCGCTGGTGCGCATTGGCGACGCCATCTACGACGGCTCGCTGCGCCATGGATTGGACGAAATGCGCGCGCGGCTCGTAGCGGAATAGCAAAGGTTGATTCAGTTGCACCGGTGATGGAGTAAGTGATTGGCAAGTCCGGGCTGACCGGTGTAAGGACTGGCCACGACAGATGCAAGAAGTGTAACGCAGCAACGGAGCGCGAATGGCGAATATCAAGGCAGACGAAATCAGCAAGATTCTGCGCGAGCAGATTGCAAACTACGAACAGACCGTTGCGGTGGACGAAGTTGGCTCGATCATCAGCGTCGGCGACGGCATTGCGCGCATTCATGGCTTGGACAAGGTCATGGCTGGCGAGATGCTCGCGTTTCCGCACGACGTCTACGGCATCGCGCTGAACCTGGAAGAAGAAGAAGTGGGCGCAGTGCTGCTTGGCGAATCGTTCGAACTAAAAGAAGGCGACACGGTCAAGCGCACGAACACGATTATGTCCGTGCCCGTCGGTGAGGCGTTGATCGGCCGCGTGGTAAGCCCGCTCGGCGAGCCGTTGGATGGCAAGGGCCCGATCGCTTCGAAACAGCGCAATCCGCTGGAAAAAATTGCTCCTGGCGTGCTGGATCGTCAACCGGTGCGCGAGCCGGTGCAAACCGGGATCAAGGCTATCGATTCGATGATTCCGATCGGCCGCGGGCAGCGCGAGCTGATCATCGGCGACCGCCAGACCGGTAAAACCGCCGTCATTCTCGACACCATCATCAATCAAAAAGGCGGCGATCTGATCTGCATCTATTGCGCGATCGGGCAGAAGCGCTCGACCATCGCGCAGGTCGTCAAGGTTTTGACCGATGCCGGCGCGATGGAGTACACCATCGTCGTCGCGTCGTCGGCTTCCGAGCCGGCTTCGGTGCAATACATCGCACCCTACGCCGCGTGCGCAATGGGCGAATATTTCCGCGATACCAAGCGGCACGCCATCACCTTTTACGACGATCTTTCCAAGCACGCGCAGGCCTACCGGGAAATTTCACTGTTGCTGCGCCGTCCACCGGGCCGCGAAGCCTTCCCTGGCGACGTGTTCTATCTCCACTCACGCTTGCTCGAACGCGCCGCAAAGCTCAACGACAAGCTCGGCGCAGGCTCGCTGACGTCGCTGCCGGTCATCGAAACCCAAGCTGGCGACGTTTCGGCTTATATTCCGACCAACGTGATTTCCATTACCGACGGCCAGATCTATCTGGAGGCCGACCTGTTCAACGCCGGGATTCGTCCGGCCATCAACGTCGGCATCTCGGTCAGCCGCGTCGGCGGCAACGCGCAGATCAAAGCAATGCGCCAGGTGGCCGGTTCGCTTCGCCTGGATATGGCGCAATATCGCGATCTCGCGGCCTTCGCGCAATTCGGTTCGGATCAGCTTGACAAGGCCACGCAAGCACAGCTTGGCCGCGGCCAGCGATTGACGGAAATTCTGAAGCAGGATCAATACGTTCCGCTGTCGGTGGAAAAGCAGGTGTTGAGTATTTTCGTCGCCACGAGCGGCTTGCTCGACAACGTTCCCGTCAACGAAGTGCGCCGTTTCGAGAAGGAAATGTTGGAATACGTCGAAACCAGCGCCCCGTCCATCCTGAAAAATATTGCCGAGAAAAAAGCTCTCGACGACGGCATCCGAGCCGAAATCAAAAAAGCCGTCGGTGAATTCAAGGAGCGTTTCACCGCCTCTGTAGCGGAGACGGCCGCCAAGTAAGCGCGCAGCGACTGACCCTATGGCCACACTTCTCGATTTCCGGCGCCGCATACGCTCGGTGAAGAGCAGCCAGCAGATCACCCGCGCGATGAAGTTTGTCGCCGCGGCACGGCTGAGGCGCGCTCAGGAGGCGGCTTTGGCTGCGCGGCCCTACGCGCAGCAGTTGGCGAGACTTTTGCGTTCGATCATGTCGCGTATTCAGGACGTGAGTCATCCGTTGTTGGCAAAACGTGAGGAGAAGACGGTTCTCGCGATCGTGCTCACGGGTGAACGCGGCCTGGCCGGAGCTTTCAACGCGAACATCCTGCGGAAGGCCAACGAGTTCTTCCGCGCCAACAGTGCCAAGAAAGTTGTGACCGTTCCGGTCGGCAAGAAAGGCCGCGACTCGCTGAAAAAAGCAGGTTTCGTCTTTGCCGGCGAGTTCGTGAACGTCCTCGCCCGAGTCGAATTCAAGACCGCGAAAGAAATTGCCAACCTGGCGACGGAACTCTACGCCGAGGGTGAGGTCGACGCGGTTTATATTATTTTCAGCGAATTCAAGAGTGTTATGGCGCCCCATCTTACGGTGGAGAAGTTGTTGCCGATCGGAAAAATCGACGAAGCGCCCGCCGCCAAAACGGATTCTCAAGACGACGATGGCCAGGGCAACAAGAAAACCGACGAGCATGACAACACGCAAATCGATTACATCTACGAGCAATCACCGGAGCATCTCCTCGACAAACTGTTGCCGCGGTATATAGAGACGCAAATCCTTCGGGCCATGCTGGAATCATCCGCTTCGGAATATGCAGCCCGAATGACTGCGATGGAAGCGGCAACCAAAAACGCGGGCGAAGTCATTGAAGCCCTCACGCTGCATATGAACAAGGTTCGACAAGCAGCGATCACCACGGAAATCATCGAAATTGTCAGCGGCGCGAATTACGGGAAATAGGAGAACGCATGGCAGAGAAAGTTGCGGCAGTAGGGCACGTCGTACAGGTCATCGGACCAGTGCTCGACATTCAATTTGAGGCCGGCCACCTGCCTGCCATCTACAACGCCGTTCGCATCACGAGCGAAGGCTACAACATTCCCGAACCGCTCGACGTCATCGTCGAAGTGCAGCAGCACCTTGGCGAAGGTCGCGTGCGCGCCGTTGCGATGGAGCCTACCGAAGGCATGGTCCGCGGAATGAAGGCATATGACACCGGCGCCGGTATCACCGTGCCCGTCGGCCGCGCGACGCTTGGCCGTGTGATGAATGTTCTCGGCAAGCCAGTGGATCAGCTCGGGCCGGTCGTCAGCGACAAACATTATCCGATTCACCGCCCCGCTCCCAGTCTAGAAGATCAATCCACCACTCTCGAAATGTTCGAGACCGGAATTAAAGTCGTCGACCTGATCGAGCCGTATTTGAAAGGAGGCAAGATCGGCTTGTTCGGCGGCGCGGGTGTCGGCAAGACCGTGCTCATTATGGAATTGATTCACAACGTCGCCATGAAGCACGGCGGGGTTTCGGTGTTCGCCGGCGTTGGCGAGCGCACGCGTGAAGGCAACGACTTGTGGCTGGAAATGTCCGAGGGCGGCGTCATCGTGCCAGGCAATTCCGAAAAATCGCGCGCGGCTTTGATCTACGGGCAAATGACCGAGCCGCCCGGGTCGCGTCTCCGCGTCGGCCTGACCGGCCTCACTGTTGCCGAATATTTTCGTGACGAAGAACATCTCGACGTGCTGCTATTTATCGACAACATTTTCCGCTTCGTGCAAGCAGGCTCGGAAGTTTCCGCGCTGCTCGGACGCATGCCCAGCGCCGTAGGCTACCAGCCGAACCTCAACACTGAAATCGGGGAGCTGCAGGAACGCATTACTTCCACAAAGTCCGGCTCGATCACCTCGGTGCAAGCAATCTACGTACCGGCCGACGACTACACGGACCCCGCACCGGCCGCGACGTTCGCGCACCTGGACGCTACGACCAACCTCAGTCGTCAGATTGTCGAACGCGGCATCTATCCCGCCGTCGATCCGCTGGCCAGCTACTCGCGCATTCTGGACCCACGCATTGTCGGCGCCGAACACTACGCTGTCGCGCGCGGCGTGAAATCGATCCTGCAGCGCTATAAAGACCTGCAGGACATCATCGCCATTCTCGGCATCGAAGAACTTTCCGACGAAGACAAGCGCACGGTGGCCCGCGCCCGCAAGATCGAACGTTTCTTGTCGCAACCCATGTTCGTAGCCGCGCAGTTCACTGGCCTCGAAGGAAAATACGTGAAGATCGAAGACACCGTGCGCAGCTTCAAAGAAATCGTCGAAGGCAAGTACGACGACGTTCCGGAACAGGCGTTCTACATGGTCGGAACCATCGACGAAGCCTTGGAAAAGGCTGAAAAGATGAAGGCCAGCGCCTAGGCAAAAATGCTTCCTGATTCCATCGAGCTGATCGTCGTCACGCCGCAGCGCCAATTGCTCCGCGAGACCGTCGTGGAAGTCACACTCCCCGGCGCAGAAGGCCAGCTAGGTATTCTGCCCGGCCACGCACCGCTGATCACCGAACTCGGGATCGGCGAGTTGAGCTATCGCGCTAAGAATGCAAGTGAATCGACGCCTCTCGCGGTGATCAGCGGCTTCGCCGAAGTTTTGGGCGACCGCGTCACCGTCCTCGCCGAGACTGCCGAGCGACCGGAAGAAATCGACCTGACGCGCGCAGAAGAAGCCAAGAAACGCGCCGAGCAGCGCCTGGCAGCTGCTGCCAGCGATCCCAACGTCGATTGGGGCCGCGCCGCCATCGCGCTGCAGCGCTCGCTGATTCGCATTCAAGTCGCGCGAAAACGCCACGGCGTCTGGGTCGCCGGCGAGTAACGCTCACAATGATTCCTCCCAAGGGCTGATGCAAACTGTCACGATGTACACCACAACCTGGTGCCCCGATTGCTACCGCGCGAAGTCTTTCTTGAAGCAACGCGGCGTTGCCTACAACGAAATCAATATCGAAGAAGATGAAGTCGCGGAAGCGATCGTAATCAAAGCCAACAACGGCAAACGCAAGGTGCCCACTCTCAAGGTCGGGGAACGCTATTTTGCGTGCAGTCCATTCAATGCCGTGAAGCTGGCCGCCGAACTCAACGTCCCTCTAAATCCGTAACCTGTTTCTCAGTCGAATGTTTCGGATGCGAGGTTATTCGACGGCTACGCCACGAACCCAAACCTTCATCACTTGCAACCCTTCATCCAGTAAAACGATGTCGGCGTCAGCGCCGGTGCGCAAAGCGCCCTTCTTGAATTCGATGCCCAGTAACCTGGCGGGATTTGCCGTTAACATGCCGACCGCATCGTGCAGCGGGACACCCAACCCTACAATGTTGCGCAGCCCGCGGTCCAATGTCAGGGTGCTGCCCGCGAGTTTTCCCTCGGAGTTGCGGCAAACGCCGCCCGATACAGTCACCTCAAATTTGCCCAGCATGTAGTTACCGTCGGGCATGCCGGTGGCGGAAATGCCGTCACTTACCAGAATCACGCAGCCCGGCCCTTTGGCTTGGAGCAGGATCCGCATGGCGGCTTCCTCAACGTGCACGCCGTCGGCGATCAGTTCCGCAGTGACATCGAGAGAAGTAAGCACCGCGCCAATCACGCCGCTGTCCCGGTGAGAAAATGGCCGCATGGCGTTATAAACGTGCACGGCGTGGTGCACCCCACGCGAGATAGCCGCGCGCGCCTGTTCGTAGGTTGCGTCGGTATGACCCATGGCTACAACCAATCCCGCTTTGCGAGCCGCGTCGATGCACGGTGCTGCGCCCAGAAGTTCCGGTGCGATGGTCAGAATGCGGGCGTTGCCGGAGGCTGAGTGCAAGAACTTTTCCAATAAATCCGCCGAGGGTAACTGGATCCATTCTTTGGGATGCACGCCGCGGCGGGCGGCGCTAATGAATGGGCCTTCGTAGTGAACGCCCAGCACTTCGGCTCGCGGTTCATCGGTTTCATGCTGGGTGGTGATGAACCGAGCGATCCCTTCGACACTGCGGCAAATATCGTCAGGGCTGGCGGTCACGGTCGTGGCCACGAACGAAGTCGTACCATGGCGAGCGATGGTGCGCGCGACCCCGGCCAGCGCTTCTTCCGTACCTGCCATCACGTCATGGCCGCCCGCGCCGTGAATGTGCACGTCCACAAATCCGGGTACCGCCGTCTGCTGTGGAGCTGCGATTTCCTGCGCTCCCGGCGGGAGGCTCATGCCTTCCCGCGGGCCGATCGATTCGATCACTCCGTCGCGGATCAGAATTCCCGCGTTCGGGATCTCGGTAGTTGGGGTGAGCGCTCGAGCGGTGTGCAACAGAATTGTGTCCATGGGCAGTCAACATCGTAGCGGAATGCGCCGCAAAAGAAAAAGGGAGGGTTCTCTGGAACCCTCCCTGGGTGTGCCCCCTCAAGCGCTACAGCAAGAGGTTTACTGGCCAGACGTCGAAGTGCTGGCCGAGGCTGTGCCCGCCGCCTTCGGCACGCTCAAATAGCCCGACGCCGTGTTCTTCGATACTTTATTGACCACCAGTTCAAGCGCTGCGTGGCTTCCGCCGGTGTAAAAGAAGATGGGCTCGTTGACCGAGCGGTTCTTCTTTTCAAAGCTCTTGTCGTCCGCCAACACGTTGATGGTGTATTGGTTCTTCTTGGTGTTGGTGTCTTTCAGCTCCACCTGAATTGATCCGACTTTTGCGGCGCCGGATTTGCGCGTGACCGTGAACTCGAAATAATCGCGCTGGCCCATGCGGCGCAGTTGATCGATTTCGTCGTGGTTGCGGGCAATCAGTGTGCCCATCTCGCTGCGAGCCATTTGGATGCTGTTTTTCGTTGCGTCGAGGTCGCTCTTTACGCCCGTGACATCGCCGTTCAGCTTGTTGACATCGTCGGTATTTGCCTTCGTCGCAAGCTGCGTGTTGACCGAGCTCTCCAGGCCACTTAATTTCTTGTCCACCGCGACCGTAGTCGCTTTGTTTTGCTTACGCGCGGCAACCAATTGCGTCTGCGTTAGGTTCAGCTTGTCGGTCACTACCCTCAAGTCGCTCTGCAACTGCTGGTTGATTTCGTCTTCCTTGGCGAGACGCTGAGACAACGCGTCTGTAGACTGCTTGACCGATGCTTCGGTTGCCTGCTGGATGCTGTTTACGTGATTCAGCGCACTCAGACCCACCCCGAGACCGAGGACCGAAACGCCGCCCAAGACCGCAACTGCCAATCCGACCCAGCGGGGCGCACCCGCGTTCGTGTGATAAACCGGTTCCTGAAAGTCACTCATAAGAACTTCCTCCCCTTTTGCGTCTTTCGCCTCTGCGTGCCAAAGGAAGGAGCATCTCGTACACCAAACACCCTATATGCTGTGGAAAAAGTGATAATCCCAATCTCCAAAGTGGGTTGCACGGGAATAGGAGTCAAACGCGGACCATGCTTATACGTACTAGTACCAGTAAAGATTACCCGGAGGGTGGAGCAACGGTAATTTTTGCTGCAAGGGAGCTCAAGGGTCCGAGAGTTTGGCGGCGAGGGCAGCGGAAAAGCTAAGCTGCAAAGAAAGAAGCTGTGCATGTTTTGTGCACAGCCTCAAAGTACTGATTCAAAAATAATTAACTGCCTTGACCTTAAGCCGCCGTCCGCGCTCCGTCGGCGTCGAGAGTTCGTGCGGGCCCGAAATAGCGATCCAACGTGGTGTTAGCGGCCTCGAAGACCAGGTGGCAATCGCGGCACGCACCTAAATGGCGTTCGATCTCGCTTTCTACAGAAGGCGATAATTTACGCTCTAAATACCAACAAATCAGATGGATAGTGTCCTTACAGCTCATAATTCCCCGTCTCTCGGT
>Ga0210408_10006542_pt1 | contig 10066 bp, 8 predicted proteins | sample IncBWH4MmetaG_FD_155471 | JGI IMG/M metagenome (GOLD analysis project Ga0210408, IMG submission 155471) | Forest soil microbial communities from Barre Woods Harvard Forest LTER site, Petersham, Massachusetts, United States - Inc-BW-H-4-M | ecosystem: Environmental > Terrestrial > Soil >...
GCAAACCTCGCGCTGCGGAAGAAAAATCCCGTATTGGCCGCGCCTCTTTGGCTGCCGGGCTCCGCGTGGCATCCCACCACGCTCGCGCGCGCGGCATGCGCCGCCGTTCCGGCACGTACAGCAGCATGCGGTGCCCAGGGGGAAGCGAAAATACTCCGTCCAGCAGCGCCACTGGCTCCGAAACGCTGCCGAAGAGGAAGTAGGACGTCAGCGCGTCTTGGGAAACCTTTTTTGGCGCCATTCCACCGGCCAGTAGCGCGCGAACTTCCGAGGCGAACGCAAATCCGTCGTTGGTCTGCGTGTAGTACAAAGGCTTGATGCCAAGCGGATCGCGCGCCAGGAAAAGCAGCGGCGCCGTGGCATACCGCTTCCGCAAATCCAGAAGCACCAGCGCGAACATCCCGCGCAATTCCTGCAGGCAGTCCTCGCCCCATTCTTCCCACGCGTGCACCAGGATTTCTGTGTCGGATTGTGTGCTGAATCGATGCCCGGAAAGCATCAGGCGTTCGCGCAATTCCCGGTAGTTGTACAGCTCCCCGTTGAAAATCACCGCCACGTCGCGCGCTTCGTTCCACACTGGCTGGCGGCCGGTTTTGAGGTCGATGATGCTGAGCCGCCGCATCCCCAGCGCGAGGCCTGGAGCGCGCGCTTCGTTGACGAGAAATCCGTCATCGTCCGGCCCGCGGTGCCGCATCGCTGCCGCCATCGCCCGCACTCGCGACTCTGCCTCGGAGGCGCGCCCGGCAAAAGCGATCCCACAGATGCCGCACACGCTTTACTTGATCTCCGGCGCGCGAAAGAAGGTCGTTCCTGCTCGTATGAATTGAGAGCGCAATCGGAATCGCGGAATCTTCAACCGCTGGTCGGCGTACGATCCCAGCAAAATTCTAAGCAGCAAAAATACGACGACCGCAAACGCCGACGCGCAAAGCGCGAAAAACGACTCGCGTTCCAATAGCAGCGTCCAATCCACGCTTTCTTCCCAGCCCGGAGCAGCCTTGTCCAGAATCCAGCGCAGGTGAAACCCTTGCATTGGAAGCCGCGCCAGCCGCACGTGCGCAACCTCTTCGTAGCTGTATTCCTTGGGATAGTTGGGCGCCATGCTGGTCGCTTCCGCAAGCACCGCCGGATTTCGCAGCTCTTCGCGTGTCAGCAGATGCCCCTTCGCGTCGCGCAGCAAAATCCGGTACGCAGGGTCCGCAACTACCCAGCGCCAGTCGATCAGCACTTCCGCCACCACGTGCTTCGCTTTGCGCTCCGGAGACAGTAACAGCAGACGCCGCGCGCTCAGGCCGTTGCTCCGTGCCAGGTTCAGAAACGCATTCGTGGCCGTCCCGCACACGGACAAGAGCTGCCGGTAATTCAGCGTTGTTTCCGGATCACGCCCTGGTAACGCGGATGGGGTTGCGGCAACCGTGCGTGGTGGACCCTTCCGCATCCAATCAAGAATGGCTTCCACTTGCCGCTCGGCAGGCTCCGAGTCCGGTACGATGGCGTCCGAAAACCCGTCGAGATATCTCCGAACCGAAAATTCCCAGCCGCCCGAATAAACCAGCGCCAACAGCGCAACCAGGAGCAGCGAATTCGCGCTCCACCACACTCCGCGAAAGATGTGATGCCTTCGAGTCGGCAAAAACACTACCCTCAGTGCAGGAGTTCTACGGTCTGCTTTTCGTCCTTCACCAATTGCGCGTACAGCTTCTCCATCTCTCTGGCCGGCTCTTCCCAGTCGAGCCGTGCCGCGGCTTTCCTGCATCCGGCGGTCAGCCGCGCGTGAAGTCCTGGCTCCCACAATACACGAGCCAGGGCCTGCGCCAGGGCCGCCGCATCGTGCTCCACCACCAATCCTGCAACATCCGCAAGCAGCGGCGCGATTCCGCACTTGTCCGTGACCACAACTGGGGTACCCGCGGCCACTGCTTCGCCTGCGGTATTCCCGAAATTTTCATTCTGCGAAGGCAATACAAAAACGTCCGCGTCCTTATAAGCGCTCCACTTTTGCTCGCCATACGCCGCGTCGAGAATTTGCACACGCGCCGAAATTCCCAGTGCGCCCGCAATTTGCCGGAGTTTCTTTTTCATGCCGCCTTCGTCGGGTCCCGCAAACACCAGGCGCACTTCCGCATCGCGCTCCATTTTGTTGAGCGATGCAAACGCTTGCAGCAGAACATCCGGGCTTTTCTTTTCGGATAGTCGCCCGAGGTAAAGGACAACCTTGGCGTTTTCCGAGATACCCGCTGCTTCGCGAAATTTTCCTCGCTCCGGCGGCGTTCCGGGCGCTTCCACTCCGTTACGTCGTACCTGAATCTTTTCGGCGGGCAATCCTGGCGCGGCAAGCTCCGCTACTTCCTGCGGTGAGGTGGCGATAAGTTTCCGTGAACCCCGCAGCATCTTTTGCCCCAGGGCTAGATGATACATTCGTTTCAACAGAAAATTCCTGACAATTGGCACGAACATGCCGATGGGTTCAACAACGTAAGGAATCCCGCTGTGTCGGCACGCCGCCGCGACCCCCGGTCCCAGGAAATCGTACAGCCCAAAAATGTGTACCACGTCGAAGTTCCGCAGTCGCGCGCGGCAAAATCTCGCGATTCCCGGATTCCAGCTCAGCGCGCGGTAATGCAGCCAGTTCGTCAGGTAAATCGCCTCGATTCCGCTTTCCTCTAGCCGCCGTCCGAACGCCGATCGCTCTGCGCTGCTCCCCACCGCAGCGCGAGCGCACTCCAGGCCCCAATCCGCGGTCAGCACCGTCACATGGTGCCCGCGCTTTGCGAGCTGTTGCGATAGCGACCGCACTTTCACGGGCGGCCCGCCAAATTCCAGGAAGGGAAAATAAGTCTGCGTAACGTTCAGGATTCGCATAGATCGCGCAAAATCTTCTTCAGCGATTTCGCGAAAACATTGAATCGGAATTCCTGCTCCACGCGCTCGCGTCCGCGCGCGCCCATCTCGCGCCCCAGCTCCGGGTCGGTCAGCAGCGTTTCCAGCGAAGTCGCCAGTTGCCCCGCGTCGCCGTGCTGCACCAGGTATCCCGTTTTTCCGTCATCGATCACTTCCGGCGCCCCGCCGTGCGCTCCGCCGATGACCGGCTTGCCGCACGCCATCGCTTCCAGATACACCAGCCCAAAACCCTCTCCGCGACTCGGCAATGCGAAAATCTCGCAAGCCTGGTAACACGCGGCAATTTCCGGATACGTCAGGCCGCTCAAAAAATGCACGTGTCGCAGCACCCCGCGGCCATCCGCGATCTGCTCCAGCCATCCCTGATCATCGCCTTCGCCCACGGCAACCAGTTGCACGTCCGGCCACTCCGTCAGCAAAAGCGGGAGCGCCGTAATCAGCGTGTCCATTCCTTTGTAACGCTCATCTGCGAACCACCGCCCCACCGTCAGGATGACGCGCCCAGCGGGAAAGTTCGCAGGCAGCGACGGCTTCGCTATGAGCAGCGTTTCGAACTGCGGGTCCAGCGCCCACGGGAGCACGCGAATCCGCCCGCGCGGCACGTCCTGCTGGCCCGCCACATGATTCGCTGTGTCATTGGTCGGGGCAATAATCAGGTCGGCGCTGCGCAGTGCGCGCCGTCGCAAAATCGAAAGCGGCTCCCACACTTCCAGCCCATGCGCCCAGACAATGGATTTCGCGCGCCGCGCGAAAAACCTCGCCCCCTGGGCCACCGGCGCGAGAAAAGGGTGCCCGGCAACTATTAACTTTGCGCGGCGGCGCGCCGCGCGCGCCGCCGTTGCGCTGAACCGCGCTTTGCCCCGCGCGCTGCCGGTGAACACGAATTCGCGCGTCCCTACCGTCATGCGGTGCAATTCGGGCGAGTCGTTCAGGCTCAGCACCCGGCACTCCATCCCGTGGCTCGCGGCAAATTCACTCATCACCGCGGCAACGTGCCGCCCCGCGCGCTGCACTCCGCCGGGTGCATTCAATTCAGAGAAGAGTCCAAGGAGCACGCGTCGAGTCTGCCAAGCGCCGCGCCGGAACACAAGATGCGGCCTACGCGCGGTTTCCGTCCGCGTCCTACGCAGCCGTGTGATTGATTACAACGCGGGCGAGATCGGCGAAGCGGTCAAGGTAGATGTCGGCCGGATACGTTGCGCGGTCGTGCACGCCGAAACCATAATTCACCGCTGCGGCCTGCGTGCCTGCATTGCGGGCCGTCTGCACGTCCACTTCGGAATCGCCGACGAGCAGGGCTTCACGCGCCGCAATGCCAAATTCCTTCAGGATTTTGTTCGCGCCAAATGGATCGGGCTTCTTCGATTCAAAACTGTTGCCGCCATAAATCGCGCGAAAATACTTTCCCAGTCCCAGCGAATTCAGAATGCGCACGCTGATGCGCGTTGGTTTGTTGGTGAGCACAGCCATGGGCAGGTGCCTCAGTTGCGCCAATGTTTCCGCCACACCGGGATACGCGCAGGTGTTGTCCATTTTGTGTTCTTCGTAATAACCAAGAAAAAATTGCACCGCGCCCTTTAGCTCCTCTTCCGTGGCCGCGCCGCCCAATGCGCGAGCCACCAATTGCGGCGCGCCGTGCCCGATGTAGCCGGAAATCGTTTCCGCCGCAAGCTGCGGCCGTTTCAGCTCGCGCATCATGGCGTTCACGGAATGGATCAAGTCCAGCTTTGAATCGATCAACGTTCCGTCCAAATCAAAAATCAGCCCGCGCACCACAGGAAATTTAGCATCGGCCATAAACCTTGATTGTAATACGCCGCGTGCAGCGCGAGGCCGCTTGGCGTCGCCTGCGATGCAACCCCCAGATGCAAACCGCGCCCCGCATCGGCGCCACTAGGGGCCACTGGGGGCGTTTTCGGAAACGCGCGCTGTTCGCGTAAAATAGAGGGCTTCGCATGCTGCTCGCACTGACATCGGAGACCCCATGGCCCAGGTCCATCCCTTTCGCGCCTTCCGCTACAATCCGGCGCGCGCCGCGTTTGACCGCGTCCTTACGCAGCCGTACGACAAGATTTCAGCGGCCATGCAGGAGAAGTATTACGCCGCTGATCCGCACAATCTGATCACCATCGAGAAAGGCCGCGTCTTTCCGAACGATTCTCCGCAAAACAACGTCTACACGCGCGCCGCCTCCGCACTGCAAGATTGGATCCGCAGCAACATCGTGGTGCAGGACCCGGCCCCTTCGTTTTACGGCTACACGCAGGAATACACCGTACCCGGCACGGAAGGCCGGCGCACGCGCCGCGGCTTCATCGGCGCCGGCAAGCTCGAGGACTATTCCGTCGGCATTGTTTTTCGCCACGAGCAAACCCTCTCCAGCCCAAAAGCGGATCGCCTGGAGCTGCTTCGCCATACGCACACACACACCGGCCAGCTTTTCATGCTGTATTCGGATGCAGAGTGCAGCGTCGACGCGATTCTCGCCGCGGCGGAATCAAGCGCGGCACCCGCTACCGAGCTGCGCGACGAATACGGCGTCGTGCATCGCCTGTGGGTCATCGCGGATGCGGAGCGCGTGGCCGCGATCCAGAGTGCGATGGCGGATCAAAAACTGGTCATTGCCGACGGTCATCACCGCTACGAGACCGCGCTCACTTACCGCGACGAGCGGCGCAGCCAAGCTGGCGGCATCGATCCCAACGCGGCCTACGAATTCGCGATGATGACCTTCATCAATACGCGCAGCGAAGGTCTGACGATTTTGCCGACGCATCGCGTGGCGGCCAACCTGCACGACTTTTCCTGGCGCAGCGTGCGCCGCCACCTGGAGCCGTGGTTTACCGCGGAAGCGTTTTCGTTCCGCAACGAAGGCGAGCGAAGTGACGCTCGCATCAAATTCTTAAATCGCCTTAGCGAAATGCGTGCGCAACGTTCCATCGGCGTGTATCCGGCGGCGCAGGGCGCGAAGCGCGCCTACTACGTCCTTACGCTGCGGGCCGGCGCGGACCTTGCACAGCTCCTGCCCAACGTTTCGCCGCTGCAGCGCCAACTCGACGTTGTGCTGCTGCACGAGGGAATTCTGGAGCCAGCGCTGGGTATTACGCCGCAAGCAGTGACCTCGGAGAAGAACCTTACGTACGAGCGCGAAGCTTCGGCTGCATTGGAGGCGGTGGACAGCGGCGCGGCGCAGATCGCGTTTCTCCTGAACGCCTGCGACGTGGAGCAGGTGATGCGCATCGCCACCTCCCGCGAGGTCATGCCACAGAAATCCACCGACTTTTATCCCAAGCTGCTGAGCGGAATTACCATGTATCGGGTTGATGACGGAGCGAAGTAGCAAGGTCGAGCCTCGGCCCCCCTCCCCCCGGTTTCTGTAACTGCGCATTCTAAAGGACTTAACGGCGCAGTGTCTGTAAGTGCAGAATCTAAAGGATTTAGAAGGGCGATTTTTCGGCGAAAGCGTCGTGAAATCGGTAAGTGCTTATTCTAAAGGGGTTAGAGACTGCCAGAATATAACGCGGAAATTTCTAACGTCCACTGTTACATAGTCGGTACTATTTGTCAAGCTAAATTATATTGGCCGTCGTTTCAATGAGTTATGGGTGCGGTCGGCTCTCCAAGTAGGCGTCTCATAGTATTATTCCATCCCGTTGCGGAGGGATGATGCCCATCTGGTTGCAAGACTTTCGCTACGCCGTGCGCATGCTTCGCAAAAACGCGGTGCTGACGGTGGTGATGGTGGCTTCCCTGGCCATCGGAATCGGCGCTAATTCGGCGATTTTCAGCGTGGTGGATGCGCTGTTGCTGCGGCCGCTGCCCTATCCACAACCGGAGCGGCTGGCGAATGTGTGGCTGCATTCTCCGGCGCTCGGCATTTTCCGCGACTGGCCATCGCCTGGCCAGTACATCGATATCCAGAACGAGAACCACTCGTTCGAGCAGATGGCGCTCGCGCAGAGCCGGACTGTCACGCTGACCGGCCGCGAGCAGCCTGAGCGCGTCGACGCGCTGCGCACGCAATCCTCGCTGCTGCAGATGCTCGGCGCAAAGCCTCTCCTGGGCCGTTTGTTGTTACCGGAGGAAGATAAGCCTGGCAAAGCGGCGGCGGCTATTCTCTCTTACCGAGTCTGGACGCGACTGTTCAACTCCGATCCAGGCATCGTTAGCCAGAGCATCACGCTCGATGGCAAACCGTTTATCGTGGCCGGAGTGCTACAGCGCGGATTCATGCTCAACTCGGAAGTGATGCCGTCGGAAGAACCGATGGACAAGCTGGATGTGTTTCTGCCACTGCCACTGGGAGCGGATGCGGCGCAAAAAAGGGGCGACGAAAACTACAACATACTCGTGCGGCTGAAGCCGGGGGTTTCCGTGCAGCAGGCGCAGGCCGACATCGATTTGATTGCGAGCCGGATCCGCGAGAAGGACAAGCGCGACAGCACCTTCGGAATGCACGTGGTCGGACTGCAGGAGCAAGTGGTGGGAGACGTGCGCCGGGCGCTGTTGGTGCTGCTGGGGTCCGTGACGCTGGTATTGCTGATTGCGTGTGCCAATGTCGCGAACCTGCTGCTGACGCGGGCAGCGGGCCGGCAGAAAGAAGTAGCCATCCGGACGGCCTTGGGAGCAGGCTGGCAGCGGATTGCGCGCCAATTGCTTACGGAAAGCATTTTGTTGTCGCTCCTCGGGGGAGCCGCCGGACTGGTGGTCGCGCGCGCGAGCCTTTACGTGGTGCGCACGATGAATCCGGGCAATATTCCGCGGCTCGAAGACATCGCGATCAGCGGGGCCGTTCTGTGGTTCACGTTTGGCGTTTCGCTGATGACCGGCATTTTGTTCGGCCTGGCGCCGGTGTGGCGCGCTATCAAGGTGGATCTGAACACCTCGCTCAAGGCCGGTGGACGCAGTGGGCAGAGCGAGGGCGGCCTGCACTTGAGGCGGCATCGCTTGCGCGGCTTGCTGGTGGTTTCCGAACTTACTCTTTCGCTGATGTTGTTGATCGGAGCCGGGCTACTGGTGCGCAGCTTTGTGCGGTTGCAAAGCGTGCCCCCGGGATTCAGCACGCAAGGCGTGTTGACTATGCAGGTGGCCGCCAACGACCCGAAATACAAAGACGATAAAGCACTGGCCAATTTCTACCGGGAAATCGAAGAACGCATCGCCCACTTGCCGGGCGTGGTGTCGGAAGGCGTGGTTTCGGTGTTGCCGCTGACCGGAGCCGTGGGATGGGGAGGCATTAAGGTAGAGGGGTACACACCGCCGCCCGGGCAGGAGTTGCAGGTAGACATTCGCACCGCGAGCACGGATTATTTTCGGACGATGGAGATTCCCTTGGTCAAGGGCCGTTTTTTCTCGGAGCATGACACCACAGAGATGCCGCCGGTGATAATCATCGATGAAAAATTCGCGCAGCGCTTCTGGCCGAACGATGATCCGGTGGGAAAACACCTGTGGTTCGATCCCAAGAAGCCCTTCACGATTGTGGGTGTGGTGGGAGTGGTCAAGCAATACGGCCTGGAGACGGATGGCAAGATCGCAACCTATTTTCCGCAGCAACAAAATCCCGGGCGCGACATGTTCCTGGTCACGCGCACTCCGTCGGATGCGGCCCCACTGTCCGCCGCCATTAGCCGCGAAATCCACGCCGTCGACCCGACTGTGGTGGTTTACGGAATTCGCAGCATGCAGGACCGGCTTTACGATTCGCTGGCGCGCCAGCGCTTTGCGAGCACCATGCTGAGCGCATTTGCGGCCTTCGCGCTGCTGCTGGCGGCTGTGGGCCTCTACGGCGTGATGTCTTATCTGGTGACGCAAAGCACTCGCGATATCGGCGTACGGCTGGCGTTAGGTGCGCGGCCTGGTGACATCGTCGGCATGGTCGTGCGCCAAGGGATGGAACTGTCGGCGGTTGGCATATTGGCAGGCCTCGCCGGGGCGGCTGCACTAACTCGCGTCATGTCTAGCCTATTATTCGGAGTGAGCGCGACGGACTTGGCGACGTTCGCCGCAGTGCCCGGAATCCTGGCGGTGGTGGCATTCGCAGCCACTGCAATTCCCGCGCTCAGGGCCACCAGGGTGGACCCAATCGTGGCCCTGCGCGAGGAATAGCGACGCAGATAGCCGCGATAGATCCTTTCTGGGTCCTGTCCATCGAGACAGGTAGATAGTGGGCACAATCGCCCTCGGGCTACGCTCCAGGGCTCGGCTGACGGTCTACACTGGGGAGAAGAGGTCGGAGAGATGAAACGCGCTTTGTTTTCAGTTGCAATCCTGCTGTTTGTACTGGCCGCGGCGCAGAATTTGGCGGCGCAGCACAAGGGCGCCGGAGTGCTGAGCGGCGTGGTGCTGGGGCCGGATGATAGGCCGGTGCCGCATGCCAGCGTGACTTATCAATCGTCAGCGGGAATCGCGCCGCACGCGGTGCGTGCCGATTCGCAGGGACATTTTACGATCACGAGATTGCGAACAGACAATTACGATTTGCGGGCATCGGGCAAGGGAGTTTTCAGCGAGTGGGAAAAGAATGTGGCGGTGCGGTCGGGACAGACGAAGTCCGTGACGCTGCGACTGATTTACGCGAAGGAGATTCCGAAGGCGTATACGAAGAGCAAGGCGAAGCAGTAGCAGCGACGACTGAACATTATTGCGGACTCATACATTAAGACTTGGGACCTATGCGACCCTCTAGTTCCCTTCCACGCTTGTTGATAACAATGGCCTTCGCCGCGATGTTTGCCTTTGGCGTGCCCATCTTCGTCGACCGTCGGGAGTACACCGTTGTGGTCTCCAACTGGGTCACGAATCCCACGCTTGAAAACGGAGCAGCCGTCGCAAGGGAAAGCATTAAGAGCCGACGCATCGCGCTTATATCGCATTTGGCGGCCGGAGGCATCTTGTTCGTGCTAATAAGTGTGGGTTGGTCCCTATTTGCGCGACGAACGGTGAAACCAGATAAGGTGTCGACAGATCTTCCCGTCCGGTAATCCAGAAAGCATCAGGTAAACAAGACCGCCGCACTCCACACTATTGCATTAAGAGGTGCTGGAGTTCGCTGAGGTCGTCGGGGGTCACGTCGGAGACGGCGCACATCTCCATGCCGGCTTTGCGAAAATCGATCCAGTGGTAGCCGAGTTGGGAGCCGGAGAGCGGCTCGGAGTCAGGCTCT
>Ga0210408_10006544_pt1 | contig 10066 bp, 10 predicted proteins | sample IncBWH4MmetaG_FD_155471 | JGI IMG/M metagenome (GOLD analysis project Ga0210408, IMG submission 155471) | Forest soil microbial communities from Barre Woods Harvard Forest LTER site, Petersham, Massachusetts, United States - Inc-BW-H-4-M | ecosystem: Environmental > Terrestrial > Soil >...
CAGCGACCTTCACGTCGTTCTCTGCCGCGCGGTGAGGGACGCCGCCGGTCCTGGCGCCCCCGCCACGCTCGCACGCGGGTGTCCGCCGCAGGATCTCACCAGCGTCGGTGCGTTGTCAGGGTTTGCTGTGACTCGATCGCGCTCAGGTACGGCCGCTGCGCGAGGAACTCGCGCGCCTCTCTCACCGCCGCCTCGTGCGAGTACGCGTCGGCGGCGGGCGCCGCGCGATGGGCGATCGCCACGGCGTCCACCACGCCACAGCGCCATCCGCGCTCGCGCGCGAGCGCGGCCCAGTGTGCGTCCAACCCCCAGCCCATGCGCAGCTCGGGCCACGGCAGCAGCTCGTCGAACGTCGCGTGCGCGAACGCGGTCACGGGACCGATCTCGACGAACTGTGTCTCGCGCACCACACTCCCCCGCCGGCGCCTGGTCACCGGCCACGCGGCATGCGAGCCGGCCCGGTGTGCCGGCTGGGCCAGCTGCAGGTGAAACCGCTCGCACAGAAACAGCAGCCGGTCGAGGAATCCCCGCGGCAGCTCGATGTCGTCGTCGATGACCAGCAGCCAGTCGTGCCCGGACTGGGGGTGCTCCGCCAGCAGCCGGTTGAGGTTCTCGAACTTCCCCATCGTTCCCGGCGGGCACGTGTGCAGCTCGACCTCGTGCCTGGAGCGCTCCAGCTCCGCGCGGATGTCCGCGGCAAGCGTCGCGTGCTCGGGGCGAACGACGCCGATCGCGAGCACCCTGCGCAGCGGCGGCTCGTGCCGGGCCGCGAGGTCCAGGCGCAACCGCCTGACGGTCACGATCTCGCATACGTCGGTGGCCTCGTCGCGCAGGCGGCGTACGATCCCGTCGAGGCCCCCCACCGTCCCACTGTGGCCGGACAGGAAGTCGTCCGCGCTCGTCGGCGTCGGCGCGGGCTCGTCTTGCGCGCATTCGCGCACGCGCCCGGCGCTGTGCGCGACCATCGTCAGCCCCGCCGGACACCCACGGCGCACGACGTGCCACGCGCAGCCGGCCAGCGTCGTAAGCTCGCGGAGCGGCGATGGCGCCCGTCCGCGGCGGGTGTCGAACCGTCGCGCCGCCCTACCACGCGCATAAGCCGTCCGCGCCAGCTCGCGCAGCCGCGCGTCCGGACCCGTCCGGCGGTGATCGACCGCGGCGCCCCCCACATACAGCACCCGCGCGCCGGGCTCGAGCGCGCGCATCCGATCCTGCCACTCCTGCTCGTCGCCGCCGTGCGCGAGCGAGACGTCGAATGCGCCCACCCGTTCCAATGCGCTGCGTCTGATCGCCATGTTCGCGCCCCACGCGTACTCCGTGTGGGTGTCATTCACACCCAGTTGCAGCGTTGTGATCGGCGGTCCCTCGCGTCCGCACGTGCGCGGCGGGCGACCCTCCAGGCGCGGCCTGATCTGTCCCGCCAACACGTCCACGTCCGGATGCTCACGCGCGGCTGTGAGCAGCGCGCTCAGCCAGCCGGGGCCCGCTTCGACGTCGTCGTCCACGAACACCACGAGCTCGCCGCCGGAGCGCTCGACACCCGTGTTGCGTGCCACATTCAGTCCCAGCTCGCGCTCGTGCGGCTCATACCGAGCCCCGAGCCGCTCCGCCTGCCGGCGACCCTCGGGCGAGGCGCCGGCGTCGTCGATCACCAACACCTCCGCGCCCGCCGCGCGCGCCTGCGGGGCGATCGAGGAGAGCGCCACCTCCAGGTATGCGGGACGCCCGCGCGTGGGGATCACGATCGAGGCCGGTATGGACTTTGACTGGGGTGTGGGACCCATAGCTCGCAGAGAGTCTAGGTTTGATGGGGTCATGGTCCTGTTCCTGCACAACCGCTACCGCACCACCGGCGGTGAGGAGCGCACCGTCGAGGATCTTCAGTGGCTCGTCCGCGAGCACCTGCACGAGCCCGCCGAGCTGCTGAGCAGAGATTCGGCCTCGCTCGGCCGGGCGCATGCGGCGGTCGGGCTGCTGCGTGGCGGATTGCAGCCCGGCGATGTCGCGCGCGCGGTTCGCCTCAGCGGCGCCCGGGTCGTGCACGCCCACAACCTGCACCCGACGCTCGGCTGGCGTGCGCTCGCCGCCGCGCGCGGGGACGGGGCGCGCGTCGTGCTGCACCTGCACCAGTACCGCCTCGTCTGCGCGATCGGCGTGTGTTACGCGCGCGGCGCGGAGTGCACGCGCTGTCACGGTCGCGACACGCTTCCCGGAGTGCGCCTGCGCTGTCGCGGCAACCTGCCCGAGGCCGCGACCTACGGGGCGGCGTTGGCGTTGTGGCAGCGTCGCTGCGTCGAGCAAGCCGACGCGCTGATCGTGCCGAGCGAGTTCGCTCGCGAACGGCTGCGCACGCTCGGCGCGACGCTGCCGTGGGAGCGCGTCCATGTCCTGCCCCCGCCCGTGCGGGCGCTGTCACGCAGCGCGCTGCCGCCGCGGACCAGGATGACGGAGTCGGAGACGGCGCGGTCCCCGCGGCGACCATACGCCCTCGTCGTCGCGCGGCTCGCACCCGAGAAGGGCGTGGATGTGGCGATCGCGGCCTGTCGCCTCGCCGGCATCGCGCTCGTGGTGGCCGGCGATGGCCCCGAGCTGCCGGCCCTGCGCGAGCTGGCCGGTGACAGCGATGTGCGCTTCGTAGGACGTGTCGATGACGTCGAGCTGGCTCGTCTGCGCGCGCGCGCTGCGGTCGCGCTCGTGCCCTCGCGCTCGGCCGAGACGTTCGGGATGGCGGCAGCCGAGGCGATGGCCGCCGGGCTGCCCGTCGCGGCCAGTCGCATCGGGGCGCTTCCGGAGCTGCTCGAGGAGACGTCGCTGGCACCGCCCGGCGACGCGCCCGCCCTCGCGGGCGCCATCGCGCGTGTGCTCGCCGACCCGGACGCGGGACGGCGCGGCCTGGAGCGTGTCGGCGCGGTCTGCGCCCCACGTGTCATCGCGCGCGAGCTGGCGAGCGTGTACGACGGGGTGGCCGAGACGTAAGCTGCGGCCGTGTCCGCCACTCCAGCCGAGAGTCGACGCGCCCTCATCACCGGCATCGCCGGGCAGGACGGCTCGTTCCTCGCCGAGTTCCTGCTCGAGAAGCGCTACAGGGTCACGGGGGTCCTGCGCGACCCCGAGCGGCTCGGTTGCTCCGAGCGCCTGCGCGCGCAGATCGAGCTCGTGCCCGGCGACCTGCTGGCGCCGGCCACGCTGCGCGAGGCGATCGAGAGCGTGCGCCCGCACGAGATCTACCATCTCGCCGCGCCCTCGTTCGTGCCCGATTCGTGGGAGCGCCCCGAGGAGACGCTCCGCGCGATCGCGGGCTCCGCCGCGGCGATGCTCGAGACGGTTCGTGAGCTGGACCGCTGCACCCGCGTGTTCATGTCCGCCTCCGCCGCGATCTTTGGCGATGCGGGCGCCTCTCCCCAGCGGGAGGACACGCCCTGCCGACCCACCACTCCCTATGCGGTGGCCAAGCTCGCGGCGCACCGGCTCCTCGGCCTGCTGCGCGCGCGCGACGGGCTGCACGCCAGCTCCGGCATCGTCTTCAACCACGAGTCCGAGCGCCGCCCCGAGCGGTTCGTCACGCGCCGGATCACCCGCGCCGCCGCGGCGATCTCGCTCGGTCTCCAGCGGGAGCTGACGCTCGGTGACCTGTCCGCCGTGCGCGACTGGTCGTTCGCGGGCGACATCGTCCGCGGGGCCTGGTTGATGCTCCAGCAGGAGGTCCCCGACGACTACGTCCTTGCCAGCGGCGTCCCGCGCACCGTCGCGGACTTCGCCCGCGCCGCGTTCGCCTGTGTCGATCTCGACGCCGAGCGCTACCTGCGCGTCGATCCGGCCCTCGTGCGCACGGTCGAGAGCACTCCCAGCGTCGGCGATCCCGCTCGTGCCCGCGAGCGCCTGGGCTGGACCCCTCTCCTCGACTTTCAGCAGCTCGTCGAGCGTATGGTCCAGGCCGACCTGCGCAAGCTGCGGGGCGTCACGGCCACCCCATAGACTCTCTGCAGTGACTACCGTCGGCGTCGTCGGACTGGGCTACGTGGGCCTGCCGCTCGCGGTGGCATTCGCCGACGCCGGCTGCGACGTGGTCGCGGTCGACATCGATCCCCGCCGGGTGCAGGCGCTCGAGGCGGGCGACTCCTACATCGAGGACGTTCCCTCCGAGCAGCTGCGCACGGTCGCCGAGCGTATCCACGCCTGCACCCGTTACGCGGATCTGGCCACGGCCGACGCGGTGCTCGTGTGCGTGCCGACCCCGCTGACGCCCAACCGCGAGCCGGATCTGGGTCCGCTGGTGGACTGCTCCCGCGCGCTCGCCGAGGTGCTCCGCTCCGACCAGCTCGTCGTCCTGGAGTCCACCACCTATCCCGGCACGACCCGCGAGCGCGTGGCGCCGCTGCTGGAGGAGTCCGGGCTGGCGGCCGGACGCGACTTTCACCTGGCGTACTCGCCCGAGCGCGTCGATCCCGGCCGCACCGACTTCACGCTGCGCACCACCCCCAAGGTCATCGGCGGGCTGACCGACGCCTGCGCCGAGCGCGCGCAGGAGCTGTATGCGCTGATCTGCGACACGCTCGTGCGCGTCTCCACTCCTGAGGCCGCCGAGCTGACCAAGCTGCTGGAGAACATATTTCGCTCGGTCAACATCGCGCTGGTCAACGAGCTGGCGATGCTCACCGATCGCATGGGCATCGACATCTGGGAGGTCGTCGAGGCGGCCGCCACCAAGCCGTACGGGTTCATGTCGTTCGCGCCCGGGCCGGGCATGGGTGGGCACTGCATGCCGGTCGACCCCTTCTACCTGAGCTGGCGCGCGCGCGAGTTCGACATGTCCACGGAGTTCATCGAGCTCGCGGGCCAGGTCAACCAGCAGATGCCCTACCACTGCGTCGCCCTGACGCAGCGCGCACTCAACGACGCCGGCCTGCCCGTCAGGGGCGCGCGCATCGCCGTGCTCGGCGTCAGCTACAAGCCCGGCGTCGGCGATATCCGCGAGTCGCCCGCCCTGAAGATTCTCGAGCTGTTGCGCGACCTCGGCGCCGAGCTGCGCTACCACGATCCCCACGTGCCCTCGCTGGTCGAGTTTGACCTGCACAGCCTCTCCTTGGAGGACGCTCTCGCGGACGCCGACCTGGCGCTGATCGTCACCGCCCACCCGAGCGTCGATCACGAGCTGGTGTCCCGGCGCGCGCGCCTGGTGGTGGACCTGCGTGGCGTCACGCGCTCGTTCAGCGATGCCAACGTGGTGCGCCTGTGATCCGCGTGCGCTTCGCCACCCCTCCAGCGCCCCACGTCGCGACAGCGGGGGAGTCCTCGCCATGCTGAGCCCCGATGCGCGCGCGCCGGGGCTGATGCTCGGCGAGAACGTCACCATCGGCGAGGATGTCGCGTTCGGGGCGCATGTGGTCGTACACGACGGCGCTGTCATCGGCGACGGCTGCATCGTCGAGGACCATGCGATCCTCGGCAGACGCCCGCGCCTTTCCGGCCGCTCCTCCGCGCGCGGCGAGGTTGGCCATCTGAGGATCGAGGAGCGGGTCACGGTCTGCGCGGGGGCGATCGTGTTTGCGGGCGCGTCCATAAGCGAGGGGGCAATTCTCGGCGACCAGTCGTTCGTGCGCGAGCGCTCCACGGTCGGTCCGGGCTCGGTTGTCGGTCGTGGCAGCGTGCTCGACAACGACGTCGCGATCGGCGTGCGCGTGCGTATTCAGACGAACGTCTACATCACCGCGTTCTCAGTCGTCGAGGACGACGTGTTCGTCGGTCCCTGCGCGATGACGACCAACGACGACACGATGGCCCGCCACGGCCCCGACTATGCTCTGCGTGGCGCCACCCTGCGGCGCGCCTGCCGGATCGGCGGCGGCGCGGTGCTCACGCCGGGCGTGGAGGTGGGCGAGGAGGCGTTCGTGGCTGCAGGCGCCGTTGTCACACGCGACGTTCCCGCACGCGCGGTCGTGATGGGCATGCCCGCGCGCGTCGTGCGCGAGGTGCCCGACGAAGACCTGCTGGAGCGCTGGACTGAGACGATGAGCGGGTGATTGAGCGGCGGCAGGATTGGTATAACCTGGTTATACTGTGTGGCGTGAAGACGGCGATCTCGCTTTCGGATGAGACCTTTCAGCGCGTGGACCGCGCCGCAAAGCGGCTGGGCCTCTCGCGCAGCGAGTTTTTCGCGCGCGCAGCGGAGAGCTGGCTTGACGGCTTGGAGAACGATGGCGTCACCGAGGCGATCAACCGGGCGATCGCCGGACTGCCGGACGATCACCAGTTCACCGATGCGGCCGCGGCGGCGTTGGCCGCCGACGATCGGGTCTGATGGTGCGGGGCCAGCTGTGGTGGGCCGATCTCGGCCTGCCCAGAGGCTCTGCGCCCGCACTGCGGCGCCCGGTGCTGGTCGTGAGCGCCGACCAGTACAACCGTTCCAGGCTGGCGACCGTCACCGTGGTTGTGCTCACGAGCAACGTCCAGCTCGCCGCGCTGCCAGGCAATGTCTTGTTGGCAGCCGATGTCGTCGCCGACCTTGACGGGGATTCGGTGGTCAACATCACACAGGTGGCTACGATCGATCGAGGCGCTGTCGAAGAGCGCATCGGTTCCTTGCCGGACTGGCTGATGGCCGAAGTCGACGCCGGTCTCGCTCGCGCGCTTGCACTCGCTCACCTCTGAGATGAGCGAGTGCAGGGCATGGGCATGCGCCGCCGCTTCGCGCGCAAAGCAGGCCGATCAGCTTCAACCGACCGGATACGACGGGACACGCCCCGGGTGTTGTGGTGCGTTCCGCAACCTCAGGTGTCGGACGCCGCTCGCACGGCCGCGACGACCTCGTCCACCTGGGTGCGGCTGAGCACCGGGCTCATCGGGATCGCCAGGTGCGTGCGTGCCGCCTGTTCGGTGCCCGGCAGCTCGAGGCCCGTGCGGTCCCACGCCCGCATCGCGGCCTGGCGGTGGATCGGTGTGCGGTAGTAGGCCTTGTGTCCGATCTGGGCAGAGGCGAGCGCCGCTTCGAGCCGCGCCGGCGCAGGGTGGCTGACGACATACAGGTGCCACGCGGGCTCGCTGCCGGCGGTCGGCTGGGGCAGCTGCGCCAGCTCGCCCAGTCCCGCCTCCACGTAGTGCGCGCCCGCCCGGCGGCGCCCGCCGGCCCACGTGTCGAGATGGGGCAACGCCACGCGCAGGATCGCCGCCTGCAGCTCGTCCAGGCGCGAGTTGTAGCCGACCTGCTCGTAGGACACCTTGTCGTGAGAGCCGTGAAACCGCAGTATCCGCGCCTGCTCGGCGACCCGCTCGTCGGAGGTCGTGATCATCCCGCCGTCGCCGTAGCACCCGAGGTTCTTGGATGGAAAGAACGAGAACGTGGCCGCCCTGCCCAGCGCGCCGGGTCGACCCGCGGGTGAGATCGAGCCCGCGGCCTGCGCCGCATCCTCCAGCACCGGCACGCCCAGCGCTTCGATCTCGGCGACCGGCGCCACGTTGCCGAACAGGTGCACCGCGATCACCGCCTTCGTCCGTGGCGTGAGCGCCGCTCGCACCGTCTCCGCGGTCACGCAGTAGGTCTCGGGATCGACGTCGCACCACACCGGCGTCGCCCCCGTCGGCGGGATCGCCTCGGCGGAGGCGTAGAACGTGAACGACGGCACCACCACCTCGTCGCCCGGGCCGACGCCCATCGCGCGCAGCGCGATCGTGATCGCCTCCGTGCCGTTCGCCACACCCACGCCGTAGCGCGCACCGCAATAGTCGGCGAACTCCCGCTCGAACGCGTTCACCTCGGGTCCGAGTATGTAACTCCCGGATGCGACCACTCGCTCGATCGCCGCTCTCACCTCATCGGTCAGCGGCTCCAGCGGGGTACGCGTGTCGAACAGGCCCACAGTCATATGTCACCTCTCAGACGACACCGTGTGCGGTGACCGGAGTCGACAGGGTTGTATGAAAGAGCCGGCTTCCGGGTCTCCCATAAAAGTCCCCATCTTTACCGCGGCCGCAGCGACTCGAGATCCGCGCGGGTCATCAGCCGGATCAACTCCTCGAATGATGTCCGCGGCTTCCAGCCGAGATCCCGCTGCGCCTTTCCTGGATCGCCGACCAGGTGATCGACCTCCGCCGGGCGGACGAACGCCGGGTCGATCCTCAAGTGCTGCTCATACCCGCCCAGCCCCGCCTCGTCGAACGCGATCTCGCAGCATTCCCTGACCGAGTGCGACTCGCCGGTCGCGATCACATAATCCTCGGGCTCCTCGCGCTGCAGCATCAGCCACATCGCTTCCACATAATCCTTGGCATATCCCCAGTCGCGCTCGGAGTCGAGGTTGCCCAGGCGCAGCTCCCGCTCCAGCCCATACTTGATCGCCGCCGCGTGCCAGGTGATCTTGCGCGTGACGAATTCCCGGCCCCTGCGTGGACTCTCGTGGTTAAAGAGTATTCCGCTCGTCGCGTGCAGGTCGTAGGACTCGCGATAATTGACCGTAATGAAGTGACCGTAGGCCTTCGCCACCCCGTAGGGCGAGCGCGGATAGAACGGCGTCGTCTCGGTTTGCGGCACCTCCAGCACCTTGCCGAACATCTCGCTGGAGCTGGCCTGGTAGAAGCGGGCCTCGGGGCACACTTCGCGCATCGCCTCGAGCATCCGTGTCACGCCCACGCCGGTGAACTCGGCCGTCAGCGTCGGCTGGATCCAGGACACCGCCACGAATGACATCGCCGCGAGGTTGTACACCTCGCTCGGCTGCGCCGCGCGCAGCGCGTCCACGAGCGAGCGCTGGTCCAGCAGGTCGCCCTGGTGCAGGGTGATGCGGTCGCGCAGGTGCTCGATTCGGTCGAACTTCTCCGTCGAGGCCCGTCTGACCATCCCATGCACGTCGTACCCCTTCTCCAGCAGCAGCTCAGCCAGATACGAGCCGTCCTGGCCGGTGATCCCGGTTATCAGCGCCGAGCGCCCGTCCGATGTCATGCGCGGCACCCTATCGTTCGCGCCCGCGGCAATGCCGCGCGTACTGGCGTGCGAACCCGGCGACGAATCGCGGGTTGTAACGCGCGTAACGCCGCCACAGCCGCCGCGGCTCGCGCATCAGCCGGTAGGACCACTCCAGCCCGCCCCGCTGCATCCACGGCGGCGCCTGCCTGACGAGCCCCGCGTGAAAGTCGAACGCCGCGCCCACTCCCACCAGCAGCGGCGCCTGCAAGCGCGGGCGCATCCGGTGCATCCACTGCTCTTGCTTGGGCTGGCCCGTCCCGACCCACACGACCTGCGCGCCCGAGGCGTCGATGTCCGCCAGCAGCCGCTCGTCCTCCGCGAGCGTCAGCGGTGTGAACGGCGGGCTTGCGCCGCCGACGATCCGCGCGCCCGGATACCGCTCGCGCAGCCGCTTCGCCAGCAACTCCCGCTCAGCGTCTCCGCGTCCGCCATACAGGTACATCGGCGTGCCGTTGCGCGCTGCGCGTGCGCAGTAGCAGGCCATCAGGTCCGGTCCGTATACCCTCGTCGCCTCACTGTGGCCGAGCGCGCGCAGCGCCCACACCAGCGGCTGCCCGTCCGGCACCGCCAGCGTCGCCGCCATCACGGCTTCCATCGTCGCCGGGTTCTCCTGTGCGTTCATCACGAGGTTGACCGCGGCCGCCGTCACGTACCCGCGCTCTCCCGTCGCGACCATCGCGTCCATCCAGTCCATCACCTGCTCGTAGTTGGACACTGCCAGCGGAATGCCGAGGATCTCCGCGCGTCCGGGTGGCGTGGTGGAGGAGGGGGCGGGATCGGCGTTGGCGTTGGCGTCGGTGGAGCCCGCCGGATCGGCATGGCCCGGCAAAGCGCCCGCGGATGTCGTGGATGCGTCTGCAGATGCGATGCCGTGACGATACCGACGGCCCTGGCGTGCGCCGCGCTCACGGGTTGCCGCCCGCCGGCGCGCGCGCTGCTGTAGTGGGACATCGTGCACGAGTTATGAGCAAATTGCGACATTCTGCCGAGCGCCGATTCGTGTGGCTCGCAATCTTCTATGAGGTGAGCCCCCTGTCCGTACGCCGTTACCGAGCCGATCGGCTGCTGCGCAGAGAGTTCGAGGCGATGCGCGGGCGCGTCCTGGCGAGC
>Ga0210408_10006548_pt1 | contig 10064 bp, 5 predicted proteins | sample IncBWH4MmetaG_FD_155471 | JGI IMG/M metagenome (GOLD analysis project Ga0210408, IMG submission 155471) | Forest soil microbial communities from Barre Woods Harvard Forest LTER site, Petersham, Massachusetts, United States - Inc-BW-H-4-M | ecosystem: Environmental > Terrestrial > Soil >...
CGAACCGCTTGCTTACGTCCCGGATGGAAAGAAGCGCGGCGGAGTCGCCGGCCGGCGGGCGCGCGGCGTCTTGAGTGGATGTCGCGCTCACTGGGCGGCCTTCACCTCGTTCCAGATTTCGTTGTATTTGTCGCGGCGGGGAACATGCTGCCAAAAATAAATGCGCGTCATGTATTCATCTACGTTGTCGAGGTGGAGAGACTTGCGCTGCTCGGCAGTCATCATCTGGCCGGATTGGGGATTCGCGGGATCGTAGCCTGTTACATCGGTGACGGCTTTCTGAGTCTTGGCCTCGATCATGTATTCGAGGAACTGCGCGGCAAGCTCTTTGTGTTCACTGGCAGCGGTGATCATCAGGTGATCAATCCACCCGGTGGTGTTCTCTTTTGGAATGGTTTCGCCGATGGGGAAGTTCAATTTGCGAAGCTGGTTGGTCATCAGCGGCCAGCCCATGGCGGCAATGACTTCGTGGTTTTGGAAGAGGTTCGTCAATTCTCCACCAGTGGTCCAGATTTTGCGGATATTGGGTTTGAGTTCGAGAAGTTTCTTTTTGACGTTGTCGAGTTCGGCGTCGGTAAGGTTGTAGAGGTGATTAGGGTCGGGCTTGTCGTAGCCCAGAACCTGGGCGGCCATGTAAAGAGTGGAGAGTTCATCCCACACGGAGATTTTTCCTTTGAGCTTGGGATCCCAGAGCGAGGCCCAACTGTCCGGCGGCGTGGGAAAATTCTTTGTGTCGTAGAGCAGGGGATTGGGTCCCCAGGTGAACGGGACGCCGTAAACCTTGCCGCCCACACGGACCAGAGGCAAAGAGCGCAGGCGTTCAGAAAGTTGCGGGTAGGCGGGAATGGTCGCGAGATCCAGCGGAGCGGCGAGATTGGAGGATGCAATCATGGTGGCAACGTCGCTCGATGGAGAGATGACGTCGTAATTGCTGGCGCTGCCGCCGCGGAGCTTGGCCACCAGTTCGTCGCTCGAGCCCATGTAAGAGGCGCTGATTTTGCAGTTGTGGGATTCTTCGAAAGCGAGAACGAAGGAGGGGTCGGCGTAACCCTCCCAGACGAGAAGATTCAGAGTGGGCGCGGCCTTCTTGCACGCGCCAAGGCTCATGGCAATGACAAGGGCAAGAGTGCAAAATGAAATCTTCTTTTTCATCGCTGAGGCGCCTCACTATTCGAATTCGTAATTACAGGCCCACGCGAGCGGTGGTATACCACGCGGCCGCCGACCATGGTCAACAAGACTGCAGTTTTCGAGAGTTCGTGGGGGTCCACCTCAAACGGATCCTTGGAAACGATAATGAGGTCAGCCACTTTGCCTGGCTCAAGAGATCCCTCAGTTTTTTCGCGGTGCCCGGCGTAGGCGGCGCCCAAGGTGTAAGCGGCGATAGTTTGCGCGACAGTGAGACGCTGTTCTGGAACCCAGCCGCCCGGGGGCTGGCCTTTGTCGTCCTGACGCGTGACGGCGGTTTGCACGCCCGGCCAGGGATTCATGGTGACCACTTCCCAATCGCTGCCGAAGGCCAGATGCGCTCCGGCCTTTGCGAGACTGTTCCATGCGAATGCGAATTTCTCGCGCTCGGGCCCGACGCGCCGGCCCCACACGCCTTCCTCAGGGTAAGCGTGCAATGGCTGCATGCTGGCGATGACGCCGAGAGAAGCGAAGCGGGGAATATCCACAGGCGAAATAAGTTCGATGTGTTCAATGCGGTGGCGGCCGTCACTCGTGTGATTTTGTTCGCGGGCTTGCTGGTAGGCGTCGAGAGTAATGCGCACGGCGCGGTCGCCGACAGCGTGGGTGAAGATTTGAATGTTGTGTCGGTCGAGCTCGAGGACGGCGCGCTGGTAGTTTTCGGGCGCCCACTGCGTGCTGCCGGAATTGCCGGGCTGGTCGGTATACGGCGCGAGCAGGGCGGCGGCGTCATCTTCGACGACGCCATCGAGAAAAAACTTGGCGGCGCCGACGGAAATCCAGTCGTCGTGGTATTTCTGCCGCGCTTGTTCGATGGCCGCGACGTCTTCCGGTTTGAGTGTGGGAGGCTGAATGTCTTTGGAGATGTAGAAGCGCGTGGTGAGCTGGCCTTCGCGCCGCAATTGGTCGAGGAGATCCACGTCGTAGAAATCGCCGAAGGTGAGGGGAGGTTCGCCGGCGGCATGGACACGGACGAGCCCGTTTTCAGCGGCCATCGCGAGACCCTTGCGGAGAGCGGCCAGTTTAACCTGTGCGCTGGGAACGGGAAGGAGATTTTTTACCAGGTAGCGTGCGTCCTCGATCAGAGCGCCGGTGGGCTGGCCGGTTTTCGGGTCGTGCACGATTTTTGCGCCCGGGGGATCGGGCGTATCGCGTGTAATTCCGGCGAGAGCGAGAGCTTTGCTGCTGACCCAGCCGGTGTGACTGTCGAAAGACTCGAAGTACACGGGGCGGTCGGGATAGATGGCGTCAAGCAGAGCTTTGTCCGGCAGCGCGGCGTGGCCGAAGGCGTCGTAGGACCAGCCCTGACCGACGACCCATCCGGTGCCGGGATGATCCGCGGAATACTTTCGGAGGTACTTCTCGATGGCGGCGAGAGTTTCGAGGTGGTTGAGGTCGGGCTCGTCGAGCGTAAGAGAGCCTTCAAGGAAATGGATGTGAGAATCGGTGAAGCCTGGGAGAACGACGCGGCCGCCGGCATCGATGATCCGAGTTTTTCGCGACTTCCAGGCGGCGATGTCCGCTTCATTGCCGACGGCGGCGATTTTTCCGTTGGCCAAGGCGAGAGCCTGAGCCCAGGGTTGAGTGGGAGCCTCCGTGTAGATTCTTCCGTGAATGATGATGGTGTCGGCGGGAATGGGTTTCGGTTTGGCCGCCCAAAGGAGGAGACATGGAAGCGCGGCCAAAATCCAACATTGATTGCGATGCAATTAATCCCCCCATTGCGGCCCATCATGGCGCGGGTCGCGCAGGAAACATCAAAACGTGGGCGGAGTATTGACCCACAGAACCCAGGCTTCCTTGGCGCCAGGGTTCGACCAGCGATGCTGGGCGCTGCTTTCGAAATAAAAACTGTCACCTTGCTCGAGGCGAAGCGGGTCGCCGTCATCCAGAGAGATTTCCAGGCACCCGCGAATGATATAGAGAAACTCCTCGCCTTCGTGAGCGTAGGATTCGCCGCTACCCGCCGAAGGAGCTACGCGGAACAAATGCGGCTCCATGACCGTGTTGCCCCAGGACAGCAGCTCCATCCGCACGCCCGGGCCGGCCTCCAGGACCTTGCGCTCGCCCGGGCGGACGCGACCGGGATTGGCTTCGTCGGGATCAAAGAGCGAGAGAATGCTAAGGCGATAGAACCGCGCCAGCCGGCGGAGCGTGGACACGGAGGCGCTCATCTGGCCGCGCTCAAGCGCGGAGAGAAACCCAACGGAAACGTTGGCGGCGCGGGCGACGCGGGCGAGCGAGTAGCTGCGGCGGAGGCGAAGACGGCGCAGGCGCGGGCCGATGGGACTGGGTTGGACGCGCTTGACTCCGGAGGAGGGAAGCAGTCCCTGGGATTTGAGCATGTGAACGATGGCGGGCGCGTTCATGCCGCGAGCGCGGCGGAGGAATTGAGCGCGCTTAAGAAGGCGCACGTCGGAATGGGAATACAGGCGGTACCGGCTGCGGGTCCGGGCGGGAGCGATGAGTCCGAGATGTTCCCAGGAGCGGAGAATGGAAGGAGAGACGCCGACGAGACGAGCGACATCACTGATGCGCAGGAAGCCATGAGCGGGCGCGGGTTTCAGAGAGCGGGTTCGGGTCGGCGCCAAATAGTTTTCCTTGACAACCCCACGGGCCTTCCACTAACGTTCGCGAATTATAGTAAGGTTTTTGCGCACGCTGCAACGGAATTCTGGGGTGAGGAAGCGTCTGGGGTGGACGCGAACTATCCAAAGGAGTGGCGATGAATCCACGGCGATGTGGACGACTGATTCTCCTCTTGTGTGCCAACTTGCTGGCAGCGATCCCGGCGTTTGCGCAAACCGGCGCCATTCACGGCGACGTGAAAGATCCTTCCGGCGCGTCGGTTCCCGACGCCAAGGTGACGGCCACGAACCAGGGCACACAGGCGTTGCGGACTGCGACGTCAGGAAAGGACGGCGACTTCACTATCGCGGAACTCCCTGTCGGCCAGTACACGGTGACCGTGGACGTCTCCGGCTTTAAGAAATTCGTCGTGAAGGAAATCGGTGTGGATATCGGGCACGTGGCAACCGTCGAAGTGCAACTTGTGATCGGCGGTTCCGAACAGACCGTGACCGTGGAGGCCCAGGCTGGTCAGGTCGAAACCACCAGCACGCAGCTCGGCGCCGTAGTAAATGACAGGGCAGCGACGGAGCTGCCCCTGAATACGCGAGATGTGTATCAGCTTCTCCAATTGCAGCCGGGCGTTCAATCGCAGGTGGGCGCGAATCTCTTCTATGGCAGCAGCAATGCCGGCGTTGTGTCGGTGAACGGCGGGCGCGGCCGCTCGAACGATTACATGGTCAACGGCGGCGATGCGAACGATGTCTTCGTGAACCTTCCGGCGATCCAGCCTTCGCCGGATGCCATTGAAGAATTTCGTGTCATTTCAAATACATTCGATGCGGAGTTCGGCCGGAATTCGGGCGCGGTGGTCAACGTGGTCACCAAGTCCGGCACGAACAAAATTCACGGAGATGTTTACGATTTCTTCCGCAACACGGTGCTGGATGCTGGGAACTATTTTGACAACGCCAGTAACCTCCCGACATCAGACTTCAAACAAAATCAGTTTGGAGGCACCCTGGGCGGTCCGATCAAGAAAGACAGCACCTTCCTCTTTGGGTCCTATGAGGGACGGCGGAACCGGCAAGGGATTTCCTCGGGGAATGTGATTTTACCCACGGCTGCGGAGCTCAACAGCACCTCAAGCTATTCGGGCGGCCTTGGCACTACTGCTGATTTCTCGAAAATAAGCAGCACCCAGCAACAGTTTTATGGGACGCTCGTGGATTCATTCTTTGCCAACAACCTCGCGAACCGCACCACTGGAACTACTGGAACGACTTGCCAACAGGCGGTGACAGCGGCAGGCGGCGCTCCCATCGCTGCTGGCACTCCTTACGCGCAGATCTTTCCGAATGAAAAGATTCCCACAGCTTGTTTCGACCCCACCGCTGTCGCCCTGCTGAATTATGTGCCGTTTTCCGGCGTGAAGGACCCGACCACAGGGGTCGTCGACACGGCCCCAGTTCAAAGAATCCGCGGCGATCAATTCACAATGCGGTTTGACCACAAACTTACTCCGACGCAGCAACTGTCGGCTTACTATTACTTCGATGACACATTCCAGTTCCAGCCTTTGTCCTTTTTCCAGGCTGCAGGGGCCAATGTGCCGGGTTTTGGAGCTAATAATGCGAGCCGCTTCCAGCAATGGAATATAAGTCACACTTGGACGCTCGGCGGGTCCGCGGTTAACGAAGCCCGCTTCTCGTACTTCCGTGAAGGGCAGAAACAGCTCAACCATCCTGCGAATGTTAACAGCGATGGCACCGCCCACACCTCATGCCAGAAGCCTGGCCCCTTTTCCGCCGCCGTCAATGTTGACGTGGCGCACTGTTTCCAGGATCCCAGCCTGCCACAGAGCGCGGGAATTACCACAACTCTGCCCGGACACGCTGGCGTACCGGACATTGCCGTCAACGGCGGATTCACACTGGGAAATAACTTTGAAGGGGAGCTTCCCCAGGTTGGAAATGTGTTTGTTTGGTCGGATAACTACAGCAAGATCATCGGCAAACACAGCTTAAAATTCGGCGGGAATGTGAGTCGGAATCGGTTCGACCAGACTCTGTTTTTCGAAACGACGGGGCTTCAGACGATTCTCAGCGTGCAAGACTTGTGCGCCCTACCGGGCAATCCGGTGATCAATCCGGACACTGTTGGATGCACGCCGGTCATAGTTGGAAACGACGACGTTGGTTTTGCTGACTCCTACCCGAACTACCTCCTGGGATTCGTAAATACCTATAACCAGGGAGGTAATCAAAGTGAGAATCTTCGCAACACCATGGTTGGCCTGTTTGTGCAGGATAGCTGGAAGATTCGACCGAACTTGACCCTCAATTACGGACTGCGCTGGGAACTGAATACGCCCTACGGCGACAACGGCCATAGGCTTCCAACCTTCCGGCCCGGCGCGATCGATACAACATTTAATTGTCAGCTTAGCTCTACTTATCCCTCGGGCATCGCAAACCCCGACTTCGGCGTCTTAACGGCAAATCTGGGCAGCACGGATTGCAGCCCCACGGGGCCGGCGAATGCTTTGTTCCCCTTGGGAATAGTTTTTCCCGGAGACAAGGTGAACGGCAAGACAGTTCCCAATGGCTTGACCCAAACGTATTACAAGTCGTTCGCCCCGCGCCTCGGGCTGGCTTGGAGCCCGGGATGGTCGGACGGCTTCCTCGGCAAGCTCTTCGGCGGGCCTGGTAAGTCGAGTGTCCGAATGGGATGGGGAATTTTCTACAATCCGATTGAGCAACTTGTCATGGAACAGTTCAGCGCTGAGCCGCCCTTCGGCGGGAGCAACACGCTTTTCAGCACACTCCTCAACACGCCGTTCGAGTTTTCGACGGGCGGAGTTTGTGCAGTAGCGTTCCCAACTTTGACCGGTTGTCCCGGATTTGACGGATCGGTTCCCGCGCCCAATCCTTTCGGAGGCAGATTGAATCCTCCGCGGGGCTCGAACGTCGATTGGTCCCAATTCAGGCCGCTGGTATCGTTCGGCGAATTCCAGCCCAATCTTCGCTCTCAGTATTCTGAGCAATACAACCTGACGATACAACGCGAACTGGCCAAAGACCTGATCTTACAGATTGGCTATGTGGGAACCCAGGGCCACCGCCTGCTTCTCTCGCGCGATATCAACCCTGGCAATCCTCAGACCTGCCTCGATTTGATCCAGATCGAAGGGTCTTTCTTCGGCTGCGGCCCTTTCGGAGCTGATTTCGGTTACACGGCCATTGCGCCGGGTACGCCCGTCAGCCTTCCTGCGGGTTTTGTGTTTCATTTGCCTTACACCAATGGGGCGAATCCGGGCGGCCCCGGTGTACCGCCTGGCCCCAATGTGCCGTGCCCGTTCAAGAACCCTCCTCCTTCGTGTTTAGTGATAGGAACTGGTACGGCTGCGGATCCGCCTATCTCGATAATAGGGACTCGCCCCTTCTCTTCGCCGTTTTGCCAACCCCTGACCTTGAACCCCGCGACGGGAGTCGGCAACGGGTGTCCGCCGGACTTCGAACCTGACTTAAGCAGCATCTACGTGCAAGATACGACCGGGAATTCGAACTATAATTCGTTCCAAGTATCGCTGGAGAAGCACTACTCACGTGGTTTGCAGTTCACGGCGGCTTACACCTTCAGCAAATCGATTGACAACGCATCCAGCTTCGAAAACATCACGAATCCGTTTAATCCCCGGAGGAGCCGCTCTCTGTCGCTATTCGATGCGCGCCACCGATTTGTATTCAGCCCGGTCTGGGAGTTGCCGATACCGAAGCACGAGGGATTCGCGGGCAAGGTGGTGAATGGATGGCAGGTTTCCGGGATCGTTACCTACCAGACGGGATTCCCAATCCGAATCCTATCGGGCGACGATACCGAACTTACGACCAGCGACGGTGATTTTGAGCCTGTTGGGCAACCGAACATTACGGGCCCAGTTCGGTTCACGAACCCGGGCCACGTGACGACGATCACCTGCCCTAGCCCTCCTCTCGGGACTGGGAGAACAGTTACCGGAAACATCTTCTTTAACCCCTGCGCCTTCCAGGATTCGGCCCCTGGCACGTTCGGAAACTCGTCCCGCTCGCTCTGCTGCGGGCCGAGTATCAGCCAGACGGACATCTCTTTCGTGAAGAAAACGCCCATCAGCGAGAGATTCAACACGGAATTCCGGGCGGAATTCTATAATCTCTTTAACCATACGCAGTTTCTGACTCCCGACGGGAACTTTTCCCACTCGTCCACTTTTGGCACGGTGACAAACGCGCGAGACCCGCGCTTGATTCAGTTCGGGTTCAAAATTCTGTTCTGAGGGAGTGGGGGGCAATCCAGTGGAGCGAGGGGCCGATTTAAACCAGGTCCCTCGCTTTTGTGTCTCTGTGTGAAGTGACGGCGGGAGCGATATGAACATATTCGTGCTGGGCGCGGGAATGATGGGCCGGGCGGTAGTCCACGACTTGGGGCGGGCGCGGGAAGTTCGCCAGATCGTGGTAGCGGATTTTGACCGCCGGCGCGCCAGGGAAGTGGCGGAACAATATGGAGAGGGGAAAGCGCGCGGCGTTTTCGCGGACGTGCGCGAGACCGGGCACCTGGCGCGACTGCTGCGCGGTTCGGACGTAGTAGTGAACTGCACGCAGTTCAACTGGAACCTGGAAGTAATGCGCGCGGCGCTGGAGGCGCGCGTGGACTACATGGACCTGGGCGGCTTGTACCACATGACGCGCAAGCAGTTTGCGCTCAACCGTGAATTCCGGCGCATCGGACGCATCGCCATCGCGGGGATGGGAGGAGCGCCGGGGGTGACAAACGTGATGGCACGGGCCTTGGCCGATGAGATGGACCGGGTAGACTCCATTCACGTGTACAACGCCGGAGCCGACCAGCAGAAGTATGAAAGCCCGGTGGCATTCACGTTTTCCATCGCCACCATTCTGGATGAGCTGACAACGCCGCCCGTGGCGTTCGAGGAAGGACGGTTCGTCGAGAAGCCGCTCCTTTCCGATCCTGAGCCGGGAGAGTTTCCGGCGCCCATCGGGAAAATCGTGCTGCGACACTCGATTCATTCAGAGCTGGGAACGCTGCCGCAGAGTTTCCGGAAGAAGGGTGTGCGCGAGGTGTTTTTCAAAATAAATTACGAACCGCAACTGGTGAACCTGGTGCGCCACCTTGCGCTGACGGGATTCACGAGCCGCGTGCCAATCGGTGTGAATGGCACACGGGTAGCGCCGCGGGAAGTGCTCCTGGCATTGATGCGGAAAAATGGGACGAAGAAAACACCGCTGGATGTGGAGGCAATTCGAGTGGTGGTGGCAGGTCGGCACCATGGGCGCCGCAAGGCGGAGGCCATCGAGATGTGGGCTGAGCATTCCGTACGGCCACAGTTTTCCGCGGTGGCGAGGGATACAGGTTTCCCGGCCGCGATTGCCGCCATCATGAGATGCCGGGGAGAGATTGCGGGAGTGGGAGTACAGGCGCCCGAAAACGTAGTATCGCCGCAGTCTTTCTTCACGGAATTGAAGATGCGGGGATTCAAGTTCCGGCGATGGAACGTAAGGCTCTAGTTTGGAAATGTGAAAATAGAAGCTAGATTCAACGATGAGACGCTGAGAACTCGTAGGGGAGCGCGGGGAGACCGCGCAAATCGCGCGCCAGGTGATTCATCGGCGACGCCAGAAAGAGCAGGAGAAGAAGCAAATCTAAGGGCCGTGTATCGGCCAAAGCGAAAGGCTTGACGGAGGAAGTGATGCACGACGGACTGAGGAAGGAAATTGAGGCCTACGAGAAGCGCACACCTCGATCGCGAGATGCGCACAAGAGGGCCAGCAGCCGCTTACCGCTGGGAGTGGCCAGCAATTATCGAGCCTACGATCCTTACCCGATTTTTGTACGCGATGGGGAGGGTGGGCGCATCCACGACATCGACGGAAATGAATACATCGATTTCAACCTATGCTTTGGGGCGCTGATGGCGGGGCACCGGCACCCAGCGGTGATCAAGGCGGTGCAAGAGAAACTGGGAACGGGGACGATGTTCGGGATGCCGCACGACCTGGAATGGGAGCTGGCCGAAGAAATCTGCAAGCGGTTCCCGGTGGAGATGGTGCGGTTCAGCAATAGCGGCACGGAATGCACCATGCATGCGGTGCGTCTGGCGCGCGCGGCTACGGGTCGCGACCGCATCATCAAGATGGAGGGCGGTTATCACGGGCTGCATGACGCGGCGTTGGTGTCGGTGAAACCGAAGGCCAGTGACGTGGGCGACCCGGCGATGCCCAATCAGATTCCCGGCGGAGAGGGAGTGCCGA
>Ga0210408_10006549_pt1 | contig 10063 bp, 10 predicted proteins | sample IncBWH4MmetaG_FD_155471 | JGI IMG/M metagenome (GOLD analysis project Ga0210408, IMG submission 155471) | Forest soil microbial communities from Barre Woods Harvard Forest LTER site, Petersham, Massachusetts, United States - Inc-BW-H-4-M | ecosystem: Environmental > Terrestrial > Soil >...
TTGCTCGCCACGAACAGGCCGTGGGTGTGATAGATCGGCAGCGCGTGGATCAGGATGTCCTTGGTCGTGAAGCGCCAGTAGCCGACGAGCGAGCGCGAATTCGAGGCGAGATTGTCGTGGCTCAGCATCGCGCCCTTGGAGCGCCCCGTCGTGCCCGAGGTGTAGAGGATCGCGGCGAGGTCGTCATTGCCGCGCATGACGGTTGCGAAGGCGGTGCTCGCCTGGTCCGCGGCGTCGGTCAGCGATCCCTTGCCGTCCGGCCCGAGCGTTTCGACCTTGGCCCCCACCTTGGCCGCAATCGTCGCAATGCCCTCGGCTTTCGAGGGATCGCAGACCACCAGCGACGGCTCGGCGTCGGTGATGAAGTAGTCGAGCTCGTTCAGCGTATAGGCGGTGTTGAGCGGCAGATAGATCGCACCGGCACGCACGGTTGCAAGATAGAGCACGAGGCCCGAAACCGATTTCTCGGTCTGCGCGGCGACGCGGTCGCCGGTCTTGACGCCACGGGAGACCAGCACATTCGCCATCTGCCCGGCGCGCGCGACCAGGTCGCCGTAACTGATGTGGCGGCCGTCGACGGTTTCGATGGCAAGCCGGTTCGGATCGTCGAGGTCATCGAACAGGCGGGAAAACAGGTTGGCGTTGGCGGCTTGGTTCATGCAAAAGTCCCGAGGGGCCGGCGGCTGGGAAGCCGGTAAAGAAGGCTGCATTAGCAAAAACGCCCCCAAAAAAGCAACGGAGACGGTTTGCATGGCGACGGGTGGGAAACGTGTGGCCTGGGTGACGGGCGGCGGCAGCGGTATCGGCGAAGCGGGGGCCGGGCGGCTTGCCGCGGATGGCTGGACGGTGGTGGTGTCAGGCCGCCGCAAGGAGGCGTTGGACGCGGTGGTCGCGAAGATCGCGGCGGCCGGCGGCACGGCGGAGGCGGTCCAACTCGACGTCAGCATCGCGGCCGACGCTCAAAAGGCTGCCGACGAGATCGTGAGCCGCCACGGCCGCATCGACCTCCTGGTCAATTCCGCCGGGATCAACGTGACGAAGCGGCGCTGGGCCGAGATGGAACTGGAGGGCTGGAACCGGCTCGTCGAGGTCAATCTCAACGGCGTGCTCTATTGCATGCGCGCGGTGCTGCCGGCGATGCGCAAGCAGCAGGACGGGCTGATCATCAATGTCTGTTCCTGGGCCGGACGGCACGTTTCAAAGATGCCAGGCCCCGCCTACACCACGACCAAGCACGCGGTCTCGGCGCTCACGCATTCATTCAACATGGACGAATGCGTCAATGGGCTCCGCGCCTGCTGCCTGTCGCCCGGCGAGGTGGCGACGCCGATCCTGAAGCTGCGCCCTGTTGTCCCATCGGAAGAGGAGCAGGCGAAAATGCTGCAGCCGGAGGATCTCGGTCGCACCATCGCCTTTGTCGCGAGCCTGCCGCCGCGCGTCTGCGTCAACGAAATCCTGATCAGCCCGACCTGGAACAGAGGTTTCATCCAGACGCCGGCGAGCCGGGATTGATGCACCCGTCATTGCGAGGGGCTTAAGCGCCGAAGCAATCCAGTTCTTCCCGTGACAAAGATCTGGATTGCTTCGCTTCGCTCGCAATGACGCTAGCGCATGTCCGGCGAAGTGGGATCCGGTTCGCCGACAAGGACATGCGCCAACACAAGAATCTACGGCGCTTCCCGGTCATATTGGACTACCGAGTGATTCAATATGACCGGGAAGCGCTGTAGTCCGGCATTGGTGCAATCGCCTGCCAACACGAATACCGCCACCATTAGTTTCAGGAGTCACAAAGAATTTTTGTTCGAAACCGCTCCCGAAACCTCCCGTAGTTCGGACCAGCAGCGAGCAAAGCGCATCCCCCTGTCATCAAGCGGCGCCGCTGTTGCCTTTCATCGCCGGCGTCGCCGGCACATCAATCGGGAGACTTTCAATGTCCAAGCGTATTGCCTTGCTGTCCGCTGCGGCTTTCAGCGCGCTGGCCCTCACCACCACCCTGGTCGCGCCGTTGCGCGCCGAGGAAAAGACCGTGATGGTCGGCGGTGCCGCGATGTTCCCGTCGAAGAACATCATCCAGAACGCCGTCAACTCGAAGGACCACACCACCCTCGTCGCGGCCGTGAAGGCTGCGGGCCTGGTTGGGACGCTCGAAGGCAAGGGCCCGTTCACGGTGTTCGCGCCGACCAATGCTGCGTTTGGCAAGCTCCCGGCCGGGACCGTCGACAGTCTGATCAAGCCGGAGAACAAGGCGACCCTGACCAAGATTCTCACCTATCACGTGGTGCCGGGCCGGCTCGAAGCCTCCGACCTGACCGACGGCAAGATGCTCAAGACCGCCGAAGGCGAGGAACTGACCGTCAAGAAGGACGGCAGCAAGACCTGGATTGTCGACGCCAAGGGCGGTACGTCGATGGTGACGATCTCCAACGTCCATCAGTCGAACGGCGTCATTCACGTCGTCGACACCGTGCTGATGCCGGCCTCGTAACCCCGCACGGGTCCCTTTCATCCCCGATCAAGGGGAGCATCATTGCGAGCCGGGGAATGGCCCGGCTCGCATTTTTGTGACCGTGATCGAAACCGGCTGTCGATTTCATCGCTAAGGGCAGTAACGAGGCCCTGATTTCCAGCGTATAATCAAACGAGACGAAACGGAATTGAGCGACGGAGAACAGCCGTGTCGAGTCTAGCAGCCGCCGAGGACCATCCGATCACGCTCCCGGCAAAGGCGATCCAGCCGGCGTGGGTCAGGGTGATGCACTGGACCAATGCAGTGGCGATGATCCTGATGATCATGTCGGGTTGGCAGATCTACAACGCCTCGCCGCTGTTCGGTTTCCGCTTCTCCCACGCCATCACGCTCGGCGGCTGGCTCGGCGGCGCGCTGCTCTGGCACTTTGCCGCGATGTGGCTGCTGATGGTCAATGGCCTCGCCTATCTCGTCACCGGCTTCACCACCGGCCGCTTCCGCAAAAAACTGTTCCCGATCACGCCGGCGGGTGTGTTTTCGGATCTGAAGGCGGCTTTGACCTTCAAGCTCGCGCATGACGATCTCACGATCTACAACTCCGTGCAGAGGCTGCTCTATGCCGGTATCATCGTGGTCGGTGTCGTCATCGTGCTGTCGGGCCTGTCGATCTGGAAGCCGGTGCAACTGCAATATCTCACCGCCCTGTTCGGCGGCTATGACGTCGCGCGCTATGTTCACTTCGTGTGCATGTCGCTGATCGTCGCCTTCCTGGTCATCCACGTCGCGCTCGCCTTGCTGGTGCCGAAGAGCCTGCGCGCGATGATCATCGGCCGCTGAACGAGACCAGGAGGATATCATCATGGCCAAGCGCTCCTTTCTGATCCCTGGTGTCGACAAGCGGCTTCTGATCAAGGATTCCCTGAAGGTGATGCCGGACCCGACGCGACGGCGCTTCATCACGGGTGGCGCGAGCCTCGGCGCGCTGACGCTGCTGACCGGTTGTGACGTGGTCGGCAGTGATTCGGCGGAGCGCCTGCTGGCGCAGATTTCAAAATTCAACGACGCCGTGCAGGCCTGGATGTTCAATCCGGACGCGTTGGCGCCGACCTTTCCCGAGAGCGCGATCACCAAACCGTTCCCGTTCAATGCCTATTACGAGGTCGACGACGCGCCGGAGGTCGACGGCAAGGACTGGAAGCTGGAGGTGCGCGGGCTGGTCGAGAACAAGAAGTCGTGGACGCTCGACGAGCTCTATGCGCTGCCGCAGGTCAAGCAGGTGACGCGCCACATTTGCGTGGAGGGCTGGAGCGCGATCGGGAGCTGGACCGGCACGCCCCTGCGCGATTTCCTGAAACTGGTCGGCGCCGATACACGCGCAAAATATGTCTGGTTCCAGTGTGCCGACAGTGAAGGCTACAACTCGCCGCTCGACATGCGCACGGCGCTGCACCCACAGACCCAGATGACCTTCAAATTCGCCGACGAGATCCTGCCGCGTGCCTACGGCTTCCCGATGAAGATCAGGGTGCCGACCAAGCTCGGCTTCAAGAATCCGAAATACGTGGTCTCGATGGAAGTCACCAACGACTACAAGGGCGGCTACTGGGAGGACCAGGGCTACAATTCGTTCAGCGGCAGCTGATGCGCAGGAAACGTAGGGTGGGCTAAGCGAAGCGAGCCCACCGATTTTTGACAGCGCCCTACGGCTTCGTGAGCTTGCCCTGAAACGCTGCCAGGATGGCGCCCAGCGCCAGCATCGCCGCGGAGACGTTCAGCGCGTAGGACAGGCTGCCGAGCGCGTCGGTGATCGCACCGACCACGATCGGCCCCAGCGTCTGGCCGATGCCGAACGAAATCGTCATGGCGGCAATCGCGCTGGGCCAGGCCGCCGGCGGATAGTTGAAGCGCACGAAGGCGGTGGTCGATCCGACCACGGCGAAGAACGCCACGCCGAACACCAGCGCGGAGATCGCGAGCAGCAGCGGCGAATGGCCGAAAATCGGCAGGCCTGCGCCGATCGCGTTGACGCCGAGAATGATGGTGGTCGAGAGCCCACCGCGATCGAGCCCCAACACGCTGCGCCAGACCCATGGCGTTGCGAAGGCACTGAGGCCGATCAGGCTCCAGAACGCCGCCTGGGCGGCTGCGCCGCCGCCGCCGTCGCGGACATAGGCGATCATGAATGTCATGTAGGCGATATAGCCCGCGCCGAACAGGAAATAGGCGGTCAGATAGACCAGCACCGGGGCGACGGCGAATCTTGCCGCGCCGGGCTCCATGAGGGCGGCGTGGCCGTCGATCTCGGTCAGGAACAGCGGAACGGTCATGACGGTGGCAAGTGCGGTCAGCACCCACCACACGATCCACCACGAGCCGGGGCCGAAGAATTGCAGTGTAAAGGGCGCAATCAGCCCGGAGGCGAGGATGCCGATTCCGGGGCCTGCATAGAACAGGCTCAACAGGAAGTCCGCGCGCTCTGGACGCGATAGTCCGATCCGGGCGGCAAGCGCGCCGCCGGCGATGAAGCCGGCCGCGGCACCGAAGCCAATGATCAGCCGCGCAATGCTGAGCACGATGAAATTGCCCGATAGTGCGCATATCGCAAGCGAGGCGAGCGAGGCCAGCGTCCCGCCACGCACCGCCGCCGCCCAGCCGAAGCGCTTGATCAATCGCGACGCCGCCAGCGCGCCGGCGAGATAGCCCGCCGCGTTGATCGTGTTCATGAAGCCGGCAGCCGAATACGACCAGCCGAGGCTGTCGCGCATGTCGGGCAGAACCAGCGCATAAGCGAAGCGGCCGATACCCAAGCCCACGATCGCCGCCAGCGACAGGGTCAGGATCAGCCGCGCGGGATGCGCGGGCGGGGGAGGGAAGGGGGATTTCACTGATGACTCCGGCAATCCTGGCATTGTGGCAGGCCGGGCAGCCGCTGCACAGGCGCGCCCCGGCAAGGGTGTCTTGCCAATCCCGCAATGGCGCATTAGCACTCCGCGCACCTCCGTCATTCCGGGGCGATGCGAAGCATCGAACGGGGAATCTCAGATTCCGGGTCTTCGCTTCGCGCATCCCGGAATGACGGTGCAACAAGACGTGGATGCCCGGGTCAAGCGCGGGTAGACGAGTTCGACAAGGTGAGATCATGGCGACCCACAAACTGCTGCTGCTCCCCGGCGACGGCATCGGCCCCGAAGTGATGGCGGAGGTGAAGCGCCTGATCGACTGGCTGAATGCCAGCGGGCTCGGGCATTTCGAGACCGAACAGGGGCTGGTCGGCGGCTCGGCCTATGACGCGCACCAGGTTTCGATCTCGGAAGCGGACATGGCCAAGGCCAGGGCCGCGGACGCCGTGATTTTTGGCGCGGTCGGCGGTCCGAAATGGGACGGCGTGCCTTACGACGTGCGGCCCGAAGCGGGGCTGTTGCGGCTGCGCAAGGAGCTCGGCCTGTTCGCCAACCTGCGGCCCGCGATGTGCTACCCGGCGCTGGCGGACGCCTCCAGCCTGAAGCGCGAGGCGGTCGAGGGGCTCGACATCGTGATCGTGCGCGAGCTCACCGGAGGGGTCTATTTCGGCGAGCCCAAGACCATCACCGATCTCGGCAACGGCCAGAAGCGCGCGGTCGACACCCAGGTCTACGACACCTACGAGATCGAGCGCATCGCACGCGTCGCCTTCGATCTGGCGCGCAAGCGGCGCAACAAGGTGACCTCGATGGAGAAGCGTAACGTCATGAAGACGGGCGTGCTCTGGAACGAGGTGGTGACGCAGGTGCATGCGCGCGAATACAAGGACGTCGCACTCGAGCATCAGCTCGCCGACTCCGGCGGCATGAACCTCGTGAAGTGGCCAAAGCAATTCGACGTCATCGTCACCGACAATCTGTTCGGCGACATGCTCTCCGACATCGCCGCGATGCTGACCGGCTCGCTCGGCATGCTGCCGTCGGCCTCGCTCGGCGAGCTCGATGCCAAGACCAGGACGCGCAAGGCGCTGTACGAGCCGGTGCACGGCTCGGCACCCGATATCGCAGGCAAAGGGCTCGCCAACCCGATCGCGATGCTCGCATCGTTCGGCATGGCGCTACGCTATTCGTTCGACATGGGCGCGCTCGCCGACAAGCTCGATGCCGCCATCGCGGCGGTGCTCGCGAGCGGCCTGCGCACCGCCGACATCACCTCGGAGGGGACGACCGCAGCCTCGACGACGCAGATGGGCGGGGCGATCCTGTCCGAATTGCAGAAGCTGCACGCTTGAGCGAAGGCGGCAGGTCCCATGGACGCTTCCCGCAGGCCGAAGATCGCAGAAACCATCATCGACCCGACGGCGCGATTGCGCGAGGCGGCGATCGGCCGGCGTTGCGAGATCCTGGCCAACACCCGGGTCGAATACGCCGCACTGGGTGACTACTCCTATCTCGGCGAGAATTGCGACGTCGCAGACGCCGCGATCGGCAAGTTCACGGCGATTGCCAATGCGGTCCGGATCGGCGCACCGAATCATCCGATGGGGCGGCCGTCCCAGCACCGTTTCACCTATTGTCCGGAATATTACGAGGCGTCGGCGACCCGCGATCGCGGTTTCTTTGCCGACCGCCGGGCCGCCAAGGTGACGATCGGGAACGATTGCTGGATCGGCCATGGCGCGATCATCCTGCCGAGCGTCATCGTCGGGGACGGGGCGGTCATTGCCGCAGGCGCGGTGGTCAGCCGGAACGTGCCGCCCTACACCATTGTCGGCGGCGTGCCGGCACGACCAATCCGCAGGCGTTTTCCGGACGCCGTCGCGGAACGGCTGGTTCGCATCGCGTGGTGGGACTGGCCGGATGAGGTGATTTTCGAGCGGCTGGACGATTTTCGATCAGAGTCGATCGAGCAGTTCTGTCAGCGCTACGACCCGGCTGCATAGCTCGCTAGGGCGGGCAAAGCCAACGGGTCCGCGCAAAGCGCGGACCGATGACAGCCTCCGCGTGGCCACCGACGACGGCGTTTTTGGATAGATGGTGGGCACGGCGTGAAGGCGCGCCTTTGCCCACCCCACGCTCAAATACTCAGCTCAATACAGCGGGAATTTCGTCGGCTCGCCGCCCACGTCAGTCGGCGTGCTCATTGGCTGGCGATCGATCGGGCGGTTGCCGTTCTCGCGCGCGAACGTTGGGTAGCCGAACGGCGATGGGAAGGCATAGTCCAGGAATTTGCGGTCACCCGGCAGAACCTCGGTACCGCCATCGAGCCAGGAGCGCCGGCTCACGTAAATGCGCGTATGCGGTCCCTGCTGGTAGGACACGTTCGGACCACCAGCGCCATAGCTGTAACGCGTATCGGTGTAGCGTGGGTCCTGGGTACGGCGCTTGGTCTCTTGGGCACTGGCAGCGGAAACGCCGGCGACAAGGCCGGCCACAGCGCCTGCCGCCAGCAGCAGGGCAAAACGTGTCGCGGCTCCGAATTTCAAGGTCATCACAGTCCTCGTGCAGGCTGGCGGGTCGCCATTGCTGATTTGGGTCGGCACATTATCCGCTGATGATGTGGCGCCACAAGGTCAATTGCGCCACACTGGCCGTCATTATGCGGCCCGTGGGGCACACCTTGCATGCAAAAACCTGGCAAGATGCCGGCGTCTTGATCGGCTCTTCAGAGTCCACCGCGCAAGCGCGGGTTTTCGACCCCGCTCACCCAGTTGGCCGCCCGGTTGGGCTGGGTTGAGCCGGCGCAGCTCCCGCGCTCGGGCTCCGCGCGGGCGAACAGTTCGGCCAGCTTCGGATCATCAGCGGAGGCGAGCAGCGTCAGCCGGTTCAGCATGCAGCCGATCATCGCGCGGCGCGCCGGCAAGCCGTCGCCGTGGCAGGACCAGCCGGACATCTGCACGGCCGGATCGTCGATGCGGCCGACGAAGCCAAGGCAGGCGCCAAAACCATCCCGGGAGCCGGCGCGATGAAACAGGGCAACCCGACCGAATTTGCTGTCGATCATCCCGGCCGCCTCCAGATGGCCCGCGCCATCCGCAGGCATCCGCTCGGTGAGATCGCCGATCGCATCTGATGACGCCTCGGCCTCGCCGCCGATCCGATAGATCTGAAGCTCGATCGTGGGCGTCTCGGTCGGACCGGGCCAGCGGAAGACGTCCTTGCGGCCCCCGTCCGGGTGCTTCAGGATCGTGTAAGTCCTTGATTTGTCTTGATCGAGCCCCACGGCGAAGGCCGGCAGGAAGCGGCTGGTCGCGATCCAGCCGCCTGCTGCGTCAGACTCAAACATGTCAGCCAGCGGCAATTGACGCCAGCCATAGAGTCCCAGAATGCCGAGCAGTGCCAGCGCGCCGGCGTAGGCGAACAGCCGTGCCAATGTGCCGCAGATCTCGTCATGGAAGCTGGTCAGGGCAGGGTGGATTCGCCGGCTGAGGGGGCTGCCTGTCGGATCGGCCCAAAACGCGGGCATGAAACGCTCGAACACCATGGTAACGTTGTGTTGAGGTCGTTTCTCGCATAGAAGCGCTGGCTCTTCCCTTTCCGCGTTATGCAGGGGAGACGCATTTTTCCTCGGAGAGTGAACGATGGGTTACAAAGTCGCAGTGGTCGGCGCGACCGGCAATGTCGGGCGGGAAATGCTCAACATTCTCGACGAGCGCAAATTCCCTGCCGACGAGGTCGTGGCGCTGGCGTCACGCCGCAGCATCGGCGTCGAGGTCTCCTATGGCGACCGCACCCTGAAGGTCAAGGCGCTCGAGCATTACGACTTCTCCGACGTCGACATCTGCCTGATGTCGGCGGGCGGCGCGGTTTCGAAGGAATGGTCGCCAAAAATCGGCGCGGCCGGCGCAGTCGTGATCGACAATTCTTCGGCCTGGCGCATGGATCCGGACGTGCCGCTGATCGTGCCAGAGGTCAATGCCGATGCGGCCGCGGGCTTTGCCAGGAAGAACATCATCGCCAACCCGAACTGCTCGACCGCGCAGCTCGTGGTCGCGCTGAAACCGCTGCACGATGCGGCCACAATCACGCGCGTCGTGGTGGCGACGTATCAGTCGGTGTCGGGCGCCGGCAAGGATGCGATGGACGAACTGTTTTCGCAGACCAAGGCCGTCTACACCAATGACGAGCTGATCAACAAGAAATTCCCAAAACGCATTGCCTTCAACGTCATCCCCCACATCGACGTCTTCATGGAAGACGGCTACACCAAGGAAGAGTGGAAGATGATGGCGGAGACCAAGAAGATTCTTGATCCCAAGATCAAGCTGTCCGCGACCTGCGTGCGGGTGCCGGTGTTCGTCGGCCACTCGGAAGCCGTCAATGTCGAGTTCGAGAAGCCGATCTCGGCCGACGAGGCGCGCAACATTTTGCGCCGGGCCCCCGGCTGCCTCGTGATCGACAAGCACGAGCCCGGCGGCTACGCCACGCCTTATGAGGCCGCCGGCGAGGACGCCACCTATATCAGCCGCATCCGCGAGGATGGGACCGTGGAGAATGGCCTCGCGTTCTGGTGCGTCTCCGACAATCTGCGCAAGGGTGCCGCGCTGAACGCGATCCAGATCGCGGAAGTGCTGATCAATCGCAAGCTGATCACGGCCAAGAAGAAGGCGGCCTGAAGCAGGACGGGGGGGAC
>Ga0210408_10006551_pt1 | contig 10062 bp, 9 predicted proteins | sample IncBWH4MmetaG_FD_155471 | JGI IMG/M metagenome (GOLD analysis project Ga0210408, IMG submission 155471) | Forest soil microbial communities from Barre Woods Harvard Forest LTER site, Petersham, Massachusetts, United States - Inc-BW-H-4-M | ecosystem: Environmental > Terrestrial > Soil >...
TGGCGAAAGCTTATCGCGAATGCGCCGAGCGCATGGGGCCGGACACGGACTCCTGGGCTTGGGGCCGTCTGCATCACGGCTATTTCGGGCATGCGCTCTCAGCGCTCAAACGGGCTCCAACCTTTGATGTGGGACCGCTGCCGATGGGCGGCAGCGACTCGACACCGATGAATGCGTCTTTCCGCTTCAACGATTTTCGCGTCGTCCTCGGTGCTTCGGTCCGCATGGTGATTGACGTCGGTGGGTGGGACAACAGCAAATGTATCAATGCGCCCGGTCAGTCCGGCGATCCCGGTTCGTCGCACTATAGAGACCTCGCCGAAAAATGGGCGAACGGCGATTATGTCCCGTTGCTATATTCCGCCGAAGCCGTGAAAGCGGCCGCAGAGCTAGAGATCAAGTTAGTACCGCGACGCGATTACGCCCAAGATCCGTTGTAGTTTTATCTAACGCCAACCCGCCAAGACAGCGCGGCGCCGGAGGGCCTTGACTATAGAGTCAATCGCTATCGGCTCGAGATCGAGCGCAACCAGAAAGTTCTGAATGATCGGGTTGCAGGCCGGGTGTTTATTGTCGGCGACGGCTCTTCGATTGCGGACATTTCAGCACGATTGTGCCTTGCCGCGCCCCACGGCTATGAAAGGCGCCGAGAGCGGGTTCGCGGCGTTTCCGGAAATCAAACGCTGTTGGCGGGAACGCGTAGCGTGTAAGGGGTAAGTCACCCTGCCCTGACCTCCGCTTCGAGGATGATCAGTTCGGCCATCCGACCGAGGCAATCCTCGATGACGCCGCGGGCGCCCTTATGGCGCTGGCTAAGAAGGCAGATGATGACTTTCGAGCCCCGCACCGGAGTTGCGATCGCGATGTCCGAGGCCACGAAAGGCGCGAAGTTGCCTGTCTTGTGAGCGAAGCCGGCGCCCCAGACGAACCGCGGGATGAAGTCTCTCAATTGCTGGTCGGACAGGATTTGGACGATGAAGTCGCAAGAGCGGACAGAGGCGCAAGTCTTCGCCTCGATCCGCGAGAGGAGCTCGCCAAAGGCGCGAGGCGAACCAAGGGAGAACGGGCGGCCGGTCTCGAAATGGTATCGGGCCCGGGCGTCGGCGAGTCCGTCAGCGCCGAGCGCCGGATAACCACGTCGCGCGAACTCGCCCGGAGAAATCGTCGCCAATTCCGGCGCCATGCTTCCCCCCAGCGCACGGAACCAGTCGAGCGCGGTTCCGGTCATGCGTATTCCTTCGATCCCGAGCTCCTGCATAGTCGCATTGACGGCGGCGACGCCACCCGCCGCTTCAAGGCAGATGTCCGCCGCAGTGTTGTCGCTGACCGCCTCCATCAACCAAACCGCGTCGCGCAATGAGAAGGTCGCGCCCGGATCAAAATAGCGGAGCACGCCAGTGCCCAGACGCTTCTGATCGTCGTCAAGCGTGATCGTTCGACTGAGATCCACCTCCTCGCGATCGACCCGGCCCATCAGGGTGACGAGAAGCGGGACCTTGATGAGGCTCATGGTGTCCATCATCACGTCGGCGTTGATGGCGATCTCATCTCCATTATCCAGAAACCGGACATAGACGCCCCACTCGGCGGCAATGCCGTCCGACAACATACGCAGACGGCGCTCGAGGAGCGCAAGCCTGCTTGGCTTCGAGTACATCATGTCAGGACGCCAACAATTCGGCGATGCGATCGTTGACGAAGGCTGTGTCAGGCGGGTTGGCTCCCGCGTTGCCAGCCACATGCCCCCAAATTGTCGGAATAGGTTTGCAAACTGCTCGCGGCATTTTCGTTGCCTCGTACTGACTGTCCGCGACGGGGAAGTAGAGGTCGGTCGCGCTGGGCATGATGACGGCCCTCGCCGAGATGGACTCGAGCGCGAGGTCGAAGTTTCCGGCATAACGTTCATTGTCGCTAATGTCGGCCCGCTGCCACGTCCGCAGCATGGCTAGCAGATTGTTTGGGTCGCGATCCTGAAATAACGGGTCCCAGAAGCCCTCGAGAAAAGCGTCGAGGGAGGCAAAGCCCATCGTCTTGATGTCAACCTGCTCGCGGTAAAACGCCTGCGAGAACGCCCAGCCGGCGTAGACTCGCCCGAAGGCCTTTAGTCCTTCCGTCGGCTTCGCCAGATATTCACCGCCATTGAGATTCTGATCAGCTTCTAGCGCAGCCTTCAGTCCGGCGAGGAACACATAATTGTGCCGCGAGCAGCGGGAAGCGCCGCAGATTGGCGCGACCCGCTCGACCATCTCAGGGTAGAGCGCGGCCCAATGAAACGCCTGGATGGCGCCCATTGAGAAGCCGGTCGCAAGCTTGATGGTCGCGAGCCCGAACCGTTCCGTGGCAAGCTTGTGTTGAGCGCGGACATTGTCGGCGATGGTGACTTCGGGAAATCGCGGTCCGTCAAAGGCCGCCGGCGCATTGCTCGGCGACGAGGACTGGCTGTTTCCAAAAAGGCCCACCACGATGATGAAATACTTGGCCGGGTCGAGCGGTGAGTCCGCTCCGATACGCGCCTCATTTTCAGCGATGAGGCCGTTAAAGGCGCAGGGAAAGACAATCGCATTGTCCTTCTGCGCATTGAGGGTCCCATAGGTTTTGTAAGCGAGCTTCGCCGCCCGCAGCGTGGCGCCGCCCTGCACCTTGAATCCGCCAAGATCGAAAAGCTCGTATTCTTCCGATGCCATATTCACCTGCACATGTAGCCGCCGTCGGCGATGAGTTCCGCGCCTGTCACATAGGACGCGTCGTCCGACGCGAGGAAAGAGACGACCGCGGCGATTTCCTCCGGACGCCCAAGACGCCCCATCGGCACGCGCGCCTTGAGCCACGCGGACCCAGCTTCGGGATCGTCCATGATGCGCACCATCGAAGTGTCGATCACGCCAGGACTCACGACATTCACCCGGACGCCCTGCGCCGCCCATTCGGCGGCCATGCTTTTTGTGAGCGCGACCAGGCCTGCCTTGCTCGCGCTATAGGAAAGAGCCGCGTCGCCAGTTCCCGACCGGTAAGCACCGACCGACGCGATATTGACAATCGCCATTCCGCGAGCTCGAGCGATGGCGTCCTGCGCGCGCGCCGCAACGCTTGCCTGCGCGACGAAGAAGGGCGCTCGTAGATTGATGTCTTGATTGAAGGCCCAGTCCTTTTCCTCCACCTCGGCAGCAGGCGCGAGCGCATAAACCCCCGCGGCGGAAACGACGATGTCAGCCGGCCGCCCGAGCGCCGCGATGGCGCGGCCGACCACGTCCCGCGTGTCTTGGACGGAGGCCAGGTCGGCGGTGACTCGATGAAGCCCTTCCGCGCTAGGCAGCCTCGTTAGACCTTCCCTGTCCCGATCGACTGCCGCCACTGTCGCGCCTTCCTTAAGGAGTCTGGCGGCGATCGCTGCGCCAATGCCTCCAGCCGCCCCAGTCACGATGGCGTAACGGCCAGCGAAACGGCTCACCGCGCCCCTCCGGCAAGACGCTGCGATGGCGCCAAAGTTGTGAGAGCGGCGGGGGTCTCGACGCGGTCGATCACCGTCATTCGGGGCGCTCCTTGAGATCGAAACTCGCCGCCGACGCAGGCGCCGCCGCTGGTGACGCCGGCCACCGGACGCGGCCGAGCGACCAGAGGCCACCCGGCAGAAACCGCAGCGTCAGGACGATCAGCACCGCAACGACCATGTATCGAACGTTGCCGAGCCCGCTGAGTTTCTCCGTCCCGACGGTCAGGACGAACGCCGCGACGATCGGCCCATAGATCGTGCCCGCCCCGCCGACCAAGACCATTGTCAGCAAAAGGGTGGTCAGAGAAAACGAAAACACGTCCGGCGAGGCGACGATTAAATAGTGCGCGTAGAGACAGCCGGCGAGGCTCGTTGGGATGCTGCTGGCGATCATCGCCAAAACGCGCTGTCGGCGCGCCGGCATGCCTCGGCTAACCGCATAGCTCTCGTTGTCCCGCAGGGCGACAAGACTGAGCCCGAAATTCGAGCTCACGAGCAATCGCAGACCGATGGTTGAGGCAAGGAGAAGGATCTCGGCTGCGTAGAAATAGGCCCGCGCGTCGGAACCGAAGGCGAGGCTCCCGATCTGAAGGTCCGGCACGCCGATAAGTCCGACCGGCCCCCCCGTAATATCCTTCTGGCTGTTGATGAGAGCGACGCATAGCTGCGTCACTGCAAATGTAACCAAAGCGACGTAGATGCCGCGCAGTCGGAGTGCGAGCGAAGAAACAACGCCGCTAACAACCATTACAACGACAACTGCGAGCGCGAGGTCCCACCACACAGGAACGCCGAACTGCAATGTCGAAATCGCGGCGACGTACGAACCGATGCCGAAAAAGGCGACATGCGCGAAATTGAAGATGCCTGCGTATCCTAGGGTCAAATCCCAGTTCGAGGCCACCACCGCATACAAGATCGACAAAATAGCGAGATTCTGCGCGACGCCCCCGGTCAGGATTTGCGGCGCCGCGATCAAGGCGCCGATCACCACCAGCGCGAGCCCGATGTGGGGCCAGTTCGGGGCGCGCCCGTTCATGAGGCGCGCCCGAAGAGGCCCGTTGGCCGGATGACCAAGACCGCGATCAAGACAAGAAAGAGAACGACCGGAGTCCAGTAGATGCCGATGTAGTAGGAAGCGAACGCCTCGATCATGCCAACCGAATATGCCCCGACAATCGTGCCCGGCAGACTTCCGAGGCCTCCGAAGACTACGACCACAAAAGCGCGTAACAACGGATCGGTCCCCATGTCCGGGCTTATGTTGAAGAGACCTCCAAGCAATATGCCCGCTAAGCCGGCGAGGACGGCGCTTGCCGCGAACGTGACGAGATAAATCCTTTGAACGCCAATTCCGAAGAGCTGCGCCACATCCTGGTTTTCTGCTACCGCGCGGATCGCTAGTCCGGTTCGCGTGCGTGTTAAAAGAATCCACATCCCGACCAGCAGGACCGGCGCGAGGACGATGCAAAGCAGATTTTGCGCCGCAATCGCGGTGCCGCCGATCCAGATTGTGCCGCTCACTACCTGATCGATTGTCTTGTAGCGTCCGCCGAACACCTCCAGCACTAGATTCTGCGTAAAGATCGAGCCGGCGATGGTCGTCATGATGACTGCAAGTTCCGCGTTCGGCTTGCCCACCCACGGTCGCACCAGCAGAAAAAAGAGGATCGCTCCCGCGGCGATGAGAAACACGAGCGTTGCGAGAATCGCGACCGGAAGGCCGAGGCCGAGCCCGTCTGGAGAAGACAACCACCAGGCGACATAGGCGCCCGCCATTAGAAGGACGCCGTGGGCGAAGTTGAAGACGCCAAGGGCGCCCCATACGAGCGAAAGGCCAGACGCGATGAGCGCGTACAGAGCGCCCGACACCAGCCCCGAGACGATGATCGCGCTCATCAGGCGCCGCTCCCAAAGTAGCGCCTCAACACCTCCTGATGCTGGATCTCTCGTGGATCGCGAACATCGAGAGTCACGCGACCCTGTTCGATGAGATAAAGGCGCCCGCAGAGTCCGAGGAGCATATCGATGTCCTGATCGACCACGAGCAAGCCTACCCCGGTGGCGGCGATCTCCTGGATTGTCCGAACGAGGTCAAGACGCACCTTCGGCGCCAACCCGAGTGTGGGTTCGTCAAGCATGAGCAAAGCAGGGCGACCCATGAGCCCCGCGCCGATCGCCGCCATTTGCCTTTCGCCGCCGCTCAATGTGTTGCAGCGCTGATGGCGGCGCTCGGCGAGACGGGGAAAGAGCGCGAACACTTGTTCAACAGTTTCCCGGCGACGCGCCCAGGCCCTCCGAGTATAGGCGCCGAGGGTGAGCGCCTCGAGAACGCTCATTCGCGGAAGCAAGGTGCTCCCCTGCGGCACGTGGACAAGCCCCGCTTCGACGATCGCCTGAGGTTTCTTGCCTGATATGTCGCTTCCCGAATAGAGGATCCGACCCGCGCTCGGCGCAATGAGCCCGGAAAGCGTGCGGAGCAGCGTGGTCTTGCCATGCCCGTTAGGACCGAAGAGACCGACCGGCTTCTGGTCGACCTCGATCGAGACCCCGTGTAGGACTTGAACGCGCCCGTAGCCGGCGCGAATCTGGTCAGCCTGCAGCAACATGGCCTGCTGCCTCGTTCTGCCCGCCGAGATAGGCCTCAATCACACGTGGGTCGTTCGCAACTTCGTCTGGCGCGCCTTCGACCAGCTTCCGGCCGAAGTCCATGATCATCACGCGTTCAGAGATGCCGAACAGGAGCGGCAGGATGTGCTCGATGAGCAGAATCGCCACACCCGCGTCTCGGAACTTCAGGATTAACGACTGAAGGTCGGCGACTTCCTCTGCGGTCAGTCCCGACGCCGGCTCATCAAGCATCAGCAGTTTTGGCTTAATGACGATCGCGGAGGCGAGCATCAAGCGCTTGGTTCCATATACCGTTAATGCGCTCGCCGGCGATCGGCGTTCGCCCCCAAGCCGCAAACTCTCGAGCGCGGTGTCGACGGCGAGCGACAGCGCCTTACCTCCGAGCCCGGCGCCAAAGGCCGCCGCGATACGCACATTCTGTTCAACCGTGAGATTGGCAAACGAAGCCTCCCTTTGAAATGTTCGCGCCAACCCCAGGCGGAAAATTTTGTCAGGACGCATTCCTTCAATTCGCTCTCCGCGGAAGGTGACTGTTCCCTTGTCCGCCCTGATGGACGAACCGGTGATTAGGTTGAAGAGGGTGGTCTTACCTGCCCCGTTCGGTCCGGCAATCCCAAGAATCTGGCGGTCATCGAGTGTGAAGGAAACGTCATCGACCGCGGCAAGCGCGCCGAAAGATTTGGTCAGATTGCGCACGTCGAGCAAAGGCGCTCGGCCCGGCGGATCCATTCCGATATCCTTCGGGACCGCCGCCAAGCGGCGGTCCGTGGCTTGAGAAATTCTATTTCGTAGGTTTGGTGGTCATCCAGTAGGGCTGAGCGAACTTCTGGTCCGCGTAGAAGGGAGGACTGACAATGGCTTTGCCGCCCTTATCGACGACCTGGTAAAAGATCGTCGGCATGTAGTCGTCACCCTGTCGGGCGAGGTGAGTCGTCGGGTCGAAAGCGATGCGACCGGAGGGCGTATCCACGTCGAGCGAACCGAGGCACTTGCCGACAGCGAGATGGTCAGCAGGGTCGTTCCCCTTGTTGATGCACAGCGCGTAGAGGATCATGTCGTTGTAGCCCGCGACCGAGAAATAGCCCCCTGGCCCGAACTTGGCTGTGTATTTGGCGGTGATTTCCTTCGTATCGGGGCGGGAATCGACGGCGCCGCCGAGCATATCGAAGATCACGCCGGTCGCCTTGTTATGCGTCATGTTGTTGAACTCGGGAATGACTGGCGCGTATTGCTCAAACAGGAGAGAGTCCGTCGGCTGTTCGATGAACTGGTTGAAGAAAGTCGCGTCCGACGCGGGCGACCACTCGGTAAGAATGATCATTCCCGGCTTGAGTTCGCGGATGTGCGCAAGCTGAGTGCGCCAGTCGGTTACGGTCTGGAAAGGCACCGTCTCTGTACCGATGACCTTCCACCCGGCGGCGGTGAAGCTGTCCTTGAGCCCATTTGCAATCGTCGTGCCGTAGGGATCATCGGAACCGATGATATAGACAGTCTTGGCGGGAACGGCGAGATTTCCGGCTTCGACATTCTTGTTGATCAACGGAGGCAGGTCGGTGCCGTACCCACCATAGTCCGGCACACGCGACCAAATGGTCGGAAAGCCGTCCGGGTTCTTGGAAATAATCCCTTTTGTAGCCTCTGAGCCGCCCGAGATGAGATAAGGCATCTGCGCTTTCGCCATCAGATTTTCCTCGAAATTCGAGGTTGAGGCGTAAGGCGCAAAAATCGCGTGCAGGTCGGGCGTCGTGGTGAGCCGACGCACGGCGGTGATCACCGCGTCGGAACGCTGACCCTCGGTGTCTCCCTTTTCGAAGGAGATCTTGTATCGGGCGCCTTTGCCGCAGATCCCGCCCGCGGCGTTCAGTTCGTCCGCCGCAAGACTCGCCGCGTTGTAAAGGTCGTTGGCGTCGGCGGCCATTCCTCCGCCGCTGAAAGGCGCGAGAACCCCGATCTTGATGTCCTTTACATCTTTCGCGTCGCAGCTCGTCAGAGAGGCGATGGTTGGCGCGGCCTCAGGCTTGTCGGCGGCAAGCGCGTCCTCGATGAAGCTGAAAAGCGCCGTGGCTGCAGTTCCAACCAGTAGCGTCAATCGGATGGTCTGGAGATGTCTCGCTGTACCCTCTTTCATGGCTGGCCTCTTCTGTTTAGCTTCATGACCCCTTGTGATGCGCTTCGAGACCGCGCGCGGCTTGGGCGCCGACGCGCAGAATTGTGAGAGCAAGCGCCTGCGCGCGTGCGACCACCGTATTCAGGTCGACGTATTCGTCGGGGGAGTGAGCCCCGCCGCCCACGGGGCCGAGACCGCATAACGTCGCCGAGCCCATTTGTGCGGCAAAGCCGGAATCGGCGCATCCACCCGAGAATTCTGCATCTACGGAGAAGCCCAGGTCTGCTGCGGCGCCTTGATAGGCGCGGAGCAGCGCATTCGACTCCGGCGTCGCAAGGAGTGGTGCGAACTCGCCAATAATCTCTAGCGTCGCGCAGGATCCGGTCACGAAACACGTCGTCACAATATCGTCGATCGCAGCCATGAGCCGCTCGCGATCGGCCGGCGTGGTGAACCTCAGGTCAATGAGTCCCTCAGCGGACGGCGCGGTCGTGTTGACGGACTGACCGCCGGACACAACGCCGACGTTCACTGAGACGCCCGCGTCGAGGTCGCTCAGAGCGTGGAGCGCGAGGATCTTGTGCGCGAGTTCCTGAATGGCGCTGATTCCCGCACGGGGATCGATGCCGGCATGAGCGGCCTTGCCGCGGACCGCGAGCCGCATGAAGACGCCGCCGCGCCTTTCGATCACGATATTTCCCGAGGCGCGCCCCGGTTCGGCGTTGAAGGCGAACGCGGCGTTTTCCGCCTCGGCCTCGATGACCGGCCGCGAAGCAAGCGATCCTGTCTCCTCGTCCTCTGTGTAGAGCCCGACGAGCGGCAGTTCATTTCCGCCACAAGCTCGAAATGCGGCGAGCACGAAGCTGTTCATGACGAGCCCCGCCTTCATGTCGGCGACCCCGGGGCCAAGCGCTCGTCCATTTTCGATTTTGAAAGGTCGTCGTTCGACCTCACCTCGCGGAAACACCGTATCGAGATGACCCATCAGCAACATCGACCGACCAACCGAGCCTGCGGGCGTCACGACCCTAAGTCCCCCGCCGCTGGGAAACCGGCTGATCATCGCTGGGGTGAAGTCGGACTTGCGCAGGAAGTCCTCGATTCGCGCCCCGACCGCCCTGACTCCGGCTATGTTCGCTGTTCCGCTATCGATGGTGACGAGGTCTTGAAGGAGCGAAAGCATTCCGTCACGCCGCTCGTCGAGCCAATCTTTGAGCCGATGCTCGAGAGCGGCAATCGCAGCCATCAGACGCCTCTGCTCGCGACCCGGTTAAGCGTCTCTTCCGAGGCGCTCAACGATTTTGCCGCCTCGACGACGTAAGGCGAAAAATTCCGCTCGTAATCCTCGGGCGACCATTTTGTCAGGCTCCCGGCGATGTGAACCGCGGCAATCGGCCGCCGGTCCCTGTCAAGGACCGCGGCCGCAACCGTGATCTCGCTCGGAGCGCTCTCGTTTACGACGAACCCGTAACCTCGCTCTCGACTCTTCCGGACCTCGGCGAAGATTCGATCGGGATCCGTGAGCGTATCGGCAGTCATTGGTGTCAAGTCAGAGTCTGAGAGGATCTCTCGCACTTCCTCATCCGGAAGGGCCGCGAGCGTTGCGCGCCCGCCGGCTGAGCAGAAGGTCGGCATCCGCCTGCCGATCAGCGTCGAATATTGCGGATATTCGCGCTTGCCATGCAGGCGGATCACATAGACGACGCTGGTCCTGTCGAAGAGGCTGAGATTGGTTCGTTCGCCGCAATCGCGCCGAAGCTGGAGCAGGATCGGCGTTGCGACCGCGACAAGCGGGTGCGTGCGGAGAAAATGGAAACTCAAGTCGAGGCATTTC
>Ga0210408_10006554_pt1 | contig 10059 bp, 7 predicted proteins | sample IncBWH4MmetaG_FD_155471 | JGI IMG/M metagenome (GOLD analysis project Ga0210408, IMG submission 155471) | Forest soil microbial communities from Barre Woods Harvard Forest LTER site, Petersham, Massachusetts, United States - Inc-BW-H-4-M | ecosystem: Environmental > Terrestrial > Soil >...
TCGGAAGGCCGCGCAGTAGCCGGCCGCCGCGCACGCAGACCAGCGATGGCTTGCCGTGCATCGGCGGGTCGAGCACCGCGAGCGAGCCGCCGAAATATTCGACGATCCCCTGAAGGCCGAGGCATACGCCGAAAACCGGCAAGTGGCGGCCGATTGCGAGATCTAAGCTCTCCGCCATCGCGAAATCGGAGGGTCGGCCCGGCCCGGGCGAGAACACGACCAGATCGTGATCTCGCCCCTGCCGCAATTCGGCGCGGGCCAGATCGGGGCGCATCGTCACGACTTCGGCGCCAGTCGTGCGGATGTAATTGGCCAAGGTGTGGACGAAGGAGTCTTCGTGATCGATCAAGAGCACTCGACGGTCTTTGCCAACCTCCGCCGCCGTGCTGATGGCGGGCGCTGCCTTTCCTCCGCGGATCGCGGTGAACATCGCAGCGGCTTTCAGGCGGGTCTCGGCTTCCTCGGCCTCCGGGTCGCTGTCGTAAAGCAATGTAGCACCGGCGCGAACTTCGGCGACCCCGTCCTTCATGCGGATGGTGCGCAAGGTCAGGCCGGTGTTCATGTTGCCGTCGAAGGTCACCCGCCCGATTGCACCGCCGTACCAGCGGCGCGACGAGCGCTCTTCTTCCTCGATAAAGCGGATCGCCCAGCGCTTGGGCGCGCCGGTTACCGTCACCGCCCAGGCGTGGCTGAGGAACCCGTCGAGCGCGTCGAACTCCTCGCGCAATACGCCCTCGACGTGATCGACAGTATGGATCAGCCGCGAATAGAGCTCGATCTGCCGCCGGCCAATGACTCGCACGGTGCCAGGCACACAGACCCGCGACTTGTCATTCCGGTCGACATCCGTGCACATCGTGAGCTCGCTCTCATCCTTCGCGGAATTGAGCAATTCCCGGATGCGCTCGGCGTCCTCGACCGGGTCGCGGCCGCGCGCGATCGTGCCGCTGATCGGGCAAGTCTCGATCCGCTTCCCGTCGACGCGCACATACATTTCGGGCGAAGCGGAAACCAGGAACTCACCCTCGCCGAGATTGATCAGGGCGCCGTACGGGGCCGGATTGGCTTGGCGCAACCGGTGAAACACGACGCTCGGCTGATCCGTGCAGCTGTCGGCGAGAAGCTGCCCGCACACCACCTCGAACAGGTCGCCTCGAACAAATGCCGCCTTGGCGCGCTCGACGAGGGCGGCGTATTCGCCCGGACCATGGTCGCTATCGGTCGGGCGGTTCGCCGGCACGTGGTCGAGGCGATAAGGGGCGGGAGCGGTCGAGCGCGGCAAGCCGCCGGTCGACACCCCGGCCAGCTCGAATTCGTAGCGATGCGTCGCCGAGATCTGCCGCATGTGATCGACCACGAGAATCTCGTCGGGCAGATAAAGGACGAGATCGCGCTGGTCGTCGGGCCGCGGCAGACGTAGCGACATCGGCTCGAACTGAAACACCAGATCGTAGCCGAACGCGCCGTAAAGTCCGAGATGCTGATCCTCGGCACTGCCGAACAGGTCGATGAGGGCGCGCAGGACCGAGAAGACAGAGGGCTGCCGGCTGCGGCTCTCTTCCGGGAAACGGTCCTCGGTCTGCTCGATCTCGCCGAATATGCGATCGTGCCCGACCCGCTCGAAGCGAATTGCGGGGAGGTCGGCGATGCTTTGCGCAACCGCGTCCAGCAAAACATGGCCGCGCTCGTTGAGGGCATCGGTCGTAAACTGCCGGCCCCGCGCGGTAAAAACCAGCGGCGGGTCGACAAAACCCATATCCCACCGCGTGTAACGTCCGGGAAACTCGAAGCTCGAGGAAAACAATACGCCGCGCCGCCTGTCGAGCGATTGGGCCAGCGCAGTATCGGCCGGCTGATACTCGCGATTGCGGATCTCTCGCGTGACGCGGATGCCGCCGTTGGTGAGATAGCTTGTGGGCTTCATGGGGATCCCTCTGGGCTGGGGATCGCCCAGGGTCCGGAAGGTCCGCTCTGAATTGAGAAGGCCGCCGGAGCTTCCTGGGCGGCCTCAGTCGGAAGAAATGAGGATGGCCGCCTTGCTAGACGGGCCACCACCAAATGGAAAATTGCGCAGACTGGGTCATCGAACGCACGATAGCTGCCCAGTTGCGGCACTGCAAGCTCCAAAGATGCCTCACACGCCGTCCTCATATCCGGCGGCGGCGAGATCGAATTCCCGCGGGCGGCTGAACATTTCGCTGCGGACATCCCACAGCTCCGGGTACATCGGATCTTCGAAAAGCTGGTTGGCGACGGCCCGCAGATATCGCAGTCCGCTCGACCCGCCCGTGCCGGTATTGCTGCCGATCACGCGCGACACCGTGGCAAGATGCGCAAAACGCCATTTCCGAAAGGCGTCTTCCAGATCGATCAGCTTTTCTCCGAGCTGATACAGTGCCGACGCGCTGATGCGATTTCGGTAAACATAGCTCCACGCCGTGAACACCGCCGCATTTTTCCGGTGTTTGCGCGAGTAATCTCGCGAGCCTGGGTCCGCAATGCCGAAGTCCGGAAGGGCTTTGGCCATATACGAGATCACGGCGTCGTAGATGCCCGGTCCGGCTAAAGCGCCGCGCAGCATCTCCTTTTCCTTTTCGCTCTGCGCGTTTGCGAACACGTCGATGGTTTGCGTCTCGCCACCGGGCAGCTCGAAATCGATAAAACGATACTTCAGTCCGAGCTTGTATTCCAAAATTCTGTACTGGACGGATTGGAACCCCGAGGCGCCATCCCGACCGACCGTCTCGCGGAACAGGATGAATTCATCGGGAGTCAGGGTGGCCAGCACGTCCCAAGTGGATATCAGAATGTGCTGGATTGCACTGACCCGCGACAGCCGCTTGAACGCGATGATGCAATCGCCTTCATGCGCCTGGTCCGTCATCAAAGAGCTGATCGCGCAGTCAAGCTCGTGGATCATCAGCTTGAACCACAGCTCGTGCTGCTGGTGAATAATGACAAAGAGCAGTTCGTCGTCGGAGTTCGTCAGTAACGTCTGCGCAGAAAGCAGCTGCTCCAGCCCGAGATACCCTGCATATGTATTCTTCACCGCTGCGGATCGCGCGCCGGCTCGAGCCTACGCGGCCGCCTCTACGGCCGAGCGCCTGACGAGCACGACCTTCTGAGCCGACCGGCCGAAGAAGTGGTAGCCGGACCCACCTTCGGCGAGCGTTTCGAGAAATTCGTCCGGCGAGGTAATGCGAACAGTTCCGAGAATATCTGCGGCGCGGCGCAGGAACGCGTCGGGCAAGAGGCTGACCGTCGGGCCGACCATCGTCACCCGGGCAGTCGGCTTTGCCAAGCTCAATAACTCTTCGAGTGTGTCGTTGATCAGAGTCGTGCCGGTGATCAGCAGCACGTCGGCCTCGGGCACGACGCTACGCGCCTGTTCCGCCGGGCGGAAGAAAGGTAGTTCCTCGGCTTTTAGGGTCGCCGGGTTTTGCTCGAGCACGAGGAACGGCTGATGCCGGCGTTTGAGCTCACGCAGGAACGGCACAAAAGCACCAACCACGATAACCTTGTCGCCGGGGCGTATCTCGGTCGCATCAAACGCGTCGATGCCGGGGCGCAGCTCGGTCTCTTGATGCGGACGGCGGCGCCAGCAGGTGTCGGCGAGCGCGTTCATCGCCGCGATGCCGACGGCGCGGCGAATGCCGTGGTCGCTCAGCGCTTCCCCGGCAAGGTCGAGCGCCGGACGGCCGCGGAGTTTGCCGGGAAACGGCATGGCCATCGCTGATGTCGGGCAGCAGACAGCCTCGGGGATCGTCTTGATCGGCGTGGCACAGGCTCCGGCAATGCCATTGCTGAGCTTAACCCCGGTGAAGAACAGGCCAATAACCGCGCGCTCGACCGTCAGACCGGCCAGTTCGTGGCCGAGAATCTCCGGGATGGCGGCCAGAGTCTCGCGGAGGATCGTCGTTTCGTTGGTTTCCATCATTCTTCCTGTCAAGGCGCAAGCGGCGGGCGGCGTTCCGGTTGCGTCGCCTCAAACGCGCGGGCGGCGCGCAAGACGCGGTCATCGGCGTAGAGCGGGCCGACGATCTGCAGGCCGACCGGCAGCCCGCTGCCGGTCAGACCGCAAGGGATGCTGGCTGCCGGCTGGCGGGTCAGGTTGAACGGATAGCTGAACGGCGACCAGTCGATCCAATGCCGCTCGGTTGTGGGATCGTTTAGATCCTGTCCAACGGGCAAGGCTGGGACCGGCATCATCGGTGTCAGCAGAAGATCGTATTTCCGGTGGAACTCAGCCATCTGGTGACCGAGCGCGGTGCGCACAAGGTCGGCACCAACATAGTCGACGGCGCTGATCCGTTGCCCCTCTTCGGCCGTCGCCACCAGCCCGGGATCCATCACCTCGCGCCGGGCATCGGGGAACCCTGCGAGAAGCTTGGCGGCGCCGGCCGCCCACAAGGCGAAGAGCGCGTCGCGCGGCGGATCAAAGACCGCGTCGACTTCCTCGACGATCGCCCCCAAAGCCTCGAAGCGCCGCGCCGCCTCGCCGGTCACGGCAGCGATTTCGGAATCAACTTTGGCATAGCCGAGCGTCGGGCTGTAGGCGATACGCCAGCCGCGCACGCCGCCTTCGAACCCGTCGCGGTAATCTCGTTCCTCTGGCGGCAGAGCATAGGGATCGCGGTGGTCAGGACCGGAGAGGACGCTCAGCAGCAATGCCGCGTCCGCGACGCTTCGAGCTAACGGCCCAATATGCGACAGGAGGCCCATCGGCGAAGGGGGATGGGCGGGCACCCGGCCAAAGCTCGGCTTCAGACCGAAAATGCCGGTAAAGGAGGCCGGAATGCGGATCGACCCGGCGCCGTCGCTACCGACATGCAACGGCCCGATCCCGGCAGCACAGGCGGCCGCCGCGCCGGCGCTGCTGCCGCCCGGGGTCCGCGAAAGATCCCACGGGTTGCGGGTGATCCCGGTCAGCGGGCTGTCGCCCAACGCCTTCCACCCGAATTCCGGCGTCGTCGTCTTGCCGAGTATTACGGCACCCGCCTCGCGCAGCCTTGCCGTCGCTGGCGCATCCTCCGACCAGTCCTGATCCCGCCCGACGATGCGCGACCCGCGCAGGGTCGGAAAGCCGCGCATCAAAATCAGGTCCTTGATCGTCACCGGCACCCCGTCGAGACCCCCGACCGCTTCGCCGCGCTGCCAGCGCCCCTCGGATTCCCGCGCCGCCGCCAGCGCACCGTCCCGATCGACGATGCAAAATGCGTTGATCTTGGGCTGCAGCGCGTCGAGCCGATCGAGGATCAGCCGGGTCGCCTCGACCGGCGACAGCGCCTTCCTGCGGTACAGGTCGAGCAGTGAAACCGCCGGTGCATACGCAACCTCGTTGTGGTCTCCCGCCATCCTATGATGCTCCGCATCCGCCATCCGGAATCCCCTCCCCCGCGTGCGGGGGAGGGTTAGGGTGGGGGCCCATTGCCGGACGAGAAGCAAGCGTGGCTGCGATGATCTGCAGGATCCCTGCTCGGTTCTCCACGATATCGTTGTTCCAGAAACGAAGTATTCGCCACCCGTTTTGGCGCAGCGCCCGGTCCCGCATTTCGTGATCGCCGGTGCGCTCGTGTTGTCCTCCGTCGGCCTCGACGACGAGACGGGCCTCTACACAGGCAAAGTCGACAATATAGGGTGGGATTGGATGCTGCCTTCGAAAGCGCCAGCCGAGCTGGTCATTGCGCAGCTCACCGCAGAAGAGCCGCTCCGCTTCTGTCGTGTTCCGGCGCAAACGGCGAGCACGTCCGATCATCGCAGGTCCGCCTCGCATCGACCCAAACTGGCCTAACTTTTCTTCGCAGGCAAGCTTGGCAAGCCGCGCCCCCACCCGTTCCCTCCCCCGCGCGCGGGGGAGGGAACGGCACAGCATGGTCCGGCTTTTGCATTGTCAACTCAGAAATGGATGGCGTAAGTTCGCGGGGACAAAGTAATGCCTAACAGGGAAGCATGATTTCTTTGACGCACACATTGAGGTCGGCGGCAGCGGTAGCGCTCTTCAGCCTTCTAGCTCCTGCCGTCGGATGGAGCCAGCCGGTACAGAAAACGCTACGGTTCATTCCGCAGGCGGATCTGCGGAGCATCGATCCGATCTGGACTACCGCCTATGTCACCCGAAATTTCGGCTACCTGGTATTCGACACACTGTTTGCGCTCGACAAGGATTTCAAGCCGCAGCCGCAAATGGTCGATCGCTGGACTGCCAGTGACGATAAACTGACGTACAGCTTCGTCCTGCGCGACGGCTTGAAATGGCATGACGGCCAGCCGGTCCGGCCCGCCGATTGCATCGCCTCGCTGGAACGCTGGGGCAAACGGGACACGCTTGGCCAGAAGCTGATGGAAGCGGTCGCCGAGATGCGGCCGGTCGACGACAAGACTTTCACGATCACGCTGAAATCGCCGTTCCCGCTGATCCTCGACGCACTCGGCAAGCTATCGAGCAACGTACCTTTCATGATGCCGGAGCGGCTGGCCAAGACCGACGCTTACCAACAGATCCCCGAGGCCATCGGGTCCGGCCCATTCAAATTCGTCAAAGAAGAGTGGGAACCCGGCCACAAGGCGGCTTTCGTCAGAAACCCCGATTACATGCCGCGCGAAGAAGCGCCGAGCTTTGCCGCCGGCGGCAAGGTGGCCAAGGTCGATCGCGTCGAGTGGCTCTACATTCCCGACACGTCGACTGCCGCGGCAGCGCTCAATGCCGGCGAGGCCGATTGGTACGAGCAGCCGCCGGCGGACCTAGTCCCGGTCTTCGCCGCCAACAAGGACATCACCGTCACCACGGTCGACCCGCTCGGCAACCACGGCATCCTGCGCTTCAACCACATCCAGCCGCCCTTCAATAATTTAAAGTTGCGCGAAGCGGTGCTGAACCTTGTCGACCAGAAGGATTATATGGGCGCGGCGGCTGGTGATCCGAAATACTGGAAGACCTGTGCAGCGCTGTTCGGCTGTGGCACCCCGTTCGAGACAAATGCTGGCGCGGACGCTCTTCTGAACGGACCGAACCTCGCTAAGGCAAGGCAGCTGATCCAGGAGGCCGGCTACAAGGGCGAGAAGATCGTGCTGCTCTCGGCCACCGATCAGTCGATCGTCCACGGGCAGGCGCTGGTGACGTTGGAAGCGCTGCGCAAGGCCGGGCTCAATGTCGAATTGCAGGCCAACGACTGGGGAACCTTGATTACCCGCCGGACGTCCAAGGAGCCGGTCGATAAGGGCGGTTGGAGCATCTTTCACACTTGGACCTCGGCCCCGGATTTCTTTTCGCCGGCGGTCAACATTCCGGTCCGCGGCAGCGGTGAGAAGGCGTGGTTCGGCTGGCCGACCGACGCGAAGACCGAGCAGCTGATCGACGCCTGGTTCAAGGCGCCCGACCTAGCGACGCAGAAGAAGCTCGCCGCCGATATCCAGGTCGAGGCCTATAGCAACAACGTCCCTTATGTGCCCACCGGCCAGTTCGTCGTACCGACCGCCTACCGCAAAAATCTCGACGGCATCATCGTCGCACCGGTCGTCTTCCTGTGGAACGTCGAGAAGAGGTGAGGCCGAGGGAGTGTTCGCCTATATCGTCCGGCGCATCCTCGCGACCATCCCGGTCATGGTGGTGGTCGCGCTTTTCGTCTTCTCGCTGTTGCATCTGAGCCCAGGCGATCCCGCCGCCATCATCGCCGGCGACACCGCCACCGCCGACGACATCGCCCGCATCCGCCAGACGCTGGGGCTGGACCAGCCGCTCTATATCCAGTTCGCAACCTGGGTCTGGGCTCTGCTGCACGGCGATCTCGGCATCTCGATCTTCACCAACCTGCCCGTCTCCAAGCTGATCGCCCAGCGGATCGAGCCCACCATCACCTTGACGATCTCGACACTGATCGCCTCCGTCCTCGTAGCGATCCCGATGGGCGTTCTCGCGGCGTGGAAGGCGGGTTCGTGGATCGACCGGATGGTCATGGTCTTCGCAGTGCTTGGTTTTTCCGTGCCGGTCTTCGTGCTCGCTTATCTGCTGATCTATGTATTTGCGATTTCGACCGATCTCTTGCCGGTCCAGGGTTTTGTCACGATCGGCAGCGGCTTTTGGCCCTTCCTGTCGCACATCGTGATGCCCACACTTGCTCTAGGCATGGTCTTTACTGCGCTGATCGCGCGGATGACACGCGCCAGCATGCTCGACGTCCTCGCCCAGGACTACATCCGCACCGCCCAAGCCAAGGGCTTGGGGAACGACAAGGTACTGATCGGCCACGCATTGAAGAACGCCGCCGTGCCGATTGCGACGATAATCGGCATCGGCATCGCCTCGTTGATCTCGGGGGTCGTCGTCACTGAGACGGTGTTCGCCATTCCTGGTCTCGGCCGGCTGACCGTCGATGCGATCCTGCGCCGCGACTATCCGATCATCCAGGGGATCATCCTCGTTTTTTCTGCCGCCTACGTGCTCGTCAATCTGCTCGTCGACCTGAGCTACACCTTCCTCGATCCGCGGATCCGCTACTAAGGCCTGGCGCCGCAATGACCGTAGTGCCCACCGATCTCGTCATACTCGCCGCTCCTTCCGCGAGGAAGCGGGGCACCTGGGCCTATATGCGTCGCCATCCGACGATCGTGATCGGCGCGGCGCTGCTCGGTCTGATGGCATTGATGGCAATCTTTGCGCCTTATCTGGGCACCGTCGACCCGCAGGCATTGTCGCCGATCCGCCGCCTGCGCTGGCCTTCGGCGCAATATTGGTTCGGCACCGACATGCTCGGGCGCGACGTCTACAGCCGCACCCTCTACGGGGCGCGGATATCGCTGACGGTCGGGATCAGCGTTGCGCTGCTGGCGAGTGGGATCGGGCTTGTGACCGGCCTGGTGACCGGCTTCAGCCGCTGGACCGATGCCGTAGTGATGCGGATCATGGACGGGCTGATGTCGATCCCGGCGATCCTGATCGCGATCGCGCTTATGGCATTGACCCGCGCCAGCCTCGAGAATGTCATCTTCGCGATCACCGTCGCCGACGTGCCGCGGGTCACGCGCCTCGTTCGCGGCGTCGTTTTGACCTTGCGCGAACTGCCCTTTGTCGAGGCGGCGCACGCCAGCGGAACCGGCTTCGTCCGCATTTTGTGGCGGCACATCTTGCCCAACACACTGCCGCCGCTCCTCGTGCAAGGCACGTTTGTCGCTGCATCGGCGATGATCGTCGAGGCGATCCTGTCCTTTCTCGGCGCCGGGACCCCGCCCAACATCCCGAGCTGGGGCAACATCATGGCCGAGGGCCGCAGCCTCTTTCAGGTCGCCTATTACATCGTCCTGATCCCCGGGGCGTTTTTGTCGATCACCGTCCTCGCCATCAACCTGCTCGGCGACGGGTTGCGCGACGCTCTCGACCCGCGCCTGGCGCGGCGCATGTAGCGCATGCCCGAGACCCTCGCGGCCTATATCCCCACTCTGCCAAAGGCGCCGGCCGCCAAGGTCGAGACAATCCTCGACATCGCCGATCTGCGGACTTGGTTCTTCACCCGCGACGGGGTGGTGCACGCCGTCGACGGCGTGTCGTTCCACGTGTTCCCCGGCGAGACTCTCGCGATTGTCGGCGAAAGCGGCTGCGGCAAGAGCGTCACCGCTCTCTCGGTATTGCGGCTGATCCCGTCGCCGCCCGGCCGCATCGTCTCCGGCGCGATCCGCTTTGCCGGCCGCGACCTGCTCGACCTCAGCGAAGCCGAAATGCGCCAGGTCCGCGGCAACGAGATCTCGATGATCTTTCAGGAGCCGATGACCTCGCTGAACCCGGTACTGACGATCGGCCGCCAGATCGCGGAGACCCTGACCCTGCACCAGGGGCTCGACCACAAGGCGGCGCTCGACAGGGCGGTCGACATGCTGCGCCTCGTCCACATCCCCGAGGCCCGGCGCCGCATCGGCGAATATCCGCATCAGATGTCGGGTGGGATGCGGCAGCGGGTGATGATCGCGATGGCGCTCGCCTGCAACCCGAAGCTCCTGATCGCCGACGAGCCGACGACCGCGCTCGACGTGACGATCCAGGCGCAGATCCTCGATCTGATGCGTGAGCTG
>Ga0210408_10006555_pt1 | contig 10058 bp, 5 predicted proteins | sample IncBWH4MmetaG_FD_155471 | JGI IMG/M metagenome (GOLD analysis project Ga0210408, IMG submission 155471) | Forest soil microbial communities from Barre Woods Harvard Forest LTER site, Petersham, Massachusetts, United States - Inc-BW-H-4-M | ecosystem: Environmental > Terrestrial > Soil >...
TTCTGGGCCAGCGACTTTCCCTTTGCTTTCAGCTAGGGCAGTTTCAATCATTTTCCTCTCCTGATTCTGGAGTGTGTCTGGCAAAGGACCTGCTAATTCCGGCCGGCGTGGCTGCACGCTTACCAGCCAGGCCGTTTCGATCCAAAAAGTGTCACCGCTGCACAAAATCACCGATCTTTCAACAATGTTTTGCAACTCGCGGATATTTCCTGGCCAAGGATATGATTGGCACATTTCAAGCGTCTTCCTGTCGATTTTGCGAATCTGCTTGCCGGTTTTTTCCGCATAGCGTTTTGCGAAATACTCCACCAACATCGGAATATCCTCCTTCCGTTTGCGCAAAGGAGGCACCTCAATCGGGAAAACGTTAAGTCGGTAAAACAAGTCGGCTCGAAACATTCCCGCCGCAATGGCCGCCGTTAAATCACGGTTGGTTGCAGCTATGACGCGAACGTCAGTGGACAAAAGTCGGTTACCTCCCACTCGTTCGAACTGCCGCTCCTGCAATACTCGCAGCAGCGCGATCTGAGTCTCTGCGGGAAGCTCGCCGACCTCGTCTAGAAAAATCGTACCGGAATGTGCCAACTCAAAACGGCCCTGGCGGCGCTGCATCGCGCCGGTGAAGGCGCCTTTCTCGTGGCCAAACAGCTCCGACGCAATCAAGGAGGAAGGAATCGACGCACAGTTTACGCTGATAAACGCCTGGCCTGAACGTTTGGAGTGCTTGTGTATGGCGCGAGCAATTAATTCTTTCCCGGTGCCGGTTTCGCCAGTGATAAGCACCGTGGAATCGGTGGGAGCGACTTTCACAACACTGGAGAGCACGGTTTGCAGGGCCGGTGACGAGCCCACAATTTCCTCAAACATGAATGTCTGATCGATCTGCTCCCTCAACACAAGGTTTTCGTCACGCATCCTCTCCTCGCCTCGCTTGCGATCCTCAATATCAGTCCCAGTGGCATACCAGCGAATAATGTTGCCGTGATCGTCGCGAAGGGGATTGTAGCGGACAAGAAACCAACGATAGTTACCGTCTTTCCCTAGCGCTCGTTGCTCAAGTTCAAAAGGCTCACCGCGCGCGAGTGCCTCCTGGCGCTCATCGCGCAGCCTTTCCACGTCCTCGGGGTGGAAGACCCGTGCGCGCAAGTCTTCTCTGCGCACGTCCTCCAAAGTAAGACCGGTGTAATCGAGTAATGTCTGATTTGAATAAAGGGCCGTCCCATCCGGGCCCAACACGTAAATATAACTGGCGATGGCGTCGGTCATCCGCCGAAGCTCTGTTTCCTCCGCCTTTAGTTGCTCAAACGCAGTCTGCAGAGCCGCTCTCGCTTCGCACTGTTCCGTGACATCTATTGAGGCCCCGACGAATTCCACGAGATTGCCCGCCTCGTTCACGATGGGCCGCCCGACGGCATGCTGGTAGCTGATCGTCCCGTCGGGACGAAGAACACGGAACTCCGCTTCGTAATCAGTTTTCTCGACCAGACATTTTTCAAAGAGATCGCGAACGCGCTTGCGGTCCTCAGGATGAATCCTGTCAAACCAGAAGTCAGGGCGCGAACAGTCTTCGCCCGGTTTGAGGCCAAATGCTCGCCATATCTCCGGCGTATTCGTCACAGTCCCAGATGAAACGTCGAGACTCCAACTCCCTAAACGGCCTAGTCTCTGAGCCTCCAGCAGATTCCACTCGTTCCGCCGCAGCTTCTCTTCTGCCTGCTTTGCCGCCGTTATGTCCGTCACGGCACCCACGAATTCGAGTTTGCCCGACGAAGGTTTCAGGGCGCGCGCCATAACGTGGAGGTGCTTCACCGAACCATCCGGCATCATCAAGCGATGCTCAAAATCAAGATAAGCTCTTTCTTCAGACGCGTCGTCGATAATCTGCTGTACAAGATGTCTGTCGTCGGGATGAATGCGCTGGAGTACCAACTCCAACGTAGGCTTCACCGCTCGATCGAATTGAAAGATGTTGTACGTCTCCTCCGACCAGTAGATTTCACCGCTGTGAACGCTCCAGCCAATGCTGCCCGTGTGGCTTAGGCTCTGTCCCTGGGCCAGGAAAGCTTCACTGCGTTGCAGAGCCGCTCTCGCTTCGTGCTGCTCAGTGACATCCATCGACGTACCGACTAATTCGATGACATCACCGGAAGCACTCACTACCGGGTGTCCGACCACATGGATGTACTTGGCCGCGCCGTCTGGCAGTAGAAGCCGATAGTCGATCTCAAAGTCAGTCCCGTCCCGAATGGCTCGCTCGAACACACGTAGGTGATAAGGCGCGTCCTCCGGGTGCAGTCGCCTGGCGACCTCCATGGGGGATGGTGGCGTGGGATTAGGGTCGAGGCCGAAGATCCGGTACATCTCTTTTGACCAATAGACGTTTGACCAATAGACGTCTTCCTTCTGAGAGACCTGCGCTGCCCAACTGCCTGTGTGAGTCAATTTCTGTGCTTCGGCCAAATAACCCTCACTCCGCTGTAGAGCTTCTTCGGCACGTTTGCGCTGTGTGATGTCCTCGGACAGCGCCATCATGAATCGCGGAACCCTCTCGGTGCCAGGCACAAGAGAAACGTTGTTGCTTACCCAGATCGAATTGCCGTCCTTGCGCAGATACTTTTTCTCAATCTGAAACTGTCGTCGTTTTCCCTCCAGCAACTCGGTAATGAGCGCCCGGTTGGCTTCTCGGTAGTCCTCATGTGTTACGTCCAGAAAACAAAATCCACGCAGTTCCTCCTGCGTATAACCCACGATCGTCTGGTAGACATGATTGGCGGCCAGAAAGCGGCCGCTCAGGTCATTCAGCGCAACGCCGATAGCTGAATTCTCAAAGACGGATCTCCACCGCTCCTCGCTTTTCCGAAGCGCATCTTCAGCACGCTTCCGATCCTCAAGATCGGTATTTGTTCCGTACCACTTCGCGATTTTCCCCGATCTGTCGCGCAGAGGACTACCGCGAACGAGAAACCAGCGAAATTCGCCGTCGAAACGGCGGAAGCGGCCCTCCACCTCGTACGGCTTTCCAGATTTCAAAGCTTCCCGGAATGTTTCCAGCATTCGTGGCAGGTCGTCTGGATGAACCGTAACCTTCCATCCTGAGTTGAAAGCTTGCTTTGCTGATAGACCTGTATAGTCCAGCCAGCGCTGATTGAAAAACTCTGCCGAGCCGTCTGGACGAGCGGCCCATGCCAACGTAGGGATGGTGTCGACGATTTGCGCCAGTTTCTCTTTCAGTTCGAAAATCTCGGAGTAGGCCAAGGAATTTTCAATGGCGATGGCTATCTGGCCCGATGCCTCGCTGAGAAAGTCGATATCTTCGCGCGTAAACGAACCCTCTAGCTTGCGTGCAACTATGAGGACACCGACGGTTCGACCACGACTCACCAGTGGTATCAGGCAGTGGCTGTTCAAGCCTTCTGCAACTACCAATCCATATATTTCCGGCCCTAGTTCCTCGGGATCGTTCGCCGTGATGATCGCCGGTTTAGAGCTTACCCAGGCTCGTTTGAAGGCGAGCCCCGGCGAAGCCACAATCTCTTCCCTGACGAATCCTTTCGCATCGGGAAAATCGACCGCATAAATCCGGCTCTTATCCGATTCCTCATCGAAAAATGCAACGCCTGCGGCATCGGCATGCATGACACTTCGAACGTTGGCCGAAATTGAGCGCAGCACTTCCCGAAGCTCAAGGTTCGATGTAACACGCTTCGTCAGTTGGAGCAGCAGCTGGAGTCGAGTATTCTGAACCGCTAGGACTTGTTCTGCTCTTTTGAGGTCCTCGATATCGGTATTTGTTCCGTACCATTTCGCAACTCTGCCGTTTTTGTCTAAGGATGGAGCCGCACGAAAAAGAAACCAGCCGTATACTCCGTCTGATCGGCGCAGACGCGCTTCGATTTCACCTGGCTGGCCAGAAGCAACAACTTGTCGCCAGTACTCCATAAGGTCGTTCAGGTCGTCTGGATGAATCGCAACCGCCCATCCCGAGCCCGCAGCTTGCTCTGCAGATAGACCCGTATAGTCCAACCAGCGCTCATTGAAAAACTCCGCCGAGCCGTCTGGACCAGCGGACCATGCCAACGTAGGGATGGTGTCGACGACAAGGCGAATCGCCTCATCTCCGGGTTCTCCGAATTGATGCCGCAAGGTTCACCTTCATCATTCTTCACTGTCTTTGACAGCTCGGACTCCGCGAGGGGTCCCCATCCCGAGCTAACGCCGACGCTCGGTAGCTCCGATGCGGCTTATTCCGTCCGCGCTAGAAAGAGAATGAACTCGAATTGAGCTACGCGTCCAATGCATAGTGCTAATATTCATTATGCGTATAACGCAGCTTCGTCAGGCCGATCTGAATCTCCTTGTTGTCTTCTCGGTGCTTGCCGAGGAGCGCAACGTATCCCGTGCCGCCAAGCGGTTGTTATTGAGCCAGCCCGCGGTGAGCCGCGCCTTGCAGCGAATGCGGGATACGTTTCACGATGATCTGCTGGTACGGACAGCAAAGGGTTATGAACCAACGCCGCAAGGGGAACGTGTACTTCAAGAGCTTGAGATCATGTTGCCGAAATTGGATCGGCTCATCTCGGGTACGACCTTCGATCCGGTAACGGAACAATGTTCCTTCCGGATTGCGGCAACAGACAACGCGACCTCGATCATCGCTCCCGTTCTCTGTCGCGAGGTTCTCCCGGTGGCGCGACAGGTTCGCTTCACTTTCGCAAGTTGGAAAGGAGATGTCTTCGAGGACCTGAGTCACGGTCGGCTCGATCTTGCCTTGATCGGGGATGAAGGCCATGTGCCATCGCCGCTGCTGACCGAAGTGATCTATGAGGAGGAACTTGTCTGTATTGTGGCAGCGGACGCGCCCTACCAGCGTCAACTCACTTTGAAGCAATATCTCGCGGCCGAACACATTGGCGTCGACGTCGCCGAAGGTTCGCAACTTATACCGGAGAAGCGTCTCGCAGCGCACGGTCATCGCCGTCGTACTGTGATTACCCTGCCATATTTCGGTGCGGCTACGCGGTGCATTCCTGGCACCAAACTGATTCTTACCGCACCCCGGCGATTTGCAGGACTAGAGGCCGAAAATCGCAAAATCAAGGTGCTGAAGGCGCCGGGAGAGATAACCGGATTCAAGTACCTGATGATCTGGCATCCGCGAGTCAATACGGATGCAGCGCATGCATGGCTTCGAGGCGAGGTCAGAAAAATTGGAAAGAAGATCGGCTCATGACCCTGAAAAGGCCGGCGTCGGCGGTTCAACCCCGTCCCTGGCCACTCCTTTCCTTCCAGCAGACCATGCCAGCGTAGGGATGGTGTCGACGACAAGGCGAATAGACTCATCTCCGGGTCCTCCGAAGTAATGCCGCAAGCTTGCCATGGCAGATACCATAGAACTGAATATCAATCACGATATCGTGAGGCCCCGGATCTCCGTGTTCAACTCTGGCATCTTTTCTGCTACCTCCCCTGGAGAGAGGATGTGGACACCATACTTCTCAAAGACCTCCATGGTCTTTGTGAGGTCCATGTTCGCGTAGGTGAGAACATCGTCAGATGGTATCTCCATCTTTTGAGCGGGTTCATTCATTTTATTCACTGCGTTGAAAAAGCCACCCGGAGTGATGACGGTTATGATGTGGACCTCATCAGATTGAACCAGGAACGCATGCGGCTTGCCTTTAGGGAGAAACATGGATTCACCTGCAGCAACTTCGAACACCTGCCCCCCAGTGTAAAAGCGAATACTTCCAGAGAGGATATAGAAGAACTCATCGTCACGGTCGTGGACGTGCGGAGGGGGTTCGGTACCCTTTCTCATCTTCGAAACGACGAAATCAAAGGCCCCTCCGGTATCCGCCTCTCCGGCCAGCTGGGTGGTCAGTATTCCCTTGTACCAGGTCGAGTTTTCGAGCGAGGTTGAACGTTTGTACGCCTTCGGTGCTGTCAATTGAGTGCTCATGGTTCCTTTTCGTTGTGCGTGTGCAATCGTTTTGACGAGAAAAATCATTGGTGCTGCTGTTGACTACCTACCATGGAGCGCAGATGACGGTTGGCTATAAACCTGTCCTTGTCGCAACACTGCAACATGAGTTACCGGGCGGCCTGAAGATCTACGACTTGCGAACGGCGATGGGTAGCGACTTTAGCGTTCGTAAAAAATAGATTTGGAGCATAGTCGAAAGTGTCCGTTTGGAGCCGCATGTCTGGAGTGCGGAGGAGCAGGCCTCTCAGTGCGGCGCTCGCCTCCATACGTGCAAGAGCCGCACCCACACAAGAATGTAGTCCATAACCAAATGCGATGGGTGTTCCTTCGGACCTGGAGAGAATTAGTTTCTCTGGATGGACGAATCGCTTCGGGTCGCGATTTGCGGCACCGATGGAAACTCGAACTTCCTGACCCGCATAAAGTCGATGTCCTTCCAACCGGACGTCCTGGCGCACGACGCGCGCGACCCAAAGTACGGGGCTAACGAATCTCAATAACTCCTCCACAGCGCCCGGAATAAGCAGAGGATTCAGGAGCAGTTGAGTCCAATGCTCGCGCTCTTGAAGAAGATGAAGGATAGAGCCGCTCAAGAGGTTAGCAGTTGTCTCGTGCCCCGCCATCAGCAAAAAAAGTGCACATCACGACGATATCGTTGTCTGAAATTGCGTTCTCGCTCACCTCCGGGCGTACAAGAGCGGAGATAAGATCTACCTTTGGGCTGATCCGCCGCTCCTCAAGAAGACGCAACAGAACAGCCTCTGAACGCAAGGCGAGCGCTGCAATCCTGTCGAGAAGTTCGACGTCTTGCCGGTAGACCGCTGCGGGGAACTGCCAGAACATCTCGGCAGTATCACGGATTGTGGCGTGCTCCTCTTCAGGAATGCCAAGGAGATCGAAGATTACCTGGGCAGGAAGCGGATAGGCGAAATCTGAGACGAAATCCGAAGACCCTTTGGCGATCAACACATCTATCAACCGGTCCACACGGTTTTCCAGCGATTGCTTGACGACCCCCGATACAAGGGGCATCAAGCCTCGCATGACAGCTCGTCTGTGGAGCGTATGCACAGGAGCATCAGCCGTTTGCAGGTGACGATGAAAGAATCGCTTTCCGATCTCGAAACTGGCCAGTGAACTTGCAGGCAACCCCTCGGCCCGTTTCGCGACTGCGCCTTCCGTTGCCGAAGAAAATTGGTCAACATCCTGCAAGACGGACTTCACTTCGTCGTAGCCGGAAGCCATCCAGAAAGAATATTGACCATTCCAATACACCGGCCCCTTATGCCGCAGACGCTCAAACATTGCGAAAGGGTCCCTGAGGTTCCCTTGAGACATCGGGTCAAACGAGACCTGCTCACCAGCGTATGCGTTTGCAACTGACATGTACTTTTCCTCCGGTAAAGCTAGTCACACCTTTTCTGACGATAGATAAATCGTAGATTCACGGCAAAGTATGGGCTTCACTTGCTTGCAGATCCCGTGCCGCGCTCGTACGCGACTGGATCCATCTGAACGCAACGACAGTGTTGCGGCGTATCAAATCTCTTGATTTGTGTCTAAACGAGAGATGAAATTACCGAATAGCTCGGAAGGTTTCCACTCGCCAAGCACTGACTGCACTCCACTCGCCGGATTTTTATTTCGTGCTGGAACATCTCGTAAACTGACAATGAGGAGTTGCCGTTCGAGGCCTCAGTTGGGGGGTAATCGAGTATGATCAGCCGGTTGCAGACAGTACATTTTTCCTGCCAGCGCGAGTCCGAAGCCGGGTTTTACATGCAGTACGGTCAGTCTGTGTCCAAAATACTGACCCCGGGGCGATTTGAGCACGGAATAAGCCAATCCAGGCTCTTGGACTACTCCTATCTTCCCGGGGATCTGATCGTATGCAATCGCGGAATCGAGGAATGGGTCCGCTGGAGGAGCCCAATCCAGATACTCAAGATCGATCTGCCCGACCAAGCGTTCCAGGCTATTGCTCAGGAGGCTGGTGCGGATAGCATTGAGATCGCCAGCAGCACAGACTACAAAGACGAACGAGTCGCTGCGTTAATCTCGGCATTTCAGGCAGAGCACGCTGCAGGATTTCTCTCTGGATCGCTTTTCATCGATTCCATTGCCCAGGCTATTGCTGCAGCGCTTGTAGAATCGCGTGGCGTCCTTAGACGGCCACTGAGAAGAGTTAAGTGCGGTTTGACTCCAATGCAAGTCGCTAGGGTAAGCGAGATGATCCATAGCCACCTTGATCGAGATCTATCACTAGCGGAGCTGGCGGCTGCGGCTGGTCTAAGCACGGGCTACTTTTCCCAGATGTTTCGTAGAGCAACGGGACAGTCTCCCCATCAGTTTGTACTAGCCGCGCGAATCGAACGTGCTAAGAGCTTGTTGAAAGGATCTCAACGGGTAATAGATGTTGCCTTACGCTGTGGGTTTAAAACCCAACAGCACTTTTCACGCGTGTTCCGCACAATGTGCGACGTTAGCCCAACGGAGTACCGTCGGCATGAAGGAATGGCCGACGTCTCTGCCTTTGAGGTCAAAGGCCAAGCCTTCACCATAGACTCTTCACCATAGACTTTTCCGGACCGTACACCAATGACAAGACGGCTGCTGAAGTTACCAAGCAAATCGAGAAAAAGCTTCTTGTCAACTTCCGCTGCTTCTGACCTCTACGCGCAACGAAATTTAGCGACACGACCGGACATATGGCACCCGATCGGATAATCCCCACTATGCCTATCGCTGCCGAAATGTGAGGTCTACTTTTCAGGCCTGGTCGCTGCATTCTTACACTGAAATCGGAAGGCTAGAACGTCAGGACTTTTCAAATACATTCTCACGCTGAACCGATTATGGCTCTATGGTGTGAAATATGGTGTTGCGCCGAAACCCGTATGGATAAAGGGGAAACACCACTTTCCGTGCCACTGTAATTATTGCTCTGCACTCTCTACGATTCGTTTTGGCTCTTTAGAGTTTCTGTAAGCTATTGAAAATAATAGCATTATCCATTTTGGGAAGCTGACGTTGCCTTCTTGCACTCTTGGTCAAAGATCCAAAAATCAACGATTTGGTATGTATATAGCTTAGTTTCTGTTGTTTGATGGCATTGCATTCCTCGCATCGCGTGACACAATTCGCACCTGTTTTCCTTAATTTCTCGAAATAATGGACAGTATGGACAGTAAGGTCACTGTTGCATTTTTGGGAGATTTCAGCGTGAGAACATCGGTGGGAAATATCAAATTTCTGGAGCGGGAGACGGGGATCGAACCCGCAACCAACGGCTTGGGAAGCCGCTACTCTACCATTGAGCTACTCCCGCTTCGAATGGAATTATACCGTGACGCCGGACGCCGACCCCAATCACCCGATCCAGACCTGGGCGACGGGCGGCAACACGCCACCGTGCCTCACCATCGTGTCTGATGCCAATGAAGACACGATCATCGAGCGCATCGAGGACGCGGCGGAAAAAACTCCCTTTGTCGTTGTCGATCTCGAAGGCACCGCATCGAAAACCGTCATCTATGCGATCACCCAGGCCGATTTTGTCGTCATACCAACACAAGGATCGCAGCTCGATGCGAATGAAGCGAGCCGGGCGATCCGCGTCGTCATGCAAAGCGAGAAGATGACGCAGAAGAAGAAACCCTATGCCGTGCTGCTGACGCGCACCAACCCGTCAATCCGCACGAGGGGCCTCGCGCATATTCAGAATGGCTTGATCGATGCCGGTATTCCGGTGCTGCACACGGAGCTCAACGAGCGCGACGCATTTAAGGCCGTGTTCTCGTTCCGGCAAACGCTCGACGGGCTCGACCCGAAAGAAGTTCCGAATCTCGACAAGGCAAAAATGAATGTTCTCGAATTCGCCGAAGAAGTATTCCAGCGTCTCGCGGCGGAGGAGGGCGGTAGGAAAGAAGATGGGGAAACTTCAGCCGTGGCCGGTGTCGCATGAGTGAACGCATCAATCCCTTTGCCAACATCGATAAAGAGCCGCCCGTCTTCACGACGAAACCGAAACCTGTAAAGCCGGTCGAGGAAGAAACCATAGCGCGCTTGGCCGAGC
>Ga0210408_10006556_pt1 | contig 10057 bp, 7 predicted proteins | sample IncBWH4MmetaG_FD_155471 | JGI IMG/M metagenome (GOLD analysis project Ga0210408, IMG submission 155471) | Forest soil microbial communities from Barre Woods Harvard Forest LTER site, Petersham, Massachusetts, United States - Inc-BW-H-4-M | ecosystem: Environmental > Terrestrial > Soil >...
TGCTTCCTGCTCTACGAGGCCGAGTCGGCCGAGGCGGCGCGCCGGACGGCAGCACTCGCAGCCATCGCCTTCGAGCAGGTCAGCGAGGTGATCGGCGACATCCAGACGGCGGAAAAAGGACGGCGGACACCCTGACAGCGGACAATCGTGAAGGAGCATGAGCGATGGCTCAACTCAATGTCAAGGCTGATCGGCGGCCGCCTCCGGTCGGTTTCGAAGTCAGTCCCGTTTCCCTGGCTATGCAGGTCAAGGGCCTCGGCCGCATCGCCGCCAGCCGGACGGTCATCCTCAACCACACCGCCAGTGACGTGGCCGTTCAGATCGCCGCCGACACGACTGGTTACTTCGACTGGCCCAGCGGCACCTTGACCGTCCCCGCCTGCGGCGGGCTGCCGATCACGGTGACGTTCGAGGGCGGCGACGCGCCGGGTTCCTACCGCACCTCGGTGCGGATCGCGGCCGGCCAGGGCGCGGAATTCGCGGTGCCGGTCATCGTGGCCGTCGCCCCTTCCAGCGCCACGTTGATCACCCGCGAGACGAATCGCACGGCGGGCGGCCTGACTGGCCGCGAGCTAGAGATCATGCTGCTCGTCGCGCAGGGCAACACCAGCCGACAGATCGGCCAGGCCCTGTTCATCAGCCCGCGTACGGTCGAGATGCACGTCGAGGGCAGCCTGCTCAAGCTGGGCTGCCGCACCCGGGCCGAGGCGGTAGGCCGGCTGGCCGAGCTGGGAACGCTGCCGGCCGAAGCAATTGGCGGGGCAGCACGCGCCCGGTCCGTTCGGGGTTAGTTGTCGTCTCCGGCCAGGTTGCGCAGCAGCAGGGCCTCGGCCAGGCAGGCCCGCTCGAAGGTGGCCAGGTGCAGGCTCTCGTTGCTGCCGTGCGCCCGGGTGCCTGGGTCCTCCACCCCGGTGATCAGGATCTCCGCGTCGGGGAAGAGGCCGGCGTAGGCGGTCACGAACGGGATGGATCCGCCCGCGCCGGCGTCCACGGCCGGCCGCCCCCAGGCCTCGCCGAGGGCCGAACGGGCGCACCTGTACGCCCGCCCGCCGGACCGGGCGGTGAACGGGGCGGCGACAGCGCCGGGCAGCACGCTGACCTGTGCACCCCAGGGCGCGTGCGCCGTCAGGTGAGCGGCGAGCGCGTCGCGGGCCGCGGCCGCGTCGTCGCCGGGCGCCACCCGCATGCTCACCTTGGCCCGCGCCACGGGGACGAGCGTGTTCGAGGCCGCCGCCACCGACGGCGCGTCGATGCCGATCACGGCGATGGCCGGGCCGGCCCAGAGCCGGGCGGTGAGGGCGCCCGAGCCGGTCAGCCGCACCCCGTCGAGCATCCCCGCCTCCGCACGGAACTGCTCCTCGGTCAGGTCCAGGGGATCGGCGTCGCCGTGGGCCAGGCCGGGTACCGCCACGCCGCCGCGCTCGTCGTGCAGGCTGGCCAGCATCCTGCACAGCGCGGTCAGCGCGTCCGGGGCCGGGCCGCCGTACATGCCGCTGTGCACGCCGTGGCGCAGCGTGCGCACCTCTACCACGACGCTGGTCCCGCCGCGCAGCGAGGTGGTCAGCGCCGGGATGTCAGTGGTCCAGTTGCCCGCGTCGGCGAACACCACCACGTCGGCCCGCAGCGCGTCCCGGAAGGCGCTCAGGAAGCCGGGCAGGGCCGGTGAGCCGATCTCCTCCTCGCCCTCGACCAGCACGGTGACCCCGACCGGGAGCCGCCCATCGGAGATACTGCCGTAGGCGCGCAGCGCGGCCAGGTGCACCGCGACGCCGGCCTTGTCGTCGGCGGTGCCGCGCCCGTAGAGCCGGCCGTCCCGTTCGGCCGGCTCGAACGGGTCGCTGTCCCAGTCCGCGGCCTCGCCCGGCGGCTGGACGTCGTGGTGCGCGTACAACAGCACGGTGGGGGCACCCGGCGGGCCTGGCCTGCGGCCGAGCACGGCGGGCCGGCTGTCCCCCGCGGTCACCACGTCGACCTCGGGCAGGCCGGCCTCGCGCAGCAGCGTGGCGACCTCGGTGGCGCTGGCCCACACGTGCCGCGCGGCGGCCGGGTCCGCCGACACCGACGGGATTCGCACCAGGCGCTCCAGGTCGGCACGGGCGGACGGCAGGACCTGCCGGATGCCGTCGCTGACGTCAGCGGTCATGAAATGGACGCTACCGCCCAGGTCAGCCCGTGAACAGGTCCAGCCGGACGGTAGCGCTCCCCCTTGACAGCGGGCGGTGTCGTGGCGCTCAGGGAACCGTGTAGGCAACCAGCTGCGGGTTGCCGCCCCCGCCCGAACTCGACGTCTTGGGCCCGCCCGCCGGGACCAGCACTGTGTTGCCGAAAACGGCGATGGGTGCATTGGTCGATGTCGGCAGCTGGCGCCGGTAGACGATCGCGCCCGTACTGCGGTTGAGGGCGACCAGGACACCGTTGTAGAGCGTGGTGAAGAGCAGGTCGTTGGAGACCGTGGCCGCGCCGAGCGGCATCGAGGCAAACTTGGTGTCCCACTCGACCTTGCCGGTGGCCAGGCTGAGCGCCTCCACCTCCCCGGTCTCGGGACCGGCGGCCTTGTTGCCGGTGACCGAGCTCATGCCGGTGTAGGTGATCGGGAGGTCGATGGTGGCCGCGTAGACGCTGCCGCCCGCCACCGCCATGTCCGACAGGATGCCGCCCAGCGATCCGGGCACTACCGTGTACGGGAACTTGAGGGTCATCTGGTGCGACAGCGCGAGCAGGGAGTCGTTGTCGTGCCCGTTGTGCTCGCCGACCGGCGTCTTCCACAGCAGCGCGCCGGACCGTGCGTTCAGCGCGTAGACGTATCCCACCTTCCCGCCGGTGATGATCGACCGAACCCCGCCGATAACCGTCGAGATAGGCGACGCCTGCAGGTCGTGGTCCTGGAAGTCGTCCGGCACCGCCTGGTAATACCAGCGCAGCTTCCCGGTCGCCGCGTCCAGGTTCACCTCGCTGTCGGTGTAGAGCTGCCGCGATGGATGGGCGATGGCCTGGCCGATGCTCTGGTAGGGGTTACCGATGCCGAACGTCACCGAGCCGTCGCTCCCGACCAGCGGCGTCTCCCAGGCCCCGCCCGAACCGAGACCGAGAGCCTGCACGCCCGTCCCGCGGCCGATGACCGTGTTGAACTTCCAGAGCAGACGGCCGGTTGACGCGTTCAGCGCCATGAGCACACCGCCGCCGGGTCCCGAGCCGTAGGCGCTGGCCAGGTAGACCCGCCCGTCCGCGACCTGCGGCTGGATCTCGAACGCCCCCTGGCTGCTGTTCAGCAGGCTGCCGTCCACCCAGATCGTCTTGCCGGTCGCCGCGTTGAGCGCGAACACCGAGGTCGACGAGTCCCCGTACACGGTGCCGTCCGCGACCGCCACCCCGTCCGGCCCGGGCCCGCTCTTCTCCGGGATGTTGACCGGGTACTCCCACTTCAGCTTGCCCGTGGCGAGGGCCAGTGCGTACACGTTGGCGTCCTCGTCCTGCAGATACACGACGCCGTCCTGCACGACCGGCGGCGCGGTCAGCGAGCCGATCCCCGAGACGCCGGCCGCGGCCGTGCCCGCCAGCTTGAACGCCCAGGCTTCCCGCAGGCCGGAGACGTTCGCCGCCGAGATCGCCGAGCCCGGCAGGTCCCGGGCGTTGGCGATGTCGCCATTCGGGTCCGGCCACGACCCGGTCGGCGCCGCCGCGCCGGGGAATGCCGTGCTGGCCGGCGCCGGGCTGCCGCCGCTGCACGCCGCGGCCAGCATCGTTATCGAGACGAGCACGGTTACTGGGACGAACAGCCGCACCCCGGGACGCACACGCCCAGCTAGCTTCGCTCTCATCAGGCCCACCGCCTTATCGTAAACTGATATCACAATGATATGACATGTGGCATCGGGCATGTCAAGGCAGCCGTGACGCGTCCAGCGCTTAGGGGTCGATGCTGAGCATGCTGAAGCGCGCGGCCAGGTCCTCGACCCACTGCGGTGGTGTCCGGTGATCTGCCAGCGGAAGGCCGGCTTCGCTGCGCCACAGCACGTCGCCGAGGGCGTGGCGCAGATGCCAGGCCATCACCCGTGCGGGCGACAGCCGCCGTCCGGTGACCTGCTGGTAGTGGCGCATGATCGCGGTCAGCAGCTCCAGGCCGGGACCCATCCCAGGACCGGGAAAGCCGCGTAGCTCGTATTCGGGTTCGGCGGCCCCGATGTTCTCGAAGTCCAGCACCAGCCGGAGCTCGTCGCGGTCCCAGACCTGGTTGTCGCCGTGCAAGTCGCCGTGCACGAGCACCGCCGGGCCAGGCGAGCCGAGCACGGCGTCGGCCCAGTCGCACCAGCGCACGACGGCCTGGAGCTGATCCGGCCGGATCCACGTCTCCAGCCGCTGGCGCAAAGTGCTGGTCGTGGCCGGCGGCAGCTGTGGGCCGGTGAGCGTGCCGACGGCGGCCTCGGCGCGCTGGCGGGCGGCCGGGTCGTGCCAGGCGGCCAGGAATCGCACGAGCTGCCGGGCGGCGTCGTCGGGGTTGATCGAGCCGGCGACCTCGAACAGGGATGTCCCCGGCACGCGCCTGGTGATCATCAGCAGCGGGTCGGCGCTGCTGGCGACCACCTCGGGCAGGAACGGGACCTTCGGTTCGCGGGCGAGCGCGGCCAGGACGCCGATTTCCCGCGCCAGCCGGAGCGCGGCAGGATGTGACCAGGCGAACTTCACGAAGAACCGGTCACCGACCGGCACGCAGCCCGAGTGCCACAGCGGGTCCTCCTTGCCGGCCAGCCCGGGAACCGTGACCGGAAACCGGCTCAGCTCCGGTGCCACGGCCCGCAGTGCCTCACGCAGCGCCGCAACAGAGCACTCAGCCAGCCATTTCATCTCCGGCACCCTATCCGGGCGGCCCGCAGGTACGGGATTTAACCATGACGCCTCTATCGGTGGCGCGTGACAGACTGGCATAGCCACAGGTACAGGCAGCAGTCTCGCGGCGCCTGTTACTTCACGCGAGGACAGTAATCCAGGTGATGCCGATGGCAACCTTCAGAACGTACGCGGAGGTCCTTAGGCCTGACCATCCGATGATGAGGAACTACGCCAGGAGCAGGACATGGCGCCCCAGCGCATACCGGCCCGTCACGGTCGAACAGGCCATGCGCGCTGAACCAGGTCTTGTTCTCGGAGACGTACTCCAGCGGACGGGCGGCGTCTATGAAACTACGACCCAGCTGACGCCGAAGTCCCGCGGGGACATCCGCGAGATAGCGGAACTGACATCGGACGACGAGCTTCTCGCCGTGGCGCAGCTTCCTGAAGTGCCGGTCGCACTGGAGCATCTTCGCCATGTGGATCCGCACACCCGCATCGTCGTCGGCTATCGGCTCGATGCCACTCCGGCCGAAAGTCCACGGCTGCGCCGCAGGCTGGCACTTCCGCCTGATCCCAGGATCACGCTGCATTTTGACGAGGTTGTCTTTCCGGACACTCCGGGAAGGTTCTGGGGCGCAATGCACTGGGACAAGTCCGGCCCTGAAGCTGCAGCTATTCAGCCTGGGTTACCGGCGGTGCCGGTAGTGCGGGCTGTGCCGCGGTGGCGTGAGGTTTCGTCAGCCGACTCGGTGTGTTGGCTTGATAACTGTGGGCCGGCGGTGATGTTGTCCGGCTGTGTCCGGAACGCCGCATCCGCCCGCCTCGGGGGAGGTTGAGCAACTCCGTGCGCGGATCGCGGCGCTCGCCGGGCAGGTGGAAGAGCTGCGCAGACGCCTGGACAAGGACTCCTCCACGTCTTCGGGGCCGCCGTCGTCGGACGGGCCGTACCGCAAGCCGCGGGACCAGTCGCTGCGGACGAAGACCGGCCGCAGGCCCGGCAGGCAGCCCGGCGCGCGGTCCTGGACGCTGCGGCAGTCCGGGAACCCGCTCCGCCGGGGGAAACGTCGGCTTATCCCAGACTTCCCGGTTATGCCGGCTCATGGCAGGAGGCTGCGGCCGGATGCTGGAACCGACCACGCCGCAGCGGTGTAATCAGGACATGATTCGTCGCCTCCTCGCGCTTGTGCCGCTGCTCATAGCAGTCGGGTGCGGGGGAAGCTCGCATGAAGGACACGGCGGGGCCAGCCCGCACCGGCCGCAGCCGAGCGCGCCGTCATCGAGGTTCGCAAGCGCTGCGGCCCGCCCCGGCCAGCTCCATGGCGTTCCGCTGACTGGGGCGACTGGCTTGGCGCTGCTGGTATCCGCAGACCCGCCGTATCTGCTCGATGTCGACACCGGGCGCGTCACCCCGGTCAAGGGCCTCGGCATTCACGGGCCCGGGCCGGTGCTGTCGGTGCTTGCAGTGGGGCGGGATGCGGTCGTGTGGATCGACCGCCGTCCGCTCGCGAGCGGGATCCCAAACGACGACATCTACCTCGTGCGCCACGGCGACGCGATCGCAACCCGGATCGCGGCCGGCTCCGACGTTCAGCCCGCGGCCGGCGGACGATCGGTCTGGGTGAAGAGCTTCACCGACGAGCATCACTGCACGCTTCGGGAGATAAACCTCGCCGGACTGCATCCCCGCGGCCAGCGGCCCGTGCCGTGCTCGGCTGCGCTGATCGACCCCGGCGCTGGCGCGCTACTGGTGGAAGGCCGTTCAGTCACCGACCCCGCCAGTGGCCGTGTGCTGCTGCATACCAGCAGCTTGTGGGCGATCGCTGGCCACCTTGCGCTGACGGTTGGCGAGCCGCTGCATCCGCTTACGCTGACAGACCTGCGCACCGGCACGCGCCGCTCGCTGCGTTGGCCCAGCCAGATCGGCGGGCCTCAGGCCGGGGCAGACCAGGCGGCCGTAGACCCGAGCGCGAAGCTGATCGCGCTGAGCTTCTCCGACCCCGCATACGAAGGCACCGGGGTACAGGTCACCGACGTCTGGCTGCTCGATCCAGGCACAGGTCGCTGGCTGCAGCTCCCCGGTATGCCGGCTGACGTCGGGCTGAAATTCACGAGCATGTCCTGGACCAGCGACGGCCGCCTGGTGATGCTCGCGCAGACGCCCGCCGGCGGTCCGGCCGCACACGACGTCATTGCCGTCTGGCGCCCCGGCCAGAAAAGCCTCGCGATCCGATCCGTGCCCATACCGGCTCGCGGCAGCGGCAGCGACAGCTTCGTAGCCTGGGTGCGCCCGAGCACATGACTGCCACGGCTCGTCGCAATCGAGGAGCGAAGCAACCTTGCCTTCCCCGACCCAGATGCGCGAGCCGCAATGACAACGCAGCACAGATAATCGGCCTCTTCATCAGGGGCGCGAGGAGCTCCGCGCCAGCCGTCAGGGCTTCCTCGCAAGGCGCGACGGTAGCGGCCACCGGCGTGGGCTCTCTAGAGCTGGCCCAAGGCCCTGATGGGACGAGTCGAGTCCTAGCCGGGCTCGTCCGTACTACGCCACCCGCAACTCAGGCTGAATAGCTACCTGAAACTGGCGCTCGTCCGACAGCGCCGCACTGACCGCTCCGCATGCTCCGGGGCACGGCCGACCCGCGTGTGAAGGGATAGCCGACCCGCTAGCCGGCTGTGCCGGCAGGCGGGCATCGACGGTGAATGACCGCCGCGTAAATCCGGTGCGTCGCGCGGCGGCCTGCCGGGCAAGGGCCAGCCCGGTCGTGATTCCTCGGACCATGCGACGGAGTTACGCCGCCGGATCCGGCAACCCCACGACGGCGCAGCAGGTGCTGTATTGGCATCTCATGACCACCACGAAGCACATTTCAATCATCTGTACCAATTTCTCCGAACGGCGCGTTTCTTCCGGGAAATGTCGTCGCCGGAAGATAGAATCGAATTCAGATCCTAGAAGCCTGCCCCTCCCGGGGACGACGAGAACCGCCCGCAGCGGCGACCAGTCCCCGTGGAGGAGGTGACCCAGGTGGGTACGGCCCCGGTAAATGCCCGTGAGGCGCTGGACATGGTCCGCGCCGGGCTGGGATACCTGGCCGCGGCGGACGCCAGCCAGCTCGCGGCCGCGACGCAGGCCGAGTGCCTGCGGGAGCTGGAGCACGCCGATGCGGTCGCCACGGCGGCGCGGGCCTCGATGCTGGCCGGGTTCGCCGCGGGGCAGGGCTACTCCGGCGACGCGGAGTACAGCGCGGTGTCCTGGCTGATCCACCGCACCGGCATCACCCGGGGCGCCGCGGTCGGGCACAGTGCCTGGGCCAAGCGGACCGCCACTCACCCGCGGGTGCTGGCGGCGCTGGCCGCCGGGAAGATCTCCGAATCGGTCGGGCGGCTGATCTGCGTGTGGACGGACAAGCTGCCGGACAAGGCCCGGGACGAGGCTGACGAGGCCCTGGTCGCGGCGGCCGCCGGGGGGCTGGGGCTGGAGGAGCTGGCGGCATTGTTCGCGGAGATGTACGAGCGGGCCCGGTCCGATTGGCCCGATGAGGACCCGGACCGGGACTTCGCCGACCGCGGCGTGAAGCTGGCGACTACGTTCGGGGGCGCCGGCCTGCTGTACGGGGACCTGACCCGCGAGTGCGCCGAGGTGGTCGGGCGGGTGCTGGACGCGCTGGGCGGCAAGGCCGGCAAAGAAGATGTCCGCAGCAAGGAGGAGCGGTACCACGACGCCCTGCAGGAGGCCATGCGCCGGCTGGTGTCCGCGAACCTGGTGCCGGAGCGGGCCGGGCAGCCGGTGAAGGCCTGGGTGCACATCGCGCTGGCCGACCTGCTGCTGCTGGACGGCGACTCGGCCCTGCAAAAGCAGTGGACCGCGCAGGTCCGGGAACGGTGGGCGGCGCACCGCGCGAGGGCCTCCGAGACCGGCTCGTCCGACGGGGCGTGGCTGGACGGGGACGCCGCCGAGGCGATCACGTGCGACGCCGCGATGACCCCGATCGTGACCGGTGACGTGAACGTCGACGCGTTGGAGGACCTGGTCCGGCTGTGCGTGGACCTGGACGCGCGGCGGCGGGACGGGACGCGGGACGCGGCCTGGGCGGCGATCGAGCAGGCGGTGATCGGCAAGGCCGTGGACCTCCTGTCGGGTCCGGGCGGGCTGGCGAGCTTCCTACGGCGCCGGCAGCTCGGGGCCCGGCTGGGCGGGCCGAGCCTGCCGCTGGACATCGGCTACGCCGAGACGATCCCGGCCGGGATCCGCAACGCGGTGGTGCTGCGGGACCGGCACTGCCAGTGGGCCGGCGGGTGTAACCAGCCCGCGGCGGCGTGTGAGGTGCACCATACGAAGCACAAGGCCAACGGCGGCAAGACCTCCGTCAAGGACTGCGTCTTGCTCTGCAGCTTCCACCACCAGATCGTGATTCACCACTGGGGCTGGACCCTGGTCCTGAACCCCGACGGGACGACCACCGCGTGGAACAAGGACAAAACCAAGACCCTGCACAGCCACGGACCACCCGCCCGGGCCGGGTAACGCCCCGGATTCAGCTCGCGAACAGGTGCAGGTCGGCGGCGAAGCGCTCGGCCATCTCCATGGCCCGGGACAGCTCGGGGTGGCGGATGATCACCATGCCGTCGGCGATCAGGGTGGCCCGCCAGTCGCGCCGGGGCGCGCCGACCGGGAGCAGGTCGATCGCGGCCACGTGGTCGCCGTACTTGGCCAGCAGCCGGTCCAGGCCCTCGTAGTGCGTGATCCGGCCGGCGCCCTGGGCCCGCTTGAAGATGCTGGCCGCGTTGTACCGCCGCTCCACCGGGAAGGGGATGCTCCCGTGCGTGACCGCGTGCGCCCAGCCGGCGAACAGGTCGGCGTCGGTGGCGTAGTTCATCACGTCGACCGTGCGGGCGCCGGGCGGACGGGCGCCGATCTCGCCGAACACCACCTCGCCGTCGGCCTTGCGGTACCACTCCATGTGGGTGAACCCGTCGGTGAAGCCGAGCGCCCGCAGCACGGCGTGGCCGAGCTCGCGGCCGCCCTGCAGTCCGGGCTCGTCCAGGTCGCGCAGGGCCATCGTGACCGGGCTGACCCACTCGTGGATCTTGGTCTGCAGCGGCCGCGGATGGTACTGGCAGATGTTCTCGACCAGGACGTTCCCGCCCGCGCAGATGGTGTCGTAGGTGAACTCCTCGGCGTCGACGAACTCCTCCACGCTGACCTGCGGCACGTGCCTGATCGCAG
>Ga0210408_10006560_pt1 | contig 10051 bp, 8 predicted proteins | sample IncBWH4MmetaG_FD_155471 | JGI IMG/M metagenome (GOLD analysis project Ga0210408, IMG submission 155471) | Forest soil microbial communities from Barre Woods Harvard Forest LTER site, Petersham, Massachusetts, United States - Inc-BW-H-4-M | ecosystem: Environmental > Terrestrial > Soil >...
TATCACCCCATTTCCGAGAAATACAATAATAGTCCACGAAATTATTGGAAGACAAATCACCGTGTTGGAAACAGAGACCCACGAAGAATGTAAGAATCGTCCAATTCTTTCTCGATGGTACAACGAGTCTGCCGTAGATATACTGATTATTCCCAAGATGGCGGCAATCACCTGTACTGTCAGGATTTCCATCATGTTCAGGATCTCCTCGCGGATCGGCGCCATCGGCGTCGATCCGGCTTGGTGATGAGGTAAGTCCCGGCAGTCGACGGCAGGCGAGCCATGCTAGATCGTGACATAGGCGGATTTTATGTCTTTTCCGTTGCAAATTTATTGACGTGGGAGATGTTGCGACAGCGGCAGGTGCTGCGCCGCCAACTGCGAAGCCCTATCGAGCTTGCTGCGGAAGCGCCCGTACGCAGGAGAATGACGATCCGTCTCAATGGGCAATCCTCCCCAGGCATCAAGATCCGCGCACGCGTTGTGGGCGAAGGCGACCCAGTCGGGCCCGCCTTCTTCGCCCAAGGAATACGTCGGCTCCCGGGCCACCATCGGCGTCGAGGGGTCGCACATTCCGCTGTCATGGAGCACACGCCGCAGATAGACCGCCACACCAATCAGGAACTTGTCCGCCGGTCGCCCGGCTTTGATCCAGGCATCCACGTTGCCCATGCCCCAGTTGTACGCGGCGATTGTATCTGGCCAATTGTTGTATCGCCTGAACAACAGCGCCAAGTAGTCTCGTCCGATGGCCCGATTTTGAACCAGATCGAACCGATCCCCCCCGCCAACATCCGCCGCCGCCGCTTCGGTGACCTGCATTGGTCCTTGCGGCCCTGACGGCTCTAGACCCCACATCGCGCGATCCGCGCCATGGCTGGACTCCGCGCCATCAACGGCGTAGGCCACCCGATCAAGCGCGGTCCTGGCGCTAGATCGCTCGTCTTTGACCGCTCGCTGAGTTGGATTTCTTGCAGTGCTCGTTAAGACCACCGGGTCCCTCGGCGTCGCCCGGTCCCCAGCCTGCGCCACCGCGACCGGTTCGACAACCGCCGAGGCGATCAATATGAATCGTACGCAACCCCTCATTGATTCCCCTTGCTGGATTTAACGGCAAGAATAGCGCCAAGAAGCGTTCCGGGAAAGGAAGAATTTTCCGCGAATGTCCTGGGGAGGTGTTTAATAAAGTTAATCAATATTTTGTGGCAGTGCCGTGACAGATTCGCCGCGATATTCATTTGTCCTTGGGAGATCGTTTTTCACTCCCGGGTTGCACGATCGCTCATTGCCGAGTCAAAGCACCTCGAAGAGCCCAGCGGCACCCATGCCGCCGCCGATGCACATGGTTACGACGACCCAACGCACGCCGCGGCGTTTGCCCTCGACCAGCGCATGGCCAACCATGCGCGCGCCCGACATCCCATAGGGGTGACCGATCGAGATCGCGCCGCCATCGACATTGTACCGGTCGGGATCGATGCCGAGCCGGTCTCGGCAATAGAGAGCCTGTACGGCGAAGGCTTCATTGAGCTCCCATAAGCCGATGTCGTCGACCTTGAGCCCGTGCTGCTGCAACAGCTTTGGCACCGCAAAGACCGGGCCGATTCCCATCTCATCCGGGGCGCACCCGGCGACCGCGATCCCACGATAGGCGCCAAGTGGCGGTAGCCCGCGGCGCTCGGCCTCCTTGGCTTCCATCAGCACCGAGGCGGAGGCGCCGTCGGAGAGCTGCGAGGCGTTGCCCGCGGTGATGAACCGGCCCTCCTTGACGGTTTGCCCGTCGCGGAACACCGGCTTCAAAGCCGCCAGACCGGCGAGGGTCGTCGAGGGGCGGTTGCCCTCGTCCTTGTCGAGCGTGACCGAGACATAGGAAGTCTCGCCGGTCTCGCGGTTGTCGACCCGCATCACCGAAGGCATGGGAGCGATTTCCTGATCCAGGCGGCCTTCGGCCTGGGCTGCCGCGGTGCGCTGTTGCGAGACGAGTGCGTATTGGTCCTGCGCCTCGCGGGTAATCTGATATCGCTCAGCGACGATCTCGGCGGTCTCGATCATCGTCATGTAGAGGTCCGGCCGCTGCTCGACCAGCCAGGGGTCCTCCGCCCGGAACTGGTTGCGCTTGTCGTTTTGGACCAGCGAGATCGACTCGAGGCCGCCGCCCACCGCGATCGTCATGCCGTCATGCACGATCTCTTTCGCCGCGGCGGCGATCGCCATCAGCCCGGAGGAGCATTGGCGATCGATCGTCATCCCGGGGACCGAGACCGGCAATCCGGCGCGGATTGCCGCCTGACGGGCCACATTGTAGCCGGTCGATCCCTGCTGGAGCGCAGCGCCGAGCGCGACGTCCTCGACCTCGGCCGGATCGATCCCGGCGCGGCGCACTGCTTCGGCGACGACGTGGCCGGCGAGCGTCTGCCCTTGCGTGTCGTTGAACGCGCCGCGATAGGCGCGGCCGATCGGGGTGCGGGCGGTCGATACGATGACGGCTTCAGGCATCTAGTCCTCCCTGAGCAGCGCTCTCTGCGGCATAAGGCAAGATAGTACATGGCTTGTGCCGATCACACACCTCTCCCATGAGCCGCAGAGGTCATGTAGCATTGCTTCCCGGAACCCCCAACGGAACCCCGAGGAGGAGCGCGCCATGCCCGACAACTATCCCTTGCCGTCCGCCGATCCCGTTAGCCTCCGCTTTGCCCCGGCGCCGCTACAGCATCTCGACCGGCTGATTCGCCAGCATATCGAGGAAGGCCGCTATCCCGGTGCGCAAATCGCGCTGGCGCGCAATGGCAAATTGGCCCTCTTCCGCAGCTACGGCGACGCCATGACCGACCCCCGGAACGCGCCGGCGACGGATGAGACGCTGTTCCTCCTGTTCAGCCAAACCAAGGTGTTGACCAGCTCCGCCGTCTGGGCGCTGGTCGAGGAGGGCAAGCTTTCGTTCATGGACCGCATCGCCGACCACCTGCCCGAGTTTGCCCAGCGCGGCAAGGGCGAGATCACCTTGCACCAGGTCATGACGCATCAGGGCGGCTTTCCGGGTGGCGACGTGACGAAGGCGACTTGGACCGACCACGCGCGGATGCGCGCCGAAGTCTGCGACTTCTCGCTCGACTGGACCCCGGGGACACGGCTGCAGTACCACCCGCGCGCCGCCCACCTGACTCAAGCAATGGTGATCGAGGCGGTTACCGGCCAGGATTATCGCGCGGTCATTCGCGACAAGGTGCTGGCGCCGCTGGGGCTCGCCAACGACATTTTTGTCGGCGTGCCGGCGAGCGAGCAGGAGCGCTGCGCCGATACCTACGCGGCCGAGTCGCGCGACAACTCGGCGGAATTCAAGGCCGCTGGGATGCCGAGCGGCGGCGGCTACGCCACCGCCCGCGGGATGGCGGCGTTCTATCAGATGCTGCTCGGCCGCGGCCGGCTCGGTGATGTGCGGCTGCTGTCGCCGCGGCTGATCGCCTATGTCACGCGCAGCCACACCGGCGAGCGCGGCGACGACGCGATGGGCGGCATCCCGATGCACCGCGGGCTGGGGCCTCATGTCCGCGGCGAGAGCGATCGGATCCGCGGCCTCGGCACGATCGGCGCTCCCGAAACCTTCGGGCATGGCGGCGCCGGGACCTCGTATTCTTGGGCGGATCCGACAAGCGGGGTGTCGTTCACCTACATCACCAACTTCATGTCGCCCGATCCGTGGCATACCGCACGCCTCGACCGGGTGGCCAACCTAGTGCACGCCGCGATCGACTGACTGACCGCCGCACGAACCCATGGCGCCGCGCGTCGACCCCGTTCGTTCCGATGATGCGCTGCCGGAGCGCGCCGATGTCGTGATCATCGGCGGCGGGATCATCGGCACCAGCACCGCGCTGTTCCTCGCGCAGAAGGGCATCCGTGTCGTCCTCTGCGAAAAGGGGCACATCGCTGGCGAGCAGTCGAGCCGCAACTGGGGCTGGTGTCGCAAAATGGGACGCGATCCCCGCGAGCTTCCGCTGATCATCGAGAGCCTGCGGCTGTGGCAGGGGATGAACGAGCTGGTCGAAGCCGAGACCGGCTTCCGCCAGGCCGGGATCATGTATCTGGCCGAGACGCAGACCGAGCTGAGCCAGCTCGAAGCCTGGCTCGATCATGCCCGCCAGTATCAGCTCGACACCCGCATCATCAGCCGCGGTGAGGCGGCGGAGCTGATGCCCGGTCTGAGCGGGACCTGGACCGGGGCGCTCTACACCGCCAGCGACGGCAAGGCCGAGCCGCAAAGGGCCGCACCGGCGATCGCCGAGGCGGCGCGTCGGCATGGCGCCGCGATCGTTGCGAGTTGCGCCGTGCGCGGCCTCGAGACGGCGGCCGGCCGGGTGGCGGCTGTCGTTACCGAACGGGGGCGCGTTGCTTGCGATTCCGTCGTCCTCGCGGGGGGCGCCTGGTCGCGGCTCTTTTGCGGCAATCTCGGCCTAGAGCTCCCGCAGCTCAAGGTCCTGGCCACGGTAATGCGGACCGAGCCGCTCGAAGGCGGTCCGGAGATTTCCGCCTCTGGCGGCCTCTTCGGCTTCCGCAAGCGGATGGACGGTGGCTACACCGTCGCGACCCTCGGGGTTCGCACGATCGACCTCGTACCCGACCATTTCCGACTGTTCTTCGACTACCTTCCGGCGGCGCGGCTGCATTGGAAGAAGTTGCGGTTCCGAGTGGGCGGTCGCTGGGTCGAGGAATGGCGCATGCCGCGGCGTTGGGGTCTGGACGAGACTTCCCCGTTCGAGGCGGTGCGGGTACTTGATCCCGAACCCGACGGCTTCGTCGTCGATCGCGCGCGCGCCGCCACCGCCCAAGCCTTCCCGGTGTTCCGCAACGCGGTCGTTGCGGAAAGTTGGGGCGGCATGATCGACGTCATGCCCGACGCGATCCCGGTGATCTCGCCGGTCGAGAGCCTGCCGGGATTCTTCATCGCGACTGGGTTTTCCGGCCACGGCTTCGGCATCGGACCGGGCGCCGGCAAGCTGGTGGCCGACATGGTCGCCGGCGATCCGACCCTGGTCGACCCCGCGCCCTTTCGGCTCTCGCGCTTCACCGACAGATCCAACCCGCGGCCGCACCCGCTAGCGAGCTGATCCTGCGACTTAAGGTTGTCCGTCATACGACAGGCCGCTGCACCTGCAGCGAGTCTGCAGCGGGACTTCCTCTTCAGGTTGCAAGGCTCCAATTCGGCCAGATCGCCGCTGAGGCAGCGGCCGCACCAGGTCAAACATATGCACCCCTAGCGCGGGCGAGCCCCACCGGACGCCGCGTCAATCTTCAGGTATCATAAGAACAAGGCAATTTTACCGATGCCGAATTCGCAAGACCGGGGCAGACCCTCACCCATCCACCCTATTGGCTTACGTATACCGGAGGCTAATCGCTGTCAGGTCGGCGCCAGCCGAGAAATTGGCGGATCGCTCTGACAGCACGTGTGCGTAACCCTCGACCGGGGCGACCCTAGATCAGTCGCAGAGCCTTCGTGTAGGGCAGCACCGTTCACGCCTGGCCGCCGTCAGGCGAACCACCCGCAAGGCCTCCTTCTTGTGCTCCTTGAGATGGTCCATGTCGAGATAGCGCGTGGCTTCGAGCCAGTTCTCGTGCATCTCGACGCCAGTGCCCGGACTAGCAGCAAACAGCTCTCGGCATTCGGAAAATGCGCACGACATTGGTGCGGGGCTTCAGTTCTTGGTTCAGCCGTTCGAGCATGTTGGTCGACTTCATATGCTTGTGATGCTGAAGCGGCAACTCGCCTCGTCGTCATCCATGGACCGCAGGTCCATCTCACACGGTGAAGAAATCGTCGCCGCCGGCGCTCGGCGTGAGAACGCCCGACGGACACGGTGTCAGCTTGGCGCCGGCCGATAGCGCATGTTCGCGCCGCGTTCCGTTATTACAGGTACGAGGCCGTCGCCAAGATCTGCAAGGATCTGGCGAATCGGCTGGTCGGAGTGAGAGGATTTGAACCTCCGGCCCCTGCCTCCCGAAGGCGGTTCCCTAGGTTTGCAGACGGTTGCTTTAGGCTCTGTAGGGTTCGCATGACCGTCATCAACACTGAGATTTTCGTTGTGGACCGTTTCGCTCGTTTGATATGATTTGCGTGTTAGTGGTTGCTATATGGTCACTAGAATCCAAGATAGCAACCAAACCGAGGATAGGCGTGCAGATGAGCGAACCAAAGCGGAAAGGGCCTGATCGGAAGCGGATCGGATTGCGCGAGGTGCGGGCTCTGGGGCCGGTCGGGATCATCTGGGATGACAAGGTAACGGGCTTTGCCGCCAGGCGTCAGAAGGGCGACGCGGTGACATATCTCGTCAAATACCGCACCGCGGAGGGCCGGCAGCGCTGGTACGTCATCGGGCGTCACGGCTCGCCGTGGACACCGGATGCAGCACGTGACCGGGCGCGCGAGGTATTAACCGAAGTCACCAAGGGCGCCGATCCCGCGGCCGAGAAGCGCGCCGCGCGCAAGGCGGCGACCGTAGCCGAGCTGTGCGAGGCCTATCTTGCCGATGCCGGGGCCGGTCGGCTGCTGACGCGCCGCAGGACGGCAAAGAAACCCTCGACGCTGGCCACCGACAAAGGCCGCGTCGAGCGGCACATAAAGCGGCTGCTCGGCGACAGGAAGGTTGCTGCGGTCACGCGCGAGGATGTTGAGCGTTTCATGTACGCGGTTGCCGAGGGCAAGACGGCGGCGCGGATCAAGACCGGCAAGCATGGGCTCGCGCGTGTGAGCGGCGGCAAGGGGACTGCAACGCGCACCGTCGGACTCTTAGGCGCGATCTTCACCTATGCCGTGCGGCACCGGATGCGCCCGGACAACCCGGTTCATGGCGTCGAGCGCTTCGCTGACGGCCGGCGCGAGCGGCGCCTGTCGGACGAGGAATATGCCGCGCTAGGCGAAGCGCTGCGAGCGGCCGGGGCGAGCGGGATGTGGCCGCCGGCAGTAGCCATCGCGCGCTTTCTTGCGCTGACCGGCTGGCGTAGCGGCGAGGCGTTGGGATTGCGCGGGGCAGATCTCAACGTCGCCCGGCGCACGGCGCGGCTCGCCGACACCAAGACCGGCTTCTCGCTGCGCCCGCTGTCGCATGCCGCTTGCGACGTGCTGAAGGGCACGCCGCGCACGGCCGGCGACCGGGTATTTGCGGCATCCCGCGGCGGTCCGGAGACGCTGCTGCATTTGAAAAAATTCTGGCCGCGCATCGCCAAGGCCGCCGGGCTGCCCGGCGAGGTAACGCCACATGTGTTGCGGCACAGCTTCGCGAGCCTCGCAGCGGACCTCGGCTACAGCGAACCGACGATCGCCGCGCTAGTCGGTCACAAGGGACAGACGATCACCAGCCGCTATCTGCACTCGGCCGATGCAGTGCTGCTCGCCGCGGCCGATGCGGTGGCGAACCGCACGGCCGAACTGATGGGCGAACCGAAACCCCAGGCCGAAGTGGTCCCGCTGCGCGCAGCGGGATAGGATCCCTGATCGCGGCGGATAGGAACTGCAGCCCGATAAGCCCGGCACCGCACCGGGCTTCTGCCGCGACCCTTTCTGCGGAGCGCCAGCGGAAGCGCGATTAAGCATGCCCGATTCCAAACTGCTATGGTTTCTGTCCACGGAGCGAATGAGCGTTCAAGTCGAGGGACACACGTTCGTACCAGACGACGAGGGCTATATCGCGGTACCCGAAAACCTAGGGACGCAGATCAAACACCCAACTTTTCAGTACGTAGGTCGTGAGCGACCCAATAAGAAATCAATAGAGCCGTATAGGCCTGTTGCAAGCGTTGGTCCAATTAGTGATGCGGCTGCGAGCGGCGAACCCCTCGCAGCGCTGCACCCGCCAAAAGTGCCCCGCCGCGGACCGAGGAAGAGGCGCTTTTGGGCCGAGGCGCGCGCGGCCGCAATGCGGTGGCTCGTTGATGAGGGATGTCCCGCGCCGGGAGACGGGCGGCAGGCAATCCTGGAGCATCATATCACCGAATGGCTGCAGCAACATGGTCATGAAGCCGGGGAAGCCACGATTCGACGCCACGTTGCAGAGTGGATCTCCGAGCGGCGGGTCGAACTGAAAACTCTACCGTAAGGCTCCGTGAGGCTCACGAGGCTCAAATGAGCCTCACTGAGCCCAGTGATCCGCCAGAGCGCGCAATTACTGTCACATTGGCGCCATCACTCACAGATGGAGCCATGCGATGGCAATCCCCACCGATCCTGAGGCCCTACTCGGCCGACGCGACGGCGCAGACGCGCTGACCGAGGCAGGATATCCAACCGCGGAAGCGACACTAGCAACGAAGGCCGTTCGCGGCGGCGGGCCAATCTACCGCCGCTATGGCCATCGAGTCATCTATCGCTGGGGCGACTTGCTCGACTGGGCGCAGTCGCGCGTGAGCCCGCCGATGCGCTCGACCTCCGAAGCCGACGCGGGGTGCCCATGACCCTCAAAACGGAAGGCACAGCTCCGCGGCGCACAAACTGGGCGGAGGCATTCGACAGGAGAGACGTCCCAGCACATACTTCATCAGACACCGCCGAGCAGCCGCTACGGCTGCGATCCTATCAGCTCGACGAGATCAACCGCATCAAAAGCGAGGTTGCCTGCGGTCGACGCTGGATTTGTGTGGTCGCCCCCACCGGCGCCGGTAAGACCGTCATCGCCGGCGTACTCATCGCCGAGGCGGTTGCACGTGGACCAAGAGATCCAGCTAATATCACCAAATTGCGGCACGGTAATGGCGGTATCCAACTGAAAGACTAGTGCCTACACAGACGACGACGTCGCTTTATTCAGACGAAATCGTGGGGGAAACCGATGGCGCGGCAAAAAGGGTCGCGGACCGGGCGTTGTCAGGGATGCAACCACCCCGAACGGGTGCGGATCGAGCGGCTGCTCGCCGCCGGCGCGTCGATCAAGGGAGCGGCACGGAAATTCGCGATCGACTACCACGCCCTGCGTCGGCATTGGATCAATCATGTGTCGGCCGAGGCGCGGGCGGCGTACATCGCGGGCGCCGGCGCGACCAAGGATCAGCTCGAAGCCATCGTCGCGGATGAGTCTCTCGCCCTGATAGACCATTACCGCATTGTTCGTGCCGGGCTCTACAAAGGCTTTGGTGCAGCATCGGAGATTGGGGACTGCAACGCCCTGGCTCTCCTTGCCGGACGGTTGCATGAAAATCTTCGGGATTGCGGGCGGCTGACCGGTGAGCTGCAACACGGCCCGCTGTTCAATGTCCAGAACAATGTCCTGGTCAGTCCCGACTACTCGAATGCGATCGCCCGGATCGTCAGCGCGGTGGCGCCCTATCCGGAAGCGCGCGAGGCGGTAATTGCGGCATTGCGCGATCTCGACGCCGCGAGGCCGCCGCCGCTCCCGGATCGTGGCAGCGACGGCGTGCCGATCGATGGCTAATATGTTCGCTGCCCAGCTCATCGCTGCGCTTGAGAACTCGTGGCCGGCCGTGGCGCGGCCAAATCAACTGCCGCCTCCCGGCGATTGGTCGATCTGGCTCCTCCTCGCCGGCCGCGGGTTTGGCAAGACGCGCACATTGGCTGAGTGGGTGTGTGGTCAGGCGGCATTCGAGCAGGCCAGCAGAATTGCGCTCGTCGCGGCCACCGCCGCCGATGCGCGCGACGTCCTAATCGAAGGAGAGAGCGGCATTCTCGCGGTGGCGCCGCCGTGGTGCCGGCCGGTATACGAGCCCTCGAGACGGCGCCTCACCTGGCCGAACGGAGCCATCGCCACGACGTTCAGCGCCGAGGAGCCCGAACGGCTGCGCGGTCCCCAGCATGATGCGGCGGTGTGCGACGAGCTCGGCTCGTGGTCGCGCCCCGAGACTTGGGACATGTTGCAGTTTGGGTTGAGGTTGGGACGCAACCCGCGTTGTCTCGTTGCGACGACGCCGCGGCCGACAAAACTGATCCGCGAATTGCTGGCCCGCGAGGGCCATGACGTCGTTGTGACGCGCGGGTCGACCTATGAAAATCGCGCCAACCTCGCACCGGGTTTTTTCGATCAGGTGATCCGCAAATACGAAGGAACAC
>Ga0210408_10006561_pt1 | contig 10048 bp, 8 predicted proteins | sample IncBWH4MmetaG_FD_155471 | JGI IMG/M metagenome (GOLD analysis project Ga0210408, IMG submission 155471) | Forest soil microbial communities from Barre Woods Harvard Forest LTER site, Petersham, Massachusetts, United States - Inc-BW-H-4-M | ecosystem: Environmental > Terrestrial > Soil >...
CGTGGCCCTGTTCCCGCTGCAGCTGCTGTTCTGCAAGTTCTTCGTCGTCATCACCGTGGTGATCGGGTTCATCGTCGACGTCCCCGACCCCGGCGTGATGCAGCGGCCGCCGCGCAAGCCCGGCACCAAGATCGTCACCACCCCCCAGGTCATCCGGTGGTTCGTCACCGGGTTCGTGGTCGCCGTCACCGCCCTGTGCGTGCTCGAATGGGGACCCGGCAAGCCCAGCACCACCCAGGCATCGGTCAACATGACCATGGCCTTCGCCATCGTCTCGTTCAGCGCGGTCAACATCGGCCTGGTCATGCGCCGCGAACGCCAGGCGCCGTGGTCCTCCCCGGTCTTCCCCTACCTGGGCTGGATCATCCTCGGCTGGATCCTGACCTGGGCCGCCGTCGAACTCGGCATGCTCCAGCGCCTGCTCGACACCACCTCGCTCAGCGGACGGGAATGGATCATCGTGCTCGCCCTGTCCCTCCTCGCACCCGCCGTCGTCGCCGCCGACAAGGCCATCCAGCTGCAACGCCAGAACAAAACCCCCACCCCGGAAGGCAGGGAACTGAAAGCCGACCCGGCCGTCCAGGCCAGCACCTGATGAAAGGGCCTAGCTGTTTGGAGGCACAATATGGCTGTCCAGACTGAAACCGCCGCGTCGGGCCGGAACTGGTACGCATGCACGCCGGAAGAGGCGGCCGCGGCTGCCGGGGTGGACCCGGGCGTGGGGCTGTCAGCCGCCCAGGCGGCGGATCTGCTGGCCAAGAACGGTCCGAACTCGCTGCCGGAGGAGGAACCCAGGCCGGGCTGGCGCCGGTTCCTCGGGGAGTACCGCAGCTACATGCAGATCATCCTGGTCGCCGCCGCGGTGGTGTCCTTGCTGATCAAGGAGTGGAGCACCGCGGTTCTGCTGATACTGCTGACGGTGCTGAACGCGGTGGTCGGGATGCGGCAGGAGGGCAAGGCGGAAAGCGCCATGAACGCCCTCAAATCGATGATGAAGGCGACCGCCCGGGTGCGGCGGGACGGGACCGAGGCGCAGATCCCCGCCGAGGAACTGGTCGTCGGCGACGTGGTGCTCATCTCCGCCGGGGACCAGGTCCCGGCCGACGGGCGCATCGTCGAGGCCAGCGCGCTGCAGATCGACGAGTCGGCGCTGACCGGGGAGAGCGTGCCCGCCGCCAAGGACGCCGAGACACTGTCCAGTGACCAACTGGGCCCGGGTGAGCAGACGAACATGGCGTTCATGAACACGCCGGTCACGCACGGCAGCGCAACCGTGATCGTCACCGCTACCGGGGCCGGTACCGAGCTGGGCAAGATCTCCGGCATGCTGGCCGCCACGGCCCAGGAGGAGTCCCCGCTGACCAGGGAGCTCAACCGGCTCACCCTGTGGATCGCGGCGGCGGCCGGGCTCACGATGATCGTGATGTTCGCGCTGGGCCGCGCCCGCGGCCAGGCGTGGGATGCGCTGTTCGTCAGCGCCGTCTCGCTGGCGATCGCGGCCATCCCCGAAGCACTGCCCACCGTGACGCAGACCATCTTGTCCATCGGCGGTGTCGACCTGGCCAAGCGCAACGCCATCATCAAGGACCTGCCCTCGGTCGAGACGCTGGGGTTCACCTCGGCGATCAACTCCGACAAGACTGGCACCTTGACGATGAACCAGATGACCGCCGTCGAGGTGGTGAACCCGACCGACCGCTATACGATCTCGGGGATCGGCTACGGCCTGGACGGCAGGGTCCATCACGCGGCTGGCGCTGCGGCCGCCATCGAGGACTCGATCCTGCCCTACCTGATGGCCAGCGACGCCAAGCTCGTGGACGGCAAGGTCGTCGGCGATCCCACCGAGGGCGCGCTGCTCGTGCTGGGCTACAAGGCCGGAGTGGACATCGACGAGACCCGCGAGCGGCTGCCCCGGCTGGCCACGCTGCCATTCGACCCGACTTACAAGCTGATGGCCACCTTCCACACGGCCACCGACGCCGCTGGCCGGCCGGTCACGCGGTGCTTCGTCAAGGGCGCGGCGCCGGCCGTGATGGCCCTCGCCGCCACCGCCCTCTGCGGCGGCGAGGTCATCACGTGGGATGCGGGCTTGAGTGAGCAGCACCGGGCCCACATGGAACGAATGGAAGGTGAAGGCCGGCGGGTCATGGCCGCCGCTACGCGGGACCTCGACCGGGCCGCCTTCGACCCCGACGGTGACTTGCTCGGCTACGTGACCGAGTTGCAGCTGACCAGCCTGGTCGGGATGGTCGACCCGCCACGGGACGAGTCCCGGGACGCGGTGGCCAGCGCTCAGGCGGCCCATATCCGGGTACGCATGGTGACCGGCGACGACGTTACCACCGGCGCGGCCATCGCCAAGCAGGTTGGCATTGGCGGCGAGGCCATCCTCGGCGCCGACTTCGCCGCCCTGCCCGAGTCCGAGCGGCTGGCCCGCATCGACAGCATCGGGGTGGTGGGCCGGGTCGCCCCCGAGCACAAGGTGCTGCTCGCCGACACGCTGAAGAAAAAGGGCGAGGTCGTCGCCATGACCGGCGACGGCGTCAACGACGCCCCGGCCATCAAGGCGGCCGACATCGGGATCGCCATGGGCAGCGGGACCGAGGTGGCCAAGAACGCCGGCCGGATGATCCTGTCCGACGACAACTTCGCCACCATCGTGTTCGCCGTCGAGCAGGGCCGCAAGATCTACGACAACCTCACCAAGTACATCCGCTTCGTCCTGGTCCTGCTGGTCGTCTTCGTGCTGACCTTCCTCGGCGCGACCTTGTTCAACATCGCCGCCGGCGAGCCGTTCACCCCCGCCCAGGTGCTGTGGATCCACTTCGTCGTCAACGCCCCGTTCGGCTTCGCCCTCGGCTTCGACCGGGCAAGTCCCGGCCTCATGGACCGCATGCCGCGCCCCCGAGGTGAGTCGGTGCTCACCACCGGGGTGATGATCACGGTCGGGCTGGCCGGGCTGGCCATCACGATCGGCCTGCTGTCCATGATCGAAGTCGGCCAGCACCTGTTCGGCAGTGTCCAGATCGGGCAGTCGATCGCGCTCACCGCCTTCGCGCTGTGCTTGATCGTGGCGGCGGTGGAATGCCGCAGCGAGACTGGCACGGCCCTGACCACCGCCACCTTCGACAGCAAGCAGATGAACTGGGCCATGCTCGGCGAGTTCGTCCTGGCCGTGCTCATCACCCAGATGGACGTGTTCAACCGCCTGCTGGGCACGACCCAGCTCAACCTGCGCCAGTTCGGCTGGGCCCTGATTCCGGCCCTCGCCCTCCTGGTGCTGTGGGAACTCGGCAAGTACGTGGCTCGACGCCGACAGGAAACGACCCAGGTCTGACCCTCGGGATCGGCCGGATGATGGTCTCGCCGTTCACCTTCTACCGGGAGGCGGCCAGGATCATGGCGGCAGACCTGAAAGACAAGGAGGCGACCGCCTTGGTGATGGAGACAAAACGGGCTAGCCTCCGCGAGCCGTCCGCTGGCGCCGCCGATGCGGCCGCGGAACAGCTAGCCGAGGGGCTGGCGCGACGAGGCGGGCCGGTCCGCCGGCGGGCCGCCCGAGGGCTGCGTGAGCTGGGTGCCCTGGACCGGGCGATCTACTCCGCGGTAGCGGCTACCCCCACCCCCTCACTTGACGAGCCGCTGCGCCGGCTCTCCAACGCCGCCAATAACTCCGGCCTGTGGCTGGCCGCCCCCGCCGGGCTCGGCGTGGCGGGTGGCGGGGCCGGCCGGCGTGCGGCGGTGCGGGGGACTGTGGCCATCGGCGTCACGTCCGCGCTGGTGAACCTGGCGGTGAAGTCCGTCTGGTCGCGCCAGCGGCCGGACCGGGCTGGCGTCGGGGTCCCGCTCTGGCGGAATGTGCGGATGCCGACCTCCACGTCATTCCCGTCCGGTCACGCGGCGTCGGGGTTCGCCTTCGCCGCGGCCATCGGCCGGGACCAACCCTGGCTCGGAGTGGCGCTGCGGTTCCTGGCGGCGACGGTGGCATACTCCCGGGTGCACACCGGGGTGCATTACCCGGGCGACATCGTGGTCGGCTCGCTGATCGGCGAGGGCACGGGGCAGGTCGTAGCCGGCCTGATCGACCGCCTGTCGCCACCCCGGAGGTCGGCGCCCGGCCCGGAAACGGGTGATTCCGGAGGATCTCGCACACCGGATCACCTGGCTAAGTGATTCCTTCATGACGATCCGAAGGGCCGCTCATCGGGGTTCCTCGTGGTGGACGGCGGCGAGCAGTGCGGCGTAAGCACGGACCAGCGCGGCGCGCTCCAGCGGGAGCAGCGGGCTGTCGGGTGGGCAGCCCTCCCGGACCCACTGGTCAGACAGATCCATTGCCTGCACCCGGTGGGCGGCGGCTGGCCTGACCATGGCCTCGGTCTTGCCGGAAAGATGGCTGTACAAGCGGGTCACCGACTCGACCAGCTCGTCGCCCGTCTCCGCGGGATGGAGCGCGTACTGGCGCTTCCGGTGTGCCCGCCACCAGTCGATCTCCAGGCTGGCTGCTTGTGCCGGGTCCGCGGGCTCGCCGAAGCGGAGCCTGATGAGCGCGTAAAGCTCGTGCATGCGGGCTTGGGCACCGTCGGGGTCGTTGTCGGGGAACGGTGCCCACAACTGGACGGCCCGCAGCATCAGCCAGGCGCCCTGCAAGATCCGCGGCACGTTGGTGCCGAAGCCCAGCCGGAGCAGCCTGACCGAAGCCGCCAGCAGACGGGGCCAGCGGCGCAGGTAGTAGGCCACCCACATCCGGTGCTCCAGGTCGGCGAGGCGGAAGGGATCGAAGGATCGGAGTCCGTCCGGCGACCCCATGTTCATCCACCAGATGCCCACAGGCTCAGCCCTTCCTCTTCACTCGGGATACGCCGACCTAGCCCTGAGATGCATAGGCGCCGAGTTCGGCGCGAAGCCGGTTCCGGGCCCGATGCAGGCACGACTTCACGCTACCAAGCGGGATGCCGGTGAGGGCGGAGATCTGCTGGTAACCGAGTCCCTGGAGGTCGGCGAGATAGACAACTATCCGGTGCCTGTCCGGGAGGGCCCGCAGCGCCGCGGTGAGATCGGAGCTCAGCAGGCGCCCGACCACCAGGTCTTCGGCCGAGCCATTGTGTGACTCGGCGCGGAGCAGTTGCGAGCTGATGGAGTCCGGGGTGACGAACGTCGGTCCGTCGCGCCTTTTCCGGTACCCGCTGATGAACGTGTTGACCATGATGCGTCGCAGCCATGCGCTTAGGTTCGTACCCGGCTGGAACCGCCCCGAAGCCGCAAGCGCCTTCGCGAATGTCTCCTGCACGAGGTCCTCTGCGTCCGGGGCGTTTCCGGTCATCCGGAGCGCTGCCGGATACAGGCTCCTGCCAAAAACCCGAAGCGCATCTTCGGCCCACACCCCGTCCGCGGTTACCGTCATTCCCCGGCTCCAGATCGTGACATTCAGATTCGTCCCCGCCTCTTTACGCCGTGGGCGCCGGCCCGCACGCTTACCGCCTAGAAGGGTGCCGGAATGTGCCGTAGTGGCAGGTCCGGCTGCTGGTAGCCGCCGGAAGGCCGCCGTTTGGGCAGCTTGATGTCCCGGTGGGCGAGCGGCTTGTACGGGACCTGGCCGAGCAGGTGGCTGATGATGTTGAGCCGGGCGCGCTTCTTGTCGTCGGCGTCCGCGATATACCAGGGAGCCCACGCGGTATCGGTCGCGGCGAACATCGCGTCCCTGGCCCTGGAGTAGTCATACCAGCGGCTGTAGGACCTCAAGTCCATGGGGGACAGCTTCCAGATCTTCCTCGGGTCGTTGATCCGGCTTTCCAGCCGCCGGGTCTGCTCCTCGGGGCTGACCTCCAGCCAGTACTTCAGCAGCAGGATCCCGGCATCGATCATGGCCTTCTCCCAAACGGGGGCCAGCTCCAGGAACCGCTCGGTCTCCTCCGGCTTGCAGAAGCCCATCACCCGCTCCACGCCCGCGCGGTTGTACCAGCTGCGGTCGAAGATCACGACCTCGCCGCCGGCCGGGAAGTGCTGGATGTACCGCTGGACGTACATCTCCGATTTCTGCCGGTCGGTCGGGGTGGGCAGCGCGACGATCCGGAACACGCGCGGGCTGACTCGTTCGGTGATCCGCTTGATCGTGCCTCCCTTTCCGGCGGTGTCGCGGCCCTCGAACACGATGCAGATCTTGGCTCCCGAGTCTTTCACCCACTCCTGCATGGCCACCAGTTCACCGTGCAGGATCCTCATCTGGCGTTCGTATTCCTTGCGCTTCATCTTCGGGCGCGGCCCGGCTTCGGCCTCCTCCCCAGCAACAGACGATGACGCCCGCGCCTCCGCGTCGTCCTGGTTATGCCGGTTCTTCTTCTTGGCCATATCGCTACCTCCGATTAATGCGGTGCCTGGATAGGGTGTGCCTGCGGCCGGGCAGGGCCTGCGAGCTGCCGCAACCGAACCCAGTTCACCGAGGATTTGGGTCGGGGGATGCCCGGGCGATCACGTGGCACCCAGACGCAGAGCGCGCCGGCGGAGATCGTGCAGGTCACCGGCGTCGACATCAGTATCGACTCGCCGTCGACGCCGACCGGGATCTGCTGCTCGTCGGCGGTGATCTCGATCTCCTCGGCGGTCAGTACCTTCAAGCCGGCGGCATGCCTGCCACGAAGAAGACCGGCGGCCTGCCGGGCGCTATCCACCTTGACGCCAACCACGCCCAGGATGCCGCGATCCAGCCGCGCGCGGCGGCCCAGGCCAGCCAGGTCCCCGGTTCCGTACGGATTGTTGGCCACCAGCAGCGCCTGCGGCGCCTCGATCTGCGTGCCGTCCGCCCGCACGTGCAGGTGTGCTCCGCGGTGGCCTTGCAGCAGGTCGGGCAGCGTGTTCAGCGTCGTATTCAGCTTGTCGCCGCGGTAGGCCGGAGTCTCGACGACCTCGGCGTAGGCGCCGAATGACGCGTTGTTGACGAAGGTCTGGCCGTTGATCACCCCGAGGTCGACCCGCAACTCGACGCCGTCGGACAGGGCGCCCAGGCAGGCCGACGGATCCTCGCGGTCCAGCCCGAGGTCGAGGGCGAAATGGTTACGGGTGCCCGCGCTGATCACCACGAACGGGATGCCGTGCTCGGCGGCGATGCCGGCCACTAGGGCCTGCGTGCCGTCACCGCCGGCCACGCCGAGCAGGTCGGCGCCCTGGGCGACGGCCTTTCGGGCCACCGCTGCGACGTCGACGTGCTCGGGCCCGCCGAGCAGGAACACCTCGGCGCCGAGAGCCTCGGCCTTGCGTTTCAGGTCGAACTTCCCGACCTTCCCGCCGCCTGACTTCGGGTTCATGATCAGGTACGGGCGCCGGGCAGGCGGCTGCGCCGGATGCTCGGGCATGCGCCAGTCCGTCTGGTCCCTGGTCAGCGCCTGGCGTGCGGTTATGCTCGCGAGCAGCCAGATGGCGGCCGCCACGACGGCCACCCACAGCAGGTGCCGGAAGGCGTAGACGACGATCACGGCGATCGGCGCCAGGGCGAAAACGGCGAGCGCCAGCCAGCGCCAAACCCCCCGCCGGGCGAGGAAGACGTAGGCGGCAGCCAGGCTCACGACGGCGGCGGCTACGGCCACGGCGAGCATGGCCAGGCTCTTCAGTCCGCCGAAGACCACCAAGACGACGATCGCCAGGCCTGCGAGCACGAAGCTGAGGCGCGCAAGCCAGCGCTGTGAGCTCGTGCTCAGGCGATCGCCCGGCCCGGCTGACGTCGTCATGGGATGCCGCCCTCGAGCCATGGCCCGCACGTAGAGAAAGGCAGGCGGTAGGAGCTTAGCGACTTGTCCATATTGACATCGTGGCGAACCGGCAACTCTGGCACCTCACCCGTGACCGGGTGACTGTGCGGCCCGGCCTGGCGTCGGTACGCCCGCCAGGGCCACCACGGCACCTGCCCCCGCGCTGCCAAGCGCACCGCAGCGCTGGCGCCACCGTCCCGTCAACGGTCGGCTATGATCCTGTCTGCGGTGCGCTGGACATTCCCGGGCTGATTTCCTGTTGGTAACTACGCTGCCGCCTCTAGGTTCTCGCGGCTTCCGTAGGCGCACAGTCCCCACAGGGCCACCACGTCCACGGCGATGATCATCAGCGACCAGAATGGGTAGGCCGGGATAAAGAACATCTGGCCGATGGCGTTGAGGCTGATCACGACCACCGCGAACCAGCGGGCGGCCTGACTGCCGGCCAGTACCGCGACTGCGGCAATAATCTGCAGCGTGCCGAGGATGAGGACGACCCAGCCCCAGACGCGCAGGTCGCCGATCACGTAGTGCGCGTTCGCGATGAATACGTGCGAGTTGGCGATCGCGGCAATGCCGTCGATCAGGTTAAAGAAGCCGACCGTCACCAGCAGCGCCACGGCGAAGACGATCATCCAATAGCCTTCACCTTGGCGCGCGCCCCTGTCGCGCCTCATTGTTGCCGACGTCATTCGTCCTCCCAGGTCAGAATCGCCGGAATTCGTGACTCCAGCCTGTCGGACCGTCGTGAGATGTCGTCACCCTTGCGCGGGTGATTCCGCCGGTCCCTGGCGGCATAGTGCCCGCCGGCACCTACAGGTCATTGTCGGCTGGCAAGGACACGCGGCCCAGCGCCTCGAGGCCTGCCGGCCGCCGGGCCCGCAGGGCGCTGGCGACGATAACGCCCAGGCAGAGCCATCCCAGCGCCGCGAACGGCAGCAGGTCCATCAGGGTCCGGCCGCGCGGGTGAAGAATCCCCCAGAGGGGAAACAACAGGAAAACAACGGCCGTCGCAGGTATGAGCAGATGGCGACAGAACCGGAAATCATCGCGGAACCCGGTGCGGAATGCGCGGATAGCCGAGACGTTCACGGCGAGGTAGATGAGCACCACCGAAAGCCCGGCGCCCCCGGCGAGATACCCGAATGCGCGCGCGCCGCCGTAAGCATAGGTCAACGGCAGTCCGAGCATAAGCGCGAGCGCGGCGACACAGCCGATGGCCACGACCGGGGTATGGCGGCGGGAGAGACGGGAAAGCGACCGCGGGAGGACCCTTTCGCGTCCCATTGCGAAAAGGATCCGGATAATGGCGTTGACCGCCGCGGTGACGAAACCAAGGCCAGTCAGCACGACCACGAGGTCGATGACCCACAGCGCCGACGGCGACCAGTACCGGCTGGTGAGATACCCCAGCGGGTTGTGCTGCTGGGTGAGGCTGAGGATATCGTGGCGTCCCGCGCCGAACGTCTCGGCGCAGACGACCAGCATGTAGAAAACGCCCGTCACGATCACGATGCCGATCGTGCCGGCGGGGATGGAGCGGCGCGGGTTCCTGGCCTCTTCGCCGAGCGCGGCAGCGGTCTCAAAGCCGGCGAACGCGGTGATGCCGTAGATCATCGCGTTGGTGACGTCGGTGAGCTGACCGTGCGGCGACGACGCCGGCCACAGGACCGCGGCCGAGTAGTGCGCCGGCCCGATTCTGACCAGGATGCTGATGGCCAGCGCCGCGATCACGGCCACTTCCCCGGTGACCAGGGCCAGATCGACCCATGACGAGGTGCCGATGCCCAGGTAGGCGACGCTGGACACGGCGGCCAGGATGATCACGAACAGCACCCAGCCGCCGATGCTGACGTGCAGCGTTTCGGCCACAAGCTGCGACGCGTACGTGCTGGTCAGCGCGATGCCGGCGGGAACGTACAGCGCGTACGCGAAGACCATCATCCAGCCGGTCAGGAAACCCGCGGTCTCGCCCAGCCCGCAGCTGTTATAGGTGTACAGCGAGCCGGCTGACGGCAGCCGCCGGGCGAACTCCGCGATGCTGACCGCGCAGCACAAGGACGCCACGAGCGCGATGAGGACAACCAGCGGAGCCGCGAACCCCGCGTACCCCACGACGATCACCAGCCCGCCTGCCACCGCGCCGGCCGGGGCCACGTTACTCGCGCCGAACGCGATCACTCGCGTGGATCCGACGGCCTCGTGGGCGAGCTCGCGGGTCTCCGGCTTGCCCGCCATCAGGCTTCTCCGCCGTCCTGGGTGATGGCCTTGTCGCCGCTAGCCGGCATGCCTGACCGTCGACGGTG
>Ga0210408_10006564_pt1 | contig 10047 bp, 8 predicted proteins | sample IncBWH4MmetaG_FD_155471 | JGI IMG/M metagenome (GOLD analysis project Ga0210408, IMG submission 155471) | Forest soil microbial communities from Barre Woods Harvard Forest LTER site, Petersham, Massachusetts, United States - Inc-BW-H-4-M | ecosystem: Environmental > Terrestrial > Soil >...
ATCCCAACAACTCTTCTATGAAGAAGCTCGTCTACATTCTGGCCGTTCCGGCCACTCTGCTTCTCGCCATAAGCGTAGAGGCTGCGCAGTTCCAAGTCGGAATCTCAACCTACGCGCTGTCTGCTCCCAATGTTGTTGCCCAGCTCCAGCCCGCTGCGCGAGCGGCGGAAAAGTCTAACGCCCTTGCCTCAGAGCGGAGGAACATCCCATGAAAACTCTAAGTGCCGCTCTGGTGGCAGCCGCGTTTGTCGGGCTGATGGTGCGACCGGCTCATGCAGTAGATGAGGAACTGAAGATCGGCGTCGTAGCGGCCGAGTCGGGATCGTTTGTCTCGGCCGGAAATACCATCGTCGCGGCCGCGAAGCTCGCTACGCAGCAAATCAACGACGCCGGTGGTATTAAGATCGGCGGCAAGACCTACAAGATAAAGCTCTACATCCGGGACAATCGCACTGATGTAAACGTCACCATCGCAGCTGCCCGGGAACTAGTTGACGATATCGGCGTCAAAGCGATATGGGGCACCGAGACTCACGACTTCTCAGTGTCCATGGCAAAAATCACCGGACCGGCAAAAGTTCTTCAATTCTCTGGCAACAGCTCTTTGGGGGCCGTGCTTGACGATAAATCGGTCGCCCCGGGGGGCTGGCTCCACTACACGTTCCAGTCAGAGCCTCAGGAATGGCAGCGCAGCGGCAGTACTGCGAAGGGAGTACTGTCACTTTTGACTCCCCTGATGGCCCATCCTCCGAAGCACTCCGTGGTTTTCGTGGGCAACGACGCAACCGGACAGTATCTCTCTTCCCATTATGTAAAGGCGCTTGAGGCGGAAGGGCAACAAGTGGACCTGGTCAAGTATCCGCCGGATACCACAGACTTTTCGCCGCTTCTAACCCGCATCAAGGGAATGAATCCAGACATCGTCCATTTTTGGTACAACGGTGATTCAACTTTAACCGCCTTTCCCCAGGCATTGAAACTGGAAGTCGCACCCGCCTATTTCCTCTTTGGTGTGGACCCTGGCATTTACCAGGAGCGCCAACTGAAGTCTGACAAGCCCGTAACGATGAGCTGCGTACCGGTGTGTTGGGGCTCGTCGCCTTATCCCGTGGTTCAGGACTATTTCAAGAAATATTTCGAACTGGGTGCATCCAAGGGTCCGCAGTCATCGGTGTCGCTGCTTTACTATGACTATTTCTTTATGTATGCCAAGGCCCTGGAAGAGGTTGGCTCAATCGACCAACCCGACGCGGTTGTCGATGCGCTTCTTAAGATGAATTATCAGGGAGTGGTATCGCCGGTTCCTCTGACCTTTAATCCTCATCACCAGGTGACCTTCGCGACCGAGGTGTGCCTGGTCAAACCGGGCACCTCCGACGAGTTCAATTGCACCGTTGAGCAGCCTCCGCCAGCTCCGCCGCCGGGTGATACAGGCGGCTAATGAGCGCAAATAAATGGAAATATTTATTCAGCAGCTGGTAAACAGCCTTTCCGTTGCCAGCGTGACTATACTCATAGGGATAGGGATCACGCTGATTTTTGGATTGGCCGGTATAGTTAATTTTGCGCACGGCGAGTTTCTAATGATCGGTGGGATGATAACGTGGTTTTTGGTCACTTCCGGCATGAATTTCTTCCTGGCGCTCGTTGGCGCAATGATCTTTGTCGGCGCGCTGGGGTTTGTCGCGGAACGTGGGCTGTTCCAGTTCACTTTGAACCGACCGATGAACGGATTCATCATGTCCATCGGTGTGAGCGTTATTCTTCAGCACGTTGTTATTCGTCTGTTCAACGAGGTCCAGAAGACGATTCCCGACCCGGTCGGCAAGGTCTGGGTGGTGGGCGGCGTCAACGTCATTGCCATGCGCGCCGTCGTCGTGGCGCTAACCGCGTTGGTGGTCGCGATTACTTATTTCGGCATTTCCCGCAGCCGTTATGGCATGGCCTTGAGGGCTAGCATCGCCGACCAGGAGACGGCTGAGCTAATGGGCATACCGGTGAGACGCTACGTCACTGGCGTATTTGTCTATGGTAGCGTGCTGGCGGGCCTCGGCGGCGCTCTGATGATAGCCCTGTTTCCGATCACGCCTTTCACCGGTAGTGTCCTCATTATCCGAGGCTTCGCCGTCTCCCTGATCGGGGGCCTCGGCAACGTCGCCGGCGCTGTCGCCGGCGGCCTCATTCTCGGCCTTGTCGATGGGCTGAGTGCTGGTTACGGCTTTCCAGAATGGACGGACGCTTATTCACTCGTCGTAATGATTGCGATTTTGATACTGCGTCCACAAGGATTGCTTGGCGGGACGCTCGGCCCCCGCGCCACATGATGAGTCCGCGACCTTCCCGTCAAGAGATCGTCGCTGCTGTCGTAGTTCTGGTATTTCTTGTCAGCTTTCCGTGGCTCAATCCGGGCTACCGGTATTTATCGCTTGCCATCACGACCGGAATCACTTCGATCGCGCTGTATGGTCTCGGTATTCAATTCGGTCAGGCGGGCATCATGTCTGTCGGGCACGCTGCGTTCGTCGGAATTGGCGCTTATACCGCGGCGATCCTGGCAGGAAGGCTCGGTGTCGGTTTCTGGTTGGCGTTGCCATTCTCGACTTTGTTATCCGCCGTCTTCGCGGGGCTGATTGGCCTGCCATCGTTACGGGTGGGCGGGCAACACTACATCATCATCACCTTTTGCTTCTGCGCTCTTTTTGACTTAGCCCTCACCAATGGCGGCACGTTCACAGGCGCCGCGACGGGCTTGGACGTCGGATCCATTGATCCGATTTTCGGCCTCAACTTCGATCAACTCCGCAACTCTTATTACCTGGTTGTCGTGATGCTCCTGATATGCCTCCTGGCCACTTATTTGATGATGAACTCTTCCTACGGCAGGACCCTCCGCGCGATCCGCGAGAACGAACCGCTCGCGCGTGCGGTGGGAATCAATACTGCCCTTCATAAGATCGGCGCGCTGATGGTCAGCGGCGCGTTCGCGGGCACCGCGGGCATCCTCCAGGCATATTATCTGCGCCACATTTCGCCGGGTCTCTATGGCCCCTTTCCCAGCCTTTATCTGGCACTGATGGTTATGCTTGGCGGTTCGCGACTACTCTATGGCCCGCTCGCCGGAGCGATCATCGTGAGCTTTCTTCCCGAGATCTTGAAGCTGGACCCAATCGATTCCAGAATCGCCTATGGGATCGGCTTGCTCGTCGTGATTCTTCTGCTTCCAGGTGGCGTGAGCTCCGGCCTACTTGAAATCTACCGACGGCTGATGCCGGGTCGACGGCGATGAACAGACGAGCAATTCGAGAAGTCAAGAATTCAAGAATCCAAGAAGTCAGGAGTTCAGGAGTTCAGGAGTTCAGGAGTTCAGGAGTTCAGGAGTTCAGGAGTTCAGGAGTTCAGGAGTTCAGGAGTTCAGGAGTTCAGGAGTTCAGGATGCAAATACCCGTAGCGTAAACAGATCCTGGCAGTCGAATCGACTGCCAGCCGAGTCGAAATCTTCATAGCATGGAGGCCGATCAATCACCTTCCACAGACCGGAAAAGACGCCGTCTCATTCTGCAACTCCTGAACTCCTGACTTCTCTGAAACTTGGAGTTGGAGGTGGCTTTCAGGCCGCCTTCGGAAGTTCAACAAGATCGAAGCCAAAAGTATTGGCGCGTTTGCGTAGAGAGTTGAGGATCTGGTCCTTATATTTAAGTTCGTAGGTGTGCAGGTCGGGTGCGTTGTAGCCTTGGCCATTTTTGATCAGGCGATAGACCAGGCAGCCTAGCTTCCTTGCCGTCGCGGTAACTGCCTTTGGACCACCGAGCTGAGCGCGTTTTCTGCGGTAGAAGGAGCCCAAGGGAGTATCGGTTTTGCCCACGATCATCGCCGCCAGACGTAGAATCGTGGCCGCTCGGTTGACGACTTTACGGGTCCGGGAACTGAGCACCCGTTGCCCACTGATTTTGTTGTTGGGGCTTAGTCCGAGCCAGGAAACGAAGGCTTTCTCGTTGCGCCACTTGGTCATGTTGGTTCCGATCTCGCTGATCAAAGTCAAGATCGCCAGAACGTTCAATCCGGGGATGGTCGTTAGATCGACTCCCAGGATGCGCTTCAGATGCCCGGCCAAGCTTGTTTCCAAGGCCACCGGAGGTTTTCTTTTGCCCGATTTGCCACCGCCCAATTCCGGCGATGAGGGCATGGGCTCTGCGGCTTGGCGGGGGGCTGGGCCATCCGTCATTTTAACCAATTGCTTCTCAATGCTCAGATCGCACTGGGTGATCTGTTGTTGGATCTGGCGGTAGTTCTGCAACGATTGCTCCAGCACGAAGAGCAGTTCGGGGCGGTAATCGCCCGTCAACGCCGCTTCGATTTGGGCTCGGCTTTTCCGGACTCGATGATGCGCCAGCGAGGCCAGTTTTGCTGGATCACGTTCCCCTGCTAGAATCCCATCCAGGATCCTCAGTCCACTCAGTCCGCTGATGTCACTTAGCACGTGATGCAAGTGGAGGTTCATCTCGTTGAGAGCCTTCTGCATGTGCTGAACCCACATCGCCGCGTATTCGACCAGGTTCTTGCGATGTCGCTGCAAGGTGCGTAAGCGGCAAATGGAGTCTTCGGGACGAAACGCCGCTCGTAACAACCCGTAACTGTGCAACTGCTGCAGCCACCGGCAATCTTGGACGTCGCTTTTACGTCCGGGCACATGTTTTGCTTGCCGCGCATCGACTAAGAGGACTTCAAAACCAGCCTCTTCGAGCTTCTGGTACAACGGGATCCAGTAAACTCCGGTCGATTCCATCGCCACGGTTTTAATTCCGCAGTCTTTGAACCACTGCACTAACTCATCGAGCTGGGCAGTGTAGGCGCCAAAGCTGCGAACCGACACTGGAGCCCGGTCTTCGGGCACTGCTGCATAATGAACTTGAGCTCCTATGTCGATCCCAGCCGCATCCGGATTGGTAATAGTCAGTTTGGACCTTCGCTGGTGGCCTTTGCCTTGATGGCAGTTGCTACCTCTGGCCTTGCGCTTGGGAGCTCGCGCGTTGAGCGTTGGATCCTTTTTTCCTTCTTGTTGGCCTGTGGCTGACATGGTAGTTCTCCTTTGCGACGGCTGGGCATCGGCTTCCCGGCGATCTTATACTCACTCTTCTCTCCGGGTTGACTGCGACAGCCAGCCGCCGCAATCTCACCAATAACTTTATCGCCTTCCGGGAAGAACCATGCTCCTGATCGGGCTAGAGAGCTCGCACTCCCCGCACCAGTGTTAAAACGGCCTCGACTTCCGATGCTCCTCCGCGCAACCCTAATACTGCCGCCTGAACCCCCTGAGCACCAGTTTCTTCTAGAATCTTCACGCGCCTCGCCCGTTCGCTGCTCCTGACTTCTTGACTTCCCTTTAGAATGAATGAATCAAAACAAACTGCTTCGATCCTCTCCTTTATGTCCTCCTCTCTGCAGAACGCGATTGCGATCGTTTACGACTACGATCAGACGCTCAGCCCCTCTTACATGCAGGACGATGTCATTTTTCCCACTTTCGGGATTAACGCAGAGAAATTTTGGAAACGCTGCGCGGACCTGGTTCAAGTCGAAGGGTACGATAACGAACTCGCTTACATGAAATGTCTGCTCGACTACCTCACCATGGACCGGCCGACCAATCAACAGCTCAAACAACTCGGCAGCAAAATGCAGCTCTATAAGGGCCTCCCGGAAATGTTCGAGGAGTTCAATCGGGATCTTCTCGAAGAACACCATGTAGCTGCAGGTATTCACGTTGACCATTTCGTCGTTTCCTCCGGGCTTAAGATCCTCATCGAAGGTAGCCGGTTGCGTCCGTATTTGCGGGAAGTCTTCGGCTGCGAGTACGCGGAGGATTCGGAAGGTAGAATCACCTTTCCAAAACGCGTCATCAGCCACACCCAAAAGACCCAGTACCTGTTTCGGATTAACAAGGGTCTGCTCGACATGTCACAAGATGTCAATGACCACATGCCGGACGAAATCCGCCCTATTCCATTTCCAAATATGATTTACATCGGGGACGGTCCGACCGATGTGCCCTGTTTTGCGATTATGCGCAAGAACGGTGGTCACTCGATCGCCGTGTACAATCCTGATGATCCTAGCCGAGCCAGCTTCAAGAAGTGCTACAACCTCTCCGCCCACGCCGATCGCGTCCGTTACATCGCGCCGTCAGATTACCGCCGCGGGAGCCATCTCCGGCTATTGTTGGAAGAAATGGTTCGCGAAATCGCCGATCGAATGCTGACCGAACGCAAGAGCGCCAGCGAAGCTGGGCTCGTCCAGGCACCACCATATTTAGCCTGAGAACCGACATGCGCAGCCGCCCGGCGTGATTTTTCGCGGGTCAGACCGAATCCTGGATGAGCCCCGTTTGCGGGCCGGATGCAGTTTCCAGCCACTACAGCGTGAATTCCGACTCAAGTTTGCCTCATCCGAACCGATTTATTTCCCTTAAGTGGATCGGCCGATGAAATACTCTAACCAACAACTGAACGAAGTGCTGCTCGCTGCGACGCCTGACCAACTCGCTGAGTTGAGGGCCATAAGCGAGGTGTTCGATATCTCAATGGACGAAGTCTGCACCGAAGTGTTGAAACTCATCAACGCAAAATTTCCTATATCCAACTTCGTTTTCTCGACTAACTGACCGCTCGCACTTCGCTTCCAAGCCGTCCGTTTATTCTGAACTCCGAAATTGAGGACTCGCCCAAACTTCGGAATCTAGTGTCCTGTCCCCGAAATAGCAGGTCCCTGCTGTTTCGGGGACAGGACACCAGGTTTATTGAAGAGCAGGCACTTACTTTGATCGATCGGTTCTGCGAACAACCTGTTCAGCCTCGATTTTTCGCCGAACCCCTTGTCTAATGACGGGCGGGCCTTTAATGGTCAGAATCAAAGATGATTATTCCAAATCTTGTCCGGCCGGCAAATTTTCTCTCCATTTTGCGCCTCAGTCTGGTCGTTTTGATCTTGCCTCTCGCATCCCGTGCGGAAACTCCGCCGCTCGTAGTGAGTGAACCAATTCTCGTTCCGGCGACCAAAGGCAGATTCGACTGTCTCCGGGTCGACGAGCAGTTCCACAGGCTGCTGGCCAATCATACAGGCAATGGCACTCTTGACGTATTCGACTTGCCTGACGGCAAATTGCGCCAGACCGTGCCGGTCGGCGCCGCGCAAGACGTTGCCATCGACAACGAGCGTGGCAAATACTACGTCACGGTTAGCGATCGGAGCGAATTAACGATCGTGGATCGCCAAACGTTGAAAGTTGTGGACAGCGTGGCACTCCCCGGTGCGCCGGATGTGTGTGCGTATGATTCAAAAAACGGGCTTGTCTACGTGGGCCGCGACGACGGGGAAGATGTCTGGGTGGTTGATCCGAGTGCGCGCCGCATCGTGGCAACGATCAAAGTACCCAAAGCTCCGGAATTCATTTTGTACGATCCTGCTTCGGACCGGATTTACCAAAATATCAAGTCAAAGGCGGTCACGCTCTCGATCGACCCCGCGGTGAACTCCGTAATCGAGACATGGTCGACCGAACCGGCTGAAAATCTGCATGGACTAGCCATCAACCCCGAAACCCACCGACTTTTCTCAGCCGGCGGAAACGGGAAGCTATCGGTATTGGACTCTGCTTCCGGAAATGTAGTGTCTTCTGCCGAGATCGCGTCGGGTGTCGATCAGATCGGTTTCGATCCCGCGAATAATAGGATTTATTGCGCAAGCGGCAGATCCGGCCTGTCGGTGGTGGAGCAAACCGCCGACGGCGTGAGATTGATTGGCAACATTGCAACTCCCCCTGGTGCACATACTCTCGCCGTGGACCCGGCCACTCACGCGGTCTGGATCGCTTACGCCAAGGAGAATGAATCGTTTCTATGTAAGCTGAGCGTTCCGCGGTAAGTCGTCCGGGGCCAGAAATCGATCGGCCTCACTCGAAATCGTACACGATTACCTTCGTCCAAAGTGCCTTGCACTTTTCCACAAACTCCAAATGCAGCGGATGATCTTGATATTCGTCCTGGGCCTGCTTCGTCTCAAACTGGAGGTTCAATCCAACCTGGTAACTTTGATCGACGACACCGCGATGGCTGCGCGCCATCTTACCCGCGTGGAAGTTCATAACACCGGGAATCGAAGCGAGGTATTTCTTTGCGCTAGCGACCACTTCTTCCGTGGCGTTGGTCTCGGCTGGGTCGGTCCAAAAAATTACGATGTGCGAAAACATTTGGTGTTTTATGAGTGTTTTCGCAGGCTGGCGCAACCCATGAATTAACCCAGCGGCGCTGCCACAGCCCGCGTCGCTCACAAATCTCTATGGATTTGTATAACTATCTGTCGCTCTTGATCTGGTTTGCGACTCTTTTCATGCAGGATGCTTCTCTGTAATCGTCCTCGTCCTCGAACTCGTCCTCGTCCTCGATCTTTGATCTGGAAATCGGTTTGGATCTGGGAATGCGGCGTGGAGGAGCATTGCTTGCAACGCCTAGGGGACCGGCAAGCGGCTCCCCTCCAGAGAGTCGAGGACGAGGACGAGTTCGAGAACGAGGACGATTTGGTGCGGCTACGCCGCACTAGGAGCGACGCAGGCTACGGGTTCCCCTGCGAGCTCAGGATGAACGGTCCGGCTAGCTCTACAGCCTTGGCCAAGCCCTCCTTTTGTCGCAGTCTCACGAGCCAGTCACGCTGGACAGTTGCCAGGGCCTGAGGCGCGTTACCAGTTTGGTGGACAGCCTCATAAAAGTTGCTCATAATTTGCACAGTCGTCTCATCGCTAATTGGCCAGAGGGTCATGAGCAGGTTCTTCGCGCCCGCCTCGATAAATCCTCTGCGCAATCCCATGACGCCCTCACCGGCCTTCGCTTCGCCTGAGCCGGTGTCGCAAGCCGAGAGCGTTACTAACCAGGTGCCTTTCAAATCAAGGGTACTAACATCTTCGGCAGTAAGGATTCCGTCGTTTTCGGTCGGCGGAACTCCGCCCCGCCTCCAGGCGTTAATCGTAGCTTGGGCTCCAGCCAAGGCTAGTCCGCTGCGGTGCATCGGGTTCTCAAAGAATTTTGATTTCAACACGTTCTGGTTCCCACTCAGGAGCTGCGACTGTTCAAACTCCCCGTCCGACGGACCTGCCGGCTCGAAAAATCCATGAGTAGCCAAGTGGAGAACGTATGGGGACTGTAGGTGCAGCAGCGCTGCCTTCGTGGCTTTAGCGCCGCTCAAGTCAGTCGTCTCCCACTGCCAGGATCTGAACATCTTGCTCAAGGTGTCACTTTCCTTCTGGGTGCCGTCCAAAGGATCGAAGCTCAATCCCTCCATCCCTCGCTTCTCCGTGCCGCGTAGCCGCTCGTCGCTTCCAACGGAGGACGGATCCTCCCCTTGAACCAGCGCTCCTGTTCGCATGAACTCAAAATCCGGGTTGGCGAAAAGAACTACCTCCCGGTTGGGAGAGAGTTTGGTTTCTGGCAATAGATCGCGTCCGGCGGCTACGTATTGCACAGCAAACTTTTCGGCAAGGAACTTGTTGTTCGAATCGAGCAAGGTGGCAAAGGAAACAAAGTTCAATCGTCCATCCGGGCTGATAATCACACGCGTAGTTGAATCCGAAAGAATCTGTTGGATGGGCATCCATAACTCTTGATAAAGAGCCTTCAAATTTGCGGACAGTTCATCCTCGTCTGGAGAACCGCGGACCAGTGTCTGGTACCTCCGGACGAGCGCTTCGATGTCCGATGTGTTGCCTAGCGGAATCCAGACCGCGGAGCCTGTTGACCGCAGGACAACAGCTCCGTAGCGGCTCTCGGATGTGCCTTTACCAGAATAGTGGAGATAACGCAGATACTCGACCAGGATGCTGTCGTTTGGTATCGCCGCCTGCACTTGCTCAAGCGTCACACCCAAGGCGTGCCGTGCGTGGCCCAGACCGGCTACGCGCTGGGCAAGTTGGCCCTCGACCTTTTCGACCTCCTGTTCGAGTTCCTCGATTCGCTGACCGGTCTCACTGGAGGACTTTTGAGGCGGTCGCAAAAACAGCTGGCC
>Ga0210408_10006565_pt1 | contig 10046 bp, 7 predicted proteins | sample IncBWH4MmetaG_FD_155471 | JGI IMG/M metagenome (GOLD analysis project Ga0210408, IMG submission 155471) | Forest soil microbial communities from Barre Woods Harvard Forest LTER site, Petersham, Massachusetts, United States - Inc-BW-H-4-M | ecosystem: Environmental > Terrestrial > Soil >...
CCCAGGCCGACTTCTTCGAGGAGGTCGCGAAGTTCCGGGCCGCCCGCCGGATCTACGCGCGCCTCATGAAGGAGCGCTTCGGGGCCACCAAGGCGGAGTCCATGCGCCTGCGCTTCCACTGCCAGACCGCGGCGGCCACGCTCACCAAGGCCCAGCCGCTCAACAACGTGATCCGCACCGCGCTCCAGGCCCTCTCCGCGGTGCTGGGCGGGGCCCAGTCGCTCCACACCAACGGCATGGACGAGGCCTACGCGATTCCGTCGGAAGAGGCGATGAAGATCGCGCTGCGCACCCAGCAGATCATCTCGCTCGAGACCAACGTGGCCAACGTGGTCGACCCCCTCGGCGGCTCCTACTACGTGGAGGCCCTCACCAACCGGGTGGAGGCCGAGGTCCTGGCGATCCTCGCCAAGGTCGACGCGCTCGGGGGCACCATCAAGGCGATCGAGGAGGGCTTCTTCCAGCGGGAGATCGCCGACTCCGCCTACGACTTCGCCCGGCGCAAGGCGGCGGGCGAGCAGCCGGTGATCGGCGTGAATACCCTGGTCGAACCGTCGGAGCCGCCCCCGATGCCGATCCACAAGGTGGATCCCGCGGTGGAGGCGCGCCAGATCGGACGCCTGCGCGAGACGCGCCGCCGCCGCGACCAGGGTCTGGTGGAGCGCCTGCTCGACCGCCTCGAGCGCGAGGCGCGCGAGCCCGCCACCAACCTCATGCCGGTCACCATCGAGCTGGTGAAGGCGCGCGCCTCGCTCGGCGAGATCGCGGCGCGGCTCCGGCAGGTCTGGGGCTCGTACGTCGAGCGGCCGGTGTTCTGATGCCGCCCCAGCCCTTCCGCATCGACGTTCCCGACGCGACGCTCGCGGACCTGCGCGAGCGGCTGGCCCGCGTGCGCTGGCCCGATCAGGCCCCCGGCGCCGAGTGGGCCTTCGGCACGAGCCTCGCCTACATGAAGGAGCTGGTCGCGCACTGGAAGGATCGCTACGACTGGCGCGCCCACGAGACACGGCTCAACGCGTTCCGCCAGTTCACCGCCCGGGTGGCCGGCGTCGACGTGCACTTCATCCACGAAGAGGGCCGCGGGCCCCGTCCGCTGCCGCTGCTCCTGTCGCACGGCTGGCCCGGCTCGGTGTGGGAGTTCCACAAGATCCTCCCGATGCTGACCGACCCCGCGCGCTTCGGCGGCGACCCCGCCGACGCCTTCACGGTCGTCGCCCCCTCGCTGCCCGGCTACGGCTTCTCCTACGCCCCGGGCCAGGCCCGCTTCGGGGTGGCCGAGATCGCCGACGCGTTCGCCGCGCTCATGACCGACGTGCTCGGCTACGCGCGCTTCGGCGCGCAGGGCGGCGACTGGGGCGGCTTCATCACCTCCCGGCTCGGCGCGAGCCATCCGGAGCGCCTCGTCGGCATCCACGTCAACCTGCTCTCGCTCCGCCGCGACATCAAGCCGCCGCCCGATCCGACCGCGGAGGAGAAGGCGTATCTCGACGACCTCGCCCGGTGGCAGCGGGAGGAGACCGGCTACCAGTGGATCCAGGGCACCCGGCCCCAGACCCTGGCCTTCGGGCTGAGCGACTCCCCGGCCGGTCTCGCGGCGTGGATCGTGGAGAAGTTCCGGGCGTGGAGCGACTGCGGCGGCGACGTGGAGCGGCGCTTCACCAAGGACGAGCTGCTCACCAACGTGATGATCTACTGGATCACCGGCGCCATCAACGCGTCGTTCTGGCCCTACTACGCCCGCTTCCACTCCCCGTGGCCGATCGCGGACGGCCAGCGCATCGAGGTCCCGACCGGCTACGCCGCGTTCCCGAAGGAGATCGTCCGGCCGCCGCGCGCGTGGGCCGAGCGGATGTACAACATCCGGCGCTGGACCGTGATGCCCTCGGGCGGGCACTTCGCGGCGATGGAGGAGCCCGCCGCGCTCGCCGATGACCTCCGGGCCTTCTTCCGGGAGTACCGCTGAGCTCGACGCGGCGCGCGTCCCGGTCGGTCGCGGTCGGGCTCACGCTCCTGGCGGTGATCGTCGCCGCCCTCGGGGCGTGGGCGGTGCTGATCGAGCCGGGATGGGTGGTCACGCGCGAGACGCGGCTGTCGATCCCGCGCTGGCCCGCCGCGATCGGCCCGCTCCGGATCGTGGCCCTCTCCGACCTGCACACCGGCGCGCCGCACGTCACGGTGGCGAAGCTCGACGAGATCGTGGCGCGGGTGAACGCGGCGCGCCCGGACCTGATCGTGCTGCTCGGCGACTACGTGATCCACGGGGTGATCGGCGGCCGCTTCGTCGAGCCCGAGCGCACCGCCGCCGCGCTGCGCGGCCTCACCGCTCCGCTCGGAGTCTTCGCGATCCTGGGCAACCACGACTGGTGGTACGACGGGGGCCGCGTGGGGCGGGCGCTCTCCGAGGCGGGCATCCGGCTCCTGGACGACGCGGCGGTGCCGATCGAGACCCGGGGCGGCCCGCTGTGGATCGCGGGCGTGAGTGACCTCTACACCCGCCCCGCCGACGTCGGCCGCGCCCTCACCGCGGTGCCGGAGGGCGCGCCGGTGATCGTGCTCACCCACAACCCGGACGTCTTCGTGCGCGTCCCGGCGCGGGTCCTGCTCACCCTGGCCGGCCACACCCACGGCGGCCAGGTGAACCTGCCGATCGTGGGCCGCCTCATCGTCCCCTCCGAGTACGGCGAGCGCTTCGCGATCGGCCACGTCCGCGAGGACGGCCGCGATCTCTTCGTGACGCCGGGCATCGGCACCAGCATCCTGCCGGTGCGCTTCGGGGTCCCGCCCGAGATCTCCGTGCTCACGGTGGACCGGTGAGCCCGCTAGCGCGCGGCGCGCGCCGGCGCCTCCTCGCCAGCTGCGGCCCCGCGGCGGGCGTCGCCCTCGTGCTGTCGGTGGCCTTTCTGTGGGGCCTGCTCGCCGGCTCGCGCGCCCGCATGGGCGACCTCCTCTTCGCGGCGCGCCCGGCGCAGGCGGCGCGCTCCACCGTCATCGTCGGCATCGACCAGAAGAGCTACCAGGCGCTGCTGCCGCGCCACGGCCCCCTCTCCGCGTGGCCGCGCACGCTCTACGCGCGGGCCCTCGACGCGCTCGGGGCGGCGAGCCCGCGGGTCATCGCGTTCGCGATCTTCTTCGACGCCCAGCGTCCCGAGGACGCCGAGCTCGCGGAGGCGATGCGGCGGGCCGGCAACGTGATCGTCCCGGTGGTGGCCCAGGGCCCGCGGGCCTTCGATCCGCGGCCGGGCGTGGCCCAGGAGTTCGAGACGTTCGTGCGCCCCGCCGAGACGGTCCGCCGCGGGGCCCTCGACGAGGGGCTCGCCAACGTCACCACCAGCCAGGACAGCGTGGTGCGGAGTCTCCCGCTCCTCCTGCGGGCGGGCGCCGAGGAGGTGCCGAGCCTGCCGCTCACCATCGTGGCCCACTTCACGCGGCGCCCGTCGGTGCTGGACGGCGCCCCCACCCCGGGCCGCGTGCACGCGGCGGGCCGCGCGATCCCGGTGGCGGAGCGCGACACCATGCTGATCGACTTCCTCGGCCCGCCCTCGGAATCCTTCCAGGGCGGCTCGTTCCCGATCATCTCGTTCGTGGACGTGCTGGAGGGACGGTTCGACCCCGCCGCGATCCGCGATCGCATCGTGCTACTCGGCCCCACCATCCGCGGGGTCGACGAGCACGCGACGCCCACCACCGGGGACACCCGCATGTGGGGCGTGGAGATCCTGGGCAACGCGGTGGAGACCGTGCTCTACCAGCACTTCCTCGTCCCCGCCGCCCCCGCGCTGACCGTGGCCCTGATCGTCCTCATGGCCCTGATCGCCGCGCTGGTGGTGGCGACGTGGCGGCCGCTGCCGGCCGGGCTCGCGGTGGCGGGCGGCCTCGCCCTGTACGGCACCGCCGCGGCGGTGCTCTTCGAGCGCGGGCTCGTCCTCGACCTGATCTACCCGCCCGCCGCGCTCCTGGTGAGCTTCGCGGCCGCGCTGTCCTCCCGCCTGGTGATAGAGCAGGCGGAGCAGCGGATCATCCGCGAAGCGCTGGGGCGCTATCTCTCGCCGGCGGTGAGCCAGTGGGTGCTGGCCGACCCCGATCGCCTGCGCCTCGGGGGCGAGACCCGCGAGATGACGGTCCTGTTCAGCGACCTGCGCAGCTTCACCACCCTCGCCCACGCGCTGCCCCCCGCTACCCTGGTGGCCCTCCTGAACCGGTACCGCGCCGAGATGGCCGACGTGGTCTTCCGCCACGACGGCGTCCTCGCCCAGTACGCGGGCGACGCGATCGAGGCATTCTGGAACGCGCCGATGGACCAGGCCGATCACGCGCGCCGGGCGTGCGACACCGCGCTCGACATGGTCGCCGCCCTCGACGGGCTGCGCCCGGTCTTCGAGGCGCGCGGCTGGGCCCACCTCGATCTCGGGGTCGGGATCAACACCGGCCAGATGGTGGTCGGCAACATGGGCTCGAAGGATCGCCTGATCTACACCGCGGTGGGAGACCCGGTGAACGTGGCGGCGCGGCTCGAGGGGCTCTCGAAAGAGTACGGGGTGCGCGTGGTGGTCGGCGAGGCCACGGTGGCGGCCGCCCCCGACGCGTTCACGTACCGGCTCCTCGACCTGGTCGCGGTCAAGGGCCGCGCCGAGCCGCTCCGCTGCTACGAGGTGGTGGCACGCGCCGGCACGCTCGGCCCCGACGCGCTGGGGAGGCTCGCGCGCTATCACGAGGCGCTCGATCTCTATCGCGCGCGCCGGTGGGAGGAGGCGCTGGGGGCGCTCGACGCGCTCGCCCGCGATGCGCCCGCCGACGGGCCGATCGCGCTCTACCAGCGGAGGACGCGCGCGCTGCTCGCCGAGCCGCCGCCCCCGGACTGGGACGGCGTCTTCGTGGCGGAGTCGAAGTAGCGCGCTACCGGCGGGGCGCGGCCAGCTCCAGGGCGGAGAGCGGCACCGTCACGGGCGGGAGGACCTGCGGCCGCAGGTCGGTCACGCCGGCCTGGCCCGCGCGGGCGGTGCGAGGATCGGGCGCCCCGGCGGTCGCGTCCATGATCTGGATGATCTCGGCGCGCAGGCCCTGCCCGTGGCGCGCCACCCCGGTCCGCTCGTGGCGATAGGTCTCCACGCCCTGATGACGGCCCACGACGGTGAGGGTGAACGGGCCGTCGGCCACCGCGGCGAGCGTGACCACGAAGGGCCCCGCCACGCCCGCCGGCACGTCGATGGTGCGCGGACCGTCCGGCGCGGCGGTGGTGAGCGAGCCGAACACCTGGTTGACCTCGATGCCGGGCGGGACGAAGCCGGCGAGCCGGACGCGATCGGGCATCGTCACGAGCGGCAGCACCGGCCCCGACGTGGAGACCTCGAGCGTGCTGCGGTTCACCGCGAAGCTCTCCTTCAGGACCGGCCGGCCCGGCGCGAGGGTGGCCTTCTGGCCCGGATCGAGATGCGCGGCCGGCCCCGCCGGCCCGGTGACGTCGAGGCCGCCCGCCCGCGTCCAGCAGACGAACGTGCCGCCCTTGTCCTGCTGGGCGCCGATCAGCCCGTCGTGCGCGGTCGCACTGTACGCGTTGGACTCGAGGGTCAGCGTGGCGCGGCCGCCGAGCCAGCCGGCCACCCGCGCCCACACCGTGCCCACCGTGACGAGCAGGCCGACCCGCGAGGCTTCGCGACCGTCCATCTGCGCCTGCCGCACCGTGACCTCGGAGGCCGGCTCCACCGTGACCGTGCTCCCGTCGAGGAAGGTGATGAGAGCCCGGCCGTCGGTCCCGGTGACCACGCGATCACCGACCGCGAGATCGGCGCCGCTCGCCGCCGCGGCGGGCCGGTCCGCGCCCGCGCCGACCCGCTCCACCGGCGCGCTGAGCACGGTGAGGGTGGCCGCGGTCGAGACGCCCCCCGCGCGCTCCTGGCCCGCCGCGCGGGTCGGGCCGGCCAGGAGCGCGAGGAGCGCCAGCCCGGCGAGCCAGCCGATCGTGCCGGTCATCGGTCCCATATCCCTCGGTGTATCATGGCGGTCCATGAAGCTCGGCTTCTCGTTGCCCACCGCCGGCGCGTGGGCCACCCCGGAGAACCAGATCCGCATCGCGCGCCAGGCCGAGACGCTCGGCTACCACTCGCTCTGGGTCTTCCAGCGCTTGCTCTACGCGCTCGAGCCCAAGAACGAGTACCCGCCGGTGCCGGGCAAGACGTGGCCCAAGCCCTTCGAGCGGGTGTTCGATCCGATCGTCACGCTGGCCTACGTGGCGGCGGCCACCTCGCGGATCCGCCTCGGCACCAGCGTGCTGATCATGCCGTTCTACACCCCGGTGGTGCTCGCCAAGCAGCTCGCCACCCTCGACGTGCTCTCGGGCGGCCGGCTCGACGTGGGCCTGGGCCTCGGCTGGTCGGAGGACGAGTACGAGGCGGTGGGCGTGCCCTACAAGGCGCGCGGCCGGCGCGGCGACGAGTTCCTGCGCTGCCTCGACATGATCTGGACCCAGGACGTGATCGAGTTCCACGGAGAGTTCTACCACGTGCCGCGCTGCCGGGTGGAGCCCAAGCCGCTGCAGAAGCCGCGACCCCCGATCACCATCGGCGGCTACGGCAGCACGGTGGTGCGGCGCGCGGTCGAGCTGGGCGACGGGTTCAACGGCGGCAATGTGCCGATGGCGAGCGTGGCCCCGCTGGTGCGCGAGGTCCGCGAGGCGGCGACCGCGCGGGGCAAGGACCCCGCGCGCCTCCACATCGTCTGCCGCGGCTCTTATCGCGTGCACGACACGCCGCAGGGCCCGGATCGGCGGCCCCTCTGGGGCACCCTCGACGAGATCCGCGAGGACATCGACCGCTACGCGGACGCGGGTCTCACCGAGCTGTTCCTCGAGAGCAACTTCGTGCCCGGCGGCCCGTCCGTCGAGCAGGCCCTCGAGGTGATGACGCGGCTGGCGCCCGGACGCTAGCGCCGCGAATCCCGCGCTCCACTCGGGCCGCCTCGTGCTCACGACCGCGACGGTGCCCGCCCAGGTCCCGCAGCCCCTGTCCGAGGCCGGCGCCCTCCCCGGAGCCGAGGCCGTCTAAACCGTACTTTCCGACACATTCGTCCTCGTGGTGACCGGCAGTGTCAGGCTCCTGTCAGGATCTGTGAAGCACATTGCAATCGCGGCAAGGGGTTTCTGAACAAAGCGCAGTTATTTCGTCGATTTAGGCCCGGCCCTGACACCGTCCAAATCGCGACGACTCAGGCACTGTTCTTGCTCTGACGGTCTGACATGGACGACAGCCTTCCGAGTATCCTGTGCGTGGATGACGACGTCGACATCCTCGACCTGCTCAAGGAGTACTTTACCGAGCAGGGCTTCGTCGTCCTGACCGCCACCAACGGGGTCGAGGCGTTCCTCCAGGTCAAGCGGTGGCAGCCGAAGGCGGTCATTCTCGACCTCTTCATGCCCCGGCTCGGCGGCATTGGCGCGCTCGGACGCATCAAGGCCCTCAATCCGGACGTGGTGGTCATCCTGGTGAGCGGCATGGGCAACGCGCTCGAGCTGGTCACCGAGGCCGGCCTGAGCGTGGCCGGCGCGTTCGCGAAACCGCTGGACCTCATGCAGGTCTCCGAGACGCTGGCCCGCGCCGGCGTGGTGGCGCCCGCCGCCCTGGGGCGCGGCGAGGCCGCCCCGGAGCGCCGGCCGGTGCGCGCGCGGATCCTCGTGGTGGACGACGAGCTCGAGTTCCGCAAGGTCCTGGCCGAGTACCTCGAGGACCGCGGCTTCGACGTGATCGAGGCTCAGGCGGGCGAGGAAGCGCTGGACCGCGTTCCCGACTTCCACCCGCACATCGTGCTGATGGACGTGATGATGGCGGGCGTGGGCGGCATCGAGGCCCTGCGCCGCATCAAGGCCAGTGCCCCCGAGACCTGCGTGATCATGGTCACCGCGGTCGAGGACATCGACTCCGCCCGCGGCGCGCTCGCCCTCGGCGCTTCCGACTACGTCACCAAGCCGTTCAGCTTCCAGTATCTCGACTCGGTGCTCGAGGTCCACATGCTGATGGACCACATCGACCCGAAGTCGAGCTAGCCGACCCCCCGCCCCGCCCCCGGATCCCCCAGCGCTCGCTCGGCGGCCGCCTCGCCCGAGCGCACGCAGTCCGCGATCCCCACGCCCCGATAGGCCCCGCCCGCGAGCTCGAGCCCGGGATGTCGCGCCACCGCCTGCTCGATCGCGGTCGCGCGCGCCTCGTGCCCCACGTGGTACTGCGGCATCGCGCGTACGTGACGGGTCACCCGCGCGAGCGCGGGCTCGGCGGTGATCCCGAGGAGCGGGCCGATCTGCTCCCGCGCGGTCGCGACCAGGGCGGCGTCGTCGCCCTCCAGCGCCGCCTCGTTGAGGGCGCCGCCCAGGAAGACCCGCAGCAGCACGTGGCCGGCGGGCGCGCGCCCCGCGTACTTCACGCTCGAGAAGGTGCACGCGATGATCGGGCGCCGCTCCGCGTGCGGGACCACGAAGCCGAAGCCGTCGAGCGGGTGCCGCACGTCCGCGCGGCGGTAGGCCAGGCTCACCGTCGCTGACGAGGCGTGGGGGATGCCCTCGAGGAGGTGGGTGAGCGCAGGATCTACGTAGCGCAGCATGCGCGCGGCCTGGTGCGCCTCGGGCGCCAGGACGAGCCCGTCGGCCTCGTAGGCGACCCCGCTCGCGGTCGCGATCCGCCACCGCCCGTCTTCGCGCGCCACCTCGGTGACGCGCTCCTTGAGGCGCACCGCTCCCGCGGGGAGCCGCGCGGCGAGCGCCTGGACCATCTCGTCCATGCCCCGGGCGAGAGTCACGAAGAGAGACCAGCGCGCCCCGCTCGCGCCCGCATGCTGCGCGGGCGCCCGCCGCGCCGCGCGCCAGAGGGCCAGGATCACGCTCCGCTCGCGCCGCTCCATCTCGAGAAAGCGCGGCATCGTGGCCGCGAGCGAAAGCTCGTCGGGATCCGCGGTGTAGATGCCCGCCACGAGCGGCTGGGCCACGCGCTCCAGCGCCTCCCGGCCGAGCCGCCGCCGCACGAACGCGCCGAGGCTCTCGTCGGGATCGCCCCCCCGCGGCAGCACCAGATCGCAGGCCATCCGCAGCTTGCCCGGCCACGAGAAGAGGCGCGAGGCGAGCAGCGGGGCCAAGCGGGTCGGGGCGAGCAGCTGGAAGCCCTCGGGCAACGGATGCAGGCGCCCGTCCCAGACGACGAACGTGCGCCGCAGGCGATCGTCGGTGCGGATCAGCCGCTCCTCCAGCCCGATCCGCTGGCACAGGGCGAGGGCCCACGGCTTCTCGGAGAGGAACGAGTCGGGTCCGCACTCGACGAGGAACCCGTCCCGCTGCTCGGTCTGGATGGTGCCGCCCACCCGGTCCGCGCCCTCGAGCACGGTCAACTCCAGCGAGCGGCCCTGCTCTCGCGCGCACTCGACCGCGCGATGGGCCGCGGCTAGCCCGGAGATCCCCGCGCCCACCACCATGAGGCGCATCACGCCGCCGTCCGCTCGACCAGGTCGGCCAGCATCGCGATGAAGTCGGGATGGTCGTTGGCCGCCGGCGCGCGATGGAAGCCCACCCCCGCCGCCTCCGCTACTTGGCGCGCCTCCACGTCGAGGTCGTAGAGCACCTCCACGTGGTCGCAGACGAAGCCGACCGGCACCACCACGAGGTCGCGCGCGCCCTCGCGCGCGAGCGCGCGGATCACGTCGGAGATGTCGGGCTCGAGCCACGGATCGCGCGGCGAGCCGCTCCGGCTCTGGTAGGCGACGCTCCAGCCCCCGCGGCCGAGCCGCTCCGCGACCACGCGCGCGGTCGCCTCGAGCTGCGCCGTGTAGGGCGAGCCCGCCGCCATCGCCACCGGCACGCTGTGGGCGGTGAACACGAGGCGCGCCGCGGCCCGGCGCGCGGGCTCGACCTGCGCCAGCGCGGCGCGGGTCCGATCCGCCATCGCGTCCACGAACCGCGGATGGTCCGCCCACGCGGGCGCGAAGACGACCTCGGGCGCGTCGGCGCCGACCTTGTCGCGGGCGGCGGCCACGTCGTCCACGTAGCGGGCCCACGAGGCCTCGGTCTGGAGCGATGA
>Ga0210408_10006566_pt1 | contig 10046 bp, 8 predicted proteins | sample IncBWH4MmetaG_FD_155471 | JGI IMG/M metagenome (GOLD analysis project Ga0210408, IMG submission 155471) | Forest soil microbial communities from Barre Woods Harvard Forest LTER site, Petersham, Massachusetts, United States - Inc-BW-H-4-M | ecosystem: Environmental > Terrestrial > Soil >...
GCCAGTCCCCCTCAGAAGCGGAAGTCAGGAACCCAGCATTTCAGAGCGAAAACAAAAGAGCGAACCAATGAGCGAACGCGCGGCACATGAACAAGTGCTGGTCGTGGACGATTCCGCTGTTTCGCGCAAACTGCTCGAACACGCGCTGGAAAACCAGCCGTACGACGTGCGCTTTGCGAAGGACGGCGCCGAAGGCCTGCGCTTGTTTGACCAGCACGCGCCACCCCTGATCATCACCGATTGGATGCTGCCGGATATTTCCGGGCCGGAATTGTGCCAGAAGATCCGCGCCAGCGCCAAGGGCTATACGTACATCGTGATCCTGACCAGCAATTCCGATAAGGAGGACCTGGTGCAAGGGCTGGCCGCCGGAGCGGACGACTACTTGACCAAGCCGTTCGATCCCGGCGAGTTGCAGGCGCGCATCGGAGTCGGGCGGCGTACCGTGGAGTTGCATCGGGAAATTGCCGACAAGAACAAACAGCTCGAGGAGCTGGCGTTGACCGATCACTTGACGGGGCTGGCGAACCGCCGCGCAGTCGAGGACTTCGCGGAACGGCAGTTGCGCGGAGCGGTGCGGCACAAGTTTTCGTTGTGGGTGATGCTGCCAGATATCGACACGTTCAAGCGGGTGAACGACGAATTCGGCCACCCGGCGGGAGACGAAGTGCTCAAGCGCTTCGCGGAAATCCTGAAAGCGAACACCCGCGCGGCGGATATTTGCGGACGAGTGGGCGGGGATGAATTCATGCTGGTGATCAGCCACGTGAACAAGGAAGACGTGGTGCGCACGGCTGAGCGATTGCGCGAAGAATTCGCCTGCGAAAAGTTCAAGTTCGCCGGCAAAAGCGTGCGCGTGACGGCCAGTTTTGGGATTGCCGGATTCCAGGAAGTAGGCTCACCGGAACTGCGGCAATTGCTGGATCGTGCGGACCGCGAGCTGTACGAGGCCAAACAAGCCGGCCGCAATCAGGTTTCGATCGAATAGCTCGTCGAGGGACGCGCGTTTCTTGCGGACACGGACGCAGGAAAGATCGCGAAACAGGACAATCTGAAGATCGGGCATTACTTGCCGCGGAACAAGAACAACAGATCGACAATCAGAATAATGACTACAGCCAATTCCAAAACGAAGCTTCTGGTTTGGTTGAACTGGTCCATCATGAACCGATACAGCTCTCCGGCGGTGCGCAGCTTGGTCTCGACCAGCCGGCGATAGTCCGGGACGCCAACCTTGGCGGCGGCCAAACCGTATAAGCGCGCATAGAACATATCGCTGAGAAACTTGATGGCGTTGTCGACCTTCTCGGTCAGCTCCATGACGTCGAGGCGGATGGTGTTCAGCCGTTCGGCCTCTCGCGAGAGCCGCCACGCCGACCGCACTCCGCTCTTGTGCTCCAACGAGCCGTAGACGTCTCCGAGGAGGCGGGTCAGCAAGCCATCGTAGTAACGGAATTCGAGCAACTGGGTGTTGGCGTATTCCAACAGCTGCACCGTAGTGCCGGCCAGCTCGGAACTTCCATATACCAGCGCGCCGCTCCAGCCCACCACCAGCAGGTCCGTTTGCGAATAGGAGATGGTCGACTGCAGAACTTCCTGGCGCTCGGCGTCCGAGAGGACCACCGCTTCACCGCGCACCAGCTGGGTGATTTCGCGCGCCCGGGAGGCCAGCAATTCTCCCGCAGTAACCGGTTTGCCGTCGGGTCCGGCGATTTCACCGAGCTGCAGGATGTAATAATCCTCGCTCAGCGAATTCTCGTACGGGCGGGTCATGGCTCTGGAAGCCCGCTGCAAAGCGCCGCGCAGCAATTCGCGCGCGCGGTTTTCCAGTTCCGCGGCGCCGATCCACCGGCCGCATCGCGAGAGCAGCGAGTCCCAATCACATTCGATCGGCAACTCGAACTCGATGCTGACCACTCCATAGTCGTAGTATTTAGCGCTGCCAGTGACGCGCTCGCCCTCGGCCAGAAGCATAGGTTCAATCGGCTCGACGACCGGCGGCCTTTCGAACTTGAGGTATTGCGGGATTTGCGAAGGCATGCTGGCGGCAGGTTCCGCAGCGCCCGATTTCAGCAGCGGGCGCAGGGCATCGAGCCGAATGGCTTCGGCCACGTCGTAGAAAAAGAGAATGCGCAGTTGCCCGTGCACAGAAACTTGCCGCCTTCCCAGACTTGCTATGATAAACCGTGTTCGGCGACCCGCCAGGAGGAGTGTTTCATGAGCTTTCTAAGCGCAGGAGTGGCGGTGGTTACCGGGGCGGGGTCCGGGATTGGGCGGGCGCTGGCGCAGAAGCTGGCGCTGGCAGGATCGGCGCTGGCGCTGGCCGATGTTGACGAAGGCGGGCTGAAGGAAACCACGGCGTCCTTGGGGAAGAAAACCGCTGAGGTGACCACGCATGTGCTGGATGTGAGCGACGAAAACGCCGTGCGCAGCTTTGCCGAGGACGTCGTGGCGCGGCACGGCCGCGTTACATTGTTGATCAACAATGCGGGTGTGGCGCTGATCGGGACCTTCGCGGAGATTTCGCTGGATGATTTCCGTTGGCTGATGAACATCAATTTCTGGGGCACGGTCTACGGCGTGAAGTATTTCCTGCCCGCGTTGAAGCAGCAGCCGCGCGCGCAGATCGTGAACGTCTCCAGCATCTTCGGGATCATCGCGCCAGCCGGGCAAAGCGCGTACTGCGCCAGCAAATTCGCGGTGCGCGGGTTTACCGAGTGTCTGCGGCACGAGCTGGGCGGGACGAATATCTCCGTCACCAGCGTGCACCCCGGCGGCATTGCCACGGCCATTGCGCGCAAAGCGCGGCTCGGAGCGAGCACGCCCAAGGCTACGCACACCCAATCGGTCAAGCTCTTCGAGCAAGTGGCACGTATCCAGCCGGAAGCCGCCGCCGACACCATTCTAAGCGGCGTGGAAAAGCGCCAGCCGCGCGTGCTGATCGGTACGGACGCGAAAATGCTAGATTTGCTGCAACGTTTCAGGCCCAGCACGTACTGGAAAGCCATGGCCAAGCGCTACCAATCTGCGTCCACGCCGGCGGGTAAGTAATCGTGGTTCACCTACTACAGCTATTGTTAAAGCTGATTGCGGGAATTGAGGAAGGACGCGAAGATAGCCGCATTGCCGGGTCACTGCTGGTCGGCGGCTTCTGGTTTGTGATTGCGGCGGCCCTCTTCGGTCATCAGTTGGGGGCGTCGCGGGAGTGGCTGCTATGGGGAGGATGGATTGCCGTCGCGCTTGGCATTTACCTGCTTGCCCGCCGAAAGGCGCGCAAGTGGATACCTCAAGCTGGCCGACCTCGCCGCCGAATCATTGACAAGCGCTACTTTTAGTAACCGTAGACGAATCTGAATATGCTGTCGAACCCTCAAAGGGCAAGGAGATAAGCATGGCGTTTGTGCGCGTGGGGAAAGTGGCGGATGTTCCGATGGGCGAGATTCGGGAAATGGTGGCAGGCGGGAAGGCTATTGCCGTGGCCAATGTGGGCGGCACGTTTCATGCGATTGACAATACGTGTCTGCACCGCGGAGGGCCGCTGGGCGGAGGCGTGCTGGAAGGCACGGTGGTGACCTGCCCGTGGCACGGCTGGCAGTTCGATGTGATCACCGGCAGGAATTCGGTAAACCCAGCGGCAGCGGTGGGATACTTTGCGGTGGAAGTGCAAGGGGACGAGGTATTTGTGGATGTCGGGTAGCCGCGGAGCGGCACCAACCGACGGAGCTAAGCTATTGAAAAGACTATAGTTTAGGTCTCAGACCAGCTCGAAGCAGCGACTTGCCTATAAACGGCGACTGGCTTCTATCTGTATGAAAATAAAATACTTATCGATCGATTCCTTCGCCGCGACAGCGTTCGTTACGTCCAAGCCCAGCTAACCCTCATATTTTAGTTCACGTTTGCCGCTCCAGTGTGTATAGTGCGGCTCGAATCCTCGATGGCGATTCCACCTCCTCAACAGCGACGATACTGGATCTTCGGAGCCGACCCGCACCACTACCACTGGGACACCCTTTTTGTGAAGGGCAAGGAAATGTGGCATGGCGCGGGCTCCAAAGCCGACGCCAACCGCGCCCTGAAGCAAGTGCGCAAAGGGGATCGCGTGCTGTGCTATCACGGCGCGCCGGACCGTTCGCTGTATTCCATTGCGGAAGTATCGCGCGACCCGTATCCGGACCCGCACGATCGCGACGGCAAGAACATGGTGGCGGACCTGCGCGCCTTCGAGAAGCTGCCGCGGCAGGTGACCCTGGCGGAGCTGCGCGCCAACCGCGCGCTGAGAAAAGTGAAGCTGCTGAAAAACGTGCGGCAAACGGTCTCGCCGATTACGGATTTGGAGTATCAGGAGATTTTGAAGATGGCGGGAATTGTGGCCACGCCGGGGATTCCGCTGCCCTAAGCCCGGGCGGCAACCTCAGCATACGGGAGTGCCAGCAGGAGCAAACTGGCAGGAGCCAAAAATGAACTGGATGGGGCGAGCAAGTTTCTTCGCCTGCTGTGCGGTGGCCTGCCTGGCCTGGTTTCCGCAAAATGCCAAACGGGACGACATGCTGAACGGAATCGCCAGCGGAAAAACCCGGGTCGTCGACTTGAGTTACGCCATCAGCAACAAGCTGGTGCCCTGGCCCGGCGACGAGAAATGGTTTGAGGCCAAAACCAACGCGACCCTCGAGCGAAACGGATATTTCACACGAAGCTTCTGGATGCTGGAACATTATGGTACGCATCTGGACGCCCCGGCGCATTTCTCGCCAGGACAAGCGACGGTCGAGCAGATCCCGGTGAAACATTTGTTTGGTCCGGCCGTAGTGATCGATGTGCGAGCCGAAGGAGAGAAAGACGCGGACTACCTGGTGCCGCCGCGCAAGATCGAGGATTGGGAGCGCGCGCATGGCAAGATTCCCGAGGGAGCGATTGTCCTTTTGCGGACCGGCTGGGCGGCGCGGTGGCCGGACGCGCAGCGTTACCGGAATCAGGATGCGCAGGGCAAGATGCATTTTCCGGGGTTTTCGGCGGAGGCGGCGCGGCTGTTGATCGCCCGCAAGGTAAACGGGCTGGGCTGCGATACCATGAGTGTGGACTTCGGAGCGTCCAGCGATTTTGCCGTGCATCATTTGGCGCTGGGTGCGGGGTTGTATCACCTCGAAAATTTGAGTGATTTGAGCGGCGTGCCGGAAAGCGGTGCGTTTCTGGTGGTGGCTCCCATCAAGCTGGAAGGCGGGTCCGGCGGCGCGGTGCGAGTGTTCGCGATTGTGGGATGAGGCGCCGCGAAAGCGCTGGGAGTTCAGCGACGCGGCTGAGAACATTTTCAAGAATTTCTACGTCTACAAGAGTGGGCTCGAGACCAGGATGACTCCATGAAAACACGGAAGCGGTGGATAGCGGCGGCGGTTTTGTGCGCATGCTTGGTGATGAGCTGCGCGCCAGCGAGGGCGCAGGAATACGCGGTAACCACCAAGACGCTGAAGAACGGCATGAAAGTGCTGGTGCAGAGCGACCACAGCATTCCCAATGTGGCGCTGTACATTTTTTACCGCATTGGTTCGCGCAACGAGCACCCGGGAACCACCGGAATTTCGCACTTTTTCGAGCACATGATGTTCAACGGTGCCAAAAAATACGGGCCAGGCGATCTGGACAAAGTGATGGAAGCGAATGGCGGCGCGAACAACGCGTACACCACGCAGAACGTCACGGTATACCAGGATTGGTTTCCGCGCTCGGCGCTGCCGTTGATCTTCGATATAGAAGCGGACCGTATTCAAAACTTGAGCTTCGATCCGGAGAAGATCAAATCGGAGCGCCAGGTAGTGGCCTCGGAGCGGCGGCTCAGCGTGGACAACGAGAATTTCGGTTCGCTTGACGAGCAGCTATGGGCCACGGCGTTCATCGCGCATCCGTATCAGTGGCCGGTGGTCGGATGGATGAGCGACATCGAGAGTTGGACTATGGAAGACCTCAAGCACCATTTCGAGATGGGCTATTCGCCGAGCAACGCCACCATGGTGGTGGTCGGCGATGTTTCGGCCGAGGAGATTTTCGCGCTGTGCGAAAAGATGATCGAGCCGATTCCGTCGCACGCGCCGCCGCCACCGGTGGTTACCGTCGAACCGCAGCAATTGGGCGAGCGGCGTCTGGTGCTGCACAAACCGGCGCAATTGCCGCTGCTGTTGATCGGCTATCACGTTCCGCAATCCAACAACCCGGACTACTACGCGCTGAATATTTTGCGCACGGTACTGTTCCAGGGCGAGAGTTCGCGCATGTACCAGCGGCTGGTGGATCAGGACCAAATCGCGCTGGGCGTGAACTCGGCGCAGCAGCCGGCGTTTGACCCGACCATCGCTCTGCTGATCGCGCAAGTGAAGCAAGGCGCTGATCCCGCCGCGTGCGAAAGAGCCATTTACGACGAACTCGAGAAGGTCAAGAGTGCACCGATCAGCGACAAGGAGCTGGAAAAAGCCAAGAACATCCGGTTGGTGGAGTTTTACAAGCAGATGCAAACCATCAACGGGCGCGCGAACACCATCGGAACCTATGAAGTGTTCTTCGGCGATTACCACAGATTGTTTGACGCGGCGAAGAATTATGCCGCGGTAAACAACGAAGATGTGCAGCGAGTAGCCAAGAAATACTTTGGCGCGAACAACCGCACCGTGGCGACGTTGGTGCCAGACGCCGGCGAAAAGGGCCAGCCATGACGCGCACACAGACAGCGAGTTTGAGTTTGCTGTTCGTCGTGCTGGCAGGCTTCGCGGCGCAAGCGGCTTGCGCGCAGTCCATTCATATGCCGCCGCATGAAAAAGTGGTGCTGAAGAATGGATTGACGGTACTGCTGCTGGAAAAGCATGGCGTGCCCATCATCAGCTTCTACGGCGTGCTCAAAGCCGGCGCCGCTGCCGATCCCGCGGGGCAAGAAGGGCTCGCGGCGATCACCGCGGGCCTGCTGCGCAAAGGCACCCAGGCGCGCAGCGCTCAGCAATTTTCGGCGGACCTCGATTTTATCGGCGGATCTTTCAACGCCGATGCCAACGCGGATTTCACCGACGTGTCGGCGGAGTGTTTGTCGAAAGATGTTGCCACAGGACTGAATTTGTTTGCGGACGCGCTGATGCATCCTACGTTTCCAAAAGAGGAAGTCGACAAACTGCTGGCGCAGACGCTCGACGGGATCAAAGGCGCGAAAGACGATCCGCAGCAGGTTCTCACCCCCTATTACTATGCGTATCTCTACGGTGGCCGCGGCTACGGCCGCTCCGAAGACGGCGACGAACTTTCGCTGCCGAAAATTCAGCGCGAGGCCATCGCCAAGTTTTACGACTCCTATTACGCGCCTGGCAACATGATCCTCGCTGTTGCCGGCGACTTTCAGTCCGCTGACATGAAAAAGAAACTCGAAGATGCGCTGGGCGGCTGGCCCGCGAAGCAAACGCCGCCAGTGAAAATCGAGACCGGCACGCCCGCGAAAGGCAAACGCCTCTTGCTCGTCGACAAGCCGGACGCCACGCAAACCTATTTTGCCTTCGGAAATGTTGGAGTAGCTGCGGGAGATCCCGATCGCGTTGCGATTCGCGTGGTCGACACCGTCTTCGGCGAGCGCTTTACCTCCATGCTCAACGAAGCGCTGCGCGTCGAATCCGGCTTGACTTACGGCGCCCGCGCATCCTTCGATCCCAGAAAGGCGCCGGGACCCTTCGCCATCGAAAGCTTCACCAAGAACGAAACCACCACGCAAGCCATCGACCTGGCGCTGCAAGTGCTCGCCAAGCTGCACAAGGACGGCCTCACCGCCGACCAGCTCAAATCCGCGAAGAATTACATCAAGGGGCAATTTCCGCCGCACATCGAAACTTCCGGCGGGTTGGCCCAGCGCATTGCTGCGAACGAATTCTACGGGCTGGACGACAGCGAAGTGAATCAACTGGAAGCGCGAATCGATGCGGTCACGCTGGAGACCGCCAAACAAGTCATTCAAAAGCACTATCCGTTGGACAATCTGGTGTTCACATTGATCGGCAACGCTTCGGCGATCGGTCCAGCCGTGAGGAAGTACGCAGAAAAGATGGACCAACGAAAAATTACCGAGCCGGGATTTTGGCCGGCCGGAAAGTGACACAAGCCCGGAACGTTAGAACGAAAACTCGCGGAGGGGAAATGCAGACGAGAACGGCAAAGTTGTCGGCAGTGTTGGCGATGTTGATGGCGTTAAGCATGATGACGGCGGGAACGGCGGCAGCGCAGGATACCCCACTGCTCGCCCATTCGCCGACTCTCAGCTCCACCGAAGTGGTGTTCGCCTATGGCGGATTCTTGTGGAGCGTGCCGCGCGACGGGGGCTCCGCCCGCCAACTCACCACCGGCGGCCACGAGAGCTCCCCGGTATTTTCTCGCGACGGAAAATGGCTGGCCTTCACCGGCAGATATGACGGCAACGCCGACGTCTACGTGATCCCCGCCGCCGGCGGCGAGCCCAAGCGCCTAACCTGGCATCCCGCCGCTGACACCGCGATCGGCTGGACGCCGGACGGCAACCGCGTCATTTTCGCTTCCCCGCGCGAAGCCTACGCCGATATCGACCGCCTCTACACCGTGCCCGCGGAAGGCGGCGTGGCCGAAGTCTTGCCGATGTGGCGCGCCGAAGACGGCTCGTTCTCGGCCGACGGCACGCGCATCGCCTACGTCCCAAATGTGAAGTGGCAAGCCGCGTTCAAGCGTTACCGAGGCGGCCAGACCACGCCCATCTACATCGTCCGGGTCAGCGACCTGCAGCTCGAGAAAGTTCCGCGGCAAAACTCCAACGACTCGAATCCCGTATGGTTCAAGGACACCGTCTATTTTCTGTCCGATCGCTCCGGCGCCACCACGCTCTACGGCTACGACACCAAGAGCAAAACCGTAAAACAACTCGTCGAGAATAAGGGGCTGGACTTCAAATCCCTCTCCGGCGGACCCGACGCGCTCATCTACGAGCAATTCGGCGGCATTTACGTTTTCGATCCGGCCAGCGGCAAGTCCAAAAAAGTGAACATCCGGATCGCCGCCGACCTTCCCGCCACGCGCCCGCATTTTGAAAAAGTAGCCGACCGGATTCGCTCCGCGTCCATCTCGCCGACGGGAGTCCGCGCGGTATTCGAGGCCCGCGGGGAAATTCTCACGATTCCCGCGGACAAGGGCAACGTGCGCAATCTCACCCACAGCACGACGGTGATGGAGCGCGATCCCGCCTGGTCACCCGACGGAAAATCGATCGCCTATTTCTCCGACGAGTCCGGCGAATACGCGCTGCACATCATCGATCAAACCGGTTCCGGTGCAGTTAAGAAAATCAATTTGGGCAATCCGCCGTCCTTTTTCTACGGTCCGCTGTGGTCTCCAGACAGCAAGAAAATCGCCTATACCGACAAGCGCCTGAATCTCTGGTACGTGGACGTCGAAAAAGGCTCGCCTGTCAAAGTCGCCACCGAACGCTACGACGATCCCACCAGTTCCATGAATCACGCCTGGTCGCCGGACAGCAAATGGCTAACCTACACGAAGGAACTCGAAAATCATCTGCACGCCGTATTCGTATACTCGCTCGAAAACTCGCGCGAGTCCCAGGTGACCGACGGCGTCAGCGACGCGCGCTTTCCGGTCTTCGACAGAAACGGCAAGACCCTGTATTTCACGGCCAGCACGGACATCGGCCTCTCGGCCGGCTGGCTGGACCTCTCCAGCTATCAGCATCCCGTGTTGCGCAGCGTCTACGCGGCCGTTCTGAAGAAAGGCGACCCATCGCCGGTCGAGCCGCAGAGCGACGAAGAAAAAGCCGCCGATGACAAAGGCGACAAGAGCAAAGACACTGACAAATCCAAGGACGCCGACAAGGCCAAAGAGGGAGACAAGAAAGACAAAGACGGCGACAAGAAAGACGAGAGTGTAAAAGTCATCGTCGACCTCGAAGGCATCGGCCAGCGCATCGTGTCCCTGCCGATTCGTGCCGCCAACTACGTGGCCCTCGATGCCGGCAAATCCGGCATCCTCTTCCTCGGCGAAGTCGTGGACGT
>Ga0210408_10006567_pt1 | contig 10044 bp, 6 predicted proteins | sample IncBWH4MmetaG_FD_155471 | JGI IMG/M metagenome (GOLD analysis project Ga0210408, IMG submission 155471) | Forest soil microbial communities from Barre Woods Harvard Forest LTER site, Petersham, Massachusetts, United States - Inc-BW-H-4-M | ecosystem: Environmental > Terrestrial > Soil >...
CATTCGCAAAATTATTATAGGTCAGTAGCAGATTCGGGTTGGTCTGCGGCGTGGAGTACGGGATCGCGGCGTAGCCCGGATCCTGATAGTACAGCCACGTGCCGGCGGCCGGATCGTGCGTGCCGTTGGGAAGCTTGGTGCAACAGTTGCCTGCATCGGTACCGGCGCCGACTCCGCCGATGCCATAGGGATTGATGCCATTCTCCATATAGCGGCCGTGAACATAGTCGACCTCGCGGTTCTGATAGCGGCCGCCCGCCGACACCTCGATTATTTCGCTGGCCTTGAAATGCAGATTGAACTTGAGGGCCCAGACTTTCTCGTCATTCGTGTTCGCCCACGCCCAATTGGATTTGAACAAGGTGTAGGCAGGGTTCGACAATACGTTCGAGTACCCATAATTGTTGGGGTAGCTGGCCGAGGGCAGGCCGCTGGTGCCGCCATTGCCCCAGATCCAGGCATAACCGTGATTGCCGTTCGCGCAGTTGTTCGCGCCGTTGTTGCAGCCAGGCGCCGTGGGCTGGATCGAGGGCGCGGCGCTACCAAAGGCGGCATAGGCGCCATGCTCGACGTCGGCCTGGGCGGCTTCATAGTCGCCGGTTGCCTTGGCGTACGCCGCACCGACATCGCCGGTCAGCGGGCCGCCCTCGAATTTGGTGTTGAATTGAAAATTGTTGGCCTTGGTGTGGTTGCTTTCATACAGCGTCGAGGTTTCGGCGTCGTTGGCCATGAATGTGCCCGACTGAACCACGCCGTTGCGGTCGATGGAGTAAGGCAGCGTCGGATCGATGCCGGGGAACGACGCCGGACCGGTGCCGGCGGGAGGAGGCAAGTGATTGGTCTCGCCGCTGCCGCCGGAGAACCACGCCTTGTTGGAGTAGCTGGTGCTCACTTCTTTTTCGTCGATGAAGAACCAGTTGAAGTCGCTGGTGATGTTGTCGCTCCACTTCCATTCGGCGCCCAAGGTCGCGCCCTTGGTCTCGATTTGATCGAGGATGTCGGTGAAGTAGGCCAACTGCGGATCGATGTAGGTCTGGCCGCCCGGAAGGACGCCATTGGTGCCGGCAATGGGGCTGCCGACGTAGGATCCATTGGTCGCGGTGTTCGTGATCAGCCATTGGTTGCGATTCTGGTCCTGGAATTGCTTGTCATGAGTCTTGGTGTCGTCGTAGGACACACTGCCGGTGATGGCGAAGCTGTCGTTGAACTTGAAGCCGCCCACCAGGGCGCCGACCGGAGTCGGGCTGCCGTCCTGATTCTCCGCCTTGGTGCCGCGCAGGTTGCCGGCCAAATTCAGACCCATATCCTGCGCCAGCGGCGAGCGCGTCTTGATGTCGATGATGCCGCCGAGCCCGCCCTCGCGATTCTGCGCCGTGGGATTCTTGATGACATCGATACCGCCCACTTCTTCAGAGGGGATCCCTTCCAAGGACGCGTACTGCAGCCCGGAGTTGCCGCCGCCGCCGGAGGACTCGCCGGCCACATAGATTTCCCGCCCCGTGAGCAGCACCTCGCCGTTGAGGGTGATCAGATTGTTCCCCAGACCGTCGATCAACACCTGCGTGCCCTTGCCGCCGGAGCGGTTGATGGAGACACCGGGCAGACGCTCGAGAGTCTCGGAGACGTTTTGGTCGGGCATCTTGCCGAGGTCTTCCGCCACCACGGACTCGATCGGCTGGATGGAGGCGCGCTTGCGATTCAGCGCGGATTCCAGCGATTCGCGAAAGCCGGTGATGACGATTTCCTGGAGTTCGTCGGTTTTCGCCGAGGTCGACTGGGGCGCGTCCGCAGCGATCGCTAGATGACTTACCATCGATGTATCGAATGACACCGCTGTCATTAGAGCTAAACGAACAGCCTGGCGTACGCGGTTTTCCCTACGATTCGACATGATTTGGATCTCCCGGTTCTGCATTTATTCGACAACGGCGCGATCTGACTGGCGTCGGCGGCATGCGTTTTATGCTTGTGCCGACCACTTTTTGCGCTCTTTACTCCCCATCAACCGGTCCACGACCCAAGTCGATGCAGACCGGAGGCTAACTCCGCCAGCGGCCGGCGTCAACGATTAAATATTTTCTTTGTCATTAATCACTGGTCGGAATGGCAGCGCTGACAGCCAGGCGGCCAGCGGGCCCGGACGGCGCGTTAGCGGCGCCTTGGGGGCTGCCTGGGAAGCTGAAAAATAGGGGTTTGCGGCGATCCGCCACGCTGCATCCCAGTGCGGCGGGTGCGGCGCCGGCGGGCGAGGTTACGGGTCGAGTATGGAGGCTCGCGATGGGCCCTTATGGCAGCGTTGTCATTCGTACCACCGAAGGCAATTCCCGTGGCGGTCTTGCCGTAGAATTGCAGCAATTTCTCGGCAGCTTCCTTACGGGATACACCCATTGCGTTCGAATCCACCTTATTTCATCGATCTGCGCAGCGACACGGTCACCCGGCCCTCGGCGGGCATGCGTGCCGCCATGGCGGCGGCCGAAGTGGGCGACGATGTCTACGGCGACGACCCCACGGTCAATCACCTGCAGGCGTCGGTCGCCGAACGGTTTGGTTTCGAAGGCGCGCTGTTCTTCGCCAGCGGCACGCAAAGCAACCTGGCCGCCTTGATGGCTCACTGCGGCCGCGGCGACGAATATCTGGTGGGCCAGGAAGCTCACACCTACAGCTACGAGGGCGGGGGCGCCGCGGTGCTCGGCAGCATCCAGCCGCAGCCGCTGGAGAATGAGCCGGACGGCGGAATTTCGATCCAGCGCATCGCCAAGGCCATCAAGCCCGACGACATTCATTTCGCGCGCACGCGCCTACTCGCGCTCGAGAACACCATCGGCGGCCGCGTGCTGCCCATGAGCTACCAACGGGAAGCCACCGAATTCGCCCATGCGCGCGGGTTGATTACCCATCTGGACGGCGCGCGCATATTCAATGCCATCGTGAAACTCGGGATCGAGGCAAGCGCCGCCGTGGCGGGTTTCGATTCCGTGTCGGTGTGCCTGTCGAAGGGCTTGGGCGCGCCCGCCGGGTCGGTATTGCTCGGTCCGCGGGAATTTATTGCGCGCGCCCGGCGCTGGCGCAAGGCTCTGGGAGGCGGCATGCGCCAGGCCGGGGTGCTCGCCGCGGCGGGACTCTATGCCCTGGAGCATCACGTGCCGCTGCTCGCCCTGGATCACGCGAACGCTGAATTTCTCGGCGACGGATTGCGGGAGCTGGGATTGCGCGTCGAGCCTCCGCAAACCAACATTCTGTATGTCGACATCCCCGCGTTGCAGACGGCGGCTCTGAAAGCCCATCTCGAACAGCGCGGCATCTTGGCGACCGTCGCGCCGCGGACGCGTCTGGTGACGCACCTGGACTTGCCGCGCGACAAAATCGACACCGTGCTGCAGGCCTTTCGCGCCTATCCGCACTGGGACTCCTAAGACCGCTCGTTTACACGGCCTTTACGGCGGCGATCGTTAATTCTGCCCGGTTTTTCCACCCGCCCCTCTAGTGTGGAGTCGCAGCTGCGCCCGCCTGGAATCGAGCTGCGCCAACCCGCGCGCTCGATGACGATCTTCGTCATCGAGCGCCTCGAAGGAGCTGCGGTGGATATCTTGTTTTTGACGGTCTTTGCCGTGTTTTTGCTGTTCACCCTGGCCTTGGTGGCCGGGTGTGCGGCGTTGGAGCGCAAAAAATGACCTGGGCCTACGTGCTGAGCGGCGCGACTGCACTGGCGCTGCTGGTCTACCTGGTGATTGCCTTGTTTCGAGCCGAGGATCTGTGATGTCTTCCCAAGGCTGGTTTACGCTGATTTTGTATCTGGCCGTGCTCGTCGCGCTGAGTTACCCCCTGTCCATCTACATGGCCCGCATGGCCGCTGCCGCGCCGATCGGCGGGATCTTCGGCAAATTTGAACGCGCCATTTATCGCGCATCGGCGGTTGACCCGGCGCAGGACATGCCGTGGACGAAGTACGCCGTCGCGGTGCTGCTGTTCAACGCGCTCGGAGTGCTCGCGGTCTACGCGGTGCAGAGATTGCAACTCTGGCTGCCGTGGAACCCGCAGGGCGTGGCGAACGTCGCCGCGGATTCCGCATTCAATACCGCGGTCAGCTTCGTGACCAACACGAATTGGCAGGGTTATTCGGGCGAGTCGGCGATGAGCTATTTCACGCAAATGGTCGCGCTCGCCGTGCAGAATTTTCTCTCCGCAGCCACGGGCATTGCCGTTGCCTTTGCGCTGGTGCGGGGCTTTGCGCGGCGCTCCGCGCAAGGGATCGGCAATTTCTGGGTCGATCTGACGCGCGGCACTTTGTTCATCCTGCTGCCCCTGGCGTTGTTGTTGGCGGTCATATTCATGGCGCAAGGCGTCATTCAGAATTTTGATGCCTACCAGGATGTCGACACGCTGGAGAGCTTGACCTACACCCAACCGAAGCTCGACGCCGCGGGACAGCCGCTCAAAGATGCGCAGGGCGTTGCGGTGACCGAGACACTCACGACGCACACGCAAACCCTGGCGATGGGTCCGGTGGCCTCCCAGGAAGCCATCAAGATGCTGGGTACCAACGGCGGCGGTTTTTTCAATGCCAACTCCGCCCATCCTTACGAAAACCCGACACCGTTGAGCAACTTTTTGCAAATGATCTCGATGTTTCTGATACCCGCGGGCCTGTGTTTCACCTTTGGCCGGATGGTGGGAGACACGCGCCAGGGCTGGGCGGTGTTCGGTGCCATGAGCGCCATTTTCGTGGTGATGGCGGTGGTCGCCATCTGGGCCGAAACGCAGGGCAACCCTCTGTTCACTTCATTGGGCGTGGACCAAACCCACAGTGCGCTGCAGGCCGGCGGGAATATGGAAGGCAAGGAGTCCCGTTTCGGAATCGCCGCGTCCGCGCTGTTCGCCACCATCACCACGGCGGCTTCCTGCGGTGCCGTCAATGCCGTGCACGATTCGTTCACTCCGCTCGGCGGCATGGTGCCGATGTGGCTGATCGAACTCGGCGAGGTCGTATTCGGCGGCGTCGGTTCCGGCCTGTACGGCATGCTGATATTCGCCATCATGGCGGTGTTCGTCGCGGGATTGATGATCGGCCGGACGCCGGAATACATCGGCAAGAAGATCGAGTCGTTCGAAATGAAAATGACCTCGATCGTGATTCTGGTGACGCCCTTCCTGGTGCTGGTCGGCTCCGCGATCGCGGTGATGACGGCATCGGGAAAGGCCGGCGTGTTCAACCCGGGGGCGCACGGCTTCTCGGAGATTCTCTACGCCCTGTCGTCGGTCGCCAACAACAACGGCAGCGCCTTTGCCGGTCTGTCGGCCAACACGCCGTTCTACAATTCGCTGCTGGCCGTCGGCATGTGGTTCGGACGCTTCGCCTTCATCGTTCCGGTGTTGGCGGTCGCCGGATCCCTCGCCAAGAAGAAACGTATCGAACCCACCGCCGGCACTCTGCCGACTCATGGACCGCTGTTCGTGGCGATGCTGGTGGGCACCGTGGTGTTGGTGGGCGCGCTGACCTATGTGCCGGCGCTCGCGCTCGGACCCGTGATCGAGCATCTGCAGCTGCACGCGATTCACTGAAGGCTATCCATGGTTCGCAAGACGTTGACGCTGTTCGATTCCGAGCTCGTGGGTCCGGCCGTCGTCGACTCGTTCCGCAAGCTCTCGCCCGCGGTGCAGATACGCAATCCGGTGATGTTCGTCGTGTACGTCGGCAGCATCCTGACCACGATCTTGTTCGTACAGGCGCTGCGCGGCCAAGGAGAGGCGCCGGCGGGATTCATTTTAGGTATCGCGGCGTGGCTGTGGTTCACGGTGCTGTTTGCGAACTTTGCCGAGGCGCTGGCCGAAGGACGCAGCCAGGCGCAGGCCGCATCGCTCCGCGGCTTGAAACAATCGGTGAGCGCCAAGAAGTTGCCGTCGGCAAAGTATCGGACGGACTGGACGGCGACGCCCGCGCCGCAGCTGCGCAAGGGTGATTTCTTCTTGGTGCAAACCGGCGATGTCATACCGGCCGACGGCGAGGTGGTCGACGGCGTCGCTTCGGTGGACGAAAGCGCGATCACCGGCGAATCGGCGCCGGTGGTGCGCGAATCAGGAGGGGATTTTTCCGCGGTGACCGGTGGGACGCGCGTTCTTTCGGACTGGCTCGTGGTGCGCGTGGCGGTGAATCCGGGCGAGGCCTTCATCGACCGCATGATTGCCATGGTCGAGAGCGCCAAGCGGCAAAAGACGCCGAACGAAATCGCGCTGACCATATTGCTCATTGCGCTGACGCTGGTATTTCTGCTGGCGACCGCCACCTTGCTGCCGTTCTCGCTGTTCAGCGTGGAGGTGGCCAAACTCGGCGTTCCGGTCACGATTACCGTGCTGGTTGCGTTGCTGGTCTGCCTGATTCCGACGACCATCGGGGGCCTCCTGTCGGCCATCGGCGTCGCCGGCATGAGCCGCATGATGGCATCCAATGTCATCGCGACTTCGGGCCGCGCGGTGGAGGCGGCGGGCGACGTCGACGTTCTGCTGCTCGACAAGACCGGCACCATCACACTGGGCAACCGGCAGGCGGCGGCGTTCATCGCGGCGGAGGGCTTCACCGAGCAGCAGCTCGCCGACATTGCGCAGCTGAGTTCGCTGGCGGACGAAACGCCCGAGGGCCGCAGCATCGTGGTCCTCGCCAAGCAACGCTTCAATTTGCGCGAGCGAAACCTGAGGGAGCTGGACGCGACATTCGTGGCTTTCTCCGCGCACACCCGCATGAGCGGAGTCAACATCGGTTCGCGCCAGGTGCGCAAGGGCGCCGCGGACGCGGTGCGCCAGCACGTCGAGGCGGCGGGGTTCACCTTCCCGGCGAAGGTTTCACAATCGGTCGACGAGGTGGCGCGCAAGGGCAGCACTCCCTTGGTGGTGTGCGACGGCGGCAAGGTGCTGGGCGTGATCGAACTCAAGGATATCGTCAAGGGCGGCATCAAGGAGCGATTCGGCGAGCTGCGCCGCATGGGCATTCGAACCGTCATGATCACCGGCGACAACCGGCTGACGGCCGCGGCGATCGCGGCCGAGGCCGGCGTGGATGATTTTCTCGCCGAAGCCACCCCCGAAGCGAAGCTCAAATTGATCCGCCAATACCAGAGCGAGGGGCGCCTCGTCGCCATGACCGGCGACGGCACGAATGACGCGCCTGCCTTGGCTCAGGCCGACGTCGCGGTCGCCATGAACTCCGGCACCCAGGCGGCCAAGGAGGCCGGCAACATGGTGGATCTCGATTCGAATCCCACCAAATTGATCGAGATCGTGGAAGTCGGCAAGCAGTTGTTGATCACTCGCGGATCGCTAACCACGTTTTCGATTGCAAACGATGTCGCCAAGTATTTCGCGATCATTCCGGCCGCGTTCGCCACGACGTACCCGCAACTCAATGCTCTGGACGTGATGCGACTGACGAGCCCGAATTCGGCCATCCTCTCCGCCGTGATCTTCAACGCCTTGATCATCGTGGCGTTGATCCCGCTGGCTCTGCAAGGCGTCAAGTATCGGGCGCTGGGTGCCGCCTCTCTGCTGCGCAGGAATCTATTGATCTACGGGGTAGGCGGCATCATCGTGCCTTTCGCCGGCATCAAACTGATCGACATGGCGCTGACGGCGCTGCACTTGGTTTAGAGGAGTGGCCACGATGAAACTGATGCTGCGCCCCTTGCTGGTGTTGTTCATCGTGCTGACGGTGCTGACCGGCCTGGTGTATCCCCTGGTCGTGACCGGCATCGGCAAGGCGGTTTTTCTGAATCAGGTATCCGGCAGTCTAATAGTGCGCGACGGCACGGTGGTAGGGTCTTCGCTGATCGGCCAGTCATTCCAGGAGCCGAAGTATTTTTGGGGCCGCCTCTCTGCGACATCACCGATGCCGAACAACGGAACCGCCTCCGGCGGATCCAATTTCGCACCCACGAACAGTGCGCTCATCGATGCGGTGCGCGGGCGCATCGAAGCCTTGAAGGCCGCCGATCCGGTCAATCCACTGCCCATTCCCGTGGATCTCGTCACGGCATCGGGGAGCGGCCTCGATCCGCACGTGAGCCCGGCGGCTGCGCTGTACCAGGTGGCGCGCGTGGCACGGGAGAGGCATATGGACGCCGTCAAGGTGCGGGAACTCGTTTTGGCTCGCGTGGAAGGGCCGCAGTGGTGGGTGCTGGGCGAGCCGCGAGTCAACGTTTTGTTGCTCAATCTAGCATTGGATCGCGCACAATAGCGGCCGATGCCGACGACGATCGAAACTCGCCCCGATCCCGATTTGCTGCTGGCGAAGGTCAAACGCCAGGAGGCTGAAGCGCACCGCGGCAAGCTGCGGATCTACTTTGGCTCTTCCGCCGGCGTGGGCAAGACCTATGCCATGCTGGTGGCGGCCGGCAAACTCAAGGAGGAGGGGCGCGACGTGGTCGCCGGCGTCGTGGAGACTCACGGCCGCGCCGAAACCGCGGCGCTGCTTGGCGATTTGCAGATGCTGCCCCCGAGGGTGATGTCGTATCGCGGCAAAATCTTGAGCGAATTCGATCTCGACGCGGCATTGCAGCGTCATCCCTCTTTGATCCTGGTCGATGAACTCGCCCACTCGAACGTTCAGGGCGCGCGCCATCCGAAGCGCTGGCAGGACGTCGAAGAGCTGTTGGCGGCCGGCATCGATGTATTCACGACGCTGAACGTGCAGCACCTGGAAAGCCTCAACGATGTCGTTGGCGGGATCACCAACGTGCGGGTGTGGGAAACCGTGCCCGACACGGCGTTCGACGATGCCGACGAAGTGGTGCTGGTCGACATTCCGGCGGACGAGCTGCTGGAACGCCTGCGGGCCGGCAAAGTCTATGTGGCCCAGCAAGCCGAACGGGCCGCGAGCAATTTCTTCCGCAAGGGCAATCTGATGGCCCTGCGCGAACTGGCCCTGCGCCGCACGGCCGATCGAGTGGAGGGCGACGTTCAAGCCTACCGCGTCGACAAATCGATAGGCTCCGTCTGGAAAACCGCCAACGCGCTGTTGACCTGCGTCGGCCCCGACGCCGGTGCGGAGCGGGTGGTTCGGGCAGCGGCGCGGCTCGCGGGCCAATTGAACGCCGAATGGCATGCCGTCTATGTGGAAACGCCCGCATTGCAGCGGCTGCCGGCCAGACGGCGCGAGAAGATTCTGGCGACGCTGAGCTTGGCCAAGGATTTGGGCGCAAGGACCGCCGTGATCGCCGATGCCGACGTGGCGATGAGCGTGATCAACTACGCGCGCAGCCACAACCTGTCGAAGCTGGTCATTGGACGCGATCCGGCGCGGCGGCTCTGGCCCTGGCAACGATCCAGCGGCCAGAAGCTCGCGCTGCTGGCGCCGGACATCGATCTCGTCGAGATCGGACGTACGGACGGGGTCGTGCACACCGGAGGCGCCAAGAACTCCGCGCGGTCCGCGCAGCCCGCGCCGGAGTCGAGCGATCGCCGCAAGTTCAAACGTCTTCGCTATCTATGGGCCGCGCTCGCATGTATCGCCTCGTTGTTGCTGTCGTTTCCATTGGCCGCGCATTTCGACCGGTCGAACATCGTGGCGATTTTCATCTTGACGGTGGTGTTGGTTGCCGTTCGATTTGGCCGCGGCCCCGCCGCCTTGGCGGCGGTGCTGAGCGTCGGCTCCTTCGATTTTTTTTTCGTGCCGCCGCGATTTTCCTTCGCGGTGAGCGATGTGCAATATTTGCTGACGTTTGGAATCATGCTGACCGTCGGCTTGATCACGGGGCAGTTGACCGCCGGCTTGCGGTTTCAGGCCCGCGTCGCCTCGCACCGGGAGGAGAGGGCCGGTTCCCTGTATGAGATTGCCCGCGATCTGTCGGGCGCGGTGCAGATCGATCAAGTCGTCAGAATCAGCGATGAATCCATCGAGCGGACATTTCGCGCCAGCGCGGCGTTGTTGCTGCCGAATGACGCCGGCCAATTGGCCGGGACCTCCTCGCGCGCGGACACCATGCTCACCGTCGATATCGGCATTGCTCAGTGGGCGTTTGACAAGGGCCAGCCAGCGGGTTTCAGCACGGATACGCT
>Ga0210408_10006568_pt1 | contig 10043 bp, 7 predicted proteins | sample IncBWH4MmetaG_FD_155471 | JGI IMG/M metagenome (GOLD analysis project Ga0210408, IMG submission 155471) | Forest soil microbial communities from Barre Woods Harvard Forest LTER site, Petersham, Massachusetts, United States - Inc-BW-H-4-M | ecosystem: Environmental > Terrestrial > Soil >...
CAAGGCCGTGCCGGACGCGGTGATCTTCGCCAAGAGGATCGACATGGCGCCGGAAGGGATGCCGACGATGGCCGCCCCGCTTGAGCCGTTGCCTTCGACCGAGCCCGGCGTCTACCGCTTCAAGGCCAATCTATCCATGGCGGGCGGCTGGGAGTTATCGCTGGGCGCGAAAGTCCAGGGCGAAACCGAGACGGTCGAAAGCAAGCTAGTCCTAAAGGCCGCGCGATGACCCGCGCGGGCCGGGTGCTCCTGATCCTCGCCGCCGTCGCGGCGGCGGGGATTGGAGGTTATTGGTTCGGCGGGCGCGGCGTCAGCCTGCGCGGGCCGACGGCGGCAACGGAGGCCGCGCAAGCGGTCAGGCCCGCGCCGGGCGGCCCCGTGATTTACTACCGGGACCCCGACGGGAAGCCGTTCTATTCGCTCGAACCCAAACAAACGCCGGACGGCCGGGCGTATCGCGCGGTTCTCGCCAGTGAGGACATAAACTTTGACGGGCAGCCAACGCCGCCCTCGACTGCCGCGCGGGAAACCCAGTCGTCTGGCGGCAGACGGATTCTTTATTACCGGAATCCGATGGGGCTCCCCGATGTTTCAAAGACGCCGAAGAAAGACGCGATGGGGATGGATTACATCGCGGTCTATGAAGGCGAGGAGAATGACGGCTCGACCGTCAAAATAAGCCCCGGCAAGCTTCAGCGCAGCGGCGTTGCATTCGAGCCCGCCAAGCTGCGCGTCATCGCCGAGCCGGTGCGGGCGCCCGGAAGCATCCAGCTCGATGAGCGGCGCATCGCGGTGATCTCGCTGCGCGCGGAGTCCTTCATCGATCACGTCGAAGACGTGACCACCGGAAGCGAGGTGCGAAAGGGGCAGCCGCTGGTGCGGATTTACAGCCCCGGCGTCGCCGTGGCGGCGGCCGAATATCTTTCCACGCTGAACGGCCGGGATGCGGGAGCTTTGCGCGGCGTGCGCCAACGGGTCCTGAACCTCGCCATCCCGCAGCCGTTTCTTGACGAGATCGAGCGCACCCGTCAGGTCCCGATCACTTTCACCTGGTCGGCGCCGCGCGACGGCATCGTGCTTGAGCGCAACGTGGTCGATGGCCAGCGGGTGATGCCGGGCGACGTGCTGTTTCGAATCGCCGATCACTCGGTTGTTTGGGCCGAAGTTGACGTGGCCGAACGCGACCTTGCCGCCGTGGCCGAAGGGCAGTCCGTCACGGTACGCGTGCGCAGCTATCCGGACCGTGTATTTCCCGGCAAGGTCGCGCTCGTTTATCCGCACATGAACCCCGCGACCCGCACCGTGCGGGTGCGGATCGAGCTTCCCAATCCGGAAGGTCTGCTCAAACCCGACATGTATGCCGAAGCCGAGATCGACACCGGCAGCGGCAAACCGGTGCTCAGCGTACCCGACAACGCCGTCATCGACAGCGGCGACCGTCAGGTGGTGCTTGTCGATAAGGGCGAGGGGCGTTTCGAGCCGCGGCCGGTCCGGCTCGGCCGCCGCGGCGCGGGTTACGTCGAAATCCGCGAAGGCGTGAGCGAAGGCGAATCCGTCGTCACCTCCGCCAATTTCCTGATTGACGCCGAAAGCAATCTAAAGGCCGCGCTCAAAGGTTTGAACGACGCGGGAGCGCCCAAATGATCGCGCGCCTGATCGCCGCATCCGCCCGCAATCTCATGCTGATCCTGATCGGCACGGTGTTTGTCGTGTTGGCGGGCCTCTATGCGATCTATCATTTGCCGCTCGATGCCATTCCGGACCTCTCGGATACGCAAGTCATCGTCTACACCGAATATCCCGGCCAGGCCCCGCAAGTGGTCGAAGACCAGGTCACCTATCCGCTCGCGACCGCGATGCTTACGGTTCCGAAGTCGCGGGTCGTGCGCGGGTTCTCGTATTTCGGCGTTTCATTCGTCTACGTGATCTTCGAAGATGGCACGGATATTTATTGGGCGCGGTCGCGCGTCTTGGAATATTTGAACGCGGCGGCGCGGCAACTTCCTAACGGCGTAACGCCGAGCCTAGGACCTGACGCGACCGGCGTCGGTTGGGTCTATGAATACGCATTGATCGCAAAGGATCGTTCACTGGCCGAGCTGCGTTCGCTGCAAGATTGGTACATGCGGTACGGCCTCGCCAAGGCAGGCGGCGTCGCGGAAATCGCCAGCGTGGGCGGATTCGTCAAACAATATAACGTCGTGATCGATCCGCAGCGATTGCGAAGCTTCGGGATTCCGCTTTCGAAAGTGAGGGACGTTATTCGCGCCAGCAACATGGATGTCGGCGGGCGGACCGTCGAGCTTTCGGAATTTGAGTTCGTGGTGCGCGGTCGCGGGTACGTCAAAAGTATTCCCGATCTGGAAAAGATCGTCCTCAAGAATGAGGGCGGAACGCCGGTCCTTATGAAGGACGTGGCGCGCGTCGAACTCGGACCCGATGAACGCCGGGGCCTCACCGAGCTCAATGGCGAGGGCGAAGTCGCAAGCGGCATCGTCCTGCAACGCTTCGGCGCCAATGCGCTCGATGTCATCGATGGCGTCAAGAAACGCATGGTGGAACTGGCCGGGAGCCTGCCGAAGGGCGTGGAAATCCAGGCGGTCTATGACCGCTCGAGGCTGATCCTTGCCGCGATCGAAACGCTGCGCCACACCCTGCTTGAGGAATTCGTGATCGTCGCGCTGGTCTGCTTCGTCTTCCTCCTGCATGCGCGGAGCGCGCTGGTCGCGATCCTGATGCTGCCGGTCGGCGTGCTGATGGCGTTTGCCGCCATGAAGGCGCTGGGCCTCGGCTCGAACATCATGAGCCTTGGGGGTATTGCCATCGCCATCGGCGCGATGGTCGATGCGGCGATTGTGATGATCGAGAATGCCCACAAGCATCTCGAACGCGCGGAGCCGGGCAAACCGCGATTGCAGATTCTGATCGAGGCCGCGAGCCAGGTCGGTCCGGCGCTGTTTTTCAGCCTTCTGATTATCACCGTCTCGTTCCTGCCGATTTTTAGCCTCGAAGCGCAGGAAGGGCGGATGTTCAGCCCGCTCGCCTATACCAAGACATTTTCAATGGCGGCGGCTGCGCTGCTTTCGATAACCCTCGTTCCCGCCCTGATGGTGATCTTCGTTCGCGGCCGGATAATTCCCGAGCGCAAAAATCCCCTTAATCGGGCGCTGATCTGGATTTACCGGCCGGTGATCAAGGCGGTGATGAAAGCCAAGACCCTGACCATTTTGGCGGCCGTTGGGGTGCTGCTCGTCACCCTGTGGCCGGCGATGCGTCTAGGCACCGAATTCATGCCGACTTTGAACGAGGGAACGCTGTTCTACATGCCGACGACATTGCCGGGGATTTCGATCACCAAGGCTGCCGAGCTTTTGCAGACCCAGGACCGCATCATCAAGACGTTCCCGGAGGTCGCGTCGGTGTTCGGCAAGGCGGGCCGCGCCTCGACCGCGACCGATCCTGCGCCCACCGAAATGTACGAGACGGTGATCAATCTGAAGCCCAAGGAGGATTGGCGTTCCGGGGTAACCGTCGACTCGCTGATCGCCGAGATGGACAGAGCGTTGCAGTTTCCCGGCGTGTCGAACGCCTGGACGATGCCGATCAAGGCGCGCATTGACATGCTCTCGACCGGCATTCGCACGCCGGTCGGCGTCAAGGTGTTCGGAACCGATCTTGCCGAGATGGAGCGCCTTGCCCGCGAAGTCGAGCAGGTTCTGAAAACCGTTCCCGGCACGTCGAGCGCTTATGCCGAGAGGGCGATCGGCGGCTACTATCTCGACATCGTCCCCAACCGCGACAGCCTCGCGCGCTATGGGCTGATGGTGGGCGATGTTCAGGACGTGGTGACGACGGCGCTGGGCGGCGAGGCGGTGACCACGACCGTCGAGGGCCGTGAGCGCTACACCGTCAATGTCCGCTATCCGCGCGATCTGCGCAGCAACCCGCAATCGATCGCCAGCGACGTGCTGGTCCCGCTCGCCAACGGAAGCACGGTGCCTTTGGGGGAAGTGGCCTCGGTCCAGCTCACCCGCGGCCCCACGACTCTGCGCACCGAAAACGGTCAGCTCGTGGAATACATCTACGTCGATATCCGCGACCGGGACTTGGGCGGCTATGTCGCCGACGCGCAAAAAGCGGTGGCCGCCAGCGTGCAGTTTCCACCGGGCTATTATGTCACATGGAGCGGGCAATTCGAATATTTGCAGCGCGCCGAGGCGCGCCTGAAGATCGTGGTGCCCGTCACGCTACTGATCATCTTCCTCCTGCTTTATCTGAATTTCCGCACCCTGACCGAGACCTTGATCGTGATGCTCTCGCTGCCCTTCGCCCTGGTGGGCGGGCTTTGGCTGTTGTGGGGGCTTGGATTCAACCTCTCGGTCGCGGTGGCGGTGGGCTTCATTGCGCTTGCCGGGGTGGCAGCGGAAACAGGCGTGGTGATGCTGATCTATCTCGATCACGCGCTTTCCGAAATCAAAGCCGATCGGGCGGGAAAAGGCTTGCCGTTCACGCGCGCGGACCTAGAGGCCGCGATCATGCTGGGCGCGGTCGAACGCGTGCGCCCCAAAATGATGACCGTGATTGCGATTATGGCCGGGTTGCTGCCGATCATGTGGAGCACCGGCACGGGGTCGGAGGTCATGCAGCGCATTGCCGTGCCGATGATCGGCGGCATGATCTCCTCGACATTGCTCACGCTCATCGTCATCCCGGCTATATACGGCCTCATCAAAGGCTGGAACTTGCCGCGCGGTGACGACGAGCTGTCACCAGCGCGCCGGCAGCGCGTGGGGGAAGGGGTTTCCCTATGATGCACGACATGGGCGGAATGATGGGCCTGATCGGCGTTCTGGTGATCTTGGTTTTGGTCCTCGGCGTGGCTGCGCTGGTGAAGTATCTCATGTCCCGGCGCTAGACTGTCATCGGGACCTGGGGCCTTCGCGATATGATGCAATTCATGGGCGTATCCGGTTAGGGGACATTCGGGCAATCGAGGAGAATGTCTATGTTGACCCGGCGCCATCTGCTCCACGCTGGTTTTGCGACCGGCTGCGCTGCGTGTGCTGCGCTCGCGGCCGGCTGGTTCTCCCGGGCACTCGCTGGCGTGACACCGGCCGAAATCAACGGACCTGGTTACGCGCTGCGGTTCGTTGGCTCCCAGCGCGAAACGATCATGATGGGCAAGCGCAGCGCGCTTCTCGACCTGCGGACCCTTAAGGACCGACCTCATCTATACGGGGTCGGCCCGATCGAAGGACTGACCGGAGAGGTGACCATCGCGGACAGTAGGCCCGCGCTCGCTCGCGTCGGCATCGACCGCCTCGTGCACGTTACCGAGAGCTACGAAGCGGGGGTCCCGTTCTTCGTATGGGCCGAGGTACCCCTTTGGCAGAGCATAGCAGTGCTGTCCGAGGTTCGGAGCTTCAAAGACTTGGAGACGTTCGTCGGTAGCGCTGGCGCGAAAGCCGGGCTGACGCAGGCTTTCCCGTTCGTAGTAAGCGGCAGGCCCGAGCGGATCGATTTCCACATCGTCGACGCCAAGCCCGACACGCCGCCCGGGATGGCTGACCATGCGAAGATCCAAATTCAGTTCGACCTGCGCCGGCAAGAAGCGACGCTCGTAGGCTTCTGGTCAAGCCAGCATCAGGGAATCTTCACGCCAATGGGCACGAATATGCACGTCCACTTTCAGACGACGGACAACAAGTTGTCCGGCCACGTGCAGGGGCTCGAGATGGCGCCCGGTGAGACAACACTCAGCTTACCGAAGGGGTGACACTGGGGCCAAGCCCCGAAGATCGCGCCGCCAGGCGGCGCGCAAGTCGAGCCGCTGAACGGCTCGGAGAAGAAGGGGCCAGCGGCCCCAGAGAGAGCGGCGTCCTGCGATCAAACGTGAACGGGATCGGTTTGATTGGCCTTCTGGCGTGTGCGCCTTGTGGGACTACGACGCTGCGCGCTTCCGGCGCTTTTAGGCTCTTCGGACTCGTCTGCGACGCGAGGCCGCCGGGCGCGCATAACGTTAATCGAAGCTGCGTCGAGCGTGGTCTTGATATGAGCGGCGTAGAATTTCTCGATCATTTCGACGCTCGTGCGGCAGTTCTTCGCGATCTGATAAATGTCTGCACCTTCCATTAGGCGCATGCAGATGTAAGTGTGACGCAGGCTGTAGGCGGTCCTCCGGTTTCCGTCGCGATCGAGCTTCAGCTTCGCGCGCCTGAGAACGCCGTTGAACAGCTTGATGTGATTGCCGGGAAACACCGGGTCGGTGGTCTCGGAATATTTGGGCTTCGGTTTAATGCCGCCTTCTTCGGCGGCCTTTCGCTCGCGGGCGGACACCGGCTTGGCGCGCGCGCGCAGGCGCTCGTAGGGACGTACCGCGCTCGGCATGCTCTTGCACCAGCCGACGCCACGCTTGCCGCGCACTTCGATTTCAAGAATGCGCTCCCCAGTCGCGTCATCTTTTACGATGGTTACGTCGCGGTGTTCGAGGTTTTTCGGCATCGCTTCGTCGGGCCGAAGCCCGCTATTCGCCATGAACAGCACGTAGTCGTGCACCTGCTCGGCGTTCCATTTGTAGTACTTGTCTTGTGAGGCGCGTGCATATTCGCGCGTCGCTTCGTAGAGCTGCTTGTATTCGGCCGGGCTGAACCAGGGCCGGTGAACGATCTTGCCCGAGGTCTTGTAAGGCGGCGACAAATTCGGGAGATGCGAAAGCCACTCTTTCCGAACGGCTGTCTTAAGCACCAGCCGGAGGGTTCCGATTTCGTCGTGCAAGGTGCTCCGTGATGGCGCCTTGTGCGGAGGCGCTGCGGGGTCGGTCGCTGCAGCTTCCTCGCCGGGCTTTCGTCCGGTCATGCGGTAGACCCGATATTCCTGAACCTTGCCGGCGTTTACTTCGGAGACGCCGAGATCGCCGAAGAAAGGCAGCAGATGCAGCCGTAGGCGAATTTTGTGGCCTTCGACCCACTTCGGGCTGCGCTGGCCCTCCGTGATGATTTCGTATTCGTCGGTGAAAACCTCGGCGGCTTCCCGGAAGGTCTTTTCGCGCTTCTTGAGGATACCGGCACGGGCCTTGCCGCGCAGGGTGATATACCAGTCCTCGGCGAACTGCTTCGCCTGCGGGAGGTCTTCCTCCTTTGTGGTCACGCGGTATTGGCGGCCGCTCATGGACGCGGAGCAGTGCCAGAAACGGCCGCCGCGTCTGTAGACCTGGACCAGACCGCCAAGGATTTCGTGGCTCGCCATCGTCCCTTTCCCCATGGAAGCAGCATTCTACCACAAGGGAGGTGGAAAGTCACGCTTTGTGTTAGCTGTGTGATAGGTCTTTTCAAGAGAACAGCCGGTCAGGTGATTTCCTAACCGGCTGTTTTCACTCTCGAATTTGGTTGCGGGGGTAGGATTTGAACCTACGACCTTCAGGTTATGAGCCTGACGAGCTACCGGGCTGCTCCACCCCGCGATAATCCGTCCTTTCGGCGCCAGAAACCGCCCCGGATCGCGATCCAGAGCCCGCGCCGTTCGGGGCCAAGCCCCGGGTGAAGGGAGAGCGCAGGACCGATCCCGCGCGCGGCCGTTATCTAGCAAGCCGGCCTCCCGAAGGGAAGCCTGCGGATGGGCTTATTTCGCCCGGCCGAAATCGCTAGACTTACCCCGGTGTTCCAGGCCGAACAGACCTCCCGCATGTCGGACAAGCCGGCGATCCGCCCGAACGGGGCCGTGGGCGATGCGCTCAAGGCGGTCGCGCGCGACATTTTGGCGGAAGCGCTCGCCTCGCTCGACGACCCGGAGAAGTCCGACGCGGTCGCGGTCCACGACTACCGCAAGGCGATGAAGCGCTGGCGCGCGCTGCTCCGCCTGATCATCCCGTTCATCGGCGACGAAGGCGAGCAGCTGCGCGTCGAGGCGCGCGATCTCGCGCGGGAACTCGCCGGCGCGCGCGACGCCCAGTCGGCGCTCGATGCGCTCGACGACCTCAAGGATCCGGACGACACGCTCTCGAAATCGACGCGCGCCAATTTGCGCGGCCGCATCGAGGAAATCCGCGCCGCCGCCGAGGAAACGACATTGACCGACGCGATGCGCGGCAAGCTGCGCGCCTCGGTGACCACCGCGAACCTGTCGGTCGGCACTTGGCCGCTCGGCCACGTCGGGTTTTCCGCCGTCGCCGGCGAACTGGCCGAGCACTATCGCCGGGCGCGCCAGGCGGCGCCGGCCGACTGGCACGCGGCCTCGAGCGAGGAGCTGCACCGGCTGCGCCAGCGCGTCGTGGTGCACCGCTATCAGATGGAGCTGGTCGAGCCGTTATGGCCGCGGCTGACGAAACTATGGGTCGCCGAGGCGCAGCGCCTGCGCGAGCGGCTCGGCGCGCATCACGACCTCACCACGCTGGCCGCGCTGGTCGCGCCGCATCAGCCGCTGGCGCGCTGGCGCTCGCGGCTTGCCCCGCTGATCGCCGCGCGCGAGGCATCGCACGTCAAGGCCGCCGCCCGCGTCGCCGGACGCCTGTTTGCCGAGAAGCCGCGCGCGTTCCGGCGGCGGCTGGAGGCTTTATGGGAGAGCCGTGGCGAGGAGGAGGAATGAGTCGCGCTCCTCGTCATGGCCGGGCTTGTCCCGGCCATCCACGTATTATTTGTTCGAAACGCTGAAGACGTGGATGCCCGGCACAAGGCCGGGCATGACGTCACGCGAGCGCGTCGGCGACCGCCTTGCCGCACGCGACGGTGTTGGCGCTGCCGCCGAGATCGCGCGTGCGCAGCTTCGGCTCCGGCAGCACCCGCTCGATCGCCTTGACGATGGCGCCGGCGGCTTCCGCCTCGCCGAGGTGCTCGAGCATCATCGCGCCCGACCAGATCTGGCCGATCGGATTGGCGATGCCCTGGCCGGCGATGTCGGGCGCCGAGCCGTGCACCGGCTCGAACACCGAGGGGAACTTGCGCTCCGGGTTGATGTTGCCGGACGGCGCGATGCCGATGGTGCCGGTGCAGGCGGGGCCGAGGTCGGAGAGGATGTCGCCGAACAGGTTCGAGGCCACGACGACGTTGAAGCGGTCGGGCTTGAGCACGAACAGCGCGGTGAGAATGTCGATGTGATATTTGTCCCAGGCGGTGTCGGGGAAGTTCTTCGCCATCGCCTCGACCCGCTCGTCCCAGTACGGCATGGTGATGGCGATGCCGTTCGATTTGGTGGCCGAGGTGAGATGTTTCTTCGGCGTCTTGCGCGCCAATTCGAACGCGAATTTCAGCACGCGGTCGACGCCGATGCGGGTGAACACGGTCTCCTGCATCACCACCTCGCGCTCGGTGCCGGGGAAGATGCGCCCGCCGATCGAGGAATATTCGCCCTCGGTGTTCTCGCGCACGACCCAGAAGTCGATGTCGCCGGGCTTGCGGTTGGCGAGCGGCGAGGGCACGCCCGGCATCAGCCGCACCGGCCGCAGATTGACGTACTGATCGAACTCGCGGCGGAACTGGATGAGCGAGCCCCACAGCGAGATATGGTCGGGAATTTTCGCCGGCCAGCCGACCGCGCCGAAGTAGATCGCGTCGTGCGCGCCGATGCGCTCCTTCCAGTCCTCCGGCATCATGCGCTCGTGCTTGGCGTAGTAATCGTACGAGGCGAAATCGAAATCGTCCTGGCGCAGCTCAAAGCCGAATTTCTTCGCCGCCGCTTCGAGCACCCGCACCCCCTCGGGCACGACTTCCTTGCCGATGCCGTCGCCGGGGATGACGGCGATGCGGTAAACGCGATTGGTGGCCATGAGGCGATCCTCTGCAAAGCGACAGGTATGGGGCGGGAAGCATACCGTGCCTCCCCTCCGCCGTCATCCTGAGGAGCCGGCCGAAGGCCGGCGTCTCGAAGGATGGCCACAAGCGCGGAGTTTGCTTCCATCCTTCGAGACGGCCTCGCTTCGCTCGGCCTCCTCAGCGACTGTGTTCTTTGTCAAGCGTGCTGCCACTGTTTTTTGTCCCTGAGCATGGCGTTGAGGATGGTGAGCAGTTTGCGAGCGACCGCGATGAGAGCAACCATTTTCGGCTTACCGCGAG
>Ga0210408_10006569_pt1 | contig 10042 bp, 9 predicted proteins | sample IncBWH4MmetaG_FD_155471 | JGI IMG/M metagenome (GOLD analysis project Ga0210408, IMG submission 155471) | Forest soil microbial communities from Barre Woods Harvard Forest LTER site, Petersham, Massachusetts, United States - Inc-BW-H-4-M | ecosystem: Environmental > Terrestrial > Soil >...
GAGGTCATGATCGCCGACGCCGACGATCGGCCCTTGCCGTGCGGCGAAGCCGGCGAGGTCTTGTGCCGCGGCGTGGTCATGCGGGGCTACTGGCGCAATCCCGAGGCGTCGGCGGCGACGCTGAGGGGCGGCTGGCTACACACCGGCGACATCGGCGCCTTCGATGCGGAAGGCTATCTCACGCTCAAGGACCGCTCCAAGGACGTCATTATCTCGGGCGGCTCCAACATCTATCCACGCGAGGTCGAGGAGGTGCTGCTCGAGCATGTGCGGGTGCGCGAAGTCTCGGTGATCGGCCGGCCCGACCCGGATTGGGGCGAGGTCGTGGTCGCCTATGTCGTCGGCGAAGCCGAGCGCGGCGAACTCGATGCGCTGTGCCTCAACGGCATCGCCCGCTTCAAGCGGCCGAAGGAATACGTGTTCGTCGACTCGCTGCCGAAGAACAATTACGGCAAGATCCTCAAGACCGAGCTGCGCGAGCTCGATCTGCAGCAACACAAGCGGTGACATGGCCGATCGGCTCAAGGGCAAGGTGGCGCTCGTCGTCGGCGCCGGTTCGATCGGGCCGGGCTGGGGCAACGGCAAGGCGACGGCGGTCGCATTCGCGCGCGAGGGCGCGCGCTTGTTCTGCGCCGACATCAATCCCGCCGCCGCCGCGGAAACCGCAGCGATCATCAAGGGCGAAGGCGGGGACGCGCTTGCGCACGGCGCCGATGCGAGCAAAGCCGCCGACGTCGCGGCGATGATTGAGGCCTGCGCGTCGGCCTACGGCCGCATCGACGTGCTTGACAACAATGTCGGCATCGCCGAACTCGGCGGCGTGGTCGAGGTGCCGGAGGCGGCTTGGGACAAGGTCTTCGCTGTCAATCTCAAGAGCGCCTATCTCACGATGAAGCACGTGATCCCGCTGATGGAGCGGCAAGGGGGCGGCTCGATCATCAACATCTCTTCGGTCGCCTCGATCCGCTATACCGGGGTGCCCTATGCGACCTATTACGCAACCAAGGCCGCGCTCAACCACCTGACCAGGACCACAGCGGTCGAATATGCGGAGAAGCGCATCCGGGTGAACGCGATCCTCCCCGGGCTGATGAAGACGCCCATGGTCGAGAAGAGCGCGGGGCTCGCGCAAAACTACGCCGCCGGCGATGTCGAGGAGATGTGGCGGGTGCGCGACCGCCAGGTGCCGATGGGATTCGGCGGGAGTGCCTGGGACGTCGCCTGGGCGGCGGTGTATCTCGCCAGCGACGAGAGCCGCTACGTCACCGGCATCGAACTCGTGGTCGACGGCGGCCTCACGCTCAAATACGCCTGAGGCGTGGCTGTATCGTCAACCATGCTTCTGTATAGTGAAGCCATGAATCAGACCGTCCGCCCCCGCATCGCTGCCTCGGCTTGTCCGCACGACTGCCCATCGACCTGCGCGCTCGAGGTCGAGATTTTTGGCGAGCGCACCATCGGCCGTGTCCGCGGCGCCGAGGACAACGCCTATACGGCCGGCGTGATCTGCGCCAAGGTCGCGCGCTACGCCGAGCGCGTCCATCATCCCGACCGCCTCACGCGTCCGCTGCGGCGCACCGGCGCCAAGGGCAGCGGCGAGTTCGCCCCGGTGAGCTGGGAAGATGCTCTCGACATCGTCGCCGAAGCGTTCATCCGCGCGGAGCAGGCGCACGGCTCCGAGGCGGTGTGGCCGTACTACTACGCCGGCACGATGGGCTTCGTCATGCGCGACGGAATCAACCGCCTGCGCCACGCCAAGAAATATTCCGGCTTCCATTCGACCATCTGCGTCAACCCGGCCTGGGCCGGCTTCATCGCCGGCACCGGCAAGCTCGCCGGGTCTGATCCGCGGGAAATGGCGAAGTCGGACCTGGTGGTGATCTGGGGCACCAATGCGGTGAACACCCAGGTCAACGTGATGACGCACGCGACGCGCGCCCGCAAGGAGCGCGGCGCCAAGATCGCCGTCGTCGACGTGTACATGAACGCGACCATGCGGCAGGCCGATCTGCCGATGCTGATCCGGCCCGGCACCGATGGCGCGCTCGCCTGCGCAGTGATGCATTGCCTGTTCCGCGACGGCAAGGCGGACTGGAATTACCTCGACCGCTATACCGATGCGCCGCGCGAACTCGAAGAGCATTTGCGCAGCCGCGGCCCGGCCTGGGCGTCGCGCATCACCGGCTGCCCGGTGGACACGATCGAAGCCTTCGCCCGCCTCATCGGCGAGACCAAGCGCGCCTATTTCCGCCTCGGCTACGGCTTCTCGCGCTCGCGCAACGGCGCCGCCAACATGCACGCGGCAAGCTGCATCGCGGCGGTGACCGGCGCCTGGCTCCACGAAGGCGGCGGCGCCTTCCACCACAACGACGCGATCTTCCACCTCAACAAGAGCGCGATCGAAGGCAGCGACCTGCGCGACCCTTCGATCCGCATGCTCGACCAATCACGCATCGGCGCGATCCTCACTGGCGACGAGGACGCGTTGCGCGGCGGGCCGCCGGTGACGGCGCTCTTCACCCAGAACACCAATCCGGTCGCCGTCGCCCCCGATCAGGAGACGGTCAAGCGCGGCTTTGCCCGTGACGATCTGTTCGTGTGCGTGCACGAGCAGTTCATGACCGACACCGCGCGCGCCGCCGATATCGTCCTCCCCGCCACCATGTTCGTCGAGCACGACGACCTCTATCTGGCGGGCGGCAGCCAATACATCCTGCTCGGGCCGAAGCTGATCGAGCCGCCCGGCGAGTGCCGATCGAACCACGACGTGATCTGCGCGCTGGCCAAGCGGCTCGGCGCCGAGCACCCGGGCTTCGCCATGACGCCGCGCGAGTTGATCGACGTCACGCTGCAGAAGTCCGGCTGGGGCACATTGGCCGACATCGAAGCCAACCGCTGGATCGATTGCCAGCCGGATTTCGCTACGGCGCACTATCTCAACGGCTTCGGCTACGCGGACGGCAAGTTCCGCTTCAAGCCGAACTGGCCGGAAGTCCCGTTCACGCGCGCGCACCGCACCGTTACCTCGCCGATGCCGCGGCTGCCCGACCATTGGGACGTGATCGAGGAGGCGGATGCCGAGCATCCGTTCCGGCTGGCGACGTCGCCGGCGCGCGGTTTCCTCAACTCGACTTTCACCGAAACGCCGACCTCGCTCGCCAAGGAGCGGCGGCCCGAAGTGATGATCCATCCCGACGATGCCGCTCCGCTTACGGTCGCGGACGGCGACCTGGTCGCGCTCGGCAACCGCCGCGGCACGGTCAGGATTCACGCCCGGCTGTTCGACGGCGTGCGCCGCGGCGTACTGATCGCGGAATCGCTCTGGCCCAACAAAGCCTACGCCGACGGCCGCGGCATCAACACGCTCACCGGCTCCGACGCGATCGCCCCGTTCGGCGGCGCCGCGTTCCACGACAACAAGGTCTGGCTGCGCAAAGCGGCGGGCTGATCGCTCATTGTCATTTCGCGGCTTCGCGCCGCCGCCCCGGCGGCGCCGCCCACCGCTCCGCCGCGGCGTCGTCGGCCGCCTTGGCGTCGATCCACGCTGTTCCGTCCGCCGTCTCCACCCGTTTCCAGAACGGCGCCCGCGTTTTCAGGTAATCCATGAGAAACGCCGCCGCGGCGAACGCCGCCTCGCGATGGCTCGACGCGGTCACCACCAGGACGATGACCTCGCCGGGCGTGAGCCGGCCGTGCCGATGAATCACGGTAACACCGAGGAGCGGCCAGCGCGCGCGCGCCTCCTCGACGTGGCGGACAATCTCGGCCTCGGCCATGCCGGGATAATGTTCGAGGGTCAGCGCCGCGATCGGCTTGCCGTTTTCGTCGGCGCGGCAGACGCCGGTGAAGGTCACGACCGCGCCGATGTCGGTGCGCCCGCCGGTGAGCTTCGCCACTTCGGCGGCGATATCGAAGGCCTCGCGCTGCAGGCGTATGGTCGTGGTCATCGGACGCGCTTTAACACCGCTCGTTCACCCGCCAGTCATCGGCGGGAAAAATGCGATCTCGCTCGCGCCCGCGATCTTGGCATCGGCGCGCACATGGCTGCGGTCGATCGCGGCGCGGATCACTTTCGGATTCTCGAAGGCGTAGGCATATTGTTCGTCGCGCCGCGCCAGCCAGGCCACAAGCTCGCCGACGGTGTCGACGCCGGCCGGCGGATCGACCTGTTCCTCCGCCTTGCCGATGCGCTCGCGCAGCCAGGCGAAGTAGAGAAGCTTCACGCGTCCTCCTTGGTGAGATGATGCAGACCCGCCTGCAGGTAATCCCAACCGGTGTAGAGCGTAAGCAGGGCGGAGAGCCATAAGAGCGCGATGCCGACTTTGGTGACCACCGGCACGACGGCGTCGCCCGCCTCGCCGGCGATGAGGAAGCCGACGGCGACGAGCTGCAGCGTGGTCTTCCATTTGGCGAGCCGGGTCACCGGCACGCTCACGCGCAGCTCGGCGAGATATTCACGCAAACCGGAGACCAGGATCTCGCGGCAGAGGATGACGACCGCCGCCAGCAGCGCCCAGCCATGGATCGTTTCTTCCGCAGCGAGCATCAACAGCGAGGATGAGACCAGGAGCTTGTCGGCGATCGGGTCGAGCATGCGGCCGAGCGAGGATTGCTGGGCCCAAGCACGGGCAAAATAGCCGTCGAGGAAATCGCTGATCGCCGCGCCGACGAAGATCACCAGCGCAACCCAGCGCAGCCAAAGCCCGCCGTCGAGGATGCTCTGGCTGAACATGCAGCCGACCACGACCGGCACCGCGACGATGCGGCCGTAGGTCAGGATGTTGGGCAGCGCGAGCGGATGCACGCGCAGCTGCCCGGTCGTCGTCGTAGTCGAATTCATACCCGCACCATAGCGCCGCTGCACCCATGCCGACAGGCCCCTCTTCCACATGCCTGCCTGGCGGTGTGGACAGTGGCCGGGAGCGCCGCGACACTATCGCGCGCCCCGCTCATGCCGCCCCCTCGTGGAAAAACCCATAAATTCGTCGCGCCGTTTCGGCGCTGATACCATCGACCTGCATCAAATCTGTGACCGAGGCGCGCTCGATCGCCTTGAGCGTGCCAAAGTGATGCAGCAGCGCGCGCTTGCGCGCCGGGCCGATGCCGGCGATTTCCTGCAGGCCGGCCTCGCGCAGGTCGCGCATGCGGCGTGCGCGGTGCGAGCCGATCGCGAAACGGTGCGCCTCATCGCGCAGCCGCTCGACGAAATAAAGCACCGGATCGCGCGGCGGCAGCTTGAACGAGTTCCGGTCCGGAAGAAAGAAAGTTTCGCGGCCGGCGTCGCGATCCGGTCCCTTGGCGATGGCAACCAGCGGCACCGCGACGCCGAGCGCCGCAAGCACCTCGCGCGCCGCGCTGAGTTGCCCTTGCCCGCCGTCGATAAGTACGAGGTCCGGCCAGGGCGACTCGGCCTGCTCGTCGTCCGCCGGCTCGCCGCCCTCCGCCACACCTTCCCGCTCCTCTTGCGAAAGAGGCGGCCCCGGCGCAACGAGGGCTGATGATGGCCCGGCGCTTCCCGCCGCGACGCCGTTCGTGTCCGGCGAGCCGGGCGGCTCGCCGCCTCCCTCTCCCGCGGCGGGCAAGTGCAACGGCAGCGGCGCCTCGACGAGCAGCCGTTTGAAGCGACGCTCCAAAACCTCGCGCATCATGGCGAAATCGTCGCCGGGAGTGAGGTCGACGGCACGGATGTTGAATTTCCGGTAGTCCTTTTTGCGAAAGCCTTCCGGCCCCGCAACGATCATGGCGCCGACCGCGTTCGTGCCCTGGATATGGCTGTTGTCGAACACCTCGATGCGCCGCGGCACGCGCGGCAATCCGAAGGTTTCCGCCAGTTGGCGCAGCAGCTTCTCCTGCGAGGAGGTCTCGGCAAGCTTGCGGCCGAGCGCCTCGCGCGCATTGGCAAGCGCGTGCTCGATCAAGTCCTTCTTCTCGCCGCGCTGCGGCACCACGACTTCGATGCGGTGGCCGCTCTTGGTGCTGAGCGCCTCGGCGAGCAGCGCGCGGTCGTCGATTTCGTGCGACGCCAGGATCAGGCGCGGACACGGCTTGTCGTCATAGAACTGGGCGAGGAACGCGGCCAAAATCTCGGCGGGCGTCAGCGATTTGTCGGCCCGCGGAAAATAGGCACGGTTGCCCCAGTTCTGCCCGGTGCGGAAGAAGAACACCTCGACGCAGGCGAAGCCGCCCTGCTGATGCAGGGCAAAGACGTCCGCCTCCTCGACGCCGCGCGGATTGACCCCCTGGTGCGATTGAATCGCCGAGAGCGCGGCCAAGCGGTCGCGGTAGACGGCGGCATGCTCGAAGTCGAGCGCGAACGAGGCCTTTTCCATCTCGGCGGCGAGCTCATCCTTGACCGCCTTGCTGCGGCCGGAGAGGAAGGCGACGGCCTCGCGCACCAGCACCGAATACTCCGCGAAGTCGACCTCGTTGGTGCACGGCGCCGAGCAGCGCTTGATCTGATGCAGCAGGCACGGCCGGGTGCGGCTCTCGAAGAACGGGTCGCTGCACGAGCGCAGCAGGAACGCGCGCTGCAGCGCGTTGATCGTGCGGTTGACGGCCCAGACCGAGGCGAACGGTCCGAAATAGTGGCCCGGCCGCGTGCGCGCGCCGCGGTGCTTGAAGATCTGCGGCGCCCAATGATCGGTCGTGATCAGAATATAGGGAAACGATTTGTCGTCGCGCAGCAGCACGTTGAAGCGCGGCCGCAACCGCTTGATCATGTTCGCTTCGAGCAGCAGCGCCTCGGTCTCGGTGCGGGTGACGACGAATTCGAGCGCGCGCGTTGCCGCGATCATCCGCTCGATGCGAGTGTCGAGGCCGGCCGGACGCGCATAGGCGCGCACCCGGTTCTTCACGTTCTTCGCCTTGCCGACGTAGAGCACGTCGCCGCGCGCGTCGATCATCCGATAGACGCCGGGCTGCGCCGGCGCGTTCTTGGCATAGCGGAGGATGGCGGCCCGGCCGTCGGCGAGCGAACCGCCCTCCTCCTCCTCGCCGCGCTCGCCGGCGGTCTCCGCCACCTCCGGAAGGGACGGTTCTTCATCGTCCTCGGCGATGTCGAGTTCCGGCTCGACGTCTTTCTTCGGCGCGCTCATCGGTTCGATTTGCTGAAAATACCCTTACCGCGAAGGTAGGGTCTGGGAGCCCCGCGGGCCAGTCTCCGCGCCTTGAGCCGCGCCCCGTTTCGCCGGCTGGCGCCGGCGCGCCGAGCCCGGCGGGCCCCACGAGGCAACCTGCGGCGTGCCCGGTCGGGCGCTTCCGTGCCTGCCGTCGTGTCAAGCATTCCTTAAGGATACCAGCTCGGTATTACTTAGCGTTCATGACCGCTTAACTTAAACATCCCGATAAATTCGAACTAACACGCAACGGACCCGGGCCGTTGCCCCGCACGTTTCCTTTCGCCAGCTCGGTCCTTTTATTCCGCCCGATCGTCTCGGAGGTCAGCATGAGGACAATTCTTGGCGCAGCCTTCTCGCTTGCAGCGGCCGGCATCGCCGCAGCGGCCGATTTCCCCGCCAACAACTACTACACGGCGCCGGCACCGTTGAGCGCCGGGAGCTGGGTCGGCCCGTATCTCGGCGCCAATGTCGGCTATGAATTGGCGACGGTGGACAACAATCCGACCAAGCCGTCCGGCATCGCCGGGGGCATCGAGGCGGGCTACAATTGGCAGCGGGGACAATTTGTCTTCGGCGGCGAAGCCGATTTCCAGCTCTCAGGCGCGGATGCCACGGTGGCGCCTTGGCAATTTTCCAATCCGTGGTTCGGCACCGTGCGCGGCCGCGCCGGGGTCGCCTTCAACAACGTCCTTGTCTACGGCACCGCCGGCCTCGCCTACGGTGATTTGCGCGTGGACACCGCAGGCCTGACGGAGTCGCACGCCAGCTTTGGCTGGACCGCCGGCGCCGGGGTCGAGGTGGGCTTTACGCCGCGCTGGTCGGCAAAAGCCGAATGGCTCTATCTCGATCTGATGGATCGCGGCTTCTCGGTGACCGGCACCAATAACGGCCTCGCCGCCAACCTGATCCGTTTCGGCGTCAACTATCATTTCTGAGCTGACGACCGCACGGCCGATTTCCCGCCCGGGGGTACGGCCGCCGCCCTCAATATTTGTGGTTATTTACCAATCATCTCGTCAATTAAATAATAATTTACTATAATTATGACGAGGTAAGGTCAATTCTCGCCGCAATGTGGTCTATAAAGAGAAAACGTCTGTGTCTTTTCTACACTAGACGCTACGATGATCGTGAATACTATACCGCCTCCTGCGCGGAACGGAGGTCCGACAATGAAGCGTTTGTTTCTTGCGTGTTTAGGCTTGGCGGTCTTGGCGAGTGCGGCGGGGGCAGCCGACCTCGGGATACGGCCGGCGCCCTACTACAAAGGACCGCCACCGGCATTCATCCCGCCCTATACCTGGAGCGGATTCTACATCGGCGTGAACGGCGGCGGTGGCTGGGGGCACTCGAACTGGGATACGGCCGGCGGCATCAGCACGTTGGCGGTCTGGTCGGCGGCACGGTCGGTTACAATTACCAGTACGACCGCGCGGTTTTCGGCGTTGAGGGCGATATCGACTGGGCCAACATCAATGGCGGCACGACAACTGCCGGCTGCCCGCTCGGCTGCCAGACCAAGGATACGTGGCTCTCGACTGTGCGCGGGCGCCTCGGCTATGCGGCCGGCCGCTTCATGCCCTTCGTCACCGGCGGCGGCGCGTTCGGCGACATCCGCGCTTCCACGCCGGCGCTCGCCGGCGGCAACACGACCAATGCCGGCTGGACGGTCGGCGCGGGCATCGAGTTCGCGCTGGTCGGCAACTGGACGGCCAAGGCCGAGTATCTGTATGTCGACCTCGGCAAGCTGAGCTGCGGCGCCGGCTGCGGTGCGCCGGTCGACAACGTCTCGTTCACCGCCAACATCGTGCGCGGTGGCATCAACTATCGGTTCTGATTGCCGCCGCTACGCGGCGCAAGCGGTCGAAAGCAAAAGCCCCGGGAGAAAATCCTCGGGGCTTTTTTCTTTTGCGATCACACGGTCGCCGTCGTGGCGGCGTACGCTGGCACGCACGCGGCGAACTCCTCAAGCCAGGCGACAAGACGCGGGCATTTGCTGCGGACATCTCCGCCAAAGCGGAGGTCCCGATAGCCAAGCGCACAGGCGAGCGCGATCTGACCGACATCCGGGATTGCGGCGCCGAGCGCCGGCGGAGCAGCTTCGAGCACCGCGAACGCGCGCATCACCTTTCCGGCCTGATGATCGAGCCACTTCGGCTCGCGCTTCTCGGCCGCGCGCCAGCGGGCTTCGTAGACGGTCAGGATCGACGCGTCGAGAATGCCGTCGCACAGCGCCTGCAGGCGCAACGCGGCAAAGCGCGGACCTGCCTCGCGCGGGATGATCTTGCCGCCGCCGGCGCGGTCGTCGAGATATTCAAGGATCACGCGCGAATCATAGAACGTGCTGCCATCCTCGGCGATCAGCCCGGGAATCTTGCCGAGCGGATTCTGCTCGCGCAGAGAGTCGTGCGGATCGACGGTGTCGGCGGCTTCGACGCGTACATCGCGATCCAAGCCAAGCAGCGACAGCGCGATGCACACCTTGCGGCCGAACGGCGAGGGCGGCGCGGAACGCAGGATCGTCATCGATGCATCATCGGCGCAAATCGTTGGCGGCGCAACGTGCAGACGACGATGACGGCGAGGCCGGCGGCTGCAGATCTGCAAGGCATCAGCAACGCCGTGCGCACTCGCACGTTGCCGTCGCGAACGTCATCGTTGCGATCGCGTCAGTCGGGTTGATTGCCGCGCAAGCGCCCAGGCGAAAACATGATCGCCCCGCAATGCGCGCGCGTTTGCCGTCGTGCTAGCTGGTCACGACGAGATTGACCGCTTTAGGACCTTTGCCTTTCTTGTCAGGTTCGACATCGAAGCTGATGCGCTGCCCCTCGATCAACGATTTCAGCCCCGCGCGTTCGACGGCCGTGATGTGCACGAACACATCGCGCCCGCCGTCGTCTGGTTTGATGAAGCCGTAGCCACGC
>Ga0210408_10006570_pt1 | contig 10042 bp, 12 predicted proteins | sample IncBWH4MmetaG_FD_155471 | JGI IMG/M metagenome (GOLD analysis project Ga0210408, IMG submission 155471) | Forest soil microbial communities from Barre Woods Harvard Forest LTER site, Petersham, Massachusetts, United States - Inc-BW-H-4-M | ecosystem: Environmental > Terrestrial > Soil >...
CGGCGATGATTTTGTCGCGCTCGGCGGCGAGCGAGCCGACAGGGTTTCCCAGCGCCGACTTACGCACAGTGGCAATCTCCTGGGCGATCAGGGCGAACCGCTCTCCGTCCACCACCACCTCCGGATTGAGGCGATCTGCGAACGTCCTGGAGGCGGCGCGCGCCAGCGGAGCGACCACTACCGTGTCGAGGGTGCGGGCAAGAAGATCGCTCTGCAAGGCGACCAGGAAAGGATGGCGGCCCCGGCTGGCGGGAAACGGATTGGCGAGGATGTCGAACTGAAGCATGGCCGCTCACATGAGGCCGGCTTCATCGGACAAGAGTCCGTACTCCGCGACCTCGCGGTTATAGGCCTCGATCGCCTCGCGGTTTTCCTCCAGCCAGCGGCGCTCCTGCTCGGCCTTGACGATCGTACGCAGACGCCGCTCCAGCGTCTCGGAAATATTGATGCGCAGGCGGCGTGCTTCCTCGAGCAGTTCCACGTCCACGAACAGGTTCACGGCGCGCTTCTTGGCCGGCGAGTCCTTGAGCATGGCAGGCCTCCGGGGTATGCGCAAAGTCTATGCGCATAACCCCCTTCGACGCAAGAGGCGGCCCGTTGTCGCGATCGTTGTCCGTTGCGGTCCTGGCTCCGCTAAGATCGGACCCGACATCTCAAATCCGGAGCCTCCCATGCGCACCCGTTTAGCCTTGCTTGCCGCGCTGGCGCTCGCCGCCGCGCCCGCGCTCGCCCACCATGGCTGGGGCAGTTACGACGCCGCCCACCCTGTCACCGTGGCCGGGCCGATCCTCACCTCGAAATTCGAGAACCCGCACGTCACCGTCACGGTCCAGGGCAGCGACAAAGTATGGACGCTGACCTTGGCGCCGACCTCCCGGATGGAAAGCCGCGGCGCCGTCGCGGCGGTGGTCGCGGTCGGCAAGGAAATTTCGGCCTACGGCTATCCGTCGACCCGGGAGAAGGACGAGATGCGGGCCGAGCACATCACTGTCGACGGCAAGACCTATGAGATGAGGTGATGGAGCATCAGGCTCCGGCGATCTTCGTCGCGCTCGAGCAGTCCGGCTTCGCGGCGGCGGTCCGCCAGTCGCGCTGGCTCTATCCGGTCGCCAACGTCGGCCATATCCTTTCGCTCGTCGCCTTCGCGAGCGCCGTCGCGGTGATGGACCTGCGGCTGCTCGGCGCCTTCGCGGCGACCGCCCCCGGCCGCCTGCTCGCGCGCGCCCGGATTGCCGCGATCGCCGCCTTCTGCGGGCTCGCCGTCACCGGCTTCATGCTGTTCTCCGCCGAGGCAAGCCACCTCGTGTCAAACCCGGTGCTGCGCCTCAAATTTCTGTTGGTCGCCGCCGCGCTTCTCAACGCGCTGATTTATGAGATTGGCGCGCGTCGCGCGGTCGCGACGCTGCCGCCAGGCGCGCCGCTGCCGCGCGCGGCGCGCGCTTCGGCGGCGCTCTCGCTCTTTATTTGGATCGCGGTCGCCGCTTGCGGCCGCGGCATCGCGTATTTTTAGTTCCCCGTCCCGCCGACGGTAATCCGGTCGAGCCTCAGGGTGGGCTGGCCGACGCCGACCGGGACGCCCTGGCCGTTCTTGCCGCAGGTGCCGATGCCTTCGTCGAGCGCGAGGTCGTTGCCGATCATCGAGACGCGGGTCAGCGCATCGGGGCCGTTGCCGATCAGCATCGCGCCTTTGATGGGCGCGCCGACCTTGCCGTTCTCGAGCCGATAAGCCTCGGTGCATTGGAACACGAATTTGCCCGAGGTGATGTCGACCTGCCCGCCGCCGAAGCTCACGGCGTAGATGCCGTTCTTGACCGAGGCCAGAACCTCCGCCGGGTCCTTGTCGCCGGCGAGCATGTAGGTGTTGGTCATGCGCGGCATCGGCACGTGCGCGTAGCTCTGGCGCCGGCCGTTGCCGGTCGGCCGCATGTTCATGAGGCGCGCGTTCTGCCGGTCCTGCATGTAGCCGACGAGAATGCCGTCCTCGATCAGCACGGTGCGGCTGGTGGGCGTACCTTCGTCGTCGATGGTCAGCGAGCCGCGGCGCAGCGACATGGTGCCGTCGTCGACAACGGTGACGCCGGGCGCGGCGACGCGCTGGCCCATCAGGCCGGCGAACGCCGAGGTTTTCTTGCGGTTGAAATCGCCCTCGAGCCCGTGGCCGACCGCCTCGTGCAGCATCACGCCGGGCCAGCCGGGGCCGAGCACCACATCCATCTCGCCGGCGGGTGCGGCGACCGCGTCAAGATTTGTCAGCGCTTGGCGCACCGCTTCGTCGGCTGCGTTCTGCCACGCGTCGATTTCGATGAAGCGTGCGTAGCTTTCGCGCCCGCCATAGCCGTTGCTGCCGCTTTCCTGCCGCTCGCCGTCGCCGGCCACGACCGATACGTTGACCCGCACCAGCGGCCGGATGTCGCGATAGGTCTCGCCGTCCGCGCGCAGGATTTCCACCACCTGCCAGGTCGCCCCGAGGCTCACCGACACCTGGCGCACCCGCTTGTCCTTGGCGCGCGCGTAGGCGTCGATCGTCTCGAGCAGCCGCACCTTGGCGTCGAACCCGGGGGCGGTGAGGGGATTTTCGTCGCCGTAGAGGCGCACGTTGGTGCGCACGGGCGCCTGGGCGTAGGTCCCGGAGTAACCGCCGCGCACCGCCGACACCGCATCGGCCGCCCGCGCAAGCGCCTGGTCGGAGAGGTCGGACGCATGGGCGTAGCCGACCGCCTCGCCCTTCACCGCGCGCAGCCCGAAGCCCTGGCTGGTGTCGAAGGTCGCCTGCTTGAGACGGCCGTTGTCAAACACCAGCGCCTCGGTCTGGCGGTACTCGAGATAGAACTCGCCGTCGTCGGCGCCATCAAAGCCGCGGGCGAGGTGCCGTTGCATGGCGGTGCGGTCGAGATTGGCCCGGTCGACAAGCGAGGCGAGCGAGGGGTCGGTCATGGGGGACTCCGGGATTGCTGCCCGTTAGATAAGCAACTTCACTGGCTGCGGCGAGAGGCCCCCGAGGACAGAGGACAGATGACGGATCCCGCTGGCTCCAGCTTGGGCCTTATCCGTCCTCCGTCGTCCGGCCTCCGTCCTCCGATTACGGCAGCTTATCGAATCCGTCGCCGAAGCCCTTGAGGCTCACCGGAATGCCGATGCCTTCTTCCGGCGTCTGAAAAATGATGAAGGTCGCGCTTTGGCCGGTGCGCAGCTTGTTCATCAGGTCGTCGTTGACCACGACTTCGGCGACGCAGCCGTTCGGCAGGCAGCGCACGAAGGAGACCTTGCCGACGTCGACGGAGTCGATGCGCAGGCCGAGCCCGTTCGGCAGCAGCACGCCGAGCGGGGCGAGCACCCGCATGAGCCGGAATTTCTGGTCGGCGGTTTTCAGCACGATCACGGTAAGGCCGACGTTGGGCCGGTCCTCGGCGGTGACGCTCTGGATAAGTGCGCATTGCTCGGTTTGCGCCCCGGGCGGCGTGTCGCAGCGGATCTGCCAGTCGCCGTGCACCGATTTGACCACGCCCTGGGCCGCCGCCGCGCCGGCAAGACCCGCAAGCGCGACGAGCGCGAGCGCTAGAGCGCGGAAATTGCCCATGGTCGCGTCCCTCGATGCTCGTCGCCGCCCCGGCCCCTCGGCCAGGCAAACGTTGGCGAATCGCTGCACCAACACCGATAGCGCCGTCTCCGGTACATGCCGGACCGGCGGAGTCAAGCTTTGCAGGCCCCGGCAACGGTCCGAAATTGCCGGCAAACTGCGCCGATTCCACACTTCCGCATGCTTGCGGTTTGTCGCAGTGCAGGTGCAACAAACCGCGTTGCTTGGGCCAACGAATTGTGGTTTGAGAAGCCCGGCTCCGCTCCCCCGGCCTCCCGCGCCCGGAGCCTGTCGGCCGCGGCGGCCGCACTCAGCGGGTCACACCAGCACCGGCATTTCCACACGGTGCAAAGCGGCCGGTCTCGGCCGACATTCGTCGAAGGAGCGAAAACGGCGATGCAGGTGCTCTCGCGGTTGATCGGCGTGGCGGCAGGTGTGCTCGCCGTGCTTACGGGCGGCAGCGCGGCTCTCGCGCAGATCATGGGCCAGCCGCATCCCAAGCAGCTGGGCCTGCAGGCGGCGGCAACGCCGGTGATGGAGGACCTCATCGCCTTTCATGACGCCCTGCTGATCGTGATCACCGTCATTACCGCTTTCGTGCTGGCGCTACTGCTCATCTGCATGGTGCGGTTCAACCGGCGCCGCAATCCGACGCCCTCGCGCACCACCCACAACACGCTCATTGAAGTGCTGTGGACGGTGGTGCCGATCATGATCCTCACCGGGATCGCGATCCCCTCGTTCAAGCTGCTGTTCTATCAACAGAACATTCCGCCCGCCGACCTGACCATCAAGGCGCAGGGCAACCAGTGGTACTGGAGCTACAGCTATCCCGATAACGGCAAGTTCGAGTTCGACTCGCGCATGCTCGACGAGACTGATCGTCCCAAGCAGAAGCCGAACGAACCGCGCCTGCTCGCCGTCGACAACGACATCGTCGTGCCGGTCAACAAGGTGGTGCGCGTGCAGGTGACCGCCGACGCGGCCGGGGTGATCCATTCCTTCGCGGTACCCTCGTTTGGCATCAAGATCGACGCGGTGCCCGGCCGCCTCAACGAGACGTGGTTCAAGGCGGAGCACGAAGGCATCTACTACGGGCAATGCTCGGAACTCTGCGGCCGCGACCACGCCTTCATGCCGATCGCGGTGCGCGTCGTGAGCGACGCCGAGTTCGCCGAGTGGGTGGAGGACGCGAAGAAGAAATTCGCGCGCGACGAGCGCGCGCCCACCGCCGTCGCGGCCGTGCCGGCGGCGACGCAGTAACGTGTTTCGGACGAAACGAAAATAGAGCGAAGAACAACGTCGAAGGACTTTGACCATGGACGCCACCGCCCACGCGCACGCGCACGACGCGCACGATCATCCGACCGGATGGCGCCGCTACGTTTACTCGACGAACCACAAGGACATCGGCACGATGTACCTGGTGTTCGCCATGATCGCCGGCGCGATCGGCGCCTCGCTCTCGATCGCCATCCGCTACGAACTGCAGAATCCCGGGGTGCAGCTGTTCGGCGACCCGCACGTCTACAACGTCTTCGTCACCGCACACGGTCTGATCATGATCTTCTTCATGATCATGCCGGCGATGATCGGCGGCTTCGGCAACTGGATCGTGCCGCTGATGATCGGGGCACCCGACATGGCGTTCCCGCGCATGAACAATATTTCGTTCTGGCTGCTGCCGGCGTCGTTCGCGCTGCTGCTGATCTCGCTGTTCGTGCCGGGCGAGGGCGCGGGCAACGGCGTCGGCGCGGGGTGGACCATCTACGCGCCGCTCTCGACCACCGGCCACAGCGGGCCGGCGATGGACTTCGCGATCCTCTCGCTCCACCTCGCCGGCGCCTCATCAATCACCGGCGCGATCAATTTCATCACCACCATCTTCAACATGCGCGCGCCCGGCATGACGCTGCACAAGATGCCGCTGTTCGTGTGGTCGATCCTGGTGACGACGTTCCTGCTGCTGCTGGCGATGCCGGTGCTTGCCGGCGCGATCACCATGCTGCTCACCGATCGCAACTTCGGCACCAAGTTCTTCTCCGCCGACGGCGGCGGCGATCCGCTGCTGTTCCAGCACCTGTTCTGGTTCTTCGGCCACCCGGAGGTCTACATCCTGATCCTGCCGGGCTTCGGCATGGTCAGCCAGATCGTCGCCACCTTCAGCCGCAAGCCGGTGTTCGGCTATCTCGGCATGGCCTACGCGATGGTCGCGATCGGCGGCATCGGCTTCGTCGTGTGGGCGCACCACATGTACACGGTCGGCATGTCGACCAACGCGCAGGCCTATTTCATCCTCGCCACCATGGTGATCGCGGTGCCGACCGGCGTGAAGATATTCTCATGGATCGCCACCATGTGGGGCGGGTCGATGGAGTTCAAAACGCCGATGCTGTGGGCGATCGGCTTCATCTTCCTGTTCACCCTCGGCGGCGTGACCGGCGTGGTGCTCGCCAACGCCGGTGTCGACCGCGTGCTGCAGGACACTTATTACGTCGTGGCGCACTTCCACTACGTGCTCTCGCTCGGAGCCGTGTTCGCGATCTTCGCCGGCTGGTACTACTGGTTCCCGAAAATCACCGGCTACATGTACTCCGACGCGATCGGGAAGCTGCACTTCTGGCTCACCTTCGTCGGCGTCAACCTGGTGTTCTTCCCGCAGCACTTCCTCGGCCTCGCCGGCATGCCGCGCCGCATCGTCGATTATCCCGACGCCTTCCACTTCTGGAACGAAGTGTCGTCGTTCGGTTCGTACATCTCGGGCGTCGGCGTGCTGGTGTTCTTCTTCGGCGTGGCGCACGCGTTCATGCGCAAGGAGCATGCGGCCGACAATCCGTGGGGCGCCGGGGCGACCACGCTGGAATGGACCCTGCCGTCGCCGCCGCCGTTCCACCAGTTCGACGTGCTGCCGCGGATCAAATAACGCCGCGCGGCGTTCCCTTTCGGGGCATCGCGCGTGGAGGCTGAATGACCGATTTATCCGCGATCGAGCAGCGAGCCGAGCCGGCGCTGGCATTGAGCGCCGCCGAAGTCGCTGACTTCGTCGCGCTGATGAAGCCGCGGGTGATGTCGCTCGTGGTGTTTACCGCTTTCGTCGGATTGCTGCTCGCGCCCGGGCATTTTCATCCAGTGCTCGGCTTCGCGGCGCTCGTCTGCATCGCGGTCGGCGCCGGCGCCGCCGGTGCGCTCAACATGTGGTACGACGCCGACATCGACGCGGTGATGACGCGCACCGCGCGGCGCCCGATTCCGGCGGGGCGGGTGTTGCCCGGCGAAGCGCTCGGCTTCGGTGCGACGCTCGCCGTCGGTTCGGTCGTGATGCTGGGGCTGACCGCGAACTGGTTCGCCGCCTTCCTTCTCGCCTTCACCATTTTCTTCTACGTCGCGATCTACACCGTGTGGCTCAAGCGCGCGACGCCGCAGAACATCGTGATCGGCGGCGCGGCGGGCGCCTTTCCGCCCATGATCGGCTGGGCCGCGGCAACGGGCGGTGTCGCGCTCGAATCCGTGCTCCTGTTCCTGATCATCTTCCTGTGGACGCCACCGCACTTCTGGGCGCTCTCGCTCCTGCGCAGCGGCGAGTACGCGCGCGCCGGCGTTCCCATGCTGCCGGTCGTCGCCGGACGCGCGGAGACCAAACGGCAGATCGTGCTTTACAGTGGCGTGCTCGTGCCGGTGAGCCTCGCGCCGTGGCTGCTTGGTTATGCCGGCCTTCTGTACGGCGTCATCGCCGTTGCCGCCGGCGCCGTCCTTGCGCTGCTGGCGTGGCGGATCTGGACGGCGGCCGAGGGGCGGCCGACCGACCTTGCGGCCCGGCGGCTGTTCGGCTTTTCGATTCTTTATCTGTTCGCGCTGTTTGCCGGCCTGCTGATCGACCGCGCGTTCATCATCGGATGACCCATGGATGATGAACGCCCGTCCGATAACGGCATCGTGCTCACCGAGGAACAGAAGCGCCGCCGCCGCGCGCGTTCGATCGCCATCGCGCTCACCCTCGCGGCACTCGTGTTGCTCGTTTACGTCGTCACGATCGTCAAGCTGGGTCCCGGCGCGATCCAGCCCCCGCGCTGAACCGGCGCTGCGCCCATGAATCCCACGCGCGACCAGACCAAGGCCCGCCGGCGCGACTTCATCGTCGCCGCGGCCTGCGGCGCCTTTGTCGCCGTGATGGTTGGGGCAGCCTACGCCGCGGTGCCGCTCTACTCATGGTTCTGCCGCACCACCGGATTCGGCGGCACGCCGGTGGTTGCCGAAGCCGCTCCGGTCAAGGTGCTCGACCGCAAAGTAACCGTGCGTTTCGACGCCAACGTGGCGAGCGGTTTGCCGTGGAAATTCGAGCCCGAGCAGGTCTCGATCGACGTGCGCATCGGGCAGGTCGTCACGATTTACTACCGCGCGGTCAACGACTCCGCGCGCGAGACGGTCGGGCAGGCGGGCTATAACGTGTCGCCGCCGACGGTCGGCGGCTACTTCGCCAAGATCAACTGCTTCTGCTTCACCGAGCAGCGGCTGCGGCCGCACGAGAGCCGCGACATGCCGGTCGTCTTCTACGTCGATCCGGCACTGGCCGGCGATTCCGAACAGGACGATCTCAACACCATCACGCTCTCCTACACCATGTATCCGGTGCAGCAGCCGGCAAAGCCGGTGGTGGAGAACGCGCGCCCGGCCGGGCGCAGTTAGTTCAAATAGAGCGGCGCGAGCCGGACACGCGGGAAGGGACGAAGCAAATGGCCGAGGCGCAGACGCGGCATCACGACTACCACCTGGTCGACCCGTCACCGTGGCCGGCGGTGGGAGCGACCTCGGCGTTCATCGCGGCGTTCGGGGGCATTTCCTGGATGCATCATCTCTACGCCGGCGCGCCGCTGGTGTTCGGCCTCGGCGTGCTGGGCATCCTCTACACCATGGCGGCGTGGTGGACCGACGTGGTGCGTGAGGCCGAGTTCCAAGGCCACCATAGCCGCGTGGTGCAGATCTCCCATCGCTACGGGATGATCCTGTTCATCGCCTCGGAGGTGATGTTCTTCGTCGCCTGGTTCTGGGCCTATTTCAACACGGCGCTGTTTCCCGCCGACATGCAGCAGATCGCGCGCGAGCAGTTCATCGGCGGCACGTGGCCGCCCAAGGGGATCGAGACGTTCGACCCGTGGCACCTGCCGCTGCTCAACACGCTGATCCTGCTGACCTCGGGCACGACGGTGACCTGGGCCCACCACGCGCTGCTCGAGAACGACCGGCAGGGCCTCAAGTGGGGCCTCATCTGCACCATCCTGCTCGGGCTCACGTTCACCTGCGTGCAGGCGTGGGAGTATTACCACGCCGCATTCAACTACGCCGGCAACATCTACGGCGCCACCTTCTTCATGGCGACCGGCTTCCACGGCGCTCACGTCATCATCGGCAGCATCTTCCTGATCGTTTGTCTGATCCGCGCCTTCGCCGGGCATTTCAATCCGAAACAGCACCTCGGGTTCGAGTTTGCCGCCTGGTACTGGCACTTCGTCGACGTGGTGTGGCTGTTCCTGTTCACCTGCATCTACGTCTGGGGTGCGGGCCCGCACCTCGCCGGCGAGTGATGGTGACGGCCGCGCGCGGGTCGGTCTCGCCTTACACCGCAGGCCTCACCGCGCGCTGCCCGCGCTGCGGCAAAGGCAGGCTGTTCGACGGCTTTCTCACCTTGCGCCCGCGCTGCGGCGAATGCGGGCTCGATTATTCCTTCGCCGATGCGGGAGACGGCCCTGCCGTGTTCGTCATGTTCATCGCCGGCTTCATCGTGGTCGGCACGGCGCTCGCGGTCGAGATCAAATACGCGCCGCCGCTGTGGGTGCACGCGCTGCTGTGGGTCCCGCTGATCCTGCTGGTGACGCTGGCGCCGTTGCGCCTGATCAAGGGCCTGCTCATCGCGCTCCAGTATCATCACGACGCGGCGGAGGGCCGGCTCGACCGCGGGGACCGCGCGTGAGGGACGCGCGGCCGCAGCGCTCGCGCGGCCTTATCGTTCCTGCGCTCTTCACGCTCGTCGGCGTCGGGCTGTTGATTGGGCTCGGCGTGTGGCAGCTCGAGCGCAAGGCGTGGAAAGAGGGGCTGATCGATTCGATCACGCGCCGCATGAACGCCGCGCCCGAGCCGCTGCCGCCGCCGCAAGCCTGGGCGAGCCTCGATGCGGCCCATGACGAGTTTACCCGCGTCACTTTTCACGCTGTCTTCGAAAATGACCGGGAGGCGCTGGTGTTTGCCGGCGCCTCGGCGTTCCGTCCCGACACGTCCGGCACCGGCTATTGGGTGTTCACGCCGGCGCGGCTTGAAGGCGGCGCGCGCGTCGCGGTCAACCGCGGTTTCGTCCCGGAAGCAAACAAAGATCCGTCGGCGCGTGCCGCCGGCCTCGTCGACGGGCCGCTCGACATCGTCGGCGTACTGCGCTGGCCCGAGCATGGCGGCTGGTTCACGCCTGCTGGGGAGCCG
>Ga0210408_10006572_pt1 | contig 10040 bp, 9 predicted proteins | sample IncBWH4MmetaG_FD_155471 | JGI IMG/M metagenome (GOLD analysis project Ga0210408, IMG submission 155471) | Forest soil microbial communities from Barre Woods Harvard Forest LTER site, Petersham, Massachusetts, United States - Inc-BW-H-4-M | ecosystem: Environmental > Terrestrial > Soil >...
GTATCCCGACCAGCCTATGGCGACCGTAGTCGCGCCGAATGCGTATTCGAGGATCAGGTCCCATCCGATGATCCAGGCGATCAACTCGCCCAGTGTCGCGTAAGCATAGGTGTAGGCGCTGCCGCTGATAGGGACCGCGGACGCCATTTCGGCATAACACAATCCGGCAAAGGCGCAGGCGACCGCACCGAAAAGAAACGAAATGGTGACGGCGGGGCCGGCATTGGCCGCGGCCGCATGTCCGGTCAGAACGAAGATACCTGCACCGATGATGCCCCCGACGCCGAGTGCTGTCAGATTGAGCGCAGACAGGCTCCGTTTCATGGGATGTGGCGCGCCGTCCGCGCCTTCGGCCTCCTTCAACAATGCTGCGGTCGGCTTTCGAGCCCAGATGCTTGCCATGAGCCTCGTACCTGACCTGATGCCGGCACCGGGATGTCTCCAAACGAGGCCGCCGACAGACTACACTGCCATCGGCTTTTTCCACCCGCCAAATGTCCGTTCGAGGTGGGAGACGAGCGCAAGCGCCACGTCTTCGCGCCAGGGTCTCGCGGCCACCTGAACACCGAGCGGAAGACCTTCCGGCGAAGTCCCGACTCTGACGGTTGCGCTTGGCCATCCCGTCAGGTTGTGCATCTGTGCATAACCAAGTCCGCGGCGGTTTTGTTCCTCAAAGCTGGTGCCGTGCGGCAATGCAGGATATGGCGCAACAGCCGACAGCACGGCGTCGTAGTTCTCGATGAAGCGCAGCATTGAATTGCGAAAGGCGTCCCATCGCACGAACGCGGCCAGTGCCTCGGTCGTGTTGGCAAAAGCAGGCGCGACGTAGTAGGTCAATGCCTTCTCGAACATGGGCGAGACCGGATCCGAGCCGATGTTCTTGAGGAAGGCGCGTATTCCGGCGCCCCCATCGCCGCGGCTCATGTCATGATAGACGGTTGCAGCCTTCGCCGCATCCGCCGGACGGCTCTCCTCGACCTTGACGCCGGCCTCCATGAACGCCCTGGCCGAATCCCGCACCGCAGCGCTGATCTCCTTCGTTGGCGTAACCGCACCGTCGTCGTCGAAATAAGCCAGTTTCAAGCCCCTCAGCGTCACCGCCTTCGAATCGAGCAAGGGCATCCCCACGATCGAATGGTCGCGGAAGTCAGGGCCTGCGATGACCGGCAAGGCGAGCGCGAGATCGTCGACCTTGCGTGCGATCAGGCTGACGTGAAACACCGCATTACGCGCGCCCATCGGCATCGGGAACTGACCGGTGCGCGGGACGCGGCCGGATGTGGGCTTGATCGCGGCAAGACCGCAAAAATGCGCCGGGATGCGAATACTGCCGCCCGCGTCCGTGCCAAGGCCAAGCGGCGAACCACAGGCCGCGACAATCGCCGATTCGCCGCCGCTGCTGCCTCCGGGTGTACGGGCGAGGTCATAAGGGTTGTTGGTGCGTCCATAAACGAGGTTATCGGTCTCGGCCGCGCCGGCAAGTTCCGGCACGTTGGTCTTGCCGAGGATGATGCCGCCCGCCGCACGAAGCCGGGCAACCGCAGTCGCATCGGCCTGGGGCACGTAGTTGGCGCGGCCCTTCGTGCCGCCGGTACAGATGACGCCGATCGTCTCCAATGTGTCCTTGATGGTGACGGGTACGCCATGCAGCGGACCCTTGATTTCGCCGCGTGCCAGTGCGGCGTCCGCCTCATCCGCCTCTTTTCGCGCGGAGTCCGCGGTGAATTGAACGACGGCATTGAGCTTCGGATTGACTTTCGCGATCTGTTCGAGATGGGCCTCCACGACAACCCTGGAGCTGAGCTGCTTCGAGCGGATGGCGCTTGCGAGTTCGCCGGCCGATTTCAGCGTAACATCGTCGCCCGCTGCCGGCGCCGCTTTCGCCGGATCGATCAGCGCAGCGTGCCCGGTGGCAGCGACCACGCCTGCAACCGCAGCCGCGCCCAAAAAATCCCTGCGCCCCATTTCGTCGCCCATTTGCTCAATCCCTCCGTTACAACCTCACATTTTACCAAAGCTAATTCTGTTTCGAGCCAGCATGCAAGTTTGCGGCGCGGCGGGATAAGCTCGATTTCCGGAAAATGATGGACGGCCGATGAAACACAGGCAAAACAGGTGCCAGAGCGCGAAAGATCAGAGGAGAGGCAAATCAAATGATGATGATTGATCCGTTGACTGCCACGGCCGTGTTGGCGGCAACCGCGGCGACAGACGCGGTTTATGTGATGTTTACCTCTGCGGTCGTAACGCGAAGGCGCCTGCCGGCAGCGACCTGGAGCAGCATCTGGTATCTGTTATCGTCTTATGCCGTCATCAGTTACACCGAAAACTGGGTCTATGTCGGCTTTGCCGCCGCTGGCTCCTGGATCGGTGCTTTCGCCACCATCACGTTTCTGCATCGGCCGCCTGGCGGCCCGCCGATCGGCGCAGGCCCGGAATAAGATTGGCAGGATTGAACAAGTCCTTCAGGGACATTAGCCTCGCGGGTCGAGCGGCCCGGCAGCGGGCAAAGATTGCTTCAAGAAAGTCCGCAGGGAAGGAGATCGATCGTGATGAACCGACGACAATTGGTCTGCGCCGCAGGAGCCGCGCTGTTGGCACCGATGCCAAAGGCGTCTGCCGCGAGCTACGACCTCGTCATACGGGGAGCGCGCGTCATCGATCCTTCCACCGGCCTCGATGCGGTGCGTGACGTGGCCATTTCAGGCGGCCGGATTGCAGCGGTCCAGGCCAGCGTCGCCGGCGAGGTGGCGGAGACGATCGACGCACGAGGCAAGATCGTCACCGCGGGCCTTATCGACATCCACACCCATGCCGGGCGCAGCAAGGATGGGCCACCGCTGTGCCTGCAGGATGGGGTGACGGGGTGGGTCGATGCCGGCACGGGCGGCGCGGACAACATGGACGCGGTCGCCGAGGTTGCGCGCGGCGCGCCGCAGATCGGCCGCTGTCTCGTCAACATCGCCCGCACCGGCGTCATCGCCCCCGGCGGCGAGCTGCATGACATCAACGCGGCGAATGTCGCTTTGGCGCAAGCCGCTATCGCTCGCAATCGCGACATCGTCGTTGGCGTAAAGGCGCGCCTGTCGGACAACGTCGCGGGTGCCAACGACCTCGAAGCGTTGCGCCGGGCACAGGAGGCCGCGGCACCCTTCAATCTGCCGGTCATGATCCACATCGGTCAGAACCACACGCCGCTTCGCGCCATTCTCGCGCTGCTCAAGCGCGGCGATATCGTCACGCATATGTACGCGCCGGGGATGAACGGAATCCTCGACGACCGGGGAGTTTTGCTGCCCGAAGTGATGGCCGCGCGCCGCCGCGGCATCCTCTTCGACTTCGGCAACGGCGTGTCCGATCATTTCGACTGGGATACGGTCGAGAAGGCGACCCGGCAGGGCCTGTGGCCGGATACTTTCTCGACGGACTGGAACACAAAATCGAAGAGCAGCGGGGTGGTTGACCTGCCGAACGTCATGTCGAAGTTCTTCATGTTCGGCATGCCGCTCGCCCAGATCATTGCCTGCGCAACCGTCAACGCGGCGCGATGCTTCCCCGCCTTCGATGACCGCGGCACTCTCAATGTGGGCGCGCCGGCTGATGTAGCCATCATGGAGCTGCGCGAGGGGACGTTCGAGTTCCTTGATAACTACAAGGGAACGCGAACCGGCCGCCAGCGGCTGTTTCCTTCCGAAACGGTGCTCAACGGCAAGCGCGTGCAACGAAGCTAGCGACGGTTCCATGATGGTCCGGCCCGTCAGCCGCCGAGATAGGCTTCGCGGATGCGCCGATCGCCGGCAAGGACCGCGGAAGGTCCCGACAGGGTGATAACCCCAGTCTCGAGCACGAAAGCGCGGTTCGCAATTTCAAAGCGCCATGGCGGAATTCTGCTCGACGAGCAGCACGCCGAGGCCGGTACGCTTGTTGAGTTCAACGATACGATCGAATACCTGCTCGATCACGATCGGAGCAAGACCCAGCGACGGCTCATCCAGCATCAAAAGGCTTGGGCGGCCCATCAGGGCCCGGCCGATGGCGAGCATCTGCTGCTCTCCGCCGGACAATGACCAGCCACCTTGCTTCAGCCGCTCTTTCAAGCGCGGGAACAGTCCGAACACCAGCGCGAGATCTTCGTCGATCTCGCGCCTGTTGCGCGGGCGTGACGCCGTGCCCGCAAGCAGGTTCTCCAGCACGGTAAGGCCGGGGAAAATCCGCCGACCCTCCGGGCAGTGGGCCAGGCCCGACCCGACGATGGTTTCGACCGCGGCGTTTTGAATGTCTGCGCCCCTCCAGGAAATGGTGCCTGCGCTCGGGCGGACCAGCCCGGAGATCGTACTCAGCGTCGTGGTCTTGCCGGCACCATTGCCGCCGATCAGGGCGACGATCTCGCCCATTTCGACGCTCAGGGAAATGCCCTTGAGCACCTCGATGTGACCGTAGGACACTCTTAAATCACTGACCTTAAGCATGCCGGTGCCGCCTGCCGAGATAGGCCTCGATCACCTGTGGATCGCGTTGAACGTCCGAAGGTGCTCCTTCCGCGATCTTCTTGCCGAAATCCAGCACTGTGACGCGGTCGCTTATTCCCATCACCAGCCGCACATTGTGTTCGACCAGCAAAATGGTGATGCCGCGACTCTTGAGCCTTGCGATGGTGCCGAGCAGCGTCATGCTTTCGGTCGTGTTCATTCCGGCGGCCGGCTCGTCAAGCAAGAGAATATCCGGCCTTGACGCCAGCGCCCGTGCGATCTCCAGAAGGCGTTGCTGTGCGTAGGGAAGCTGCGAGGCGCGATCATTGGCGCGCCGGGCAAGGCCGACGGTTTCAAGCGCCTCGCGCGCGCGAGAATCGATGTCGGCCTCGCGCCGCCTTTGCCGCGCGTTCGATGTCAGAATATCGAAAAGCGAGGAGCGACTGTGGCAGGCCGCGGCTACCATTACGTTTTCGATAACGCTCAGATTGTCGAAGATCCGGATGTTCTGGAAGGTGCGCGCAAGGCCGAGCCGCGCAATCCGGTGCGGCTTCAGGCGGAAGATCTCCTGGCCGCCGATGCGAATCGATCCCCTGTCGGCGTGCGAAGCTCCGCTCAGCGCGTTGAGCAGTGTGGTCTTGCCGGAGCCGTTTGGACCGATGATCGCCTGCACGATGCCGCTGGGCACGTCGAGGTCGATGTTGTCGAGGGCGACCAAACCGCCAAACCGTCGCGTCACGCCCCGCGCGATGATGATGTGCTCTACGGTCAAGGCGGACTCGCCTGACGAAGCCGAAAATGAGATGCAAGCGATGCCAGCCCTCCCGGTGCAAGCACGATGACGGCAATGACGCCGAGGCCGTAGAGCACGAGATACCACTGACCAAGAAACCGCAGCGCCTCGGGAAGAATGGTCAGCGCCACCGCGCCAAAAACGCAACCTGGAATCGAGCCCATTCCGCCAACGATGAGCATGGTCATCAGCAGGATCGCCTGCGTGCCGGAAAAACTGTCGGGACTTATGAAGCGTATGGAGGACGCATACAAACATCCCGCAAGTCCGGCATAGACTGCCCCGATCATGAACGCGATCAGTTTGATCCGCGTGGTGTCGACGCCGCTCTGTTCCGCCGCGATCTCGCTGTCCCTGGTCGCGATCATCGCCCGACCGAGTTGGGAGTGGCGTATGCGGACCGCGATCGTCACTGCCAGCGCCAGCGCTGCGACCAGAAGGTAGTAATGCTGTGCCTGTCCCTGCGGTCCTGTTCCGAAAATGCTGATGCCGGGTATGGCCCGCAGGCCGGAGGTGCCACCGGTGACCGGCTCCCAGTGCACGATGATCAGGCGGATGATTTCACCAAAGCCGATGGTGGTCATGGCCAGATAGAAGGTGCGCAGCCGCATGGTGGGCAGACCGAGCACAAGGCTTGCGGCAATCACGACAATCGCCGAGAGAAACGGCGTCGTTATCCAGGGCAGGCCGGACTTGGTTGCAAGCGCAGTGGTGTAAGCTCCCAACCCGTAAAATGCGGCCTGGCCAAAGTTGATCTGGCCGGCCCAACCCGTAACGTAATTCAATCCGAGCACGACAATCGCGTTGAGAATGGCGATATTGAGCAATTGGATGATGTAGGCGTCCTGGGTGAGGAGTGGGATCGCCAGCGCTGCGGCCAGGCCTGCCGCGGGAATAAGCCAGCCTTTCATCTGCGGGCTACCATATCAGACTTTCTCGCCGCTCCTCTCGCCGAACAAGCCACGCGGCCAGGCGATGAGAATACTGATCATGACGATGAAAGCATAGGCGTCGCGAAAATTGGACGAGATGTAGCGGGCGCCGAAGGTTTCGATGAGCCCAAGAAATAGGCCGCCGATCACGGCGCCGGGCAGGTTGCCGAAACCGCCGATGACGCTGACGACGAACCCCTTCAGGCCGAGACTTCCTCCCATGGTCGGCTCGGCGAGGAAGATCGGCGCCACCAAAAGCCCGGCGATCCCGGACAGCATGGCGCCGAGCGCGAAAGCTACCGCGATGGTGCGATTGACGGCAATGCCGACCAGCCGCGCGGTGTGCAGGTCCTGCGCGGTCGCCTGCATCAAAATGCCGAACCGGGTCCTGGTCAGAAACAGAAACTGCAGCAGCAGAATGACCGCCAGCGTTGCGAAGATGAAGAGCTGATGCATCGAGACGACGACACCGGCAAAACGCAACGGCGGACCATGGACCGGGGAGGGCAGTGACACCGGAAGCGGTCCCCAGATGATCAACGCCAGGTTTTCCAGCACGATCCCCATGGCGATCGTTGTCAGGATCACGAGGAATGCCGGCCGCCCTCGAAGCGGAAAATAAACCAGCACCATGAATACAATTCCGACCAACGCCATCGCCACCATTGTGACGGCCCAGGCCGCCGCGACCGGCAACTCATGGGTCACCGCACAGCTGATGCCGATGAAGGCCCCCAGCATGAGGAGCTGCCCTTGAGCAAAGTTGACGATCTGTACCGTGTTGAAGATCAACAGCAAGCCAAGAGCGACGAGGGCATAGATGCTGCCGAGCGCTAGGCCGTTGATGACGAGCTGGCCCATGAGCGATCACATCACGATCAGTAGCCGCTTTCCTTGATCGGGCCGGCCAGCTCCGGCATCTTGCCCTTGTTGCGATAGATGCCAAGGGTGTGCGCCAGATCGCCCAGGGCGTCGGCCTGATAGGAGATAAGCATGCCGTTCCAGTCCTTGGTGGCTGCGAAGGCGTCGCGGATCGCCGGTTTGTTGCAGCCGACCTTCTCGATGATCGACTTCAGCATGTAGACGGTGTCGTAATATGACACCGTAAAATTGTCGGCCGGTACCTTGTATCTCTCCTGCACGCGTTTCGCCCAATCCAGTATCCTTGCGTCCTTCGAGGTTTGCGGGATCATGCCGCCGATGGCGTATGTGCCGTCGGCTTCCGCAGCCGACAGGTTGTTGAGCGTCGTTTGCGCCACGATGCTGGCGTTTCCGATCGTAGTCAGCTTGATGCCGAGGTCGCTCATTTGCTTGATGACCAGCGTGACGTCGGCCGGACGGCCGAACACGATGAGGCTGTCGGCATCCTTGTCCTTGATCTCGAGCAACTGCGCACTCATGTCCTTGTCCGACGGTGCATAGGAGGTCACGGCTATCGGCATCACCTTGAGCTTGGCAAGCGAAGCCTGAATGCCCCTGGAAGCGCCCAGGCCGTAATCATCCGCCACGGCGATGATGCCGGGCCTGGTCTTGCCGAGTGACTTGACCAGGTACTCCGGGATGAGATCGGCGAGCTGTCCGTCGTGGACGTGGGTGCGAAACAGCCATTTGCTGCCTTGTGCGGTCACTTTTGCATTGGTCGCACCGACCAGGAACGGTGTTTCCGATCTGGTGACGACTTCCGTCTGGGCGAACACGTGCGGACTGATCATCGACCCGAATATGACCAGAGGCTTGCCTTCCAGAATCCGGTTCATCGCGTTCAGTGCGTCGGTGCTCGATGCCCCCGTGTCTTCCGTCGAAAGCGCCAGCTTCTTGCCGTCGATGCCTCCGTTGCCGTTTATCTCTTCGACCGCGAATTCCACGCCATTACGTGCCTGCGTGCCGAGCAACGCCAGGTTTCCGGTGAGCGCCGTCGTCAGGCCGAGCGGGATCGGGGAGGGACAGCTTGCATTGTCGGCTCTCGATTCGTGAGTGAAAGTCAGGGACAGACAGATCGCGGTCACGCCCATGATCGAGGTCTTCGGGAATAGAAAATTCATCACATCCTCTGTCGGGTTGGTGCATTTGCGCGCGGCCAAAGCCGAAGCCGGCAGGCTCGTCCTGATTGCCTGACAAGCCTGCCGTTCGCCTGCGAACCCCTTCTTTATGAGCGTAAAATTCCCTCGCTGCACGGCCTTTTCAGGGAATTCCCCCGCGTCATTTTCCGGCGGCTCCGGTTGTGGCCAGGGAAGGCGCGGTCGCAGCTCGTCCACTCAAAGCCAGGTATACGACGCCGGAAACCACGATCCCGAACAGCCAGCTAAAGTCGGCACCGCCCAAGAGCCCGGAAATGGGTCCCTGCAGCGCGGGCACTAGCCCGTCGTGGACCGACCAGCCAGCGACCAGTCCCGCAAGAAATGCAATGATACCACCCCAGTTGATGTCGCCATAGGCGCTCGATTGCGCCGAAGTGTAGAGTTCGGGGACGTTGATCTCACTCTTCCGCTTGATGAAGAAGTCGGCCATCACAACGCCTGCCCACGGACTCATCCAGAGCAGCAGGCTGATCATCCAGTTGTCGAACGCCTTGGCAAATGAGGGCGCGAAGATGAAGTAGATGGTGACGAGGTAGCCGACGATTCCGGCAATCAGCGCCAGCGCAGTTCGGGACAGGCGGACGTCCATGCTGAGCGCGGCCAGTGCCGCCGAGTAGACGTTCAGGATGTTGGTAGCGATCGGTCCGTGCAGAACCATCAACAAGACCAGGATGCTTGTTGCGCTGCCGAACACCGCGCTGACCATCTTCGCCGGGTCGGTGTCCACCGTGACGCTCGCGATCGTGGCTCCGAGGATGGCAAGCCAGACCGACGGTACGAACATTCCGATATAGCTATACCAGAACACCGAGCTTGAAGAGACGCTGCGAGGCACGAAGCGCGAATAGTCGGAGGCCCACGTCACCCAGGAAATTCCCCAACCGACCCCGATCGCCGACATCAACAGCGTGAGCATCGCCAGATGAGGGCCGGGCGGCAGGCTGCTCGTGAGATTCCAATTCACCACCCCAGGTTTACTCCAGGCGAGCACGCTCATCAGCACCATGATGGCGACGGTCACAGGCACCGTGTACTTCTCAAACGTGCGGATTGCGTAGAAGCCGTAGATTCCGATGACGACCTGGATCAACATCACTACGGTGATGACGATGAAGGTCGTAAACAGTGAATCCGGCACTCCGAACTGGCCGAGAATGGCTATCGAGATTTTGACCGGGAAATAGGTGTTCACGCCGATCCAGCCGAGCGTCATCAGGAACATCAGAAGACTCGGCAGGTATGCTCCGCGGCGGCCAAAGGCGGAGCGGCTAAGCACCATCTGGTTGACCCCGGTCTTGTGGCCCATCATCGTGAACGCGGCGAAGATGGCGCAACCGAAGAGGTTGCCTATGACGATGACGGCGATGGTCTCCCACAAGCCGAGCTTGAGGATGATGCCAAGCGCGCCGAGCGCCCAGTTGACCGGCGCGATGTTGGCCCCGGCCCAGATCCACATTTGCTGTGGGCCGGTTGAGTCGCGATCAGAATCAGGGATCGGTTCGATACTGTGAATGTCGGATCGTAGTTCTGAATTTGTCATGACGCCCTCCCTTTGCCGAGAAATCCTCCGATCAAATTCAGCAAGAATCGTACCAGAGGCGCGATTATTGAGGGCTCGCCGAACGCTAACGGTGTTCAATTCCGCTTGCGCAAGCGCTTTATCAACAGCGAAATATGGTTTGGGACCCTCTCGCCACAGGTCGCTCCAGTCGGCGTGGCAGGCGTGTCCAGATCGTTCCGTAATGCGAAGTACTCTTCGCATTAGTCC
>Ga0210408_10006573_pt1 | contig 10038 bp, 9 predicted proteins | sample IncBWH4MmetaG_FD_155471 | JGI IMG/M metagenome (GOLD analysis project Ga0210408, IMG submission 155471) | Forest soil microbial communities from Barre Woods Harvard Forest LTER site, Petersham, Massachusetts, United States - Inc-BW-H-4-M | ecosystem: Environmental > Terrestrial > Soil >...
CAGCAGCGTGCCGATCCCCAGCATGAACGCGAACCCCTTGACTTCCGCCGTGGCCAGCGCGAACAGGATGAACGCGGTCATGAACGTCACGACGTTCGCGTCGACGATCGCCGCGAACCCACGCGTGTATCCGGTGGCGATTCCCGAGACGATCGAGCGCCCGCCCCGGATCTCCTCCTTGACGCGCTCGAAGATGACGATGTTCGCGTCCGCGGCGATACCGATCGTGAGGATCAGACCGGCGATCCCGGGGAGCGTGAGCGTCACGGGGATCAGCTTGATAAGCGCGAAGAAGTACGCCCCGTAGACGATCAGCCCACCGACCGCGATCGCGCCCAGCACGCGGTAGAACAGGAGCAGGAACAGACACACCACGGCAAAGCCCACGAGACCCGCGATCAGGCCCTGGTGCAGCGCCGTTTTGCCGAGCGTCGCGGACACCTGCGAGTTGGAGATCAGTTCGAGGCGGATCGGCAGCGCGCCCGACTGCAGCTCGTTCGCGAGCGCCTGCGCGGAGGTGATCGTGAACCCGCCGGAGATCTGCGAGCCCTGGCTGGATTCGATGCCTTCCGGATACTGGGTGTAGTCGATCGAGGGCGCGGTGATCAGCTGCCCGTCCAGCGCGACCGCGAAGTGCTGCAGTGCGGCTTCCTTGCGGACACCCGGCAGCTGCGCTTCCTGGCCGCGGTGGGCGATTTCCTTGGTAACGCGCTGGAACACGCTCTTGCCGCGCGAGGTGAACCCGAAGTTGACGTTTGGCGCGCCGGTGCCCCCGCCGCCTTCGTCGAAGCCCTGCTGCGGGTTGGTGATGTCTGCGCCGCTCAGCACCGGTTCGTCGTTGAGCACGTAGAAGCTGTTGGGGCTCTGCTGGGTGACCTTGCCGGTTTTCGGCGATTCCACCGGGCGGGCCTGCAGCAGGATCGTGCCCGGGTTCACGCGCACGGCCTTCGGCTTGGATCCGGCCGGCGGTTTGTAGCCGTCCGCGTACAGGTCCTGTTCGGTTTCCTGCGGCTGGCACACCGGCTTGCCGCCGCTGCACAGCATCTTTTCGTGCTTGGTGTCGAGCAGATACCAGCTGCCGTAGATGCACCCGTTCACCTGCTTGGGCGTGCAACCCGGCTCGAACGTCGTGGCGGTCGCGCGCAGGATCGCGGGGCGCTTGGCCGCGCGCAGCACTGCCTGGTACTCGGGCAGGCCTCCTTCCTGACTGCCCGCTCCCGATAGGGTCCCGTCGCCGGTGGCGGTCGGTTCGGTCGTGCCGGCCGGCTTGCCGGTGGAGCCGATCACGTTCGGCTCCCAGTCGTAGAAGTGCAGCTGCGCGGTCTTGCCGACCTCGCTTTCGGCACGCTGCGCGTTGCTCACGTCGGGCAGGTCCACGTCGATTTCCCGCGCGCCACTGCGTTGGATTTCCGGCTGCGCGACGCCCAGCTGATCGACACGCTTGCGCATGATGTCGATCGAGCGTTCGAGCGCTTCCGGAGTCACCTGCGACTGCGCGGTCGGCTTGGCCTGGTAGACGAGCTGCACCCCGCCCTTCAGGTCCAGCCCGAGCCTCGTCGGCTTCGTCGCGATCGCCGCGATCGAGGCGGCGAACAGCCCCGCGACGAGCAGCAGGATGAGGATGTTGCGCCGGCGGTCGCTCATGGCCTTCGCCGATGGGTCAGGGGATGCTGAGGCACGAGCATGGCTCGAAAGAGACTACTTCTCCGGGGTGAGCACGAGCAACAGCCCGCCGTCGTCGTCATACGCCGGGAACATGTCGGCCTTCGCGCTCGCCGCCACGTCGCGTTCGCCGCTGACGAGGACGGCCTTGTCGAGCGCGCGCACTCCCCACTCGAGCACGGTCGCGACCGGGTCATCGCCGCCCGAGAAGCTGAGGCCCAGAACCTGCTCGACGCGCTGACCGATGACCTCCTCCTCCTCGAGGCCCGTGAACGCGAACGAGTTCTTGCCGCAGCCGATGATCCGGCCCTCGGCATCGCACACGAAGAAGGCGGCGTCCGGCGCCGGGTAGTAGTCGTCGAGCAGCTCGAACAGGAATGCGAACCCGCACTTCGCGCAGCCCTTCGGCTGGCGCGTGAAGCCGATGTTGCGGTCCAGCTCGCTCGTGCGATGACCGCAGTTCGGGCAGATGAATGGGTGGGCCGTCATAGGCACAGACTAGGGGAGCGGACGCGTCAAGGTCCCCGCACCTCCCGGGGGCGCTCCGGAGCTCGTGCACGCGCCGAATCGGAGCGCGCGATGGGCATGCGGAGACGTGCGCAGGAGGTGACGCGGGGACTCAGAACAGCGCCGGTCCGGGCGGCGTGGGCGCCTGCAGGCCGAGATGAGCGAAGGCCATGGGCGTGGCCGCGCGCCCGCGCGGAGTCCGCTTGAGCAGGCCCTGCATGAGCAGATACGGCTCGTAGACATCCTCGATCGTGTCCTGCTCCTCGCCCACCGCCACAGCCAGCGTCGAGAGTCCGACCGGTCCACCGTCGAACTTCACGCAGATGGCCCGCAGGATCTCTCGGTCCAGCCGGTCCAAGCCCAGCTCGTCGACCTCCAGCAGCTGCAGCGCCGCGTGCGCGGCCGCGGCAGTGACCACGCCCGCCATGCGCACCTCGGCATAGTCGCGCACGCGCTTGAGCAGCCTGTTGGCCACGCGCGGCGTCCCCCGGCTGCGAGCCGCGATCGCGAGCGCGCCATCCTCCTCGAGATCGATCGCGAGGATCCCGGCCGAGCGCTTGACGATCGCCGCGAGCTCGTCCGTCGCGTAGGGCTCCAGCCGCGCCTGGATCCCGAAGCGATCGCGCAGCGGGGTGGTCAGCAGACCGGTGCGCGTCGTCGCTCCGATGAGCGTGAACGGGGGCAGCTCGAGCGTCACCACGCGCGCCCCCGCGCCCTGCCCGACGGTGATCGGCAGGCGGTGATCCTCCATCGCCGGATAGAACGTCTCCTCCAGCGTGCGCGGCAGCCGGTGGATCTCGTCGACGAAGAACACGCTGCGCGGCTCCAGGGCGGTCAGAAACGCCGCAATGTCTCCCTTGCGCTCGAGCGCGGGCCCCGCCGTCTGCACGAACGGGGCGTCCAGCTCGGCCGCGACAATCTGCGCTAGCGATGTCTTGCCCAGCCCCGGCGGCCCTGCCAGCAGCACGTGGTCGAGCGCGTCGCCGCGAGCGGCGGCCGCCTCGATCGCGACCGCCAGCTGCTCGCGCAGGGTCTCCTGACCGATGAACTCTTCCAGCCGTCGTGGCCGCAGCGAGCGATCGAGCTCGTCCTCGGGCACGAGGTAGGGCGTCTGGATGCGATCGGCGGTCTCGGTCATCGCCTCAGCCCGTCCTTGCCGCGCGCAGGGCGTGCGCGATCAGCTCCTCGGCGCTCATCTCGCCCTCGGCATCGCGCAGCAGCTCCTCGACCTCGCCTGGCCCGTATCCGAGCTCCAGCAGCCCGTCGCGTGCGAGGCCGCGCGGCCCGTCCCCGCGCCGGGCTGTGATGAGATGCCCGTCGCTCGCGGGGCCCACCGCGCCGACGACCTTCTCGCGCAGCTCGACGATGATTCGCTCCGCGGTGCGCTTGCCGATCCCGGGGACGGCCTGAAACCGCGCGGCGTCCCCGCCGGCGATCGCGCCGATCAGCTCGCGCGACGGTCCGCCGGAGAGCACCGCCAGCGCCACCTTCGGGCCGACCGCCTGGACCGACAGCAGCATCAGAAACAGCTCCCGCTCCTGTTCGGAGTGAAACCCGTACAGCGTCAGCGCGTCGTCGCGCACGATCAGGTGGGTGTGCAGCATCGTCTCCTCGCCTGCCGCGGGCACGTGGGTGAGCGTCTGCGCAGAGATTGCCGCGCGGTAGCCGACGCCACCGCACAGCAGTACGACGTGATCGGACCGGCGCACGACGACCTCGCCTCGAAGCATGCCGATCATCTCGCCCCACCGACTCCGGCGAGCGCCTGCGTGAGGGGGGCGCGGTTGACGTGACACACCGCGACGGCCAGCGCGTCGGCCGCGTGGTCTGGGGTGGGCGGGGCCGGCAGTCCGAGTAGTGCCTGGACCATGCGCGCGACCTGCTCCTTGCCGGCGCGCCCGTTGCCGCACACCGCGCCCTTGACGGCCTGCGGGGTGTAGCTCTCACACGGCACGCCGCGCTGTCCCGCCGCGAGCATCACGACGCCTCGCGCCTGTCCGACGGCGAACGCGGTGCGCACGTTCTGCCCGAAGTACAGCTCCTCCAGGGCCACGCTCTCGGGGGCGTGCTCGGCCAGCAGCGCGTCCACCGCCGCGTGGATGTCGGTGAGTCCGGAGCGGGTCTGGATCGTGCCGCCGTCGAGCGCCATCAGCCGCCCGTCACGCTGGGCGACGACCCCATAGCCGGTGTTGGCCAGGCCCGGGTCGATGCCGAGAACGATCACACCCAGTGATTCTGCGCACCGGCTCGGACGCCTGCCCAGGGAGCTTTCCCGGATGCCCACAGGTCGTTCAGCGCGACGGCGTCCTTGTAGGTGTCCATGCACTCCCAGAACCCGTCGTGGCGGTAGGCTCGCAGCTCGCCCGCAGCGGCCATGCGCTCCAGCGGCTCGCGCTCCAGGACGGCGTCCTGATCCAGGTAGTCGAGCACGCTGCGGCGCAGGCAGAAGAAGCCGCCGTTGATCCAGTGCTCGGAGCGTGGCTTCTCGCGAAAACCCGTCACGCGCCCGTCTCCGTCGAGCTCTGTCACACCGAACTGCAACCGCGGGCGCACGACTGTCATCGTCGCGATCGCCGCGTGCGAGGCGTGAAAGCGCAGCAGCGCGTCGAGGTCGATGTCCGCCACTCCGTCGGCGTAGGTCGCGCAGAAGGTCTCCTCACCCGCCAGCCGGCTCGCCAGCAGATCGATCCGCCCGCCGGTCGGCGTCTGCGGCCCGGTGTCCTCACACTCGACGCTCACGCCGTCGGGCCACTCGGCGGCGTCCACGAACCGCTCGATCAGCTCGCCGCGGTAGCCTGTCGCGAGCACGAACCGGCGAAAGCCCTGCATGGCGTAGAGCTGGATCACATGCCAGACGATCGGCCTGCCCCCGATCTCCACGAGCGGCTTGGGGATCTCCCGGGTGCGCTCCTGCAGGCGTGTGCCACGCCCGCCGCAGAGGATCACCACGGGTGGTCTGGAGGGTGGGTGAGCCATGGCCGGTCCTTGCATCGAGTTGCTGTCGGCGCCGCTCACCACAGCCGTCGGCATATCGGAAGCGCTCATCGCCAAGCGCCGGGCCTAGCCGGCAACGCGCTCCAGCACCTCGGCTGGGACGTCGAAGTTGGCGTGAACCTCGCCGACGTCGTCGCTGTCCTCCAGCGCCTCGATCAGCCGCATCAGGCTGCTCGCCTGGGATTCGTCGATCGGCACGAGGCTCGACGGGCGGTAGCCAATCTCGGCGCCCGCGATCTCCACGCCCGCGGATTCCAGCGCCGCGAGTACGTGCGCGTAGTCGGCCGGCGCCGCAACGACCTCCCACAGATCGTCCTCGGCGGTGATGTCCTCCGCACCGGCCTCCACGGCGACCATCAGCTCGTCTTCGTCGTGACGGGTCGCGTCGATCGCGATCGTGCCCTTCTTGTCGAACAGATACGCGACCGAGCCCGGCTCCCCGAGCGAGCCGCCGTACTTGGAGAACGCATGCCGGACGTCCGCGCCGGTGCGGTTGCGATTGTCGGTCACGGCCTCCACGAGCACAGCCACGCCGCCCGGGCCGTAGCCCTCGTAGAGCACGGTCTCCAGCGCCGCCTCGCCGTCGGCGCCCGCGCCGGTGCCCTTGGCGATCGCGCGTTCGATGTTGTCCTTGGGCATCGACGCGAGTTTGGCCTTGCGGATCGCGTTCTCCAGGGTCGCGTTCGCGTCGGGATCGCCGCCGCCGTCGCGCGCCGCGACCGTGATCGCCCGCGCGAGCTTGGTGAACTGCTGACCGCGACGCGAGTCCACGATCGCCTTCTTGTGCTTGATGCTGGCCCACTTGGAGTGTCCTGACATTGCCTGGAGTCTAGGATGCGAGGCCGCATGACGTCCCTCGACCCCGGCATATTCAAGGCGTACGACATCCGCGGCCTCTACGGCTCGCAGCTGGACGGCGATGCGGCCGAGGCGATCGGGCGCGCGTTCGCGCAGGTGCTGTCGGGGCTCGCGGGCAAGTCCGTGGGCGAGCTGCGCGTGGGGTTGGGTCGCGATATGCGCCTGAGCGCTCCCGAGCTTGCGGCGCGCTATCGCATCGGACTGCTGGAGGAGGGCGCCGACGTGATCGACGCGGGCCAGGTGGGCACCGAGATGCTCTATTACCTGGTCGGCTCGCGCGAGCTCGATGGGGGGCTGATGTGCACGGCCTCGCACAACCCCGCCGCCTACACCGGCGCCAAGCTCGTGCGCGATGGCGCGATCGCGCTGTCGGGGGACGCGGGCATTCAGGACATCCGCGCGGCGATCGAAGGCGGCCTGGGGATCGCGCCGGGAGGCGGAAAGGCCGAGGACGTAGACGTGTATGAGGAGTTTCAGCAGTTCGCGCTGAAGTTCATCGACCCGCAGGTCGTGCGCTCCCCCGCGGGCCGCGACGGTCGCCCGCTGAAGGTGATCGTGGACGGCGGCAACGGCATGGCGGGGCCGATGGTCGGCCCCCTGCTGGAGCGTCTGGGGCTGGAGTTGATCGAGACGTACTGGCAGCCCGACGGCACGTTTCCCGACCACGAGCCGAACCCGCTGCTGGAGGAGAATCGCGCGGCGATCGTCGCCAGGGTACGCGAGAGCGGAGCCGATCTCGGCATCGCCTGGGACGGGGACGCAGACCGCTGCTTCTTCATCGACGACACCGGGGAGTTCGTGGACGGGGACTTCCTCACGGCGCTGCTGGCGCAGTCGCTGCTCGGCAAGGCCGCCGAACCGGACGAAGCGGTGCTGTACGACGTGCGCGCCTCACGCGCCGTTGCCGACACGGTGCGCGCCGCCGGCGGCGTCCCGCATGTCAACCGCGTGGGGCACGCGTTCTTCAAGACGCGCATGCGCGCGGAGGGCTCGCTGTTCGGCGGGGAGGTGTCCGGGCACTACTACTTTCGTGAGTTCTTCTGCGCCGACTCGGGCACGATCCCTGCGCTGCTGATCCTCGAGCTTCTGTCCCGCGAGGGCCGTTCGCTGTCGCAGCTGCTTGCGCCGTTGCGCGCGCGGTACTTCATCTCGGGTGAGATCAACTCCGAGGTAGCCGACCCCGAGGCGAAGATGGCCGAGATCGCCGAGCACTACTCCGACGCGCGCCAGGATCGCCTGGATGGGATATCGATCGACTACGACGACTGGCACTTCAACGTGCGCCCGTCCAACACCGAGCCGCTGCTGCGGTTGTGCCTGGAGTCACTCCTCGCGCGCGAGGACATGGAACGCCGCCGCGACGAGGTGCTCGCACTGATCCGCTCGTGATCGCCACGAGCCCGCATGGCAGCGCTGGATCGGCGTCCTCGGTCGCTCGCGTAGGCAGTACGCCAAAGCGCTCCCGCGCGTCTTCTTGCCCAGCTTGCCCTGCGGGCTCGTGGTGGCCTGGTTCTCAGGCTCTATCCAAATGAGTGACCCGTCGCAGAGGGAGGGCGAGGAGCGCGCGGAGGCGGAGCTCTTGGCCCAGGCAGCCGAGGCCGGCATCCATCGGCTGGCCATCCCCACGCCGTTTCAGGTCGGGCGCGTCAACGCCTACCTGATCGAGGACTCCCCGCTGACGTTGATCGACTCGGGGCCGAGCTCCGAGCGCTCGCTGCAGGAGCTGGAGCGGGGTCTGGGCGCACGCGGACATGCGATCGAGGACATCGAGTTGCTGGTCATCACTCACCAGCACGTCGACCACTTCGGTCTCGCCGCGACCCTCGCCCAGCGTTCCGGCGCCGAGGTCGCGGCGCTGGAGGGGCTCGCGCCCTACCTGCACGAGTTCGAGACCGCCACCGAGCTGGACGACCGGTTCGCCCAGAGCGTGATGCTGCGGCACGGCATCCCGGCCGACCTCATCACCGCGCTGCGCGCGGTCTCGGCGAGCTTTCGCACCTGGGGCGCGGCGGTTGAGGTCACGCGGCCGGTGCGCGACGGTGAGGAGCTGCGTCTGCGCGACCGCACGCTGCGCGTGCTGCACCGGCCCGGCCACAGCCCCTCGGACACGGTGTTCCTCGACGACCGATCGGAGGTCGGCCGGCGAGCGATCATGTTCGCCGCCGATCACCTGCTCGCGAACATCTCATCCAACCCTCTGCTCGCGCGGCCCCTGGACGCCGGACCCGCTTTCACCGGGCCCCGTCCGCGCGCGCTGATCGACTACATGGCCTCGCTGGAGCGCACCCGCGCGATGGATCTTTCGCTGGTGCTGCCCGGCCACGGCACCCCCATCGCCGATCACGCGTCGCTGATCGACTCGCGCCTGTTCATGCACCGCCGCCGTGCCGAGAGCATCCACGGCCTGATCGCCGCCCAGCCGCGCACCGCGCACGAGATCGCGGTGGAGCTGTGGGGCAACGTCGCGGTCACGCAGGCATACCTGACGCTGTCCGAGGTGCTCGGCCACGTCGATCTGCTGCTCGACGAACGACGCGTGGTCGAACGCGCCGACTCCGATGAGGTCATCATCCGCTTCGAGGCGGTCTAACCCGAACCGCCCTCGATCTGCCCAAGGTGTGCGACGTTCGCACGGTCGTCCGCGTCGTCGCTGGGCTCGGCCGAAAACCATGCGTCGAGGATCTCCTGCAGTTCCGCCTCTGACGTGGAGCGCAGGCTGAGCGCGAGCACGTTCGCGTCGTTCCACCGCCGCGCCCCCGCGGCCGTCGCCGCGTCGACGCACAGCGCGGCGCGCACGCCCGGGACCTTGTTGGCGGCGATCGAGGCGCCCGTGCCGGTCCAGCAGCACACGATCGCCTGCTCGGCGCGGCCCTCGGCCACGTCGCGGGCGGCGGCCGCCGAGGCCCACGCCCAGTCCTCGCGCTCGCCCGCCTCACCGTCGGCCAACGCTCCGTGGGCCAGCGCCTGGAAGCCGCGGCCGCGCAGCGCCGCGACCAGCCCATCGGCGATCCCCACCCGTTCGTCGGCCGCCACCGCGATGACGCGCATGTCCGCAGTATCGCGCCACGGCTCGCCGCGTGTGGGCTGCGCTGGTCAGAAACGATGAGGTGCGATACTGTCTATAAATACGGATACTCTGCCTCGGGGATTGTCATTGACCGACGCGGGGCGGGGAGATTGACAGGACGGGTCTGCGGGAAGCGGGGTGAGAGTCGTGATCGGGGGAGTCGAGAGCATCACCTCCAACCCGCACCTGAACGTGTTCGAGCCCTACGGCGACCTCGGACGCGGCCACGAGGACCAGCTCACGCGCGCCGCGATGATCGTGCTGCGGCTCGTGCCCCTCGCCCGGGAGGCGCTGCTGCACGAGATCGGCGAGCGCTCGCAGAGCCGGCTGCCCGACTGCGCGGTCGACCTGCAGGCCGCGCACCTCGTCGATCCCTCCGAGGAAGGCGCGTCCAATGGCGCCGTCCAGCGAGGGCGCCTGGTGAGCGTGTTTCTGACGCCCGACTTCGAGCCGCCGGAGATCGTGCAGGAGGTCACCGACACCGACAGCGGCCAGCGCTTCGACGGCGTGCTGCGCTTTGACCCGGACCTGGTCGTGCTGCTGGAGAGCAAGGTCTGCCGCAAATGGGCCAAGCGCAACGGGTATCGCGTGGGCGAGCTGAACCTCGGCGGCGTGCGGTTCGCCCAGCGCCGTACCTGCGTGCTGCGCTGGCACGACCTGCTCGAGGCGTGGTGGCGGCTGGCGGAGATCGGGGTGCTCGCCCCCGCCGAGCATGCGCTGGTGCAGGACATGCTCAGCTACGCCCACCAGGACTTCGGCCACCTGCTCCCGTTCGGCAGCCTGCGTCGCGTCGGCGCCGATCCCATCCGGCGCAAGTGGCGGCTGCGCTCGCTGCTGCGCGAGGCCACCGGCATCGAGCCCGAGCGCGTCGGGCTGGTGCACGTGCGCCTGGACAAAGCGCTCGGCGCGCTCTCGCTGCAGCGCGCCGCGCTGGACATCGACGAGGACGA
>Ga0210408_10006574_pt1 | contig 10037 bp, 9 predicted proteins | sample IncBWH4MmetaG_FD_155471 | JGI IMG/M metagenome (GOLD analysis project Ga0210408, IMG submission 155471) | Forest soil microbial communities from Barre Woods Harvard Forest LTER site, Petersham, Massachusetts, United States - Inc-BW-H-4-M | ecosystem: Environmental > Terrestrial > Soil >...
GCACTCCACAGGGCGGGTTATGCGCAGCTGCGCATAACCCGCCCTATGAGCAGCGCTGGGTTATGCGCAGCGCTCGGGGTCTGCGCTGGTGGGGGCAGTGGTGACGACCGGACACTGCGCATAATCCGGGAGGACTCTGATCACGCGGCCCGGCATGGTGCCGGGCCTTCGTGATTGGAGGTCAGCTGTCATGGTGGCTGTTCCCGAACTGGTGTCCGGCCTGGATGCCGAGCTGGTGCGTCTGGGCTATAAGGCCGCGACGATGGTCTGGTACCGGGGCTGCTGGCGCCGCCTGGAGAGATTTTTCGCATCCCGCGGGGTGCAGGAATTCTCGCTGGATCTGGCTATGGCGTGGGTCGACCAGGCCTGCGGCGGCTTCTTCGACAAGGAGCATGCCGGCACGCTCAAGCCGACCGATGTGTACTTGTTCCGCGTCGCGCAGATGCTCGACGACTTCGCAGTCCATGGCGCGGTGCTGCGTCGTTATTCCCGCACCGTGGACAAGCTGACCGCTGACCAGGCCGACGTTGCGGCCCGGTTCCGGGCGTGGCTGCAGGCCGGCGACTGCGCCGCGTCCACGGTGCGGGCCTATGGCACGGTGGCCGGAGAGTTCCTCGCTTTTACCGGCAGGCGTGGCGGCCTGGCCGGGCTGGACGCCGGGGTCATCGGCGCGTTCGTGGCCACTCTGGCCGGCTACCAGGCCAAGACGGTGGAGCACAAGCTGTGCGCCGTGCGGTCGTTCCTGCGGTTCGCCCGCGACAGTGGGCTCGTCGATGACGCTGTACTGGAGGCGGTCCCGGCGGCGAAGCCGGCCAGGCAGGCCAGGGTCCCGTCGGTGTGGGACCCGGCCGACGTGGCCAAGATCCTGCAGGCGGTCGATCGCGGCAACCCGTGCGGCAAACGGGACTACGCGATCATTTTGCTGATCACCCGGCTCGGGCTGCGCGGTATCGACGTCAAGCGGCTCCGGTTCGGCGATCTCGACTGGCCCGGCAATCGCCTGTCGGTGGTGCAGGTCAAGACCGGCCACCGGGTGCAGCTGCCATTGCTCAAAGACGTCGGCTGGGCGATCATCGACTACGTTCGCTCCGGCCGTCCGCGAAGCGACTGCCCGGAGGTGTTCCTCCGGCACACCGCCCCGATAGGCCCGTTCTCCGACCAGGATCATCTGCACCAGATCCTGGTCAAGCACGCCCGGACCGCTCATGTCCCGGTGGGCGAGAAACGCCGTCATGGCATGCATTCGCTGCGGCACACGCTGGCGACCCGGCTGATGGAGGACGGCACACCGGTCGAGCAGATCGCCGACATCCTCGGCCACCAGTCGGTCACGTCCACAGGCGTGTACTTGAAGTCATCGCTGGGTCTGCTGGCCAGCTGCGCCCTGGACCCGGACGCGTCGGTGCCGGGGGCGAGATGATGACCGCCGGCATCACGCTGTCCGATGCGATCACGGCCCTGGTGGCGGAGAAGCGCGCCGTTGGCTGCAAGTACCACGCCGAGCAGCAGGTGCTGGCCCGGTTCGAGGCGTTCAGCAGCAGGGAGTTCCCGGGGCTGGACACGATCAGCGAAGCGTCGGTGCAGGCGTGGATCGCCGCGGCGCGGCGGCGCGGCGTCCAGCCCGCGACCCTGCAGGGCCTGGCCGCGCCGGTCAGGGAGCTGGCCCGCTGGCTGGGCCGGCGAGGCGTGGCGGCCTACCTGCTGCCCGGGTCCGCGCTGCCCAGGCCCGCTCGGTACGTGCCGCACATCTACACCGACCGGGAGCTAGCGGCGCTGTTCGCGCAGACCGACCGCTGCCGCTACTGCTCGCAGGTTCCGCTGCGCCATCTGGTCATGCCGGTGCTGTTCCGCACGATCTACGCCTGTGGACTGCGCTGCTCCGAGGCCCGCCTGCTCCGTGTCGACGATGTCGACACCGGCGCCGGTGTGCTGCAAATCCGCGACGCGAAAGGCGGCAAAGACCGGCAGGTGCCCGTCTCCGAGGCGCTGCGAGCCAGGCTCGCCGGCTACCACGCCCAGGTCGCCGGGCAGCCGGGCCAGCGGGAGTGGTTCTTCCCCGGCCGGCCCGGCCAGCAGCTCACCCTCGGCAACGTCGGACACAACTTCCGCCGGTTTTTGTGGCAGGCCCGCATCTCCCACGGCGGGCGCGGACACGGCCCCAGGGTGCACGATCTGCGCCATACTTTCGCGGTCAACAACCTGCGGTTCTGGTTCGCCCAGGGGCAGGACATCGGTGCGCTGCTGCCGGTGCTGCAGACCTACATGGGCCATTCGTCGCTGGCCGACACCGCCTACTACCTGCACCTGACCGCCGAGTCCTACCCGGACATCACCGCCCGGGTGCAGCAGGCCATCGGAGACGTCGTCCCGCCCGTCATGGCAGGGCCGCGTCATGGCCACTGACTTCGCGCTGTTCCTGCGCCGGTTCCTGACCGCTCACCTGGCCGGGCTGCGCGGCTACTCGCCCAACACGATCGCCTCCTACCGTGACGCGTTCAAGCTGCTGATCTGCTACTTCCGAGACGAGCGGTCCGTCCCGCCCGAACGGCTCACCCTCGAGCAGGTCGACGCCGCCGCCATCACCGGGTTCCTCCACTGGCTGCGCACCAGCCGGCACAACTCCGCGTCGACCAGCAACCAGCGGCTGGCCGCGATCGACTCGTTCTTCACCTGGATGCAATCCCAGGACCCGGCCCGCATGGCGTGCTGCCAGGACATCCTCGCGATCCCCGCCAGCAAGCACGACCGCCCGGCCGTGGCCCACCTGAGCACCGGGCAGACCCGCCAGCTGCTCGCCCTGCCCGACCGGTCCACCCGCGCGGGCAGACGCGACGCGGCGTTGCTGGCCACTCTCTACGACACCGCAGCCCGGGTCCAAGAACTCGCCGACCTGACCGTCCGCGACATCCGCCTGGACAACCCCGCCATGGCCGCCCTGACAGGCAAGGGCCGCAAGACCCGTCACGTCCCGATCGACACCAACACGGCGGCGCTGCTGGCCGCCTACCTGGCCGAGCGGCACCTGGACAGTCCCGGTCGTGAGGACCACCCGGTGTTCTTCAACCAGCACCGATCCAAACTCAGCCGCGGCGGCATCGCCTGGATCCTTCGCAAATACCAAGCCCAGGCAACCGATCCGGCGCTCGCCAACGCTCGGCTCAGCCCGCACATCCTGCGGCATTATGTGGACGGCCGGGTTATGTGGCCGGAAGCATGATCTCCGCTGGTAGCGGAGCCACGCGGGCTCGTTCCGGCCACATAACGCGATGGTGTTACTCGCAGAAGCGGTCGAGCCACTCGAGGAGATCTTGGTCTGCTGTCCAGTCGGGCAGGGGTTCGGGGGTGAGCGACTGGTAGGCGCTCTCGATGGCTTTGCGTTTGGCTTCGGCGTTGGCGCGGGCGTAGATCTCGGTTGTGGACACGTCGGCATGGCCGAGCAGGTCGCGTATGTAAATCAGGTTGACGCCGGCCTGGAGCAGGTGCATCGCCCGTGTCCTTCTGATCACGTGCGGGGTGACGTTCACCCCGGCCGCGTAGCCGGGGTCGCGCCGGCGCAGGGACTGGACGTGCCTGGTGAGGATCTTGGTGACGCCCCAGCGGGTTAACCGGGAATGTTGCGGCCCGTTGAACAGCGGGTCTGCGTCTTTGCCGACGCCGGGGTGGGACGCGCGCCGGCTGAGGTAGTCCTCCAGCAACTGGGCTGTGGGGTCCATCACCGGGACCCGCCTGGTCTTGGAACCTTTGCCGTGCAGCGTCACCACCATCGGCCGGGCGGCGCGGACGTCGGAGGTGTTCAGGTCGCAGATCTCCTGGACGCGGGCGGCGGTGTCGTAGAGCGTGGACAGCAAGACCATGTCGCGCAGCCCGCGCCGGGTCGCCGGGTCTGGTTCGGCCAGGAGGGCCTTGACCTCGCTGCCGGTGAGGTGACCCATGTCGCCGGCGGGGGTTTTCTGTTGCCTGACGGCGAGGATCTGGGTGGCCTGACCGAGGAACTCTGGCCGCTCGATGGCGGTGTAGCGGGCAAACGATTTGATGACGGCCAGGCGCTGGTTTCGGGTTGACGCCGAGTTGCCGCGCTCGGCCTGGAGCCAGTCCAGGAACGCCAGGACCCGCGCCCGGTCGATGTCGGCGAGGCGCAGTTTCTCGGGCGGGGTTCCCTGCACGTCGCGGAACCAGGTGAGCAGCAGCCTGATCACGTCCCGGTAGGACGCGATGGTCTGCGGGGACAGGTCCCTTTCTGCGGCCAGGTAGCTGGTGAGGAACTTCGACAGCCACCTGCCGGCCAGGTCGCCGTCGGCCGGGCCGGGGCGGCTCACTGCCGGGCTCCTTGCGGCGGGCCGGCCGGGTCCGGGATGACGTAGCCGAACCTGGCGCTGGCCATGGCGGCGACCTCGGGGTGCGCGTCGGCGGTCAGCTGGAGGTAGTACTGGGTTCCGCGCAGGTCGGCGTGGCCCATGTAGGCCGACAGGTAGGGCAGCATGACCACCAGGTCCGCGCCGCCGGTGGCCCAGCGGCGCAGGTTCGCGACGGCGAAGCCGTGACGCAGCGAGTGGATGTGCGGGCCTCCGGGGAAATGCGGGATGTCGGCGTCGGCGAGGTAACGGCGGAACCTGTTGTAAACCGTGGACTTGTCGGCGGGCCTGGAGGGGTCGCCGGTGTGGAACAGCTTGTGGCCGGGTTCGGGGCAGGGGTGGGCGGCCGCGACATAACTGTCCACGGTGGCGGCCAGGCGCCCGGTCACGGGCAAAAGGCGGTTCTCGTGGTTCTTGCCGTCGCGTATCTCGATGGTCGCGCGGGCCGGGTCGAAGTCGCGTAGTTCCAGGCCGAGTGCTTCGGACAGCCGCAGCCCGGTGGCGTAGAACATCCGGAACAGCACCGGGTCGACCAGCGCCCGGTTCGAGTTCTCTGACAGCGGCTGGGTGTCGATGACGTGGAAGAGGCGGCGGATCTCCTCGTCGCTGAACACATACGGCGGCGGCCGGTGCGGTTTCTTCACCGCTGTCAGCGCCGGCGGCGCCCACGCCCGCCAGCCGAACTGGCGGACGTGTTCGGCCAGGTCACGCAGGACGATTTCCTCGCGGCGGATGGTGGAGGCTTTGAGGTGCCGGCCGTAAAGGAACTCCTCGACGGCTTCTTTGACGATCGAGCCGTCGGCGTATCCTTCCCGGCGGCAGTGCCCGGCGAACTGGCGCAGCACCCGTTCGGGGAAGTCGTACCGGTACCCGCCGGCGTGCCGTGCTGCGACCAGCGTGCCGATCAGGCCGCCCAGCGTCGCCGCGCTCACGAACGTGCTCCTTGCCCCGCGGCAAGGACGTCTTCGACGTCCAGGGCGCAACGGCGCAGGTGCTCGGTGTCGAGCCTGAGATAGTGCGCGGCGGTTGTGCGGGCAGCGGCGTGACCCAGCACCGCCGTGACCACCGGCGGGGGCGTGTCGGCCTGGAGCATCGCGACCGCCAGGGCGCCGCGCAGCGAGTGCAGGCCGTGCGACCGCCGCGCCGGGAACATGATCCCGGCGCGCCGCGCGTAATACCGGAGCCGGCAGCCCGCCGACGACGACGAGCCGAACGCCGTGAACGGGTAGCGGTGCTTGAGGAACACCTGCGCACATCCGGCTTCGGGCCGGCCGTTGCGGATGTAATCGATCACAGCCCATCCGACGTCGCCCGGCAACGGCAGCCTCAGCGGCAGGCCGGTCTTGTGCTGCGTCAGCGCCAGGGTCCTGGCCCGCCAGTCGAACCATCCCAGTTCCAGGCGGCGCAGGTCTCCGACCCGCAAGCCGAGCCTGGCGGTCAGTACGATCATCGCGTAGTCGCGCTTGCCGATCGCCGATTGCCGGTCGATCTGGTCCAGGACCAGGCGGACCTCGGCAGCCGTCCACGGGTAGGGTGCCGTCTGGCCGCGGCGGGGATAGCGCTGGGGCGGGAGCCGGCTCGCCAGGTCTTCCCGGATCTGACCGGTCTGGTGCAGGTGGCGCAGGAAATCGGCCAGGCACGAGCGCAGCGAGCCGTTGGTCTTCGGGGCGTAGCCCCGGTGCTGGCGCCGGGCCCAGAACCCGGCCAGGTCCCGGGCTTGCACCTGGCCGAGGGATTCCCGGCCGGCCTCCTCCAGGTGGGCCAGGAACGCATCCGCGGCGCGTTGCTTGGTCACGACGCTCGCTTCGGCGTTGCGCCGCCGTCGGCACGCAGCCAGATATTCGTCCCTCGCCGGACGGAAACGTGGCGGGCACCGGTCGACCAGCGGCGCAGTGGCCTGGCCCACCCGGGGCATGCCCCCGGCCAGGCATTCCATCAGCAACACCAGGGGCCGGCGTGCGAGCTGGGCCTCCCGGGAACTCGAAGGCTCACGCAGGCCCGCCAGCCTGCACCCCGACCGCTCGGCCACGAAATCCAGGCAGTCCACCTCGGTCGGGAGGTCCTGGCCGCGGGCCTGCAGGAACCTGGCGAACGCGTTCAGCTCCGCCTCGTGGCGCTTGATCGTAGTACGCGATCTGCCCGCCGCACTCAACGCGGCGACCACCCGAGTTGACGCCTCGCGGACGCTTGCTGTCTCCATGCGAATCGGCCTTTCTGATCGTGGTGAACAGACAAGGCGATTCTTCGCCGCGTTATGTGGCCGGAACGAGCCCGCGTGGCTCTGCTACCAGCGGAGATCATGCTTCCGGCCACATAACCCGGCCGTCCACATAATGCCGGAGAACGTGGGGTGTGACGTGCTTGGCGGCTATGGACGGGCATGTCCTGGTGGCTGCGGTGGCGTGCTTGGTGAGGAGGCGTTCGACGGCGTCGCGGCTGAGGCGGGTGCCGCGCCGGGTCGGGAACAGCGGGTCGGTCCCGGTGCCGCCGCGTTCGGCGAGCCAGTTGCGCAGGACGGCCGCGGCGGCGGGGGTGAGCGGGGTCGCGCGTTCCTTGCGGCCCTTGCCGTGGCAGGTCACGTGCGGGCCGGTGCCGAGGACGGCGTCGGTGACGGTGAGGCCGGTGAGCTCGGAGACCCGCAGGCCTGCCTGGATGCCGACCGTCAGCAGCGCGTGATCGCGGCGGCCGGCCCAGGTGGCGGTGTCCGGGGCCGCGAGCAGCGCGCCGGCCTCTTCCCGGGTCAGGAAGCATACGGTGGCGTGATCGTGGCGCTTGCCAGGGACGGCCAGCACGCGGGAGATGAGCTCGGCGTGCTCGGGGACGTGCAGGGATGCGTAGCGGAACAGCGAGTGGACCGCGACAAGACGGGCGTTGCGGGTGGTGACGCCGTTTCCGCGGGTGGTTTCCAGCTGGGTGAGGAACGCGCCGACTGTCGGCGCGTCGAGGTCGGTGAAGTCCAGCTCGCAGGGCTCCTTGCCGTGCTGCTGGCGGGCGAAGGCGAGCAGCAGCCGCATCGTGTCGCGGTAGCTGGCGATCGTGTGCGGGCTGGCGTGCAGCTGGCTCATCAGCCGGTCGGTGAAGAACGCCTGCATGATGGGGGCGATCGCGGTCATGGCAGGTCTCCGAGGTGGTCGTGCAGCCGCTGGGCTGCGAGCGCGAGCAGGTCGGGAGTGGCGGTCAGGTACCAGTAGGTGTGCGCCGGCGCGATGTGGCCGAGCATGGTGGACAGGACCGGCAGCCGGGCCTGGACGTCGTCGCCGTCGCGGTACCAGTCCCGGATCGTCATCACGGCGAAGGTGTGCCTGAGGTCATGAATGCGGGGAGGCCGCTGGCCTGCGGGGACGGTGATGCCGGCGTGGACCAGCAGCCGGGCGAACGCGTCTTGCAGCTGCCCCGGCGACAGCGGCGTCCCGGCCCGGGTGAGGAAGAACCGGTCAGATCGCGGCGCCGGGCAGAGCCGGTCCCGGCGCTCGGCGTAGCGCCGGAGCATGCGCGTGAGGGTCGGGTGCAGCGGGACGTGCCGGCTGGCGCCGTGCTTGCCGTTGACGACGGTGATGATCCCGCCGTCTAGGTCTGCGTCCGCGCAGGTGAGCGCGATCGCCTCGCCGATCCGCATCCCTGTCGTGGCGAGCAGGCTGATCACCGCCTGGCAGGACGCGGCGGGCAGCGGGGAGCCGAGCGTGCCGGCGGCATGGACCAGCGCGTCGATCTGCTGCTGGGTGTAGATGTAAGGAGCGACGCGCGAGTACCGGGCTGGCAGCAGCCACGCGGGCGGCACCTGGCAGGACGGGTCGGTCGCGCTGAGGTAGCGGGCGAAGCACCGCGCGACCGATAGGCGCCGGGCATGCCAGACCGGTGACGCCCCGGCCGGGCGGGCGGCCCAGGCCACGGCGTTCGCCGCGGTGACGGTGGCCTGGCCGCTGGCCTCCAGGTCGGCGATGTAGCTCATCAGCAGCCGGCCGTGCGCCTGGAGCTGGTAGCCCAGCGACCGGCGGGTCTGCAGGTAGCTGGCGGCTGCCTGCCGCAGCGTGCCGGTCATGGCGCGCCCGTCCCGGGTCCTGCGGCCGGGCAGGGACGGGCCAGCGCCCGCAGCGCCTCGATGTCTGCTTTCGCGTAGATCGCGGCGGACCGCTGGCTGCGGTGCCGCAGCAGCTGCCCGATCTCATCCAGCGAAGCACCGTCTGCCAGCAGGTCGCACGCGACCGCGTGGCGCAGCCGGTGCGGCCCGAACGGGTCGATCCCGGCGCGCCGGCATGCCTGGCGGACGATCCCGCAGACGCTGGTGTTGCGCGCCAGCCGGGTGAACGGCGCCCGCACCGTGACGAACAGGTACCGGTCAGCGGTCCGCGCCCGGCCGTAGCGCAGGTAACCGGCGATCGCCTCGCCCGCGTCGGCGGGCAGCGGCAGCCTGGCGTGGTCGTCGCCTTTGCCCCGCACCGTGAGCTCCCCGGCGCGCCAGTCGATGTCATCCAGCCTCAGGCGAGTGACCTCCCCGGCCCGCAACCCCATCCGGATCAGCAGGATCAAGATCGCGTAGTCGCGACGCCCGGCGGCGCTGTCCCGGTCGCAGGACGCCAGCAGCGCGGCTGCCTGCCCGGGAGCGATCCCGCGCGGAAGCGAGGTTGCCCGGCGGCCGGGCGCCGACGGCACGGCCGCCTCAAGCCGCGCCGTCACCCTGCCCGTGACGTGCAAGAACCCGAGCAGCGAGCGCACCGCGGTCACCAGGCCCTGCATGTCGGCCGGGTTCCGCCGGCTGGCCTGGCTGACGGTGAAAGCGGCGATGTCCGCGGCGGTCACCGCGGCCAGATCCGCCTCGCTGGTGATGCCCAGGCCGTTGATCAGCACCCGGGCGAACCGGGCGTAACGGCCCGCCGTCACCGCCGCCAGCCCGCGTTCGCCGGCCAGGTAGCCGCAGAACTCCGCCAGCAGCGCCTCAGCCGGCGTCGCGGGCACGGCAGCAGGCTGCGGGACCACACCCAGGCCCCGCAAGTAGCCCAGCAGCGGGGCAAGCGCCCGCCCGCCGGCCCGCGCCCGGTACCCCGCCGCCCGGCGCGCATCCAGGTAGTCGCCGATCACCTCGCCGGTGAGCGAGCCGGCGCCATGGCCGGCGCTCATCATCCACCCGCTCAGATGCGCCATCAGCTGCGCATGCGCCAGCACCGAATGCCGCGCGAACCCACGCGCGGCCAGCTCCGCGCGCCAGCCCTCCGCATACGGTGCCAGCGGACCTGTCACCACCGTCCGCGCGGGCTCACCGCGACGCGGACCCATCGGACCTGTTTCCATGGACGTCTCCTGTCGTTGGAGTGAAATGGGACACTCCAAGACGGACACGACCAGGGATCAGGACGCGCCAAACTTCCGCTAAGTTATGCCGGTCAACCGGCCACCATCACTGCCGGAACGGCTGCTCAGCGCCGTTCTCACTCACCACGCGCGGCATATCCGGCCGGTCGGCATATGGGCCGAAATGCCGATGTCGGCATTTGGGTCCGGCGTTCATCAAGGTCGGCGCCTACTTCCCCTACCCGGCCAAGATCTGGGTTAACGGCCATGAACGGGCCAAGCGGCAGGCGGCCATGGCGGGCATCGGGTTCACCGAGCTGTCCAACGGGTTCGCGTCCTGCGAGGACCCCGCCGCGCTGCAGGCGATCTGCGACCGGCTCCAGCCCGGGACCATCGAGG
>Ga0210408_10006575_pt1 | contig 10036 bp, 5 predicted proteins | sample IncBWH4MmetaG_FD_155471 | JGI IMG/M metagenome (GOLD analysis project Ga0210408, IMG submission 155471) | Forest soil microbial communities from Barre Woods Harvard Forest LTER site, Petersham, Massachusetts, United States - Inc-BW-H-4-M | ecosystem: Environmental > Terrestrial > Soil >...
ACAGCCCTTCATCGTGATGGAGAAACTTGAAGGCGAAAGCCTGAAACAGCGTATCTCCGGGCACATGATGGAGACCGAGAAGGTGCTGGACATCGGCGTCCAGGTGGCGGAGGCGTTGGTGGCGTCGCACACCAAGGGGATCGTGCACCGCGACATCAAGCCGGCGAATATTTTCCTCACTCCGAGCGGGCAAGTGAAGGTGCTGGACTTCGGGCTGGCCAAACTGGTGCACAACCTCGGCGACGACGACGGAGGAGCCGACAACTCGCTGACGGCAGTTGGAGTCATTCCGGGCACGGCGGTGTATATGTCGCCGGAGCAGGCACGCAGCGAGACTATCGACGCACGCACCGACCTGTTCTCGTTCGGCGTGGTGCTGTATGAGATGGCGACGGGGAAGAAGCCGTTCACCGGGAACAACTCGCTGGTCACGCTGAATGCGGTGCTGCACGATAAGCCGACTCCGCCGCGAGTCTTGAATCCGAATTTGCCCATCGAGCTGGAAGGCATCATCGGCAAAGCCATGGAGAAGGATCGCAAGCAGCGCTACCAGAGCGCTGCGGAGATGAAAGCGGATCTGGCTCTGCTGAAGCGCGAAACCGAATCTGGCCAGCTGAAGAGCGGGGCCCACACCGCGAAGCTGCGAGTGGCGAGCAACACTTTCGTCAAGACAAGCCGCGTGCAGACGTATCTGCTACTGGGAACGGCGGCACTGCTGGTGACGGTGCTGGCAGCGGTGGGCACGTGGTGGTTCCGGCATCGCGAAGCGGCGAATGCGGAACAGCGCAACGCCATCGCAGTGTTGCCCCTCCAGAACATGAACGGCGACTTCAGCGTGGATTATCTACGGTTCGCTTTGGCCGACGAGTTGACCAGCGTGTTGACCTACTCGCGGTCGCTGGAGGTACGTCCGTCGTCGCTGACCAGGAAGTACGTGGCGCTGGATCTCGATCCGCACAAAGTAGGTCTCGAACTGCGCGTCGGGCGGCTGCTGACCGGGCACTTCCGGCGGCAGGGCGATCAGTTAGTGGTCACGCTAGAGGCGATTGACGTTCCCGCCGAGCGGCTGTTGTGGCAAGACACCGTGACTGTTGGGGTCAATGATCTGATCTCGCTGCAGCAGCAGTTGAGCACACGGATGCAGCAGGGGCTGCTGCCTGCCCTCGGCTTCACCGGCGCGGGATATACCACGGCATCGCGTCCCAAGAGCCAGGAGGCCTACGACCTGTATCTGCACAGCCTCGCTCTACCCCACGATCCCGGGCCGAACAAGGATGCGATCACGGTGCTGGAACATGTGGTGGGGCTGGACCCGAGCTACGCGCCGGCGTGGGAGGAGTTGGGGCACAGGTACTACTACGATTCGGATTACGGTGGCGGGGGGGAGAAGATGTTCCAGCGGTCGAATGCGGCCTATGAACGGGCTGTATCGCTCGATCCGAACCGCGTAGCTGCGGCCAGCAGTCTGATCACGAACCGGGTGGAGCGTGGCGAACTGGGTCGAGCCTACGACGCCGCGACGGACCTGGTTCGGCGGCGTCCGCAAAGTGCCGACGCCCACTTCGCACTGAGCTACGTTCTACGCTATGCGGGCATGCTGGATCAGGCTACGGCGCAGTGCAATTCAGCGCGGGCTCTTGATCCGGGGAACTTCAATTTCCGTTCCTGCGCGTGGGCGTTTCTAGAGATGGGCAAGACGGACCAGGCGATGGATTTCGTGCAACTGGACGCGGGCTCGCAGTGGGCGAACTGGGCGACCCCTTACGTGTACCTGGCTGAAGGCAAAATGGCGGAAGCCCGGCAGAGTGTGAAGAGCGTGGACAAGGCTTCTTTTTACCACCGGGACTTGCTGACGGCCTGTGTGGCCCCCCAGCATCCAGCGGACTTGGACAAGATTGTTCGGGAAGCAGAGTCCTCGGTAATGATGGAACCGGATCCGGAAAAATGGTATCAGGTGGGAGAGCTCATGGCCTACTGCGGACAGAAAGATCCGGCACTGCGATTGTTGAAGGCCGCGGTGCAGCAGAATTATTGTGCGTACGCGGCGCTGCTTGACGATCCGCTATTGAAGGATCTGCGAAAGGAAACGGCGTTTAACGAAGTGCTGACCGCAGGGAATGCCTGCCAGCGGTCGCTGAAGGAGGGGCGCGGACAGTAGAGCAGTTGCTAGTGGCTAGTAGCAATCCGAGTTCGCGTCTGCGGGGCTAACCTTTCCATCAGATGAAAGTCCAATCAAACGGTAAACGAATGAGCACGGGACAACAATTTGCGTCGGAGCAGGGGTAGGCCCCATCCTTAGTATTGTGAGATATTCCGGACCTGCCAGCCTGGCGCGGCCGCTTCAATGGCACGCCCATTTTCCTATTCAGTCCTCCATCCAACTCGCTCGGAAGCTTGTTCCCTGCATTTTGACGATTGCGTTGCTTGTGCCAACCCAGGGGCAGGCTGCTAAACCTGCCCGGCAATCAGCCGTCCACTCTGCGGTTGCGCAAGATTCCTCGTCGAAGATTGAAGTTTCCGCGGATCCTCCAGGGATGCTGTATCAAGGTGTGCCTGCGGAGATTCCCCAGGATAAGGGAAAGGCGGGCCTGCATCTTGCGTTGCTGCGGTTGAGCACCACGGCGCGGCTCATGCAGACCGTGGCGCATCCCGACGACGAAGATGGCGGCATGCTGACGCTGGAGGCGCGCGGCCACGGCGTGAGCACGCTGCTGATGACGCTGAATCGCGGTGAGGGCGGGCAGAACAAGATTGGCAGCAATTTGTCGGACGTGTTGGGAGTGCTGCGGGCGGAGGAACTGCTCGCCTCTGATCAGTATTACGGGGTGCAGGAACGGTTCTCGCGTGTGGCGGACTTTGGATTTTCGAAGAGTGCTGAGGAAACATTCTCCAAGTGGGGCGGGCACGATGTGGCGCTGGGCGACATGGTGCGTGTGATTCGCACGTTCCGTCCCGATGTACTGGCAGCACGGTTCTCCGGAACAGAGCGCGATGGGCACGGGCACCACCAGGCCTCGAGCATTTTGGCGCGGGAGGCATTCCGGGCGGCGGCCGACCCGAAGCGCTTTCCCGAGCAGATTGCCGCAGGCCTGAAACCGTGGCAGGTGAAGAAGATTTACATCGGGAACGTATGCGGGTTCGGAGCAAGCACGTGTCCGGATGCGAACTGGACCGTGAAGTTCAATACTGGCGTGAAAAGTGATGCGCTAGGCATGTCGTATGTTCAGTTCGCCATGGAGGGATTGCGGCATCAGCTCTCGCAAGGTGCGGCCAACTGGACTGTAGACGATGGTGACCGGTTTACGTTCTACAAGCTGGTGGACTCGGTTGCGCCACCGAAACTCGACAAAGATGGGCACGAGAAAATTTTTTTCGATGGCATCGATACGACGCTGCCGGGGCTGGCGGCACGACTGGGAGCCGAAGGGCTGAGGGATCCGTGGCTGAAGGAAGGGTTGGAGAAAATTGCCGGGGATATTGTCGAGGCGACCGCCGCGAGAAACGGTGCGGCCGCCGCGAAGCCTCTTATGGCGGCACTTCGAGAACTCGACGGCATTTTGGCGCGCTTACAACAGGGCGTTGTGCACAGCCTCGCCACGCCGGGTTTAATTCAAGTCCTCGCCGAAAAACGCGAGCAGGCACAGACGGCGCTGAACCTGGCGCTGGACATGGGCCTGGAGGCGAACGTGGTTCCGGCGTCAGGGCCTGATGCTGCCGTTCCGAAGGAAGCGGACGCATTGACCACCGTGTCTCCGGGGCAGGAATTTCTGATCGCGGTGATATTGCACAACGGATCAACACTTCCGCTGGCAATCGAGGGCGCGAAGTTGGAAGTGCCGCCAGGATGGAGCACCACCAGCGAACGAATGCGCCCGGAGACGGTTAGCGCCGGGGAAAACTTCCGCGTGCTCTTCCGCTTGCAAGTACCGAAGCAGGCGACGTACACACGGCCTTATTGGCATCGTGACGATCCTGACCGGGAGAGTTTGAATCACGTCGACAACGAAGAGTACGCGACACTACCGTTTCCACCTCCAACGCTGCGGGCGAGAGTATCGTATTCGGTGGCCGGCGCAGCGGGCACACACGAAAAGAACGCCATCACGGCGGTGGTGGTAACGCCGTTCTTAGATGAGGCCGGAAAGCGGCACACTCGCCCTTTGGCCGTGGTACCGGCGTTCTCGGTAGCACTGGAGCCAGCGACGCAAGTGATTTCGATGCACAACGGTTCGACCTCGACCGTCACTGTGGGCGTAACCGCGAATTTGACGCGCGCCACCCACAGCGTGCTGAAGTTGGAGTTGCCGGAGGGCTGGCGCTCGGAACCGCCGCAATTGGCGGTCGATTTCACGCAGCGTGGAGAGAAACAGGATTTTCAGTTCAAGGTCTTCCCTGCCGGATTGCAGGAGGGCCGAGCGACAGTGCGCGCAGTGCTCGAATCTGAAGGCGAACATTACAGCGAGGGCTACACGCTGGTCACGCGCGAAGACCTAGGAAGCTTCTACTACTACCAGCCGGCGCGACAGCGGGTGAGCATTGTCGATGTGCGCGCGCCGCATGATTTGAAGATTGGCTACATCATGGGCGCGGGCGACGACATCCCGACGGTTCTGAAGCAAGTGGGAATGGACGTGACCATCATCCCTGCGGAAAAGCTGGCCAGCGAAGACCTCAGCCGCTACGGAACGATCGTGCTGGGCATCCGCGCCTACGATACGCAGAAAGAAATAGCCACGAATAACAAGAAGTTGCTCGATTTTGTTTCGAACGGCGGAACGCTGGTAGTGCAGTACGACACGGGCGTTGGGGAGTTCAACAGTGGACATTTCACGCCCTATCCCGCCGATCTAAGCCGGGCGCGGGTTTCGGTGGAGGAAGCTCCGGTAGAGATTCTTGCCCCGCAGGATGAAATCTTTCACCGTCCCAACGAGATCAGTGCGCGCGATTTTGATGGCTGGGTGCAAGAACGTGGACTTTACTTCATGAGCAAGTGGGATGACCATTTCACGCCGTTGCTGGCCTGCCACGATCCAGGGGAAGAGCCGCAGAAAGGTGGGCTGCTGCGGGCGCAGTACGGCAAGGGGACTTACATCTATACCGGGTACGCCTTTTTCCGCCAATTGCCGGCGGGAGTGCCGGGAGCGGTGCGGCTGTTTGTGAATCTGCTGAGCGCGGGACATTAGAGCAGTCGTTCGTCGTTACTCACTAGCCATAGACTTCTCGTCGGTACAAGTATGCTCCTCTGAAGGAATGCAAACTCCGGCGCAAACCGATCCGAATTCTCCTAGCCTCATCCGCGGGATGGGGCTGGGGAGCGCGACCGCGCTGAACATGATCGACATGATCGGTGTGGGTCCGTTCATCACTATGCCGCTGGTTCTGGGCGCGATGGGTGGGCCGCAGGCCATGCTGGGATGGGTGGTGGGCGCGCTGCTGGCGGTGTGTGACGGGCTGGTATCGGCGGAGTTGGGCGCGGCACTGCCGGGATCGGGCGGATCGTATCGCTACTTGAGCGAGATTTATGGGCCGCAGAAATGGGGACGGCTGATTTCGTTCTTGTTCATCTGGCAACTTTCCTTCAGCGCTCCGCTGTCGATCGCCACCGGCTGCATTGGCCTGGCGGGCTACGCGGCGTACTACTGGCCGGGTCTTGAGACCGTGTACGCGGCGCACAGCGCGGCTTTGCGCATTCCCTGGGCTGGAACGCTACAGGTCAGTTGGATCGTAACTCCAGGAACCGCGCTGGCGATCGCGATTTGTTTCTTCACGGTCCTGCTGCTCTACCGGCGGATCACGGTGATCGGGCGGCTGTCAAAAGTGCTGTGGTTCGGCGTGATGGGCACCATGGGCTGGATCATCTTTGCCGGACTCACGCATTTCAACGCTGCGCGGGCGTTTGATTTGCCTCCCGGCGCGTTCACACTTTCGCCTAAGTTCTTCACCGGCCTGGGTGGAGCCCTCCTCGTAGCCACTTACGACTATTGGGGTTACTACAACGTTTGTTTCCTGGGCGATGAGGTCAAGGATCCCGGCAAAAATATTCCTCGGGCATTGCTGCTTTCCATTCTGCTCGTAGCCTGTCTATATCTAATGATGAACCTGTGCATTCTGGCCGTGGTGCCGTGGCGGGAAATGCTGCAGGCAGGACAGAACAATAGTGGACTGTATGTTCTTTCGTTATTCATGCAGAGGATCTACGGCGCCTGGGCGGGCCAGTTGGTTACTGCGCTGGTGATGCTGACCGCGTTTGCCTCCGTGTTTTCGCTGATGCTGGGATATTCGCGTGTGCCTTACGCCGCGGCCCGTGACGGCAACTATTTCCGTGTATTTGCCAAGGTGCATCCGGTGCACCGCTTCCCGCATATTTCTCTGCTCGCGCTCGGAGTTGTGGGAGCGGCGTTCTGCTTCCTGCGGCTGAGGGATGCGATTGCGGCGTTGGTGGCGATTCGCATTGTTTTGCAATTTCTGGTGCAGGCTATCGGGGTGATCGTCTTGCGGGTGAGGCAACCGGAGCTGCCGCGGCCGTTTCGGATGTGGTTGTATCCGCTGCCCGCACTGTTGGCGATCGCGGGATTTCTATTCATTCTCTTCAATCGTGTGAATGCGCTTAGAGAAGTACGCTACGCGGTAGTTATCTTGATCGTGGGGCTGCTCATTTATATGGTTAGGGCTTGGCGCGGGCAGGAATGGCCATTTGGGAGCGCACCCAACCGGGCGGCAGTTACGATTGCGGGATCGTGAGTACAGAACCAATACCTTTACGACAAAGGGCAAAGGGCTCATAGAGGAAACACAGGCAGTGGCAGATCAGATTTCAATTCCGGCAGAGGGCGTCCGCGTTCCGCGCGCCGATGCGGCCTGGGCGCCGCTCGGTGAACCATTGTTTCGATCGCTGTGGATTGCGGCGGTGATTTCCTACACCGGCACGTGGATGCAGAACGTGGGCGCGGGCTGGCTGATGACACAGCTCACCACATCCCCCTTGATGGTAAGCCTGGTGCAAGCGGCCGCCGCGATTCCTGTTTTTCTCGTCGTGTTGCCCGCGGGCGCCCTGGCCGACATGGTCGACCGGCGTCGGCTTCTGCTGTTCACTCAGAGTTGGATGGTAGTCGCATCGGCTGCTTTAGGGGTGCTCACGCTGTTGCACGTCATCGGTCAGTGGACATTGCTCGCGTTTACGTTCCTGCTTGGCCTAGGCGCAGTGATGAACGATCCAGCGTGGCAGGCAATCACACCGGAGGTCGTCTCCCCTGCCCGGCATGCGTCGGCCGTAGCGCTGAACTCGGCTGGGTTCAATGTGGCGCGTGCGGTGGGACCGGCTTTAGGCGGAATTGTTGTGGCCGCAGCCGGCTCGGCGTGGTCGTTTCTGTTAAACGCGGGGTCGTTCTTTGGCGTGATCCTGTTTCTATGCAAGTGGCGGCGAGCACCGCATGAGCCGCTGGCAACGCGGCGAGTGCGCGACGCGATTGTGGAGGGCTTCCGCTATGTGCAAGGAGCGCCGCAGGTGCGGTCGGTGTTGATCCGTACTGGGGCATTCAGCGTGGGAGCCACTTCCCTGCTGGCTCTGCTTCCCTTGATCTGTCAGCCGCATGGGGCCCAGGGATACGGTTTCCTGCTCACGTGTTTTGGCCTGGGCGCGCTTACCGGAGCTACTCTGTTGCCGCGATTGCGGGTTCGGTATTCTGTCGATGGGCTGGTCGCCGGAGCGACTGTAGTTTTTGCCGCGATGACCTTTGCAGCCGGGCAAGTGCACGGTTTCGAATGGCTCTGTCTGGTATTGTTTACAGCAGGAGCAGCCTGGATCGGCATTCTGGCCTGCTTCAACGTTGTGGCGCAGACTATGTGCCCGTCCTGGATGCGAGCTCGGGCCTTGTCGATGTACCTGCTGGTGCTGCAGGGTGGGATGGCGATCGGCAGCGGGATTTGGGGCGAACTGGCCGCGCGACAAGGCGTGCCGGCCGCGTTGGCGTGGTCTGCTTTGGCCATGATCGTCGGGCTGACCAGTATCCGGCGGCATCGCCTTGCCGGAACCGATCTGGCAACGGCTCCTGCAGTGGTTCGAGATTGAAGCAAGATATTGCGAGCATGAGAATGGACGACGAGGCCATCATGACAAGAAAGTTAGGCCGGGTTGCGATCTGCCTGTTGGCGCTGGTAGTATCGGCTGCGGCGCAACAGAAAAAGGTCACGGAGGAACATCGAACCGTCACTCAGGTTCTGGACGGGACGGTGAGTAATCTGGAGCGGGACTTCATTCCCGCTGCAGAAGCGATGCCGGAAGATAAGTATGACTTTGCTCCGAGCAACGGCGAGTTCAAGGGCGTGCGCACGTTCGCTCAGCAGATCAAGCACGTCGCCTCAGTCAATTACGAATTGGGAGCTGCCATCCTGGGAGAGAAACCGCCCGTGGACGTGAACGACGAAGCCGGACCGGCCTCGATCACAACTAAGGAAGACGTTCTGAAGTACCTGAAAGAATCCTTCGTTTACGTGCACAAGGCGGTGCAGACCATCAACGAGAAAAACCTGGTGGAACCGATGAAGAGCCCTTTCGGAGAAGGAAAACTCACGCGGCTGAGTCTGGTATCGACTGTGTCGTGGCATGGGTTCGACCACTACGGGCAAATGGTCGAATACCTGCGCGTGAACGGAATCGTCCCGCCCGCGAGCCGTTAGGCGCCGGAGTTAGTTCCCCTCGCGGGATACAGCTTGACCTGCAGCCACCAGGCTGCACAGGTGCTGCTCGAAACTGATCTTGGGCTCCCTTGAAAAGCGGTCGGGATAGGAATCGAGCGCCTGCAGGAAGCTTTGGATCTCGAGGAGAACTTCCTCGTTACTCGGACGTGGACTTTTACTCGGCTGGATATACTGCATTGTGCCCCTCATTGTTGCGCACCCCAGAAGTCTTCGCCTGACCCGCAAGCGAATCCAGAAAAAGTCTTGTCGCTCCTAAATACGACCACGAGCAACGATTGTGTTTGGGGGGAACTTCACATTAACGGGGGGAACAGGCTCCCGTAAATAGCACATCCGTGCTAAGGTGCCAAAACTGTACACAGGAATGGTGGCACATTTCAAGCACTGAATTTTGAAGGGAACCCTTGGCGGCCACCGCGGGGCGTAATCGAGGTGGCGAGGAGCTCGGCGGAAAGTCCGTAGCGCAGAAGGTGAGCCTCCACCGACTTGCGGACCTTGTTCGAGGAGGCGCGGGGATCAAGGAAAATCAGAACTGAGGGCCCCGCGCCACTGAGAACTGCGCCCAGCACTCCTTCCTTCCCCTTCAGGGGCTGCAGACAAGGCAGCAGCGGACAGAGCGGGGCGCGGTAGGGCTGGTGGATGCGGTCCTCGAGCGCGGTGGATAGCAGGTCGGGACTGCCTTGGGCAAAAGCCGCAAGCAGGAGCATCGAGTTCTGAATGTTCACTACTACGTCGGCCCGCGAATATTGAACGGGGAGAACGCGGCGCGCCTCTTCTGTGGCCAGGCCTCGCTCCGGAATCGCCAGTAGGAGAGGCCACTTCCCCTTGGGGCGCACGCACACCACTTGCGGCTCGGCTTCCCGCCACATGCGGGCCACAGCCAGGCCTCCCATCCAGCAGGCTGAGGCGTTATCGGGATGATGCTCTCGACGCGAGGCTTCGCCAATGATCTGGGTATCGCTCCAGCCGAGTCGGCCAAAATGGACAGCCAGCGCAATTCCGGCAACGCGCGCGGCTGCGGAAGAACCACATCCTTTGCCGATGGGAATGTCGTTGCGGATGCGCAACGATAACGGCGTAACTTCTTTTTTCTCTGCCTGCAGAACCTGGCGATAGGTGTTCAGGATGAGGTGGTCGTCCAGTTTTCCGCACACCTCACGATCGCGGCCAGTGGCCGAAATGGAGAACATCGAGGCCGGGCGGGCCTCGAGCTTGAGATAGAACCCCATCGCCAATGCGGCGGCGTCGAACGCCGGGCCCAGATTGGCAGACGTCGCGGGGAGCGCGAGCCGGAGCGGAGTTGTGCGTCTAGACGTCTTCTTAGCCATGCGAGTTCTTA
>Ga0210408_10006576_pt1 | contig 10036 bp, 8 predicted proteins | sample IncBWH4MmetaG_FD_155471 | JGI IMG/M metagenome (GOLD analysis project Ga0210408, IMG submission 155471) | Forest soil microbial communities from Barre Woods Harvard Forest LTER site, Petersham, Massachusetts, United States - Inc-BW-H-4-M | ecosystem: Environmental > Terrestrial > Soil >...
AGCGGGCCGCCCTCGTGACCGCGCAACACCCCGGTCGAGAAGGTCCACGCCACCTGCAGCTTGCCGGCGTTCGAGGCGTTGATCTGATTGAGCTTGGAGTACCGCGTATTGGCGTTGTCCCCTTGCTGCATCACCCATTGCTTGGGATCCTGGGCTCGCTTGTCCAGATCTTCATCCGCACGCGCGGCGAAGCCCTGCAGGGCAAGCAGGCCGCACGAAGCCGTTGCGACTAATAGTTTGTTCATTCGCTTCCTCCCTGGGTTTTTGGCCTAGAGGGTAGCGGACGCTCCTTGGACGAGATTCTCCACGGGACGTCTTCGCCCTCTTTGGATGAATTCTTTTGGCACCGTGTCACAGCCCGTGATTTACAGCCCATGAAGCAAGTTGCAACGGGTGAATTCAGAGTGCAACGCACAGTGCCCGCCGGAGTCTTCGAACAACGGGCTCCCTATTCACCGTCGCTCACCAAGACCGAAGCAGAAAAACTTTAGGTAACTCCTCAATCATAAGCAAGTTATGATTTGTGGCACCACGATGATCGACCCGACCGTCTCTCGCGCTGCAATCTCTTGCACTGCAACGCGAGCGAAAAAACTCCAGGCAAGCAGGAACCTTTTGGCTCGATGCGAATTCTGAGCGGCAAGAATTTGGCGTTTTGCCGAAGCGCGTTGTTTTGCGCAACGGTTCGGCGTGCCCACTTTGATGGACGCGGCAGATGGGCGTTGCGCTTCGTGGGCATCGCCCTTGGGATGATGTTTTTACCGCTGCATGCGCAGCAGCAACAAGCTCTCACGCCGTTACCAATCTCCGAGGTCGCGCCCGGCGTCTACGTTCACGTCGGCAAGATCGACATGATGAGTGCGGCCAATCAAGGCGACACCGCCAATGTCGGTTTCATTGTCGGCGCCGATGCGGTCGCCGTGATCGATACCGGCGGCAGCGCGCGGGAAGGCGCGCGTCTGCTTGCCGCGCTTCGCGAGGTGACGCCGAAGCCCATTCGCTATGTCATCAACACCCACGTCCATCCAGATCACGTCTTCGGCAACGCGGCCTTCGCGCAGGACGGGGTTATCTTCGTCGGACACAAGAACTTGCCGCGTGCGCTGGCGGCACGGGGCGAATTCTACCTCAAGGCATTTCGCACCGTGCTTGGCGAGGCGCTGATCGCCGATGTGAAGATTGTGCCGCCGACGCTACTGGTCGACGACGAAATGCAGATCGATCTCGGCGGCCGTGTACTCGCCTTGAAGGCCTGGCCGCCCGCCCATACCGACAACGATCTGACGGTCTTCGACACCGTGAGTTCAACCCTGTTTACCGGCGATCTCTTGTTCGTCGAGCATGTTCCCGTGATCGATGGCAGCATTCGCGGCTTTCTCGCCGACCTCGTGCAACTAGAGCGCATTCCGGCCGAGCGCGCGGTTCCCGGGCATGGCCCGGTTCTCGGCGATTGGCGCGGCGCGGTTGAAAACGAGCGCCGCTACTTCGAGAACCTGGCCGGCGAGGTGCGGGGCCTGATCGCCCGAGGCACACCCCTCACCGAGGCAGCAAGGGAGGCCGGGCGAAGCGAGCAGTCGCAGTGGAAGTTGTTCGACGAATATGGTTCGCGCAACGTCATCGCGGCCTTCGGCGAACTCGAATGGGAATGAGGCACCGCGGTGCAGCTTGCCGCTTGCAGGCTTTTCATATAGCTTTTGTGGGCTGTTTTCATTGTGGAAAAGGAATCCGACCGTGTCGATTTTTTCCAGAGTGAGCGTCCCGGTGCTGATTGCGGCCTTGCATTTTGCGGTCGCGCCGGCCGCATTTGCCCAGAGCACGCCTGCCGGCGCGGATCAACCTTCCGAAGAGACCTGGAACAGCATCAAGGGCGATATCTTCAAGGACCGCCCCATCCTCGATGGCTCGGGCCTTGTGATACTCGACGCGCCGCGGCGCGCGGAGGATTCCGCGCTGGTGCCGATCGGCATGCGCGTCAATTTCGCCGACGACGACAAGCGCACGCTGCAATCGCTGACCCTGGTGATCGACGAGAACCCCGCGCCGGTCGCGGGAGCGTTTACGATCGGAGCGCGTTCAGGCGTGACATCGATTTCCACGCGCGTCCGCGTCAACAGCTACTCCTACGTTCGCCTGATTGCCGAGCTCAGCGACGGCAAGCTCTATGGCGTCAAGACTTTCGTGAAGGCATCGGGCGGATGCTCGGCGCCGGCGGCATCGAATGCCGACGCGAGCAAATCGTCGCTCGGGCAGATGAAATTCCGCTCCTTCCGGGCTGATGCCGGCGCACCGCCGGAAGCCCAGTTCATGATGCGTCACCCGCAGAACTCCGGGCTGCAGATGGACCAGTTGACGCGGCTCTACATCCCGCCGTTCTTCATCGAGAACCTCAAGATCTGGCAGGGCGATGATCTCGTGATGACGATGGAGGGCGGGATCGCGATCGCGGAAGATCCCAACATCCGCTTCAACTACAAGTCCAACGGCGCCGCCAATTTTCACGCCGAAGCGCTCGACACGAGCAAGCAACTGTTCAAGGACGAATGGACGATCGAGAAATCGGTGCTGTAGCAGCATCGATGCCATGGCAACGAAGGCGGGAAGCGGTCAGAAACAGCGGACTTCGGCTTCTGCTTGCGCCCGGCGGAATTCCTGCACCGCAAGCTTTGCCTGCTCGGTCGACCGAAACTCGGAGCCGACCGGCCCGGAAACCTGGGACATCGAGAGAACGGTCTCGGTTGTCACATAGCGCTCGTAAGGAATGATCGAGGCGATCACGTCGATCGAGCAGGAACATTTTTGCAGGATCTCCTGCGTCTCGCCGTTTGCCTTCATGCAGCCGAAGACATAGTCGGCGCGCGCCGACGTCGGGTAATCGTTCAGATCGTCGGCCTTCGCACCTTTTGCCGCAACGGCGAGCGCGGTCGCCAAAACAGCGCTCGACAGCAAAAGTACAGTGCGCACGCGGGCCATCATCGACGCCCTTCACGGCCCGCATTGAACGCGAGAAGCGACACTTCGAACGGTACCAGATCCAAAGCGCCGCTCAGGACTTCTTGCCGTCCGACCCGAACTGCTTGAGATAGGCGATGACATTGCTGATGTCCTCATCCTTCGGCAAACCCGGGAAAATCATCTTGGTTCCGGGAACCTTGGCGCGCGGATTCTTGAGATACTCCGTCAGCGTGGCCTCATCCCAGGTGAAGCCCGAATTCTTGTTGGCATCGCTGTAGGAATAGTCCGGATAGGTGCCGGCCTTGCGGCCTATGATGCCGTTGAGCACCGGTCCGACCGCGTTCTTGGCGCCCTCGCCGATCTGATGACAGGCCTTGCACTTGAGAAAGACTTTCTCGCCGAGGGCCGCATCCTGAGCGCTTGCAGCGCCTAACGAACCGGACAACGCCATCGCGGCGAAAACATAAACTCGAAGATTTGTCACCAGCCCCCCAACCCATCCGTGATTATTATTGCAATGGCGAACTTGCGCAGCGCCAGTCGAAGAACTTGTCAGGATCAACTATCGAGGTCAAGCTCAGGTGCGCCAAACGCGTCTTGCGTTGCAACTAGCTTTTCGTCGTAGCGTAAAGCACGCCACGCACTGCCACAGACCTTGGCCATAGGCCTCGGCCACGCTTGGCCACGAACCTTGCCGCACCAAACGCGGTAGGCTAAACGGCCAATATCGGGCATGAGAGCATGGGCGTTTCGGAAATGGTCATGAAGCGATCCGAGCCTGCCCAAATTCCGGCGCTTGAGATCGATCGCGTCAGCCATCGCTATGGCGCGCGGGTCGCGCTGAAGGATGTCGGTCTGGCCGTCCAGCAATCGTCATTCACCGTGCTGTTGGGATTGAACGGCGCCGGGAAGTCGACGTTGTTTTCGCTGATCACGCGCCTCTATGCGATCAGATCGGGGCAAATCCGCATTTTCGGCCACGATGTTGCGAAAGAGCCCGGAGCGGCCTTGAGCAGGCTCGGCGTGGTCTTCCAGTCGCGCGCGCTCGATATCGACATTTCGGTACGGCAGAACCTGATGTATCACGCCGCGCTGCACGGCATCGCCAATAGGCGGGCCAGCGAACTGATCGCGCAGGTCCTCGACCGCGTGGCGATGGCCGATCGAAGCCTCGATCGCGTCGGCAATCTTTCGATCGGGCAAATGCGACGGATCGAGATTGCGCGTGCACTCCTGCACCAGCCCCGCCTGCTTCTGCTCGACGAGCCCACCGTCGGTCTCGATATCAAGGCACGCGCCGACATTCTCGATCACGTTCGCCGGCTGTCGGAGGTGGAAGGCATCGGCGTGCTGTGGGCGACGCATCTGATCGACGAAGCCGGCGCGGGTGACGATGTGGTGGTCCTTCACAAGGGCAGCGTGCTTGCACATGGCACGGTTGGCGACGTGATCGGCAGATCGGGAGGCGCCGATCTGCGCGACGCGTTCAACCACCTGACCGGGGTCGCCGACCAGAGCGAACTGGAGGCGGCCAGATGACGGCGATCAGCGAGCCCACCGCGCGAGAAGGCTTTTCGCTCACGCAGTATCTTATCTGTCTCAAGGGCATCGTCTGGCGCGAAGCGTTGCGCTTCATCCATCAGCGCGAACGCTTCGTCTCGGCGCTGGTGCGCCCGCTGGTCTGGCTTTTCATCTTTGCCGCAGGATTTCGGCAGGTGCTCGGCGTCTCGATCATTCCGCCATACGAGACCTATGTGCTTTACGAGGTCTATATCGCGCCGGGATTGGTCGCGATGATCCAGCTTTTCAACGGCATGCAGTCTTCGCTGACGATGGTCTATGACCGGGAAACCGGGGGAATGCGCACGCTGCTCGTCAGCCCGTTTCCGCGCTGGTGGCTTTTGACATCGAAACTTCTGGCGGGCACGCTGGTATCGGTCCTGCAAGCCTATGTCTTCCTGCTGATCGCCTGGTTCTGGGATATCGAAGCCCCCGCGATCGGCTATCTGGCGTTGTTTCCAGCGCTATTGCTCAGCGGATTCATGCTGGGGGCATTGGGTATGCTGATCTCGTCCTTGATCAAGCAGCTTGAGAATTTCGCCGGCGTGATGAACTTCGTCATCTTTCCGATGTTCTTTGCCTCTTCGGCACTCTATCCGCTGTGGCGGGTCAAGGAATCGAGCACCCTGCTTTACTATGTCTGCGAGCTCAACCCGTTCACGCACGCGACCGAGCTCATTCGCTTCGCGCTCTACGGACAGGTGAACTGGATCTCGCTCGCTGTCGTGCTCGGCTGCACCGCCGTGTTCCTGTTCGGCGCGATCTTGGCCTACGATCCGGCCCGCGGCTTCCTGGCTCGCCGCAACAACCCGGCGGGGTGAAATCTGGCCCTCAGGCCGGCGTGCTGCGAAGGGCTGCCGTCACGATAGCGTCAGCAGACCTGATGTCAGAACATGGCCTTTAGCCCAGCATAGACCGCAAGCGGCATTCGGGGCAGGAACGTGCGCGGGTCGTTGAATGTCATCAGGTTGGCTCCGCCGGGCGTGGAGTTGTTGAAGCCGGCGGTGCTGAAGAATGTGCCCGCGGAATAGTAATGCTGGTTGAACAGGTTTTGCACGAGCCCGAAGACCTCCACGTTCTTCGTCACCTGGTAGGACGTGTGCATGTTGACGACCCAATAGGCAGGCACTTTGGGGTTGAGGTTGGAGTCGTCGTGGATGAGATATTGGCTGCCGAACACATTCAGGTCGGCACCGAGCTTCCAGGCCTCGGTGATCGCGTATTCGCCGCCGAACTTGAAGCGATGCGCCGGGATCCCGGGAATATGATCGCCGGGTATGACGTTGATGTTGAGCGCGCCCGTCACGGGGTCAACGGTCGCCATCGGGTTGTTCGGAGAGGAGAGCGTCAGAAAGCTCTGATAGGTCGCGTCAACGAACGTGTAGTTGGCGTAGGCCTTCCAGCGATTCCAGCTGAGATCAACCTTCGCCTCGACGCCCTGCCGGAGCGTAGTCCCAGCGTTCTGGAAAAAGCCGAAGTTCGGCACCGCTGAGCTTGCGATGCTGATGATGTCGTCAGTGTTCTCGGTGCGGAACAGGCCGAGACCCCACCGCAAGCGCCAACCGTTCTCGGCGGTATTGACAGGCACCTTCCGGTTCAGAGGAGCAGACTCAGCGATCGCGCCGCCACCCGAGAATTCACCGCGCAGCCCGCCCTCGATGGTATGCGAAACCACTTGCTTCAGTGGAGGATCGGAGATCAGGAAGTTGTCAATCTGGCAGGGATGGGTGGGATCAGAGCAACCCAGTTCCAATGGCGTGGGCGCGCGGTTTGCTTCCGAGTAGCCCGCATAGGCGGTGACGTTGGGCGTGATCCGGTAGGTCAGGCCGATCACGGGATTGAAGCGCGAGAACTGGTTGCGGCTGGTGAGCAGCGGATTGGTGCCCGTCTCATCCTGCAGGTTGATCTGGGCAAGATTGAAGCGGCCGCCGGCGGTCAGGGAGAGCTGTGAAGTGATGTCGAAGGTGTTGGTTGCGTATACCCCGAGATAGGTGTTGTTGGCGGCAAGGCTAACCGGGGTGTCGTCAGCCGCAGGTTGATTGATGAAGACGCCAGTGCCAGTCACGAAGAAAGTCTGGTCAACCGTGCCAAGCTCGGCCGAGGTCTGGAACTGCGTGTGTCCGCGATCGATGCTGGTGCCCACGACAAAATGGTTGTCATGTCCGAACAATTGGCTCGTGTTTGTCGCCTGCAGCGAGCCGCCATAACTATTCGAGTTCGTCCAATTGCGGTCGATCTCGCCCAGCGCGGAATTTGCGGGAAGCGTATTGGCAATCGCAACGTTTTGGTTAAGTGGCGTCACGCCATCGCCAATACAAAGCTGGCCGTCCAGCGGACCTCCGGCGTCGCAGGCCTGGGCATTGGTTCCATTCCCGTCAACGTGGGCCGAACGGTAACTCCGGAAATAGGTATTGGCCTGAACGGAAAATGTGTCCGTGGGCGTCCATTGGGCGTTCGCCTGCAGGAAGGCAAGCTGAAGATGGGCGGTCTGGGGCCAGGTGTAGACGCTCGACCAGCGCTGGTTCAGCAATTCGACCGGCGTGGCGACGACGGCACCTAACATGTTGTCGGCGCCAGTGAATGAGACGTGGAATTCGGTCTGGTCGCCGCGCGCGCCGACATCGGCATACATGCGACGGATCTGTGACGATGAAGAGAAGTCGCGCCAGCCTTTGTCGTAAATAGTGTCGGCTGCAACGTAGGCTGAGAGGTTGTCGTTCTGGTACCCGGACTGCGCGCCTGCAGCCACCCGCCCGTAGGAACCCCCGCGAATTTCGGCCTCGGTCCCATGGTAGTTGAAGCCATTCTTCACGTCGATCGAGAGCGCACCGCCAATCGCATTGAGCCCGAACAAGGGATTGTTCGGCATCAGCGTCATGCGGGCGATCGCCATTTCCGGGATCAAATCCCAGTTCACCACGTCACCGAAGGCTTCGTTGATGCGGGTGCCATTTTGGTAGACAGCGAGGCCCTGCACGGCTCCTGGCACAGGCGAGGCGTTGAAGCCCCGGTAGTCGAGGCTGCGCTGAAACTGATTTCCAGTTTGGTCGCTCAGGGAGACGAAGGGAATGGACTGCACCATGCCGTCAAGCAGCGAAGGCGTCTTCGCATGGTCAAGGTCGCCTGCATTGATCGTCTGAACGTTGGACGGCACTTTTTCGCGATCGATTTCCCCGCCGGGTACAGGCGAAACGTTGACAACCACGAGCTTCGGCAAAGCGCGAGATACGCGCGTTGCACTCTCGTTGCGGCCACGTTTGACGCTCGGCTTCGTTCCGGTCACCACGATCGGCGGCAAGGCCTGAACGGCCGGCGCCTCCTGGGCATAGGCGAGTTCGTTGCAGGCAAACGGGCACAGCGATATCGATAGAATCAGCAGATATCGGCCACTCATCGTCGCGTCCCGCTTCGCCCCGGCCGTTCACCCTCCGCCGGTTGGTGCGAGATATTATCGATGCGCCGGTGAAGTTCGGCCAGCGGCAAAAGGTCCGCGCCATCGCGACCGCTTCTTCCCGAAAATTTCGGGAAAAATTCCCGAACCGGGCTAGAAGCGCTGACCGATCGGGACGAGCGCCTCCACAACCACGCCAGTATCGCTGGAGCCGACGGTCAGCGTACCGCCCAAGGCCGCGATCCGTTCACGCATTCCGGTCAGGCCCAGGCCCAATTTGGTGTCTGGTTTCAGTCCGTTACCATTGTCCCGCACACGGACAAGGGCGCAGCCGCGGCCGGCGCCCGCAAGCTGCCTTGCCGGTTCGACCGTGACATTGACCGAAGTCGCGCTGGCGTGGCGAAAGACGTTGGTCAGCGCCTCCTGAACGGTGCGGTAGATCGTCAAATCGGCCGTCTCTCCGGTCTCGCCGAGCGATTGCGAAATCGCCGTCTCGATCATCACTCCCGGATGAGATTCTCGCCACAGCCGCACCAGGGCACCAATCGCTTCGCGAAGACCGAGCTCCGCAAGTCCAACCGGCCGCAGCTTTTCTAGAACCCGCCGGTTGAACTGTTGCAGGGCGTTGACCTGTTCCAGGATCGCGTCACCATGTTTTCGCAACACCTCCCTGTCCGGTGCGCTGCCGTCCGCAATCCGCGTCAGCGAGCTGACATGCGCCCGCAGCGCGAAGAGATACGGCCCGAATTCATCGTGCAGCTCCCGGGCAATCTCCTTGCGTTCGGCGTCCTGCAGCGAGACGGCGCGCTCGGCGAGGTGCCGCCGCTCTTCAACGGCGTCTCCCAGCGTTGCCGCAAGATAGTTGAGCTTGGTGCAGATCGCCGCCAGTTCGGGCGAGCCGCCCGGCTTCACGCGCGTGTCGTAGCCGCCGGCTGCGATATTGGTCATCGCCCGCGAGAGCTGCTCAATCGGCGCCAGCGCCCGGCTAACCACCATCATCGTAATCAGGAACAGCGCAACCGCGATCGCAGAACCGACCTGAAGCTGGGTGATGATCCCGTCCCAGATCTCGTTGATCTCATCGTTCGGATGCGAAGTGATCACGAGCTGCTCCGGCCTGCCGTGAATCGAGATCGGGACGTTCACCGCGGTCTTTTCCGGATGAACCAGTGCAACGAACCACGTCGGAACCGAGGATCGCTCGCGCTCGCCACCGGAATTATCCGTTGTCTCAGGTTTGGCCTCTATGGCAGCGCCCTGCCGCGTGATGCTGACATGACGCAACTGGTTGAGGTCTAAAATGATCCGGCTCAGCCTCGCGTCGGGGTCCGACGTTTCATTCAGGCTCTCGACCAGGGTCCCGATGAATTCGCGGGCCAGGCGGATGACGCTTTGATCTTCGGCCTGAACACGGGGCCCGGCCTCGAGCACAAGCCGCGCAATGTTGATGGCAAGGCCAAGCATGAGAACGAGCGCCAGCAGCAGGTTGAGCCGGGCGCGCAAGGATAGTTTCTGCCACATAGCATTCGTCCATATCCGCGGGGGGTCGTTGCAAATCCTCGTCACAAGGAGCGTTGACAGGCAAAAAGGCCGGCTATCTAATTCAACCGTACAGTACTTGCGCCCGGGATGCACAATCCGGCGCCGGGGTGGTAAGGCTTGCGGAGACTGAGGCTTGCGGACGTCAAGGCGGTGTGGGTGTCGTTCGGTCTGATGCGATGCAACAACCGAAGCCGACGGAAGGATTTGGACCAACGCCGATGCGTGTTCTGATCGTCGACGACCATCCCATCGTGGCCTCCGGTTGCCGCGCGTTATTCGCTGACGACACCGATATCGTGATACTGGAAGCCTCCGATGCCGAGAGCGGCGAACGGATGTTTGCCGCCGAAGAGCCCGACGTCTGCGTTCTCGATATCAACCTGCCGACCGTCTCTGGATTCGAACTGGCCCGGCGCATCCTGTCGCGTGCTTCGACGGCGCGCATCATCATGTTCAGCATGAATGACGATCCGGTGTTCGCCGCGCGCGCGATCGAGATCGGCGCCAAGGGTTACGTCTCGAAATCAGGCGATCCATGCGACCTCGTTGCGGCGATCCGGGAAGTCGGGAGCGGCGGCGTCTATTTGCCTG
>Ga0210408_10006579_pt1 | contig 10033 bp, 7 predicted proteins | sample IncBWH4MmetaG_FD_155471 | JGI IMG/M metagenome (GOLD analysis project Ga0210408, IMG submission 155471) | Forest soil microbial communities from Barre Woods Harvard Forest LTER site, Petersham, Massachusetts, United States - Inc-BW-H-4-M | ecosystem: Environmental > Terrestrial > Soil >...
GATCTCGTAGGAGTCGATGCCCTGGAACTCGAGGTAGTGCAGCAGGGCGTTCTCGTGACAGGTGCCGGACGGCCCGAGCGTGATGAACGTCGGGCGGGTCATAGCGCTCCCCCTTCGCGCGGCGCATGCGCCGCGTCGCCGGGCCCGTTCCGCGCGAGATCCCCGTCGTGCGCGAGATCCCCGTCCCGAGCGCGCAGATCCTCCTGCGCGATCAGCTCGTCCTCCATGCGACAGGTGGCGCCGATCAGCAGCTCGAACAGCTCGGCGGTGAAATCGGCGGGCAGCTGCACCTCGGCGCCGCGAGCCAGGTAGCGCGAGCGCACCTGCTCGACGCGGTCGGGCTGCATCATCGGGATGTCGTGGTCGCGCTTGAACAGCGCGATCTCCCGACAGACGCCGAACCGCTCGCCGAGCAGCCGCGCGATCTCCTCATCGAGCACGTCGAGGCGACGGCGGAAGGGCTCGAGATCGTTCATGCGGCGTCTCCGTCCAACAGACCCGTGGCAAAGGCGTGACTGCACCGGGCGAGAGACTCCAGGGCGTAGCCGCCCTCCTGCACCACGCATACGGGCAGCTCGGTGCGGGCGAGCAGGCGACCGATCCGCTCGAAGACCGGCGCCCGAAAGCTCCAGGAGCCGTGGGGGTCGCCCTCCACGAGGTCGTAGCCGAGGGACAAGACGATCGCGTCCGCGACGCGCGCGAGCGTGTGGGTGGACCGCGCGAGCGCCGCCAGGTAGGTCTCGGTCGCGGGGGCGCTGCGGAACGCGACGAGGTGCTCGCGGTCGGTGCGGGGGCGCACCCGCTCCCAGGGGAGGTTCGCGCCCGTGGAGCCGTGCAGCGAGTGCAGAGTGGTATCGGTCATGCGCTCCAGCAGCGCTGAGGTGCCGTTGGGATAGTGCAAGTCGAGGTCGAGGATCGCGACCTGCGCGAAGCCGCCGTCGTGCAGGGCTTGGGCGGCCGCCGCGGCGTTGTTGAGGTAGCAGTAGCCGCCGAGCCAGCCGGGGCCGGCATGGTGGCCGGGCGGGCGGCACAGCGCGTAGCTGAAGCGCGCTCCCGCGACGATCGCCCGTGCGGCGGAGATGGCCGTGCCGACGCCCTCCCATGCGGTGGCGACAGCCTGCGCGCACACTGGGGTGTCTGGCTGAAGGCCGGGTTCGGCGAGCTCGGCCACCAGCACCGGTTCGCGACCGCTGACGCGCTCGAGCGCCCGCAGGTAGGCAGGCTCGTGCAGCCGGCGCAGCGCCCGATCGACGTCCACGGCGCTCGCGTCGGCGGTGCGAGCGGTGACCCGGTCGTGGCGCGCGAGCCCCGCCTGCACCTGCGACAGCCGCCGCCCGTCGTCATAGCCCGGGGTCCTGCGCCCGCGCTCGTCGAGTATCCATGGCACGGCGCCGCCGCGCTCGCGGCGCTGCTCGATCATCAGCAGCTGAGAGCCCTCGCTCACGTCAGGATCCGCCGCATCCGCGCGCCGAGGTGCTCGAAGCCGTTACCGGCGTAGAACTCCTCGGTCGCGCGAATGCCCTCGAAGCTCTCCCGCGGCAGCCCGACCTCGGCGCGCGCCATCCCCTGCCGGCGGGCGAGCTCGAACAGCCTCGCCAGCAGCTCACGGCCGACCGACCGACCGCGCCATGAGGGACGCACCCACAGGTCCTGGATCAGCACGTAGCGTCCGGGCACGTGGAGCGCGAGCTGGTAGCTCGCGGCGAGCACGCCAACGATGCTGACGTCCTCCCCACCGGCCTCGGCGACGAGCAACGCTCCCACGCGGGGCTCCTCGAGCAGCGCCCGTCCGGCCTCCAACATCTCCGATGCGCGCGGAGGTCTGCTGCCGAGCTCGCTGAGCAGTCCACCCACCGCCGCGACGACCGCGGGAAGATCCTCGTGCGTCGCGGCGCGTACGCGCGTGCTCGTCGACCCGCTCACGCCCGCCGGCCCGCTCATCGCTATGCCGCCCGTGCCACCGCGCCCGACGACGGCTCCAGCTCGACGCTCCACGCCTCGGGCGCATCGTTGCCGGTCACGGCCTGGGCGATCGCGGCCATCGGCGCCCGTGCCTTGAGCAGGATCTCGTCGAACTCCTCCTGCGGATCGGACTGCATCACGATCGCGCCGCCGGCGCCGATCGTGGTGGCCCTCGGCCGCATGACGATCGTGCGGATCACGATGCTGAGGTCGACGCTGCCGTCGACGCCGAAGTAGCCGAGCGCGCCGGAGTAGACGCCGCGCGCCTCCCGCTCGATGTCGTCGATGATCTCCATCGTGCGCAGCTTCGGCGCCCCGGTCATCGAGCCCCCGGGGAAGCACGCGCGCACGCACTCCACGGGCGTGCGACCGTTCTCCAGCACGCCGGTGACGGTGGAGATGAGCTGGTGCACGGTCGCGTAGTCCTCGACGACCATCAGCTCCGGGACGCGCACGCTGTCGATTTCGCAGACGCGTCCGAGGTCGTTGCGCAGCAAATCGACGATCATCAGGTGCTCGGCGTAGGTCTTTTCGTCCTGCGTGAGTCCGGCGCGCAGCTCCGCGTCGAGGATCGGGTCCGGCGAGCGCGACGTCGTCCCCTTGATCGGGCGCGCCTGCACGCGGCGGTCGCGATCAACCGAGAGGAAGCGCTCCGGAGAAGAGCTGAGGACCGCGACCTCGCCGAGCTTGAGGTAGGCCGCAAACGGGGCGGGGTTGACGCGGCGCAGCACGCGGTAGAGCTCGAACGGGTCGGGGCTCGCCGAGGTCGAGATCTGGTCGGTCAGGCACACCTCGTAGGACTCGCCGGCGGCGAGCGCCGCCTGGCAGCGGGCGATGTCGGCGAGGTACTGCTCCCGTCCCCGTCCGCAACGGAACGTCACCGAGGACGCGGGCGACGACGACGAAGCCCCACCCGCGTCCTCGATCTCGCGCCCCGCCGACACCTCCCGCCCCGATAATGCCCGTCCCGCCGGCTTTGCCTGCTCCGCCCGTCCCGCGGGAGCCACCCAGCCCGCCTCGCCCGGAGACCCGGTTTCCCCTGGCGCCTGCGACGGCGCCGCCAGGATCTCGCGCACGACCGTCTCGGCGTCCTGTAGCCAGCGCTCGGCGGCGTGGCTGTCGCTGTTGCGGCAGAGCGCGAGCAGTTCGGTGCGTTGATTGACGTGATCGACCGCGACGACGCGGTTAGCGAGCATCAGCGTGGCGTCGGGGAGATCGGAGCGATGCACGACCGGCGAGCCGCAATCGGCCTTGCACTCGTAGCCGAGATAGCCGACGAACCCGCCGATCAGGCCGCCGGCCGGCTCCGCGGGCGGCTCGATCGCACGCTGAAAGAGCTCGCGGTTCAGCACGTCGAAGATCGATCCGCGCTCGATCCTGCTCGTGTCACCGCGACGGGTGCGCACCATTCCCTCGGCGGCGTCGTACTCGAGCACGCAGTGGTCGGCGCCGGCGCTCGTGCCGAGGTAGGAGCACCGAGCGAGCCGCGTGGGGGCGTCGGCGCTGTCGAGCCAGAACGCGTGCTCGGCCGTGCCGAAGAGCCGCTGAAACAGCGGCTCGGTCGGCGGCTCGCCGGCGATGGTGCGCACGCGCAACTCCACGCCCGAGGGGCAGCGTCGACGCGTGCCCGGGCGTGGAAAGGGGACCGGCGGGCGCCCTGCGGCGCGCGCGCCGGCATGGCGCGGTGTGCGGTGCCGGCGTGCGAGCGCATAGAAGTTCTCGACGACCGCTCGGCCGTGCTCGCTGGCGACCGACTCGGGATGGAACTGCACGCCCCACAGCGGGCGGCTGCGGTGTTCGATCCCCATCACCACCCCGTCGTCGGTCCAGGCGGTCACGCGGCCCTCGGACGCGAGCGGCCCGGTGACCGCGAGCGAGTGGTAGCGCACGACCGAGAAGTCCTGCGGGATGCCCGCGAACAGTCCGCTGTCGAGGTGCTGGACCTGGCTGAGGCGTCCGTGCATCACCATCGGGGCGCTCGAGACCATTCCGTCGAGCACATATCCGAGACCCTGATGGCCGAGGCAGATGCCGAGCACCGGGATCTCGCTGCGGCGCAGGATGTCCGAGCAGACGCCGAAGTCGTGCCAGCGCTCGGGACGGCCCGGGCCCGGTGAGAGCACGATCGCGTCGAAGTCCCAGCGCGAGAGCGCGCGCCAGGAGACCATGTCGTTGTGGACGACGATCGGCTCCTCGCCGGAGACGGCGGCGAGGAGGTGAAAGACGTTGTAGGTGTAGGAGTCGTAGTTGTCGACGAGGAGCGTGCTCACGCCCGGCTCCCCGTTACGCCCACGAAGTCGACAACAACCCCTGACGCGCCATTGGCGTCCAAAAGCTCGCTGACGCCCCACCGCCTCTCGACGCCCGCAGAGCTCGCGACCCAAGGCCTCATCGCACCGGCTCCAGGCCGAGCCCGCGGGCGGAGCGGTCGAGCAGGGTGTGGACGACGCGCTCGACGTGCTCGTCGCGCTCGCGTTCCAGGTACCAGCGCGAGAGATGCTTGAGGTAGTGCGCAAGCGGACGGACGTCAAAGCGCTCCACCGCCAGACGCAGGTAGCGCCGGTAGAGCTCGGACTGCACGACGGCGAAGCGGTAGTCGGGGTCATCGACGGGGCGGCGCCCGCCCGTGGGGCTGACGCGGCCGTGATGCGCTCGCGCACGGACGAGGTCCCAGCCGAGCGACTCGTCCTCGCAAAGCAGCTTGTCGGTGTCGAAGTCGATGCGGGGCGCGACGGGGTAGGGCAGGAAGTAGCCGAGCGCGACCTCGGCGGCGATGCGTTCGGGGAAGGGGTGGGCGCGGCGCACCCGCAAACGCTCGGGCTCGGCGTCGATCTGGGCATCAAGCCAGTCGGTGAGCTCGTCGATCAAGAGCGCGCCCTCGCTGGAGGCGAAGGCGCGCTTCTGGCGGGAGACCATGCCGTTGAAGATGTCGCGCGTGGGATGCATCTCGCCGGCGCCTGCGCCGTTGCCGGCGCCGTTGCCGTCTGCGCTCGCGGCGCCCGCGCGCTTCCCATGAGCCATCAGCTCGTCCATCAGCTTGCGCCGGCAGGTGACGTGGGAGACCCACTCGGTACCGCAGACCTGCATGGAGGTCATGTGCTCGAGTTCGGGCGCGGTCATCCAGTAAGCCAACGCGCGCATGTGCTGGGTGGGCAGGCCGTCTGCGCGCACGAGCGGGAACTCCTCGAAGTCGCTCAGGCCTGTCGCGTAGAAGACAACGCCGTCCTCGCGCCGGCGCAAACTGCCATCGCGCAGGCCGGACGCGGTCAGCTCGGCCGCCTCGGCGAGGAAGTCGGACTCGAAGAAGACGCGGTCGAAGGCGATGCCGAGCCGCGCGAGCGTCTTGCGCTGCCCGGAGATGACCCAGGCTCGCGTCTTGTACCAGAGCTCCAGCGCCTCGCGTTCGCCTGAGAGGACCCGCTTGAGCAGTTCGTCGGCGGCGTCGCCGCGCAGGGTCAGCTCGCGCGTGAGCGAGTCCTCGGGGTGCTCGAGCTCCACTTCGCCCGACGGCCGCCCGGCCGCGACATAGTCCGCGTAGCAGACGCCGACGAAATGATCGCTCTTCTCTCCGCCCGCCGGCCACGAGGGCGTGTGCCGGCCGCTGTGCAGCACGCCCGCCATCGCCTCGCCCATGCTGCGGCCCGCGTCGGAGATCAGGCTCCGGCGCTCGACCTGCGCGCCGGCCTGCGCGAGCGCGGCCGCGAGCGCGTTGCCGATCGCGAGGTTGCGCAGATGCCCGGCGTGCAGCGCCTTGGTTGCGTTGGCGTCCCAGAACTGCACCGAGATCCGCTGGGAGTGTGCGAGGTCTGAGAGCGTCGCCTCTGCGCTGCCGCCGGCCTCCAGGGCGGCCCCCGCCGTTTCGATCCAGCTGTCGTTCAGACGCAGCTGCACGCCCTCTCCGTCGTGGGTCACGCCGGCGACCCACGGTTCGTGTTCGATCTGCTCGAGCGCCTGCAGCGAGTCGGCATCCTCGCGCCAGTCCGGCGTTCGCGCCACCAGCTTCACGTCGCAGTCCCCGCGGGGCCGTCGCGGCGCCCGCGCGGCCCAGCGCGAGGGCATCTCCGGAGAGGCCGAGACGTCCTCGAAGTAGTCGAAAAGATTGGTCACGATGGCGGTCATAGGCTCCAAGGGGCGTGATTGGGTTCCATAGCCATGCACCAGCCGGGGCTCGAACCCGGATCAACGGCGTTTAAGGCCGTCCCTTTAACCGATTAAGGCACTGGTGCTCTGTAAAGCCGACCGCCCGAGTCCCGTCTTCGATCAGTATCCGATTGAAAGATCAATACGAATAATCGAGCCTGCTGCGGGTGTATCGGTTATCATAACCTTGCTGGTTTTCCACGCAAGGGTTTTGCTGCAAAAAATGGAGGACGGCATCTACGAGCTCCCGTAAAACGGCTCTACAAAGCGGGAAAAAGAAAGAGAAACAAGAGCAGCGAAAGATGAAGAAGGAAACAAAGATCAGAAACCCGCCCAGCCACAGGGGCTCGTTGCGAAAGAGAGAAACATGCGCACCAAGGTAAGCTCCATCTCGCGTGCCGGCGCCAGTGTGAATACCGGCGCACGGCCGGCGCTGCCTCCCGGTCCGCGCATGCCCAGCGCGCTGCAGGCGGTCGGTTGGACCTGGCGTTCGCTGCCGTTCATGGAGCGGTGTCAGAGACGTTATGGCGATATTTTCACTCTTCGCGTCCGGCACGGGGGCACGTGGGTGCTGGTGTGCGATCCCGAGGACGTCAAGCGGGTGTTCACCGCCGCGCCCGAGAGGCTGGGTGTGGGCGAAGCGAACACGCTGCTGGGACCGGTGCTCGGCCCGCGCTCGGTGATGCTGCTGGAGGAGCCCCAGCACATGACGCGGCGCAAGCTGATGCTGCCCCAGTTTCACGGCCGGCGCATGGAGAGCTACGGCGAGATGATGGCCGAGGTCGCGCGGCGGGCGGTCGCGCAGTGGCCGGTGGGCAGGCCGTTCGAGCTGTGGCCGCGGATGCAGGCGATCACCCTGGAGGCGGTCATGCGCGTGGTGTTCGGGCCGGCGCCGACCGACTCGACGCGGCGTCTGCAGGAGCTGTTGCGCGAGTTGACCGACCGCATGAACGTCCCGCGGCGATTGACGCTGCTGGCGCTGCTCGGCCCGCGCTCGATGGTGGGCGACCCCGAGTTCAGGGCCGCAATGGACCTCGTCGAGGCGGTGGCGCTCGAGGAGGTGCGCAAACGGCGCGCGGAGGGGGAGGACCCCGAGCGCGATGACATCGTCTCGATGCTCGCGCACGCGCACTACGAGGACGGCTCGCCGATGACCGCGCAGGACCTGCGCGACGAACTGATCACGCTGCTCCTGGATGGGCCGACCTCGACCTCGCTGGCGTGGGTGTTCGAGCGCCTGCTGCGCCATCCGGACAAGCTCCGGCGCCTGCGCGAGGAGGTGGGCCGGGGCGGAGACGACGATGCCTACCTCGACGCGGTGGTCAAGGAGACCCTGCGGTTGTGCCCGCCGGTGCCGATCGTCGTGCGGCGGCTGCTCGAGCCGATGGAGTTGGGGGGATATACGATCCCATCCGGAGCGATGGTCGCGCCCTGCATCCATCTGGTGCATCGCCGCGAGGACGTCTATCCCCACCCCCGCAGGTTCATGCCCGAGCGCTGGCTCGACCGGCCGGCGGGCACGTACACGTGGATTCCGTTCGGCGGCGGCGTGCGCCGCTGCCTGGCGGCGAGCTTCGCGCTGCTGGAGATGAAGCGCGTGGTCGCGGCGGTGCTCGGAGAGGTGGAGATGGAGCCCGTGCAATCGCGCTCGGAGCAGGTGCGTAAGAGCGCCATCTCCTACAGCCCCGGGCGGCGTGGGCTCGTGCAGATCACGCGACGGCGGACGCATACCACCAGGCCGGCTACGCCCACCGGCTACGGGCGAGAGACGGCCGCGGCGGCATGAGCGGGGGGGGATTCAGGACGTCTCGCCACCCGGGGGGCGATGTCACCTCAGATGACGGTTCGCGTCAGGCGGCAGACCCTCGGCAGAGCCCCGACCCCCAGCCGGACATCGACCATCCGCCGGACGCCGTGCCCGAGGCCGATCTGATCATCGTCGGCGCCGGCGCGAAGGCGGCGGCGATCGCCGCGAAAGTGCATGTCCTGAACAACCTCGGCCTGGGACCGATCGCGTTGACGATCGTAGAGGCGACCGAACCGGCCGCGTCGTGGTCGGGACGCAACGGCATGACCTCGGGTGAGGAGCCGCTGGCGATCCCGCCGATCAAGGACGTCGGATTTCCGTATCAGAGCTTTCAGGAGTTCGGCGATGTCGGCGAGGAGATCGACCGCGCGATGATGCCGTTCACCTGGCAGCAGTACATGATCGGCGAGCGCCGGTATGTGCGCTGGGTCAACGCGGGCTCGCCGCCGATCCAGCACCGTACGTACGGCAAATATCTCGCGTGGGTGCTGAGCCGAGCGACCGAGGGGGTGCGACTCGTGCGCGGGCGGGTGACGCGCGTCTCACTCGAGGAGGGAGAGCGCTGGAGGATCGACGTCGAGGACTGCACCGACTCGCCGATGTATCGGGGCCGCGCGCTGGCGCTCACGGGCCCGGGCGTTCACCGTCCGTTCCCGCATGACCCCGACGCCGCGCCGCGGATCTTTCACTGCGACTCGAGGCGCATCGAGCTGGCGCGCATCCCGATCGATCAAAGCGCGGACATCGCGATCGTCGGCGGCGGCGAGAGCGCGCTCAGCTGCGTCGCGTTCCTGCGTGCGTTCAGACCCGACGCCGAGCTGACGATCTACACACCCAGCCTGCCGATGAGCCGCGGCGAGAGCTTCCTGGAGAATCGCGTGTTCTCAAACCCCGACGAGGTCGGGTGGGATGCGCTCGATTCGCAGACGCGCCGCGACTTCGTCCGCCACTGCGATCGCGGCGTGTTCGATCCCGCGACGCTGGAGACGATCGCCTACGACGACCAGTGCCGGTTCGTCACCGGGCGCGTGAGGCACGTCTGTGCGGTGGGTGGGGAAGGCGGGGTGTGCGTGAACTACGACGCCCGCGGCAAGGGAGATACGAGCGTCCGCCATGACTACGTGGTCAATTGCACCGGGTTCGATCTGCTGGAGCAGCTGCGCTCCCTGTTCCCGCCCGCGGTGCGGGCCGAGATCGAGAGTCGGGTCGGCGCGGTGTGGGACCGTCCGTCCGGGGGGGAGATCCCGATCGGGCGCAATCTCGAGCTGGAGGGGATGCGTCCGAGGCTGCATATCCCCGGGCTGGGCGCGCTCAGCCAGGGGCCCGGGTTCGCCAACCTCGGCTCGTTGGGCCTGCTCGCCAACCGCGTGCTGGAGCCGTTGTTCAGCGAGCAGGACCAGCAGGTGCACGCAAGCCGCAACTCGATAACGGAGGTCGTTTAGATGCCGTCACGCTCCCGTCAGGTGCGCCGCGCCGAAGCCCGCCGCGCCCAGGCCAAGCAAACGGCTCGCTCCCGCCAGGGCGGCGGGGGTGGGGGCCCGGACCTGAAGGACAGGGTCCCCAAGATTCGGAAAGATGGGTCATCATCGTCGTCGTCGTCGTCGTCGCGGTGGTTGTGGCTGGCGGCGGGCGGCGTCGTGCTCGTCGTGGCGGTGATCGCCGTGGTGTCGCTGAGCTCCTCGTCGTCGTCCTCGAGCGAAAGCTCGCTGCTCACCGGCTCGGGATATCCCAACGGCGACACGTCCAACACCCGCTACACGCACGGGCCGATCAACAGCAAGAACGTCTCGCAGCTGCAGACTGCATGGACGCTGCCGCTGACCGCGAAAAGTCAGTACGGGAGCTATTCGGCCTCGCCGATCATCTCCGGCGGGGCGATGTTCTCCCAGGATCTGGCATCCAACGTGCAGGCGATCAACCTGAAGACCGGCAAGGTGATCTGGACGAAGAACTACGAATCGCCCGACCAGGGTCCCAACGGCCTGGTCGTCGCGGGGGGACTGGTGTATGGGGCGACCGCGACGGCGGCGTTTGCGCTGAACGAGAAGACCGGTCAGCAGCTGTGGTCGGTCACGCTCGCGCGCAACGAACACGAGGGCATCGACATGGCGCCCGGGTACCACA
>Ga0210408_10006581_pt1 | contig 10032 bp, 7 predicted proteins | sample IncBWH4MmetaG_FD_155471 | JGI IMG/M metagenome (GOLD analysis project Ga0210408, IMG submission 155471) | Forest soil microbial communities from Barre Woods Harvard Forest LTER site, Petersham, Massachusetts, United States - Inc-BW-H-4-M | ecosystem: Environmental > Terrestrial > Soil >...
CTCGCGCGCCGCCGCCTGCTCGAGCGGGATCGGCTTGGCGCGCTGCACGATCAGCTCGACCGCCTGGCGCGCCGCGAGATCCTCGCGCAGCTCATCCACGCGCCCGAGCTCGCGCAACTGCGCGAGCACCTGCTCGGGCGCGATCCCCTCGCGCTCGGCCGTCGGCGTGACGGCCTCCAGCAGAGCCTCCTCGGAGGGCTCGATCCCCTCCGCCGCGACGACCGCCGTGAGCACCGCCTCGCGGCGCAGCCCCTGCTCGGCGTCGGAGACCATCTCCGCGAGGATCTCCTCCTCGGCGCGCCCGACGATCTGCAGATAGGCATCGCGCGAGATCCCGCGGTGAGAGAGCGTGTGCAGCATCCGCTCCCACATCTCCCGGGCGCGCGAGCGCGCCAGCTCCTCGGTGACGGGCACGCGCGCCCCGGCCACCGCCGCGTCGAGTGCCGCCTCGCGGAACTCCTCCGCCACGCGCTGCTCCTCGGTCTGGAGGATGCGCCGGCCGATGTCCTCGCGCAGCTCCTGCACGTCGTCGAATCCGGCGTCCACGGCGAAGTCCTCGTCCACGTCCGGCAGCTGCTTGCTCTTGACCTCCTTGACGGCGATCTGAAACGACGCCTCTCGGCCGGCCAGCTCCGCGTTGGGGTAGTCGGCGGGGAAGCTCAGCTCCACCGTGCGCGTGTCGCCCGCGCTCGCGCCGAGCAGACCCTCCTCGAAGCCGGGGATCAGCTTGCCCCCGCCCAGCTCGACCAACTGATCGCGGCCCTCGCCACCCTCGAACGCGACCATCGTCAATGTCTCACCCGACTCCCGGTCCACGGTGGGCAGGCGCCCGACATAGTCGACGACGACGTAGTCGCCCTCCGCCGCGGGGCGCTCGGCCGTCTCCAGGCGCGCGAGGCGCTCGCGCATCGCCTCGACCTCCCGCTCGACGAGCTCCTCCTCCAGGACCGGCTCGCGGCGCCCCACCTCCAGCCCCGCGTACTCGCCCAGCTCGGCCACGGGCAGCACCCCGATCTCGAACGAGAACTCGAGCGCCTCCCCCCGCGCGGGCAGCTCGCCGAGGTCGATCTTGGGGTCCCCGACGGGCACGATCCCCGAGTTCCGGATCGCCTCGGCGTACCAGCCCGCAAGACCATCGCGCACCGCTTCGTCGAGCACCGCCTCGCGCCCGAGCCGCTGCAGCACCAGCGGCGCGGGCACCTTGCCCTTGCGAAACCCCGGCAGCTTCAGCTCGCGTCCGAGCTGGCCCGCCTTGCGCTGCACGCGTGCCTCGATCTCCGTGTCGGGTACCCGCACGTCCACGCGCACGCGCGACTCCGGCAGCTCGGTGACTGTCGTCTGGACGGGCCCATCCATTACCGCCACGATACCGTCCACCTGATGACGAGCGCCCGCAGACGCCTGGAGACGTGGCTGTGGACCGGGCCGATCGGCCACCTGGCCGGCGGTACGATCGACTTCGGCCAGGCGCTCGCGCGCTACCTGCTCGTGCGAGCGCTTGGCCGGACCATGCGCTAGTAGTGTCGCGATTCGAAAATTCGGTGAGTGTTTGCCGAGCGAATGGTCGTGATCTGACGTTCGATGGCGGCGGTCTGCCGGCCGATCTTCGATCGGCCGGCAGCACGTGGGCCGGCGACGGCGGGCGTCAGGCGCGCGCAGACGCCGGAGAACGCGATCGAATTTTGAGTTGCGACACGCTAGGCGGCTGCGCCCACCGGCGCTCCCCCGAACTGCAGCGACACGCCGCTCGACAGCACCAGCACGGGGCACGTCGCGATCTCGATCAGGTGCGCGGCCGAGGAGCTGATCGACACCCGCCCCCGCTCGGCGTCCGGTCGCGAGTCGAACACCAGCAGATCGGCCTCGTCGTCGGCCACCGGCACGACCTCCGCGCCGAGCGCGCTCGCGAGCGACCGTGCGGTCGCCTGCGCGCCGCCCGCGCCGCCGGCCTCGCCGACCGCCACGATCCTGCGCACGGCCCGGCGCGACTCGGCCAGTCCGACCGGGGCGATCCCGACGGCGACGTTGCCGCCCTCCAGCAGGCGCTGGGCGGAGTTGCCGATCGTGATGTGCCCCTGCGCGGTGTGGGAGTCTGAGCAGAACAAGATCGCCTGGGCGCCGATCTGCGCGGCGAGGGCCTGCAGACCCTCGGGGGTCGAGCGATCGGTCACCGCATGCCTGCTGACGAACGTGCCGTCGAACAGCGCGGCGCCGCGGTCGAGCACTTCCTGGGCCTCCTCGTCGCTCACGGCCTCGTCGGTATGGCGCACATACCCGAGGGCCACCTCGGCGCCGGCGCGGGCGAGCAGCGAGCCGAACGCGATCGCATCGTCCTCGTTGGCAGTTCCGTCGTAGGAGACGATGATCTTGGACATGACGATGTTTCTCCTCTTGTGTTCGCGTGTTCGTATGTGTTCTCAATGTTCTTGGGCGGCGCCGCCCCGGCGGTCCGCGCGAGCTTGGGGCTCGAGCTCATACTGGCACCTTCCTTGCATAAGTGCCAATGATATTTATTATTAGTGCGATAAGATTTGCTTATGCTCAACGTTAACCGGCTGCGAATCCTCCGCGAGGTCGCCCACCGCGGCTCGTTCTCGGCCGCCGCCGAGGCCCTCTCCTATACCCAGTCGGCTGTCTCACAGCAGATTGCCGCGCTCGAGGCCGAGACCGGGATGACGCTGCTGGAGCGCCGCCCACGCGGGGTCAGCCTGACGGCGGCCGGCCAGACGCTCGTCGGCCATGCCGAGAGCGTCCTTGCGGACCTGGATGCCGCCGAAGCGGCCCTCGCCGCGATCGCGGGCCTACGCGGGGGCAGGCTGCGGATGGCCTCCTTTCCCACCGCCGGCGCGACGCTGATGCCGCTGGCGATCGCGACCTTCCGCTCCCGCCACCCCGACGTCGAGCTGACCCTGGCCGAGGGCGAGCCCGAGCAGATCGCGCCCCGGCTGCGCACGGGCGAGCTGGATCTGGCGCTGCTGTTCGAGTTCGACGCCTCCAGCGCTGACGGCGGCTCGGAGCTGACGGACGGATCGGGCTCAGGCGGGAGCTTGACGCGCGTCGAGCTGCTCCAGGATCCCCTGTACTTGGCGCTTCCCCGCGCGCACCGTCTCGCGGAGCGGCGGCGGCTGCGCCTGGAGGACCTGCGCGAGGAAGCCTGGATCCAGACCTCGCGGGACAGCCCCTGCGCTCGCCACGTCGTGCGCTGCTGTCACGCCGCCGGATTCGAGCCGGGCGTCTCCTTCCAGAGCGACGACTACCAGACCGTCCAGGGCCTCGTCGCCGCCGGCGTCGGCGTCGCGCTGATACCCGAGCTCGCACTGTCGGTTGTGCGCGAGGACATCGTCATCCGCGCCCTCTCCCCCCGGCCCCCCGCCCGCCGGGTGATCGCCGCCACGGCCGCCGGCGCGCGCCTGCTGCCCGCTGCGCCGGCGATGCTCAGCGTGCTCCAGCAGGTCGCCTCCGAGTACGAGGCCCTCGGGACCTCGCGCTTGGCGGCCTGAGCGAACGTGCCGCGCGCGGCCATCCGTGGACCCTCCGCAGTGGGCCCACGGACAACCAATCGCGCCCTCACCGGCGGCTCAGAAGCGCAGGTACTGCCTCAGCACGAGCCCCCCGAGCACGGCGTAGCCGAGGTCGGTCGGGTGGATGTCTTTCAGCGACGTGCAGATGTTCGTGAGCGTGCACAAAGTCACCTGTTCGAGTTTGCCCGGCGGGTTGAACACCGGCAGCGGGTCCGCGAACCGCGCGCCTACCGACGCGGCGACCGACGCCTCCACGTCGTTGAGCTTCGCCGTCAACGCGTCCGCGCCCGGGATCGTTTCCCCGAACGGGTTGTACAAGCCGAGCACGATCATCCGCGCGTGCGGCGCCGCCCCGCGCAGCTGCGACAGGATCAGGCCGAGGTTGCCCGCGATGTGCGCGAACACCGCCGGGGCATGTTCTTCGATGCATTTCGCTTCCAGTTTGCACGTGCCCTCGATCAGGCCGAGCGCGTCGTTGGCGCCGATGTCGATCGTGATTGGCGTCGCCGTGCCCGGGTGCGTGCTCAACACGTTCAGCGCGTCCGATAGCTGCGAGGACAGCGGCCCGCCGCTGTAGGCGTGGTGCAGCGGGAACGCCAGCCCGTATTCGCACGGTCCTTTGATGAACGAGTCCGTCGTCTCGCCCGGGCAGCCGTCGTTGATCGTCTGCACGCCGGGCTGGAACAGCCTCAGGACGTGGCCGAAGTCGTCCACGTACCCCGTGTCGTACGCCGAGGCCGGCTCTGAGGGGAGCAGTTCGTTGAACTTCGCCCGGGAGTACCCGAACGCGAGCGAGTCGCCGAGCGCGAGGTACGTCGTCCCGTGGGGTCTGCTCGCCCCGGCGGATGGTGCCGGCGCCAGCGCTGCGAGCGCTATGAGAGCGACGATCAGGGCGAGCGGGCGGCCGAGGCGCCGGTGGGAGCGGGTCGAGCCTGAGAGGCCGTGTGAGACAGGTGGCATGTGCATCTCCTCCACTTCTGGGGCCTACATGCACTACGGCCTCTCCCCCGTGAGCTGCACAGCCCATCTGACGGAATTTCTCCACGCTACTCCTCACATGTACCTCTGTCAAACGGGTGGCGAGGGACCGTGGCGAACGCGTCCGACAAGCGCTGTGCCAGGGGGTCGAGCCCGTGCGGGCGGCGAGTCTAACGGCCGATGTCCGCGGTCGGTCGCGTGCGCTGAACACAGCGCTTTCGACATCGATCCTGCTGAGCGGAATCGGCGAAGGCGCTCACGATATGCCGGCGGCTGCGGTGAGCGGCTTCTGCGGCAAAACGACGAAGAGGCCGGCTATGGCTCACCCCTCCTCCAACCCGCCACCGTCCGCAACGGCTGTCATCGTTGGTCGGCCATGAGCATCCTGTTGCCGATAGCCGGACTGCTGCTCGGCGCCGCGTGCGCCGTCGCGCTGGGGCGCCGGGGCGGGGGCGCGCGCGATGAGGAGCGGCGCGAGCACGAACGCGAACGGCTGCGCGACGAGCTGAAGGCGATGTCGCTCGAGCTGGTGCAGCAGACCGGGGATTCGCTGGCGCAGCGAATGGCCGACGCGCGCCGGGCCGACGAGGAGCGGGCGTCCGGTGAGATGGCGCGCCGCGCGGAGGAATTCAAGGGGCTCGTGCAGCCGGTGCACGAGAAGCTCGGCAAGGTGGAGAGCGAGCTCTCCCGCCTTGAGCGCGAGCGCCGCGACGGGCAGGTGCAGCTCTCGGAGATGGTGCGAGCGCTGAGTGTCGGCACCGACACGCTGCGCAAGGAGACCGGCGAGCTGGTGTCGGCGCTCAAGCGCCCGGAGACGCGGGGGTCCTGGGGCGAGATCCAGCTGCGCCGAGTGGTCGAGCTGGCGGGCATGGTCGCCCACTGCGACTTCACCGAGCAGTCCACGATCCACACCGACGACGGCCGTCTGCGACCCGACCTGCTCGTGCGCCTGCCGGGTGGTAAGACGATCGTGGTCGACTCCAAGGTCCCGCTCGATGCCTACCTCGCCGCGATCGAGTCAGGCGCAGAGGACCGGCCCCGGCGCGAGCTGGACCTCGCGCGCCACGCCCGCCAGACGCGCGATCACATCACCAAGCTCGCCTCCAAGGGCTATCAGCGCCAGTTCGACTCCACGCCCGAGCTGGTCGTGATGTTCGTGCCCTCCGACGGCATCTACCAGGCCGCCCTCGCCGAGGACCCGGCGCTGATCGAGTACGGCGTCTCCCAGCAGGTGCTGATGGCGACCCCCACCACCCTGATCGGGCTGCTGCGGGCCGTGCACTACGGTTGGAGCCAGGAGCAGATCGCCGAGTCCGCGCGCGAGATCGCCGAGTCCGCGCGCGAGCTGCACCGCCGGCTGGGGCCCTTCGCCGAGCACCTGGCCAAGACCGGCCGCCAGCTCGACTCGGCCGTGAACGCCTACAACCGCGCAGTCGGCTCCTTCGACCACAAGCTCGTTCCTCAGATACGAGCCATCGAGCAGGCCGGGGTCGTGTCCGAGCGGCGGATCGACGCACCCCCGGCGATCGAGACCACGGCGCGACCGGTCACCGCCCGGCTGGAGCCCGTGGCGGAGGAGTTCGTGCTGGGGCAGGCTCCGAGCGCTCCGGGCTCTCATCCGCGACCGAGTCGGATCGCGATGCCTCCCGCGCAGGAGGCTGCGGTCCCGTCGGAGTCCGCGTCAAACCCGGCCGGCGCGCCATCAGAACAAGCAGCGTGAGCGCCACCGGCGCGGTCGCCGGAAGCTCGTCCACGAAGAAGAACAGCAGGTCGAACCCGAGCGCCAGCATCGCCGCGAGCGCCGCGCCGCGCAGCTGCCCGCGCCGGCCCATCGCCGTCGCCAGCAGCCCGCCGAGGACGCCGGCGACGAACAGGTCGCCGTAGCCCATCACCGCCGTGCCGAACACCGCCGCTTGCAGCCGCGGCAGCCCGGCCGCCGGGTGCGCGGCGTTCAGCGCGCTGTTGGGTCTCTGCAGCAGGTTCGCAACGACCAGAGCCGTGTCCGCCGCGGCCATCGCCACGATCCCCGCCGCCAGCCAGCGCGCGGGCGTGACCGCAGCCAGCAATGCCCCCAGCGCCGCACAGCTGAGCGCCGATAGGCTCAGTGCCGCCGCCTCTCCCGCCACCCCGCCGCGATCCGCCCACGCCAGCGCGAACAACGGCACGACGAGCAGGGCTCGTTGCGGGCGCGGTGGGTCGGCGTACCATGCCAGCCAGCCCAGCGCCAGCGCCGCCAGCGCCGGGACGGCGACCAGCGCGAGATAGGTCAGGCCGTCGGCGCTCGTCCGTTCGGCCTCGCGCGCGACCAGCACGAACGCGAGGACCGACACCGGTGGGATCAGCGCCCAGCGGCGACCCCGCAGTCGCGCCAGCCGCCCCGGCTCCCATGCGCGGGGAACGGCCACGACGGCGCCCTGGACGAGCGACAGCAGGGCGATCGAGATCGAGAACGGAATCATGGCCCTGTCACATTACGGCTCGTGTCCCGATAGACGGTCAGTTGGAAATATCGCGTACGGAAGTGGCCCTACACTCTCGGCGATGATCGCTCGCCAGCCGCCGCCGAGCCGCTCGCACGAACATGTCTACCGGCGCCGACGTGCGGTCGCGGGGATCGTCACCCTGGCGCTCCTCGCCCTCCTGATCGCCGCGATCAGCTCACACGGAGGCAACGCGCACACGACCGCCGCCGCGACGCACGCCAAAGCGGTCGTCAAACGCACCCCGGCCGAAGCACAGGCGCTGACCAGAGTGGCTGAAGAAAAGGCGGTCGACCACGTCCTCTCCTACACTCCGGCGATCCGCGCCGGCGGCGCCAAGGGCAACGAGGTCGCGCTCACGTTCGACGACGGCCCCGGCCCCTACACCCAGCAGCTCGTGACCGAGCTCAACAAGCTGGGCGTGCACGCGACCTTCTTCGCGATCGGCAACGAGGAGCGCTATTTCTCGCCCGGCACGCTCCTGGAGCTGCGCTCGGGCGAGGTCGTCGGCGATCACACCGAGTCCCACCCGATGATGGCCACGCTCTCCGCGCACGACCAGTACGAACAGCTGTTCGAACAGATCGCTCGCATCGAACTGCTCGACGGTCCGCGTCCGCGTCTGTTCCGCCCCCCCTACGGCTCGTTCAATGCGACCACGTACAAGCTGCTGCACAAGCTGCATCTGCTGATGGTGCTGTGGTCCACCGACACCGAGGACTACCGGCTGCCGGGCGTTGCCGCGATCGTGCAGAACGCGCTCGCGGGCGCCCACCCGGGGGCGATCATCCTCATGCACGACGGCGGCGGCGACCGCTCGCAGACGATCGCCGCGCTGCCCGCGATCGTCTCCGGCTTGCGTAAGAAAGGCCTGCATCCCGTCACGATCCCGCGACTGATGCTCGACGACCCGCCGCCTCCGGGCCAGCCGCTGCCGACCAGCCTGGCGGGAGACTGAGGCCCCGCCACCTACGATGACCGATATGAACGCGCCCGCCACGCAGGCGCCGCCGATCCTGCACCTGTCCACCGTGACGGGCAGCCCGTTGCGCGACTCAGACGGCGAGCGCCTGGGCAAGGTGCGCGACGTGATCGTGCGCCTGGGCGGCGCCGGCTACCCGCCGATCACCGGCTTTCTGGTGACGGTCGCCGGACGGACCTCCTACCTCGGGGTCGAGCGGGTCTCGGACATCGGCCCCGACGGAGTGGTCCTGCGCAAGGCCAAGCTCGACCTGCGCCGCTTCGATCGCCGGCCCGAGGAGGTGCTCCTGGGACGCGACGTGCTCGATCGCCAGCTGATCAACGTGCAGGGCGCCCGCCTGGTGCGCGCCAACGAGATCGAGCTGGCTTTGATCGCCGGATCCTGGCGCGTCGTCGGCGTCGACACCGGTCCCCGCGGCGGGCTGCGGCGGCTGCTGCCCAAGCCGCTGGGAGCGCGCATCGCCACCGGCGAGTTCCTGGACTGGGCGGGCGTGGAGCCGTTCGTCGGACACGTGCCGACCGTGCGCCTGCGCATCCCTCACCCCAAGCTCGCCAAGCTGCATCCCGCCCAGATCGCCGACCTCGTCGAGGCCGCCTCACGCCGCGAGGGCGAGGAGATCATCCAGGCCGTCGGCGAGGACGACCGCGAGCTGGAGGCCGACGTCTATGAGGAGCTCGACGACCAGCACCAGCGCGAGTTCCTGGAGAACCGACCGGACGAGCAGGTCGCGGAGATCCTCGCGCGCATGGCGCCCGACGACGCCGCCGACATCATCGGCGAGCTCGAGGAGAGCCGGCGCGAGCCCCTGCTGGCGCTTTTGCCCGTTGGCCATCGCGTCAAGGTCCGCGCTCTGCTCGGCTACGACCCCGCCGAGGCGGGCGGCCTGATGAGCCCCGACTTCGTCCTCTTGCGCGACACGACCGCATCCGGCGACGCGCTGGAATCGATCCGGCGCAGCGCGATCGCCCCGGAGCTGCTCACCGCGGTGTTCGTCAGCGCCCCCGACGGCACGCTGCAGGGCAGCATCCCCGTGACCGCCCTGCTGCGCGCCGACCCGGGGCAGCGGCTGGAGGAACTGGTCAAGCACGAGTCCCCCTGCCTGCGCCCGGACGCCTCCTTCGAGGAGCTCGCCCGTCTGATGGCCGACTACAACCTCACGGCGATCCCCGTCGTCGACGAGCACGAGCGGATGGTCGGGGTCGTGACCGTCGACGACGTGCTCGAGGCGATGCTCCCACGCGGCTGGCGCCTGCGCTTCGGTCTCCTTGGCGAGGACTGATCACTCGCAAGAACCCGCCCGGCGTGGTCCCCGCGGGCGGGCTGCGCATAGACTGCCGAGCGTGAGCGTCCCCACAGGACAGTTCGATGGCGGTCCGAGTACCGCCCGTCATGCGTCGTGCCCGCTCGGCCATCCGTGGCCGGCCGCGCCTGCCTGCCCGTCTGCACCCTAGACGCACCCGGCTGTTCATCTTCCTGGGACTGCTCGGCCCCGGCCTGATCGCCGCCAACGCCGGCAACGATGCCGGCGGGGTCGCCACCTACTCCTCGGTGGGCGCCAAGTATGGCTACGAGCTGTTGTGGACGATCCTGCTGATCACGATCTCGCTGGCGATCGTGCAGATGCTCGCGGCTCGCATGGGAGTCGTGACCGGCAAGGGCCTGGCCGAGCTGATCCGCGAGGAGTACGGCATTCGCTGGTCGGTGATCGCCACGACCGCAGTCCTGATCGCGAACCTCGGCATCTGCATCTCCGACTTCGTCGGGGTCGGCGCCGCCCTCGGCCTGGCGGGCGTGCCCGTGCAGATCTCCGTGCCGATCGCCGGGGTCGCCATCTGGACGATCATCGTGCGCGGCTCCTATCGCTCGGCCGAGCGGATCTTCATCTGGCTGACGATCCCGTTCTTCGCCTATCCGCTCGCCGCGATCCTCGCCCACCCCGACTGGCACGCCGTGGGACACGGTCTCGTCACGCCCCAGATTCACGTCGAACCGGCGTTCCTGCTGCTGCTGGTCGCGACCGCCGGGACGACGATCACGCCATACATGCAGCTCTACCTGCAGTCGGCCGTGG
>Ga0210408_10006582_pt1 | contig 10031 bp, 7 predicted proteins | sample IncBWH4MmetaG_FD_155471 | JGI IMG/M metagenome (GOLD analysis project Ga0210408, IMG submission 155471) | Forest soil microbial communities from Barre Woods Harvard Forest LTER site, Petersham, Massachusetts, United States - Inc-BW-H-4-M | ecosystem: Environmental > Terrestrial > Soil >...
AATTCTCGTATGTCTCGAAGCTTGTGGCGTTGACTCACCTGTATGTGGAACTGAGTTTACCGTTGCCCGCTGCACTTCGAGCGGCCGAGGCAGATCTCCGGTAGAAGTAGTGGCTAGTGGCTGGTGACTAGTGGCTAGACCGAGTCACCGTTGGTTCCCCAGGGCAAAGCCTTAGTTACAGACCTGGCAGCCCGGCTGACGTTTCAATCTTCGCCCAAGGCCGTGGAGCCGTATCGCTAGCCACTAGCCACTAGCCACTAGCCACTGCTAGAGCCCTGGTATGATGACCCGAAGAGCGCGGGCTTGACGTTCGCTTACTTCAATCTGGGTCCTTGCCGTGTCATCCATGATCAGCAAGAACGCGCTTCGACTGCTGGGCCTAATTTCTTTGACCCGCCGCAAATTAACCAGCGAAGCACGGTGGGCGCGAAAGAAGTTGAACTCGCTCAACCCCTGCTCCAGATCACCCAATTGATAGTTAACCCATACGTTGTCGTCGCTGGTACGGGCTCGCACGATACCGTGGTCCATGTAAAAATAAAGGATTTCGGCCGGGTCCAGTAGTAAGAAACGATCCAGCTTACGCGCCACGATCTGGCGAAAATTGCGCGATACGTTGACGGTGAATTGATGCACCTGATCGGCCGCTTGGGCACGATCTTCGGCAAAATGCTGCAATCGCCAGGCACGTTCTACCATCTCTCGTAGCCGCTCTGCCTCGATCGGTTTCAGCAAATAAGCGATCGCGTTTGCATCGAATGCGGCCATGGCATGTTCGTGGAAGCCGGTGACGAAGATGATCAGTGGCAACGGCAATTCGGACGGAAGCGCCTTTAGCGTTTCAAAACCGTCCAGGCCGGGCATCTGCACGTCCAGGAACACCAAGTCAGGTCGCAGTCGCTGGATTTCAGTCACGGCTTCGAGACCATCCTTAGCCTCACCGATTACCTCGACGCGCTCGTCGTCGTTCAAGAGCCGACGCAGACGCATTCGGGCGTTGGGTTCGTCATCAATGACCAACGAGCGCAGTTTGTTCATGCAACGCCGCCAATAGGAATCAAAATTTGGGCGCGGGTCCCGGTGCGTGGCTTGCTCTCGAAGAAGAAGCGAGCGTTGCCATGGTAAACCGTTTGCAGCCGCTCCTCTACATTACGGAGCCCTAGCCCGGTAGATTTACGCTCGGACAGCTTCCTCGGCGCGCTCGCGCCGACACCGTTATCCTCGACCGTCAATTCGAGGTAATCGGTTTGTTTGCGAGCGCGAATGGTGAGCTGGTTCTCGCCCACCTTTGGCCCTAAACCGTGTTTGATCGAGTTTTCTACCAATGGCTGGAGGATCAAAGTAGGTACCGAGAGCTGGGCGACTGCCTCCTGGACGTCAAAGTGGACTTGCAGGCGTTCACCAAATCGGACCTTTTCGATTTCTAAATAAGTTTCTAAAAACGAGATCTCCTCGTTGACGGAGCTGAATGGGCGATCGTGATAAGTCAGCACATGGCGGAAGATTTTCGCCAGCCGGATAATCATTTCCTCGGCTGCTCGCGGATCTGCAACGATCAACGCCGCCACACTATTCAAAGAGTTGAACAGAAAGTGCGGATTGATCTGAGCTCGGAGAGCACGGAGCTCTGCTTCCACCAGTTGTTTAACTAGCTGTGCCTCGCGCCGGGCCCTTTCGATATTCTCTTTTTCGCGCTCGGCCGCTTCCAGGCGGCGTCCGATGGCAAGGCAGACTTCGCGCAGGAAATCGATCTCCGCGTTGAAAAGAGTGTGGCGGCGAAGACCTGGAGAGATGACCATACAGAACGCTGCCGGCTCTTCTCCTTTTTGAATTGGAAATATCCATTCCGAGCAGACCGGACCCGCTGATACGATCTCTGTAGTATCATTCGCGCGAATAGCGGCATCCGCGATCCGCAATGCGCTTCTTACCAATTCTTCTCCAGTCCGAAAGATCGTGATTGGTTCAGATTCGGTGGCGATAGTTTCACGGAACGATTTGAGAGCACGTTGGTAATCGGCTTGACGGAAAATTTGCCGATCGACCAACCAATCGCTGAGCATGGTGATTTTCGCGTAGCAAATGATCCCTATCCAGACGATCACCGCGAAGCCGAGAACCGCTAACTCTCGCGCGGGGTTTTCATTGAAAGGTGATCCAAAGATTGCGCGGGCGAGGAATGAGCTGGCCAGCGCGAGTAAGGCTCCCAGCAAGATTCGCAGACCCTGCTGCGCAAAAATGTCGCTAAAACGAAAGCGGGAAAAACCGAAAAGGCCGCCAGCGACGACGAGCAAGACGCTGAATGGCTTGGCAAAGATAACCCACGAGTGCAGCCAGAACGGGGGATTCGCTATATGCTCCTCCGCTACATGGATCGTTACCAGGGTGATTCCGGCGAGTAATGCTGTTGAAGAAATCCAGGAGAGCTTGCCTCGAAGCCGGCCAGGCAAGAAGACCAAGGCACCGATCCAAAGGAAAAACAGGCCGTTGTAAGCGGTAAGATCAAGCCGTTCCAGCGAACTCTCCATGCCCTGCGCGTGGTAGATATAGTGCGGAAGCAGCCCGATACCATGGGCGAGGCTCAGTAAAACCGCGCTGAAACAGGCCGTCGCGAAAACCGCTCGTCCCACCCGCCGTCTCCAAGCAGATGGAAAGGGACCTTGCGCCCAGAGTCCAAGAATCGTCACCGGCCAAGCAGCGGCCGCACAAAAGGCAAGGTCGCCTGCTAGAAGGACGGTCAGCGACTGAGCCGATTGACCGAGGTAGAAAGCCATCTGCTCGATGCATGCGCTCAACGTAAACGTGAGGGCGCATAGAGCAAAACCAAGACGCGCGGCGCGATTCTGCCCGCTCGAGCGCAGCGCTAATATGAGCAGGAGAGCCGAAAGCGGAATTCCGACGCCGAAATTCAAAGACTTTTCGATGACGACCGAATCGTTATTCAGCGCGTTAGCAAACAATAACAAAAGAGGAAAACGGATCACGGATTGAGTGGTTTGCTAACGGGTGGCTTCATCTTTGTCTTACGGCGAAAACAAACAATTAGGCAGGCTCGGCGCCTTGGCTCAACAAATTATTTGCTTCACCATCACGTCTGGTGCGCCGAAAGTGCCAACGAACCAGCCGCCAGCGCCGCTTACCGGACAAGAGGAACGGATTGCGCTCGCGAGGCACTTTGTTGGTTTTCATAATGGCTTCGGAATAATACTCAAGCTGGAGTCTGAGCGGCGGCTCTTCAATCCATTGTGAGTAAGCGCGGAAGATTGGTTATTCGACGCAGTCAAGAAGGGCTGAGCGCGGGAGGAAGCGAGCGGCGTCGGCGTGTCGGAGGCGATATGATGTAAAAAGGGACAGGTCAGAATCGCGCTAGGCTAAGGAGGATTGGGCTGTTTCCTTTGATCTAAATTCCGAATTTGAGGAGTCGTCCTCGTGCTCGTCGTCGTCCTCGTCCTCGAGAATCCCGATTGTTTCGCAATCAGACTAACAGAACAAATTAGTTGCAGGACATCGGTCTCCTTCCGGTCACGGAATCCCATTCACCGAGGACGAGCACGACGACGAGGACGAGGACGATTCCAAACTTCGGATTTTGGGTTTGATCGATCTACCCTCAGACAAGCGGCTCCCGCTGTCTTTGGTCAACAAGTTAGGCACGTTTTCCTAAGCACCGAAGGCGCAAAAGATTATAGCCTGGGCTGATAGGCCCAGGAACCCCATCAACCAAACGAGAAGCACTGTAGGTGCGGCGAAAAGGGGTATTCCGCTTTGATTTGATCACGCTCGAAGGTAAAATAAGGCGACGAAGACGAGGGCGGAGATGGGTCCAATGAGCCTCGCCTTCTGAGATCCAAGTTTCACCCACGCCGCAAATCCACCGCGCTTTCAGCGCTTGATCTCTCGTTGCGTTTTCCTGGGCCTGGCAGCCCAGGCTATCGTCTTTTTGCGCCTTCGGCGCTCTCGCCATGCCAAACCGCCCTTATCTTCGCACCATTCGGGACACGACGACCCATAAAACCTCCAGACCAATGGCGACCAGCGGAAAATAGGAGGCGATCCTCATCCAGTGCCGCCCGGTTGCGGTTAAGTCAGGGGCAGCGAGTTGTTTGCCGGGAAGTGGAATGATGCCAGAAGGTCCCTCTTATGCGATGCGATAGATTTCCGTCTTGATGCGAAATCGATCCTTTTTTGGCCATCCTGGTCAATAGCGGGTACCGTGGGAAGTACCATGCATTCTCGCTGGGAGTCCATTATCCAAATAGCCCTGCGAACCCCTTCTCCGCATAACACACAGCCTTGGCGAGTGCGGATCAAGGATGATCGCCATGCCACGTTGTACTTGGAAGTGGCGCGCACCCTTCCGGACGAGGATATCACGGGTCATTTCCTGCGCTGCGCTATGGGAATGTTCCTGGAATCTCTACGAATCATCTCCGCCAATGCCGGGTTCTCCCTACGACATTTCTTAATCGAGAATTCGGGCACATCGGGTTCATTGTCCTCATTTGCTGAGCTTGAATTGGAAGGAAGCTCGGAACCGTCGCCATATTCCGATGACCTCTTTCAGATCCGCATGACGTCACGGTTGCCAAGCAACGGCGCACGAATTGATCCCCAATCAACGGCGCTTTTAAAGCAGACGGCTCCGGAGTTTGGACAACGCTATGATCAATTGGATGATCCGGTGCGAATTGAGGCTATCATTCTGGAAAATATCCGCGCCGTTTTCCACGATCTAAACGTCCATGCCTACCATGACGAGATTGCCCGCTGGTTCCGCTATAGCGACGAAGAAGCCAAGACCAAGGCTGATGGTTTGGACTACCGCTGCATGGGAGTTCCTGCGATTCAGTTGAAACTAATGAGGGTATTACCGCAAGTCATGCGTTGGCCGCTGACCCGTGATTTCATCCGATGGGTATACCGCAAACAGCTTGGAAAAGTTTCGCACATCGGAGTCATTTCCGGTTCCTTCTTCGATGATGCGGCGGCGGTCCGTGCCGGTGCCTACCTCATGCGTTTCTGGCTGGAATTGGCTCGCCAGAAACTTTTCATCCATCCTTTCGGAAATCTAGTCACTAATCCGCAAGCCAAGGCGCGCATCCATGAATTGACGGGCATTGATGATATTTGGCTGGTATTTCGCATTGGTTATACCGACGCGCCACCCCAAAGCTACCGACGATCATTGAGCGACGTGTTGATCCATGATTAATCGCATCATGCTGCTGACCTTGGGCATTTTACGCCGCACGCTGCAAAACAAGCCTCGTTTCTTCGCATTACTTGGTGCGCCGGTCTTTCAGACCCTCCTCACCTGGATCGGTCAGGTCGAGGCCTGGGAGGTTTATCTCAAGGCCAGTCGGGATTGCCCGGCGTATCAGCGATTCCTTTCCGATCAGCATGCGCCCGCCATCAGACGGGCCAAGGATCTCTCGCTTCTGCCGGCCACTACCAAGGAAAATTACGTTAAAAAGTATAGCCTCGAAGATCGTTGCTATGGCGGACGAATCCCCAGCAAGGGGGTGGTGATCGATGAATCGTCAGGCTCGAGCGGAACGCCCAACAATTGGGTCCGCGGTCCGGCCGAGCGTAACAGCGTCAAGGCGATCATCCAATTATCCTATGCGCTTAGGTTTGAGCAAGGCGACTTCCTTATCCTCAATTGTTTTGCGCTGGGTCCGTGGGCTACCGGCATGAACGTTTCTATGTCGCTAGTTGACGTGGGCATCATGAAGTCCATCGGGCCGGACAAAGCTAAATTGGAGAATGCCATTAAGCTATTCGGCCCCCGCTATCGCTACCTGATCAACGGCTATCCGCCGTTTATTAAGAATTTCGTCGACACGACGTCATTGGACCTCAGCCAATACGAGCTGCATTTGGTGGTGGGCGGAGAGGGAATGTCCGAGGGGTTGCGCGGTTATTTCGGAAAATGGTTTAAATCCGTCTTGTCCTCCTACGGTGCCTCGGACCTGGAAATCAACATCGCTGCGGAAACTCAATTCACGATTGCGTTACGGCAACTTTGCTGGAAGAACACGACCCTCTCTCAAATCTTATTCAGTCGGGAAGACCCACCGATGATTTTTCAATACAATCCTCTCGACTACATCATCGAGCAAAGCCCTGAGGGAGAGTTGGTCTTCACCATCGCACGCCTGGCCAATATCGCTCCCAAAATTCGGTACAACCTGCATGACCGCGGGGGCGTCTGGCGCCACGCCGATCTGAAACAAAAGCTGTCGGAACTGGGTATCAATACCGATTCCCTGGCTAAAGACATTGCCGCTTTTCCGATCCTCTATGTCTCCGGGCGCAACGATCTGAGTGTGCCCTTCTTTGGCTGCAAGGTCTTTCCGACCGACTTGGACCACATTATCCACCAGGATACACGACTCGCCAAGCACCTGAACTCTTTTCAAATCCAGAACGTGGAGGACGCGCAATTCAATCGCCTTCTCTACCTTCATCTGGAGCAAGCCGAAGGTAGCACCGAAATTTTAGGCGATCTGCATGGCGTATTCTACGAGGGGCTGGCTCGGGTCAACCAGGATTTCCGTGAGATAACAAAGATGATTACGCCGCAGCATGTGCGCGTAACACTGTATCCTTACGGGACCGGCCCATTTGCCAGCCGGGACATCCGGGTTAAGAGTCGTTACATCTCTTAAACCCAAGGGATTTAGGAGACGGTGCACTACTGTAGCATAGGCCTGTATTTGGGCGCTCATTCGCTCCATGCGGATTTGACCGTCCGCTGGCGATTTCTCATTCCGGCAATTCACCTTGGCGAAATGGACTGATCAGTTAAATCTTTTGCTTGATCACCTCTTTGGCTTAGGTTCATTGCGCTTGCAACCTTGACTGATCTGTAAAAATGAAGCGATCTTTTCAGGCCGAAAGGGGTGCGATACGGGGTCCAAAGCTGGAGGCTCGCGTCGTTGTAGCCATGGCCTTTCTTGATGAGCGATCTGAGGATTCCCGCGATGGATATCATTTTCAATAAGATTTGCGTGTTGGTAACGGCGGCGTTTGCGCTCACGCTCGTACCGGGCTTCAGGCGATCCGAGCGTTCCCTGCTTTCGATGCGCGACCGAGGGACGGCGCTCCTGGTGTTCCTGCTTCTGGGGCTGGTTGAAGAAGCCGCCGTTGGGCAAACCGGCTGGTTCAATCACCGCATCGTCGCGGTCTGCGCGGCCGGTCTGTTGGCGGGCCCTGGCGTAGGGGCCATTGTCGCCACGTTTGTGACCTGGATGGCTGTGACGTACGACGGACGGCCGATGGGGCCTGTCGGCATTTCGATGCTGTGCGGTGGTCTGGTCGGTGGGTTCCTCTACCGATGGCGCCCCAAGCTGGCGCGACAACCCCTGACGGGATTTTGCTTGAGCTCGACGGTGACGTGGTTGCGCGACTGTCTGATCCTCTTATTCGTTCCCGGCGCACGAGCGGGATTGCAAACGTTCGGGCAGATAGGATTAGCTCCTTTGCTGCAAGGGCTTGGCACAGCCCTGATACTGGCGATCGTAGCCCTGGTGCGCGATCGAGATGAGCAAACACAAGCAGCGGCCGCGGCCGAGGTGCGCGCTCTTCAGTCCCGCATGAATCCGCATTTCTTGTTCAACGCATTGAACACGCTCGCCGCTCTGGCGACGATCGCACCGCGCGAAGTTCCCCGAGCAGCAGGGCGGTTACGCCATTTTCTGCGTGCCAGTTTTGACCAGCAGGAACGAGGGCTCGTCCCGCTTAAAGAAGAGTTGGCGGTAGTGCGTGCCTATTTGGACATCGAGACGCTCCGGCTTGGCAGTCGATTGAAATTGGAGCAGGAGATCGATCCAGGATTATCGGGAGCTCTAATGCCACCTTTCTCGCTCCAACCGCTGGTGGAGAATGCGGTGCAACACGGGCTGCAATCCTCGTCGAAGGCTGGGCGCCTGCGCCTCGTTGTCCGCGGCCGGATGGGGGATTGGTTGGATATGAGCATCAGCGACGACGGCCAGGGAGTGCCCTCGACGGAAGTCGAACGAGTTTTCTTCGCGGTGCGTCCGCGCGTCCATGCGCTGTCCTTGTTACGTCGACGGCTGCAGGGATTGTTCGGTCGCTCCTTTCGGCTGGAGGTCTGCAGTGAGGTTGGTCAGGGCACCACGGTGACGATGAGCATTCCCCTTCGGAGGGATTTCGATGTTGCGGAGGAATCGCTGGAAGCGGTGCCGTCTGTACCTGGTCATCTGGCGTCGCGCTAAGATTCGTTCTGAAATCTATTCGAATCCACGTTTAGCAAGAATAAGGGAAGAGGGCAGTCGCATCAAAGGGTTCAGTCAAGAATGGCGTTAAGATAAGGAGGGTTTGGGACGGTTTTTGCCCCGCAGGGGCTGCATCGCTCAACGTCTCACACCGCTGAAGCGTGCAGGTGATGATGCGCTGTTCGAAGATGCCCATAAAGGTCGCGGTAAACTTCTTGGTAGCGCGTCTCCAGCCGTTTGGAGCGCTCCACGTCAGGTTCAATGCTGATCTCTTCGCGGTGCGCAACCCGCACCGCGGCGGCAGCATCCGCAAACACCCCGCAGCCCAGCCCTGCTAACAGGGCGGCCCCTAAGCTGACCGCCTCGCGAACCGGATTAACATTTATCGGGAATCCGTAAACGTCCGCTTTGATCTGGGTCAGCAGCCGATTCTCGAGTGAACCTCCGATCGTGAGGATTTTTTGAAAAGGTGGCAAGCCCGCGACGGTGACCATTGCGTCGGCGATCGCTCGGGCTTCGAAAGCCAATCCTTCTAAAACCGCCCTGAACATCGCCCCGCGTGTGGTCACCGACCTGATGCCAATGAACGCCCCCGAAGCTTGAGGATCCGGGTGGGGTGTCAGGCTTCGGACCAGGTGGGGCAGAAAGACCGGGATAGCCTCGTCGGCGGCAGCCGCTTCTTTCCCGAGTTCAGCAATTTCTGCATTGCCTCCCAGTTCTCGACGAAACCACTCCACGGCCGCACCTGCCGTCTGCAGTCCGCCAGTTAGATAGCAGCTTGGTTCGTCGATCCAGACCGCGCCTTGTGCCAGCCCCTGCGCGGCAATGCGGAGGTCGAAAAGCGGCTCTTTAAGAAGCGAATTTAGCGATTCGGAAGTTCCGATGCTGTCGAATAATACCCCAATGTTGAGCCCTCCGGCGGCAAATGCGCCACCGGGGTGATCGTGGATGCCGACGCTTACGATCGTGCTTTTCGGGAGGTTCGTTGCAGTTGCGCTCGAAGGCGTGAGGACGCCCAGCGGGGTTCCGCTTTTACGGACCGGAGGCAAGGAGGAGGGCGATACACCAACGGCTTCGAGGATTTCGCCTGCCCAGGTCCCCCGATTCAAATCGTAAGCGAGGGTACGACAGGCCAGGCTGGGATCAGTGGCGGGAATTCCGCAAAGGCGAAAAGCCACGTAATCAGCCAAATGGAGCCAATGGCGCGCGCTTTGAAACGCGGCCGGGTTATGATTTTTTACCCAGAGAATTTTGCAGAGCCCAAACATTGGGTCGGGGTTAAGTCCCGAAACCTTGAATAACGTTTCGTAACCAACCCGATCGCGGATCCATTCGTATTCAGCGACGGTGCGAAGGTCAAACCAGGCAATGGCAGGCGCCAGGGGTTTACCTTGTGAATCGATCGGCACGACCGACTCCGCGAGGCTTGAGACGGCAATACCTTTGACGGCTTCGGGGCGCTCCAGTTGCGAAACAACGGCCCGGATCGCTCGACAGGTCGCCTCCCAAAGAGGGCCGGGTTCGAAATCCGTCCAGCCCGGCCGTGGATGAGACCGCGGAGTCGGTTCAGACCCCTGGGCGACGATGGTTCCTGCGTTATCGAGGGCGAGACATTTGAGGTTGGTAGTTCCCACATCGATTCCGAGAACCAGGTCATGGTGCGGCATAGGCATTTTGATAAGGCTGAGGTATAGCGCGGATGGCTTTTCGGGCCTGGCCTCCTCGGGCCGGATCCGGACCGTTGAAAAATCAGGTGTCATGATGCAACATGCCAGCACGAAGTCAGCGAAA
>Ga0210408_10006584_pt1 | contig 10031 bp, 3 predicted proteins | sample IncBWH4MmetaG_FD_155471 | JGI IMG/M metagenome (GOLD analysis project Ga0210408, IMG submission 155471) | Forest soil microbial communities from Barre Woods Harvard Forest LTER site, Petersham, Massachusetts, United States - Inc-BW-H-4-M | ecosystem: Environmental > Terrestrial > Soil >...
GCACGTCACCGCCGACTTTCGGGCAGCCAAAGGCTATCTCTATACTCAGTGTCGGCTGGCGCGGCCTTCGCTTGTCCAATCGAAATGAACGTGGAATAACACTCCCTCCATGACGACTTCCCGAGCTTGATCCGCACCGCTCACTCATTTGGGTAGAGCGGGATGAACGATCGATTCGCCGCCCATCCTCGGGGCGCTCGTTGCGGTGAGCAGAACGATCAACTTGAAAGACGGCGGAATTATCCTGAAAGCGCCGCGCGCCGCTTACCGCGCGAGGCGGCTCCAATAAGAGGGTTTGAAGGCGGTGCCTAACGTTCGCGGGCAACGACAATTTCCCAATTTACTAACCCGCCGAATCGTTCTCACGGCTGCACCGGCTAGCGTTGTTGAACGAAAATCGAAATGTCACTGGGCGCGAATTTTGCCGTTGGGGTTATAGGTAGTATTGATAAGTTCGGACAATGAGGAGTAATACTTCTTGGGCACTATTCGATTTCGCGATTTCGGATCTCAAATCCAATATCAATGACGGCCTGGTTGATCTAGCTGGGGATGTGTGAATGCCCGAAATCAGCGCACGAACCATGTCCCAGCGAGTAGAAAGCAGCGAAGTCGGTCGCCAATATGTTCGTCGCTATCAACGTAGTCGGGATAACCCCGCCATGTCGTCCCTTCCTTTATATCCTGCGGCTAATTATGGGAGCCTGAATACCTGCTGACGAGCGTTTCATCCTTCGAAGACGCAAAGAAAGCCTCCATCTTCTGAATCGTTTCCGGATGAAACGCGCCGTTCCAGTCGGTTGGCCACCGGACCTCCGCGCCGGCAAGTCGCGCGTCAATATCGTCAACCTTGGAAATTGCCTCAAAGAGACCGTTATGAATCGCCCTGACGGTCGGCTTAACCCCGATCAGGTTGGTCGAGATAGCCCTCAGCCGGTCAGCCGTCTTATTGGCAAACGTATTGGTCACCGCCCACATACCGGCGGCCGCCATTTCCAAGGGAACCAAACTGGGATGCGGCGTTAGCATCAGCGACAATCCGACATCGAAGCTCGGCAGCAAATCAACGTATTCCTGCAAGCTTGTTCTGTGCATAATCTCAATCGGCACACCAGGTGCAAGCTCCAGGATTTGGTTCACACTGATTGAGCCGATGCCGTGGAACGTCCAATTGGACGAATCAAAGCGCGCATCGTGCAAAAGAGCGACGAGTGACATCATCCCCAGCTCAAATAGATTGCGAGCAGCGTGATCTTCCGGCCGCGCATAAAACAGCAGCCGCTTTTTGTCACGTATTAATTGATCCCGTGATGGCGAAAATCGATGAATAGCATTTTTAAAAACGGCGGAGTAGACTTCGCCGCCTTGCTCGGCGAAAACGCCAATCCGCCGATCGCGAAAAAACTCAAGCAGGAAAGAGGTCGAGAATAAGCCAAAATGAGGCAATTCGTATGCTTGCCGGAATAGGGCGTTGATTGAATTCATCGGCACGAAGAAGGGTTCATATTCTTGGATCATGAACATGAAGCGCTCCTTGCCAATTGCCCGTACTGCATGATGCGCAACATGCGCGGTCCAACAGTTGGTCGCGATGAAATTGTCGTCTGGATTTACCTCGACTGGCAAAGAGCGATCAAAGCGGTAAATAACTTCGATCTCGTCAAACAATGTACTTAGCCCGGCGTATTTCTGAATGAGACGACGCCATTGATCTAGATTAAAGTCGGTCTGTTCATGCAAAATGATGCGAACAGTGTGGCCTGCCCGCTTTAGGTCTAAGGCGACGCTGAACATCCCGATGTAGCCACCATACACGTATCTGAAATCGATCGTTGCCAAAAGAAGGTTGATCCGTCGGGGATATCTAGGAGAAATATCAAGCGTCAGCGGTGAGATATTGTGGGTGATCCAGTAAATCTTACTGACTCGGAGTGCAGAGGCTACGGAATTTGCAACACCAACTTGAGCAGGCGCCGGAAGGGATTTGTTGACCACCGCAGTGGGGACGTTGGGGAGTGGCAAAAATGCTATGGGGCGGGCGCGACCTACAACTTTTTGTTGTCGATCGACGAGTCGTTTCCTCAGGCAACGGTATCGGGCATTCCGAAGCCTCATGAAAACTATAGAGTATAGAAAGAGCCCTTCATAGTTGAGAGTGGGCCGTCGGTGAATAACAGCAAGCAGCTTCTCTCGAACGGTTGCGAATAGCGAAGTATCTAGTCTCGCGAAGCGTTTGAGGACCGTCCGTTTGGACAACGGCGCGTCCGGAAAGCGTATTAGTAAGTTCCTAGCCAAGAGAGCCTTCTGCGCCACAAGCTCAAAGCTTTCCACCGCACGGTTCAGAATCTCCCGTATTACCCAGTGAAGTCGCTCGCGGTCGCGCAAAGAGCCGGCTAGCTGTCGAACAACCCAAATTAGTCCGGGTACATCGGAATATTTGTGACCGATGATGTTGACTGAGTGCTGAACATAGTCGTAAAGAGATTCATCGATATAGCCAATGTTGCCTTTGGTCAACGCAACTATACCAATCCAATGGTCGTGAAAAGCATGACCTATTGGCGTTGGAAACGGCAGTAGTTCAGCCACCAGTGATGCTCGAAAAATGCTTGCGGCCCCTGTGATGGTGTTTGCTACAAGCAACGATGCCAAATCCGTGAAATTATTGGCGCGCCCCGTCCAAAACGTGCTTGACCTCACTTGCCCATTGCTCGTAACGATCCGCGCGTCGCTGTAGACGAGTTCCGTTTCTGGATGGAAGGCCGCGAGCAAGGTATCAAGTTTATTGGGATTCCAGCGATCATCCTGATCACACAAAGCCACGAACTCGGCGTCCGGCGGTATCTTCTTCAGGCAGCTTTCGAAGTTGTAGTAGAACCCCCGCCTTTTGTCGTTTCGAAACACATAGAAGCGCTTGTCTCCTTTCAACCGCTCACGGATCCTTTCGAAGACTTCGACCTGTGACTGATCGTCCGAGACGATACAGACCCAATTTGCATGATGTTGCGCTTGAATCGATCTAACCTGGGCGTCGAAAAGATCAAACGGCGGATTAAAGGTTGTCATGCAAATGACAACACGGGGTCCAGCCGCTGCTGCTGGCCATTCAACCTGTGTAGGTACAACGCCGGTGCCCGGCAGCAACCGCATCTCACCTACGGGCTGGTCAATGACCTTACCGCTACGTAACGTTGCGCGCAATACTACGGTCACATCCTCGGGGCTAGAAACAGGATAGATTGGCAAAAATCCTCGAAATCCGCTCATCAAGCTCTTGCCCAATTGATCTGGAACTGGGCATTGACTGCGAAGAACATCGGGACGAGCTAAAGAGCGACTGTGAACTTGAAATTTCCTATTCCCCGCATTGATCTCCAGTGCGTCGATGACATCAGTTTTGGAGTAGCAATATCCATTGATAGGTAGCGCTAAGCCACGACCCACATAGAGCTCTGAGGGCGGCGGCATCTCTAGCCCCCAAATGAGAGTGGACGACCCCCAGTCATCGGCCGCCGCAGCGTCTCCGTAATCGTTCAATCGGCCCGCCAACCTCGAAACGCGTCCTTTGGAACCAAACACTGCGGTCAGTTCTTTACTAGAACGCTCATCACAACCCTTCTCTATTCCTCTCGGATCTATTCCTTTCGGAATAAAGTCGCTGAGTGGATTGACGCCGACTGCCGCCGCGTTACTATCGCGATCCAGATAGTCCGTATTGCTGAATATGGGGCTTGGGTCCCGCCCCTCTCGCACGCCGAAGTTCACGTAATGCAAGATCGGATCGATCCCGCTAGCAGCCACGTCTGGGTTGTTCTTGAGATACCACTGCCTATCAAAAAGGCCAGATCGACTGATAGTTTTATAGGCACGCCATTCCTGCAGTGGCAAACGGGAACGGGTCAGAAAAGCGCGCCCGACAACCGTAAGCTGATAGCCAATACCGCTATAACAGACTCGTCCCAACAGACGCTTTGCGCTACGGAGCGGTCGCGTCACGCGCCAACTCGTGCTCGCTCGCAGTAAACTCAGTTCTCGCGAGCGTTCCCCTACTGTGCCGGTCAGCTCGCGGATACGTTCCGCTTGCGCCCTCGTGTTTGCTAGCTCTGTTTCGAGCTGCTCGCGAGATTCCACGACTTCCGCGGAGCGTACCGCTAGCGCCGCCGCACGCTCCTCCGTTTGCCGCCGGGCAACCGTCAGCTGGTCACCAAGTCCGACCAGCTCGGTGGAGCGCGCTGCGAGCGTTGCCGCAATCTCCTCATTTTGCCGCCGGGAGGCGATCAGTTCGTTTCCAAGCCGGAGGATTTCCGCCGTGTGCATCTGCAACGCTCGGTTCAACTCCGCGACCTGAGCCGATGCCGCAGTGATATCGGCCGCCTGGTGCTGCGCGGTGTGTTCGAGTGAGATGGTCGAACCGAGCCGAGCGTAGACACTCCGAATGTGGCTCACGGCCGTCTCGCGTTCAGCCAAAACGAAAAGCTTGGCGACCGCATCCGGAAGTTTGCGACCCACGCCGAGCACGCCGAGGCCATGGCCGTGAACAAACTCAAAATGGGGATGGGCCGCACGCAACTCCTCCCAAAACTTGAACACGCCGAAATCCCGCTCGCGCATATTGGTGTCGTGGAAGAGGACCATGCCGCGGCTAGAGAGCTTCGGTCGCCAGGCATCGAAATCGTGTTTCACGTCCTCATAAAAATGGCGGCCGTCGATGTGAAGGAGATCGATTGTCCCATCGCCGAAATAGCTTAGCGCTTGGTCGAAGCTCCCGCGGATCAGCGTTGAGAAAGCCAAATAAAACCGATCATGACGAGCACGAATCTGTGCGTAGACCTCCTCGCCGTACAATCCGGCCTGCTCGTCGCCTTTCCAGGTATCGACCGCAAAGCACCGGGTGTCGAGCTGAAGCCGCTGCACCGCCTGGCAGAATGCGAAATACGAAAATCCGCCGTGGGTCCCGAGTTCGACGAAAACCCGCGGGCGCAGTGCTTCGACCAGCCAGAACGCGAACGGCGCGTGCTCTAGCCACGCTGACTGAGGTCCTAATTGATCGGGGGCCCAGAAGCAGGCGGGAGAGAGGCAGGCCCGCAGAACGGCCGCCGCGTCCTGTTCAGAAGGAACAAGGCTGCGCGCTTTCCTCTTCTTGCCTTGACTCATCCCGTGCCTGACGACTTTATCGCCCCCGCCATGCCGCTTTCGCCGCAGGTCTGCCGGCGAACCTTCGGCTGTTTAGCAACCAGAAAAGACGATTTCGGGCAAGGGCTATTGCTTTCAAGACCGGCAAGAGGCGGCTATCACGCTCGAATCCGAAATGTAGGTAGGACAGATCCTGCACGTACGCGCTATTGTCGGAAGTTAGGTCGGTATCAGGTTCATTAGGTCGCCCGGGCGCAATTGAGGCGCCAGCCAGCTTGTTAATCCGCTTGTCTAGCTTGGGCCAAGAGCATCTATGAGGCGGGTCAAGGCTCACCCCCCGCGTTTTCAGGCCATCGACGATCGCGGACGGGACTTGATGCCAGCTCGCTTCTCTGGATGCGCATAGGTAAACGAAGCCCTGCGCCGCGAACGAAGCTTCCAACCCCGTCGCGGCCCTTCTCGCCCGGAACCAGACCGTACAAGCATCGTCGCCGATCAGGTAAGAACGCCGACGTCCACTGCGATTGCAGATGCGCGGCGAGCGTACTGGAGTCACTCGATTCGACGCCCCTGAAGCGAAAACAGCAAGCGACAGGAGGAATATTCACGCAGGGGGGAACCCCCGAGTCAAGTCCCCTAGGCTTTACGCGCCACCCTACTTATTTGGCGGGCATAGGGATTGTTCTATGCAGTATTCCAACGCCATTGTATGCTTCAAAAGCTATACGCCGAATGGCGATGTGGAGCGCACGAATGACTCAAATCTATTTTTGTTACACCGCCATAATTGGAGATTATGACCACCCGCCAAACGTAGTCGATGCCGATCCACGCATTCAATTTGTCCTTCTTTCCGACAGCCTAACCGCAGCGCCAAGTCCATGGCAAGTGGTGAAAGTGGAAAACTACTTTTGCGATCGCAAGATCACATGTGGCTTTTTTAAGTCAAATCCCGAAATGCTATTTGACTGGAACGCCAAAGTCGCCTGGGTTGATGGAAATCTGCGCGACATTAGGATTGATGCCGATAGAATTGATTGTTGGCTATCCTCAGCACCGATTGCCTCCCTTCCTCATCACTTGAGAAAGAGTGCTGCCGATGAATTGGCCGAGGTTTTGCGATGCGGTCTCGACGATGACATTTCCTCGACGCGGTTGATAGCCGAGATGCGCGATGCTGGGTTCAGTGACGACTGCAACTTGAGCGCTACGATGCTGCTGGTCAGAGACCTCGGAGATCACCGAGTTCGTCGGGCGGATGGGTTCTGGTGGGAGGCCATACTTTCAGGGGCCCGCCGCGACCAGATTTCCTTTCAGTTTGCTGTTTGGTCTGCGGGGCTTTTAGTCGCAAAGATAGAGGTGGATTGGCAGCAGCCGAATGCGGTTTTTAGACGCGTTCAGCATGCAAGCGAAGAGGGCCGGCGGCTACCCGCGCGGTCTGTCTCGCCGGCTGAGATAGAGCGGCGCTGGCGGGTATTAAATTTTCCCTCTCTGCCTAACAATTACCCTAAGCCATCCTACTTTCGGGAACATTGGACATCCACATCCCTGCAGATTATTCGAAACATCAATGCCGCGGTAGTTGCGAGCGGGGAGGCTTTGGAAGGAAACTACTGCTACTTCCACGAGCAACCTATTTCCGAACGTACACCACCAGATCTCCGGCGCTCATGGAAGCGCGAAGTCCTTCGTGCGGCATCACGTGCCGGCTACAAAGCGCTTGAAGTTGGATTTAACGCCGGGCACAGCGCCGTAATAATGCTGGATGCGAATCCGCTGCTGCATCTCACATCCATAGATATTGGGAGCCACCGGTACACAGAGCCGTGTGCAAATGTGGTAGGAAGTCACTTCTCGGAGAGATTTTCGTTTCAAGTCGGCAATTCAAAAAGTCAACTCGCGAAGTTTGATGAGGAAACAGCTCGACAATTCGATATCATTCACATCGACGGTCGGCATGACGAAGGTGCTGTCGCTGACGACCTGGGATGGGTAGTGCGAAGTGCATTGCCTGGTTGCTGCATCATCGTTGATGACGCATATGTCGAGCAAATCGAACGATTGACCAGCGAAGCCATAGAGGCAGGGCATATGCGTCCTGCGCGCCTACCCATACCGTGTTCAGGCGAAAATCGCGTCTTCTTCAGAACCAGCTCTGGAGATGCTTAGTGCCTGGAGAAGGAAACCGGACGTGCCGACGTCCGGCATCTGGGTTTTCGACCGGCTTCACCGGGGGGCATGGGACGGCGAGCGCTGCAGCGGTACGCGGGAAAACCGGCCGCACCGAATGATGAGGGGGCATCGAGGAAACGTCGTCACCCGGTCGGCGGCTCGATCCCGTCGTCATGAGTCGCGTTCGTTTTAGACTTGATCACGCCGCGATGGACAGAGGCTTCTACGATCTGAATTCCAGAAGCCATCCACTCTTGCATCTGGCTTCCAACCAGTTACCATTATGTTACTTCGGTCTTCATCTGGGGAAACCTTAAAACGATCGCGGCGCCCAGCCGGGCAGTGGTCAACAAAGAGGGGTACATCAGCGCCTCGACTCGTCGCGGTACTGTTGCACGATTAGGAATGTCTCCTGTGGGTTGTCAGCTTGAACCGGTCATAGAGGCGGCGCCCGAGGGGACAGTCGTCGATCGCTTCGACGCAATCGCGACACGCTACGCGGAGCGGCTCGCGGTCAGCGACGGGCGTCGCTCGTTGAGCTATTCCAAGCTTTCTTGTCTGGTGGAACGCATCGCGGCTGCGATCGCACGTGCGACGGGTGATCGGCCTGGCCAAGTGGCAATTCTGTTGCGGAATGAAGCGCGCTATCCGGCGGCGATGCTCGGCGTGCTCGCATCGGGGCGTGCCTTTGTTTCGCTAGAAAGCGACTATCCGATCGAGCACAACCGCATGATCGCGGCACATGCCAAAGTGGTCGCCCTGATTTCCGTGGAGGATCTAGCCGCCACTGCTGCCGCGCAGTTTCCGCGGGACCTGGTGCTGATTGATATCGACCGGCTCGCCGAGGATCGGTCGGGGCCGCCGCGGCCCTAGGCGGATGACCGGCATTCTGCATGAGGTGTGGAAATACGCCAAAACGGTTGATTTGGGTTTCGAGGATCGGCTGGTTCTGTTCGCCGCGCCGAGCCTGTTTGTTAGCGTGAAGCTTTCTCTCCTCGGTTTGCTTAACGGCGCCTCGCTGCATTGCCTCGACCCAGGTGAACTGACACCGGCCGCTTTTGCCAGCAAGGTGCGAGAGCTCGGCGTCACCGTAATGTGGTTGGTTCGAAAGATGCTGCGCCATATTACCAAGGGTCTCGGTCCGTCCGAGAAGCTCGACACCTTGCGCTTCATCCATCTTGCGGGAGATCGGGTGGACTGGGGCGATTTCGACGCGTTTCGCCGTGCGTGTTCGCCTCAGGCGTGCCTTCGTACCGGACTTGGCACAACCGAGTGTGGGGGGATTACGCATTGGATCGTTGATGACCAGCTGCGCGGCACTTGCCAGTGGCTTCCGGTCGGTCAGGCGTTCCGAGACCTGACGCTTACGATTGTCGATGACGAGGGCCGACCTGTTGCTGACGGCGACGTCGGGGAGCTCTATGTCAGCGGCCGCTACATCGCGCTCGGCTACTGGCAAGATCCGGAACTAACCGCGCGCACCTTCGTGACCGATCCTGCTGATCCCGGATGGCGTACTTACAAGACCGGGGATCTGGCGCTGAGACGGCCAGATGGGCTGTTCGAATATGTCGGCCGCAAGGACCGGCAGATAAAACTCAGCGGCCAGCGGATCGAATTAGGCGAGGTCGAGAGTGCTTTGAGATCATGCCACGGCGTCCGCGACGCCGCCGTCGTAGTTAGGCGCGATGATAATGGTATGCCTCGACAGTTGGCGGCCTATTGCGAACTTGAATCAGCGGTCACAGAGTTGTTGCCGCGACATCTGAGTGCGATGTTGGCCGAAATATTGCCGCTATTCATGATGCCGAGATCAATCACGATTCTCGATGCGCTCCCCAGGCTATCGAACTTCAAGATTAACCACCAGGAGTTGCGCCGGCGCGATCAGTTGGAGCGTGAGAACATTCCCCAGGTCGAACCGGGCACGAAGACTCAAGAGATATTGCTTAGGTTGTGGCGCGATGTGCTCAAGCGCCAAGACATCGGCTGCGATGACGATTTTTTCCTGTGCGGCGGTGACTCGCTCTCGGCTGTCGACCTGCTCTATCGCATCGAGGAGGAGCTGCAGTATCAATTGCCGCTCACAATCCTAGCGGACGCGTCTACGGTCAGCCGCCTCGAATCCCGCCTTTTTGCGAGTGCCGAGGCTCCGCTCCAGCCCGAGCATCTTCCAACCCAGCACAAGCCAGCGGAGAATACGAGAACGCTCGGCCCACTCAATAATATTCGCATTCACGCTGCCGGCAGCCGTCGTCCGCTGTTTGCGGTGTGCGGGCTCTACGGCCACGCCTTACGACTGTTACCCGTTCTGCGTTCGCTCGAAGCCGACCAGCCATGCTACGCTCTGCAACCGCCGGGAATGGATTGGAACAGCGTCGGATGTGCGACACTTCCGCAAATTGCGGCGCATTATGTCAGTGAGGTCAAAGCGAAGCAGCCGCAGGGACCTTATCGCCTACTTGGCACGAGCTTTGGCGGGCTCGTTGTATTCGAAATGGCGTTGCAGCTCCAAAGAATGGGTGAGTCAACCGAGTATCTCCTGATGGTGGACACCGATCCGCCGACCTGTTTGGTCGAAGGCATCGCCGATGTCTGGCAATTGGATGCCATTCTGGATACACGGCCGCAACCACCTGACTCAATCGAGGCGCTAAACTTTCGCGTCGCTGAAACGCATCTGCGCATGACCCGTAACTATACAATAGACAGCCGATTGGACGAAA